>ERZ827108.13-NODE-13-length-318097-cov-6.320602_pt1 | contig 318097 bp, 257 predicted proteins | sample MGYA00519921_ERZ827108 | MGnify/ENA primary metagenome ERZ827108 (study PRJEB31778, sample SAMEA3449258) | human gut metagenome | biome: human gut; feature: human-associated habitat; material: faeces | place: United Kingdom | collected 2010/2012 ... | reverse complement strand
CATAAAAACCCGGAATCCGCATAAAGAAGGTACTGTCGTCGAGTACGCTGGCCATTATATAATTGTTCCGACCGTTCGGACAAGACGGGATAAAAGTGTATGTCACGGCCTGATCGTAAATATCGTCATTCGATTTCCGCGTAAAACGATGATTCGAATGGTGTATTTCCAATATCTTCCGATTCAGTCTGAGCAACGCAAGACTTTTTTTAGGGAAACCCGGGGCGACTCCTTTCGCAGTGAAAGCGAATATCGTGTCAGCGAGCGGAGTAAAATTGAAAAAACCCTCGTCCTCAGACAAAAACACTCCATCGAAGGAATTCGTATCGGCTGCGGACCTCAGTATGGCGATTTCTTCCCCGAAATTCGACACCCAAAGCCCTTCCAAGTTCTGAGAATCGCGGTTCTTCCGCAGCAGGGAATCCCTGTCGATACGATGAACGGGAATCGTCACCGACTCGCTCTGCGGAGCCGAAGAACCGCCGAGCCAGCCCATCCGTAAGTGTCCGTCCCTGAAATAGCTCGTATATTCACTGAAATAGTAAAAAGAGGAATCCGGATGCAGCTCCAGCTTATGACGAATCCGATCCTCCAAAGCAAAAAGAGCCGGCGTGACTTTCGCTTCATATCCCGGATAGTCGTTCCGTATCTTCTCGACCAGAAACTCAAAATCTCGAATGGAAACATGTTGTTGGGAGAATGAACAATACGAAACAAGAACAAAACAGACTGTTAACCAAGCACATCGTTTCATAGTAAAAAGATTTAGGTGATTAAAATGTTGGGAAAGGATCCTATTCCGAATTATTTGTCTTTTCAATACGCGGCCACGTCGAGGTCTAGACAGAAGCCGAACGATACGGAATCCGGAGAAAACGGGTCCCGGCGCTGCCCCGGCCGAATTTCATTTTCATGGTTTTCGTATCGGACACTATCGTTGCCACTTCGATATCGCAACCGCTCTTTCGCAAGCAGATCGGGCATTCCGTTACGGCCGTCCTCGAAGAAATCTGCTATTTCGAACTTCGACGTTTCGTACCCGATACAAGAAGAGACCGTGCTATCGGAACGAATCAGGGGCTGTCGGGAAACGGCAAACGAAATATGCACCGACGCTTTTTCATATACTATCGATCATTCTATGTCGTATCCGGCGGTGTTATAAAGATAATTAAATTTTCGTTTCCTGCAAAAAACTGCATATCAATCTATCCGGAATAATCAAAACAGCCGAACCCGAAAGTTCGGCTGTCGTTTTTCGGTGCGAAGCCAATCGCCGGTACGGAACGGTCCGGCAATCGGTCGGGCCTCGGCCCGTTCGTTTTCCCCGGGCCCCGTAACGGACTCCGCTACTTCGCGCGGTCCGAAAGATAGTCCTTGACTACGTTGTAATACGCGTCCGGGCTTTCGTCGCCGGGATAACGCTTGTAGGCGTTGCGGCTCTCGCGGGTATCGGCTATGCCCCAGAATATCGCGTCGCAGGTGTCGTCGTACGACCCGAAAATGCAGTATTCGGTCGCCTCGCCGGCCCACACGACCTTTTCCTCCCATTCCTGCAACGTACTGCGTTTCCACTGCGTCGGAGCGACTCCCTCGTTGGGGCAGACGAAACGCACCTTGTTGTCCGAGCTGGAGGAGCGGTTGCGGTAGCCCCAGCCGTCGGTCGCCGTGAAGTTCATCGGGGAATTGACCTGACAGGTCCCGATGCGGAACTTGGCCAGGTAATTCTTCTCGTGCTCCGGCGCGGCATCGTACATTTTCCAGAAATCCTCGCCCATATAGAAAACCACCAGCATCGGGCGATCGTCCCCATAGCCGTACTTGCGGTAAACATCCTTCTGAGCCCACGACTTCCAGATGCGCTCGGCTATCCCGTTCCAGTAGGCCAGCGTATGCGCGGCCGGATTGCCGATAAACATGACGAAACGCATGCCCAGCTCCTCGCAGACCTGCTCGATCGTCGCGATCTGATCTTTGGTCTCGGTCTCCCACAGCGCATTCTCGCCCGGCTGGCAGCCGGGCCAGCTGGCCGGAGTCTCGGCCCATTGGCTGGGATTCGTCAAATCGATGATGACATCGTTGATACCGGCCTGCTGAATCGTGGAAAGAATGGCCCGGGCATGGTCGATATTCCTGTAATCGTGGTTCGTGATCCACTCGTCGCCCACCTTGAATCGGATAACACCCTCGTTAGAGCTGCGGCAGCAGATCAGAATGTGCGTCATCGGGACGGGCCCTTTCGATGCGGATTTTTTTTCGGTCTTGCCCGTGCATCCCGCGCCGGCCAGCGCGGCGAAAAGCAGGCAAAGCGTCGCCAGTTTCTTCATGTCTGAATGCTTTTAGGGTTGATAGTTCGGTTTCCACTCCCGCTGAACGACAAAACGGACGCGCTCCCCGGCACGGCCGTCCTCGCAACAGGCGGTCTTTCGTGGAGCAAAGATAGTCATTTCGCCCGGAATCGGACGCGATTTCTCGGATCGAACAAACGAAAAGCCCGTCTCCGTTCCCGGATCGGGCTTTTCGCCGAAAGCATCGCCACAGACAGCATCATTCGCTTTTCAGATTCCTAACCGGGTCCTCGCCGGCCGCCTTCCACGTCCGATAGATCACGCAGGCCGTGACGACCAGACCGACGCCCGCGCCGCCGGCGACGAAAATCCACAGACTCAAAGGTACCTTCTCGGCGAACTGCCGCATCCAGAACTCCGAGACAAAGAAAGAGACGGCACATCCCAGCACGACGGCCGGCAACGCGACCCGTAGGATGTCCGAAAGGAAAATACACAGAATCTCCCGCAGCGTGGCTCCGTGCACCTTGCGCACGGCCAGCTCTTTGCGACGGCGGCCGGTCTCGTCGTCCGTGTAGCCGATCAGTCCGATCAACGAAATAAGCAGCGTGACGATGCCGCCGATCAAGACCTGATCCCTGAACTTCCGCGAATCGCCGTACAGATTCGCCATGGCTGCCGAATAAAGCGTCAGCTGCAAGTCGCCGTCCGGCATCAGCTCCTGCAATTTCTCCCGGACGCGGTCTACTGCCCGGGCCGTTACCGCGCGCAGTTTGATCAACAACATCGGAGAAGGCTTGCGGTTATAGAACAGCACGGACGGACGCGGGTCCATACCGTTCAGCGATCCGATGCGGTAATTCTCGTACACGCCGCAGATCGTGTAATCGCAAGGCTCATGTCCCGTAATGGAAATCATCTTGCCGACCGGGCCGTCCGTCCAGTCCGCGAAATCCTTCATCCGTTCGACGAACGACCGGCTGACCATGATTTCCGTCGAGCCCGATACGTCCTCGGTAAAAAAGCGTCCGTCGACGAGAGGTATTTCCATCAGTTCGAGGAATCCGCCGCCGACCGCGTACTGGTCGGCCACGTTGAAACACTCCCAGTCCGAACCCGGCAGCATGATGTTGTTCCCCGCCATGCCATGCAACGGCAGACAGCTGCAGGAAGAGACCCGCTCCACCTCGGGCAGCTTCCCGATCTCTTCGACGATCCGGACGCGGGTCGCCGAATCCTGTCCGGAAACCGGACAGAAAGCCAGCCGGTCGAACGAGTATCCCGGGTCGCTGTCGAGCATGAAACGATGCTGCCGGCCGATCGCGATCAGCAGCGAAACCAGCAGTCCGGCGGCCGCAAACTGCAGGAATAGCAGAGACAGCTTCCATATCCGCCTGCTCTCCCTGGAACGACGGAAAGCGGAAGTTACCGGAATCCGGGCGAAAAGAATTCCCGGCACGAGTCCCGTGACCAGAAATACGGCAGCGCAGACGCCCAGCAGGACGACGGCCCCTTCCGACAGCAGCAAGGTCTCGGGAGAAACGCCCAGCAGGTCCTCGATCAGGCCGCGGCACAGAAAGATCAGCACGATCGCCAGAACCATCGAGACGGCCATGTGCAGCAGCGTCTCGGTCATCGTCAGTCGCAGCACGTCGCTTCCCGAAGCGCCGTACGACTTGTGCAAGGCGATCTCCTTGGACCGACCGGCGAGCGACGAAAGCGCGATCAGGATATAGTTCATCATCGCGGTAAACAGCAGAGCGGAAGCCAGAATCGTCAGCATCACGAACATGTTCCGGACGTCGCTCGTGCCGGCGTGCATCTCTCGCAGCGGCTTCATCGAAAATAGCAGACTCGCCCCGGCCTTTCGCATCTCCTCGCTATCGATGTGCTTGTCGATCATCCGACGGATCGCCGGATCCAGACCCTCGGGCGTCACTCCCGGCGCCAACCGGACGTACCCCAGATAGCGATCGTTCCCGACCCAGTTGTTCCGGCTCCACTCGGCCATGCCTTCCAGCGACACCAGAATATCGTAGCGAAGGTGCGAGTTTTCCGGCACGTCCTCGAACACGCCGCCCACGATCCACCTCGAACCGGGATCGTCCACCGGCACGAGGACTTCTCCTTCGACCCGGTCGATCCCCCCGAGCCTCTCGGCCAGCGAACGCGATATCATCGCATAGCCCGGACGGGCGAGCACCTTTTTCGGATCGCCCGACAGAACGGGACGCGGCAACACGTCGAACAGGCAACTGTCGGCCATCAGCACGTTATCGGCCAAGTAGCGCCGCTTGTCGCCGGCCGTGATCCGGGTTCCCTTTCCGGTTACGTAGGTCAGACGCGTAGCGGCCTCGATGCCCGGGACCTCTTCTTTCATGGCAGGCGCTACGGCTCCCGGCGTCTGGGAAAACTCAAAAGGATCGCCTCCGTTCATCGAGCCGTATTCGACCAGCCGGTACACCCGCTCTACGTCCGGATAGAACGAGTCGAACGACCGCTCGAAACAGATTTTGGCGATCAGTACCAGCGCGACGGCCAGTCCAATACCCAGCGAAAGGATTTTCGTCATGTTGTGCCGCTCTTTTTTGAAAAGCGAACGTAAAGCGATGTTCAGGTTTCTCATGGCTCCATAGGATTTGATTTCACGGAAAGTATTATATTTCGGACTTTATGGAATAAAAAGCATACCACAAATACAACAAATTAAAAACAAACGATTTACCCCTATCCGTCTATTTTTTGCGTGTCTTATTTTTTGACACCCGTGTCGAATAATTAGACATGTAGCGGACTTCGGCCCGATCCCGTCCGGAACGGAAGAAACCGCGTGCAGCCCGGTCGGCACAGGAGAGGGCAGGTCAGATAAGCCGCTTCCGACAGACGCTCCGCCGTCAGAGTTTTTTTATCACCCAGCACGGATTGCCGACCGCCACGCAATCGGCAGGGACGGAACGCGTCACCACCCTTCCCGCGCTTGTCACGCCGTTTTTCTCGTACTCGCAGCGGAAGTCGATATCGATATGGACGTGCTCACCCATCCCTCCCAACATATCTTTCAAAATCGACTTCCTCCTCTCGGCGTCGGCAAAGTCCGCAGCGTCGAGCCGCATCGGCAGCCGTCCGGTCTCCAACGCCATCTCCGCAAGCTCTTTTTGCCCTTCCCCGTCGAGCACCTCTCCGTCCATATATTTTCGACATTCCGCCTTCGCATGCAAATCACTGACATACAAACTATTTATCTCCAAAACAAAAGCAAAGAAAGCGCAATATGAGACAAACGGAGGACCGCACATTTTCATATAAAGAGTATCTTTGCCCGTAAGAAAGCGATACGAGGCTTGAAAAACGAGAAAATGAACGATTCCGCCCGTCCGAAAAAATCGCGCGGCCTGCTGGCGCTCAGTCCGTTGGCCGTTTTCCTGTGCCTTTATCTGGGCACGTCGCTCGCGGCCGGCGACTTCTACAAGGTCCCCATCGCCGTCGCCTTTCTGGCCGCGTCGGTCTACTCGGTCCTGATCTCGCGCGGGGAGCCGCTCACCGAGCGCATACGGCACTTCACGCAGGGAGCATCGCACCACAACCTGATGCTGATGATTTGGATCTTCGTGCTGGCCGGAGCGTTCGCCCGGTCGGCCGAGGCGACGGGCGCGATCGACGCGACGGTCGGCCTGACGCTGCGCATTCTGCCCGGAAACCTGTTGCTGGGCGGATTGTTTCTGGCCGGCTGCTTCATCTCGCTCGCAGTGGGAACCTCCGTCGGCACGATCGTCGCGCTGACGCCCGTCGCGCTCGGCATAGCCCAGAAAACCGGCCTGGAAACGCCGATGATCGTAGCCGTTATCGTCGGGGGATCTTTCTTCGGCGACAACCTGTCGTTCATCTCCGACACGACGATCGCCGCGACCCGCACTCAAGAATGCAGCATGCGCGACAAGTTCCGGGTAAACGGCCTGATCGCGGTCCCGGCCGCCGCAGCCGTGCTCGGGCTCTACCTGCTGAGCGGTGCGGAAATGCCCGCCGCTGCGCAGAGGCAATCCGTCGAATGGATTCCGATCATACCCTACCTCGCCGTGCTCGTACTGGCCGTATGCGGCGTACACGTGACGACCGTACTCGTAACGGGCATCGTGCTGACGGGAGCCGTAGGTCTGCTCGGCGGATCGGTCGGGTGGATCGAGTGGATCGGGGCCTTGGGCGAAGGCATCGCCGGCATGGGCGAACTGATCGTCATCACGCTGCTGGCAGGCGGCATGCTCGAAATGATCCGCCGGGGCGGCGGCATCGACTACCTGATCGGCGCGCTGACGCGGAAAGTCTCGGGCAAGCGGACGGCCGAGCTGAGCATCGCCGCGCTCGTGAGCATGGCCAACCTGTGCACGGCCAACAACACGATCGCGATTATCACCACCGGTCCGATCGCCCGGCAAATAGCGGACCGCTTCGGAGTGGACCGGCGCAAGAGCGCCAGCCTGCTCGACTCGTTCTCGTGCTTCGTGCAGGGACTGATCCCGTACGGGGCGCAACTGATGATCGCGGCCGGGCTGGCGTCCGTCTCCCCGCTCGAGATCATCGGCTACCTCTATTACCCGATGGCTTTGGGCATCTGCTCGCTGCTGGCCATTCTGCTGCGCTATCCGAGAAAGTATTCATAAGAATCGCCCGACCGTACAGCCGCCCGACAGCGATTGTCCCTCACGCCAGCTCGCCACACCCGGCCGGGCGCGGTCGCCTCGCAAGCATTCCGTCTGTACGGTGCGACTTGTACAAAACGGGTTCAGGCAATATCTCCGTAGCCGACCGTCGCCGTTCCCGGGACGAAAAAATTCTTAACCCGGGCATGATCGTTTTTCACGAAACGGAACCGCGAATCTCGGCATCTCGGGCGACAGACCGGCCCCCTGCCGAGAATAAATCCTATCGGACCGAACTCCGGAAAATGCAGCGATAACTTTTCGATGAATCCGGAACCGGACTTGTTTCCGCCTCCGAAGATATGGAACGTCAGGCCGAAGCGGATGCGCCGGTCCGACGCAATCGCAGAATCGGCTCGCTACAGCTATTCCAAACGTTATTATTTACCGTTCATACCAAGTCTCGATCGCTCTCCCCTATCCGAAGAGCCCGAAACCTATAGCAGAGGCAGATATTGCTGCGCCTGCCGGGCTATTTATCTATTGCTTCGAGTTAAGGATAATTCTGAGAATGCCTGACAAAAAACACAAGACGCTCTCTTACGTCTGACAAGAAATGAGTTTTTTACGAAACGGTAATAATGGAATGGGAAATTTATGCTGAGAATGAACCTGCGGATTATGCGAGTGACTTTTTCTCACAAAAAATCGCAGCGTATCCGATCGTGGAGACCGATGTCGAATCACCTCAAATCAAGCATCGGATGTTCTGACAGACTATATGAAAACGACTGCATCCTCTCCCCTTCCGGAGAGAGCGGATCTATGAGCTTCCCCCGATACCGGATAGAGAACAAAGGTTTTTTACTCAGAAACCCGAAAGAAAATGACGTTCCATGAAGAACCGGACAAAAACGAGGCACAGGACATTCCGAACGGTCGAAGATTATTTCGACAACTTTGAGGGCGACCTAAAACGAATTACCGTAATACCGACAGGAACGTTCGGTGCGATATGTATAACGTCGTTTGTTTTCGGAGAATAAATTTGTTACATTGACCGGTAAAGCGAAACCAAATCGAAATATTATGAGAGCCGTAATTTATGTCGCCTCGCTCGTTATGCTGTCGTCGGCATTTTCAGGATGCGATGGCAAAGAAAATTCACCGAAAAATCCCGAACCCGGCCAAGTAGCGATAACGCATGTCGAATCGCTGTTCGATTCGTTAACAAACTGGGAAAATATTGAGAAAGACAAATTGCATGTAATACGTTCCGGCGAAGAGTTGAAAAGTTATATCAAGGATTGCGAAACGGAACTGCCGACCGTCGATTTTGAGAAACACTCCCTTTTGGTCGTCACTGGGAATGCGTCTCATGGGATAGTAAACATGGAAAGCGAACTGAACCGAGGAGACACAAGTTCGATGTGAATATCGAACTCGATCTTACGTCGGAATACTCTACATGGAAAGTCATGGTATTGGCTCCTGCCGTTTCCCGTCAAGCCGACATCAGCTTGGATGTGAATATGCGACCTTGATCGGATAATTCGGGAAAGCGACGGAACCGGAAACGACGGTCCCTAACGGGCGAATACGATCCGGCCGCCGTCCAGACTCTCGATCCGCGCCAGCGACTCGACGCGGATACCTTTCTCGCGCAGCATCGCACCTCCGGGCTGGAACGCCTTCTCGATCAGAAAGCCCATGCCTGCGAGAGAGGCTCCGGCCTGACCGACCAGTTCGAGCATGCCCAGCGCGGCGTTTCCGTTGGCCAGAAAGTCGTCGATGAACAACACCCGGTCTCCCGCATGCAGGAAGTCCCGGCTCAGGCAGACGTCGTAGTCGCACCCTTTCGTAAACGAGCGGACACGGGCCGAAAGAGCGTTCTCCATCGTGCTCGGCGACTTTTTCTTGGCAAAGACGACCGGCAGGCCGAGCAGATAGCCGACCAGCACGGCCGGCGCGATCCCGCTCGCTTCGACGGTCAGCACACGGTCCAGCGGCTCGCCTCCGAAACGGCGCGCCAGCTCCCGGGCAAGCGACATCATCAGCGCCGGGTCCATCTGATGATTGATGAATCCGTCCACCTTCAGGACTCCGCCGGGCAGGCACTTCCCGTCGCGCAGGATTCTTTCCTCGAACATTTTCATCGTTTCGCGCAATTTTTTCCGGCCTAAATTACGCATTTCCGCCGGCACGGCCAAACACAGGCGCCCCCGGATGCCCGACGGCTTGCCGACCGGAAATATTTCCGTATCTTTACCTCATTATCCAACCGCTTCGACCATGGATGAAAAAGAGAAAACCAAGCGTGCCGCAAACGACGGCCGCGAGCGATACATGCGACAGGCGATCGATCTGTCGATCGAGAACGTCAGGAAGGGCGGCGGCCCGTTCGGCGCCGTGATTGTCCGCGACGGCCGCGTGATCGCCACCGGGACGAACCGCGTCGTGCCGGGGTGCGACCCGACGGCCCACGCCGAAGTGACCGCCATACGCAACGCGGCCCGGGTGCTGGGTACCTTCGATCTGAGCGGCTGCGAGATATACACCTCGTGCGAACCGTGTCCGATGTGCCTCGGCGCGATCTATTGGGCCCGACTCGACCGGATGTATTATGCCAACGACAAGAAAGACGCGGCGGAGATCGGCTTCGACGACTCGTTCATATACGACGAGTTCGCACTCGCCCCGTCCGCCCGTTCGCTGCCGTCCGAGCGCATGCTCCCCGACGAGGCGATCCGCGCGTTCGAGTTGTGGCGCGACCAAGAGGACAAAACGCCGTACTGACGGCAACCGCGAACACCTGCAAAAAAAATTTTCGCAACGGTCCGACAACGATCCGGCGACAGGAGCCCGTTCCTCTACGGAAATAAGCTCTTCCGCACACCGGTTAAGGGACAAGCGAACAGGTGGCAATTATCTGTTTCGCCGTTTTCTCACGTTCTGGCAACGCATTTTGTTACGGAACGCGCGCTTAGTCCGTTCCATCCTCAGCGGGAACAGGCCACCGACAAGCCGGATACACCCTTCTGAAAAATTCCGCAATCGAAATCTCGATTCGCAGAGACGACACTCCGCAGAAAACGACATGCCTCGCGACGGATCGCCCGGCGCAGAAAAGCGCCTTCGAGAAAATGGCGCGGCACGTCGTCTAACGGCCCCGCAGCGACTCGTACATCCGGTCGTAGGTCGGCGTCGGAACGCCCAGCCGCCGGCCCTCGCGGACGACATATCCGGTCAGCGACTCGAGCTCGGTCGTCCGCCCCGTGCGAAAGTCGCGCTGCATCGAAGTCGTCGTATCGGCCGGTATCCGTTCCATCTGGGCGATCACCTTTCCGGCAATACCCTCGGACAACACGATCCCCTTGGCGGCCGCAACGGTCTGAAACTCGGCAAGCAACGAATCCAGATCGGCCCGGTCGGCAGGATCGCCGAGCACGCCGCCGTATGTCTTGTCCGTATAGGAAGTGGAGGTAGCCACCGTAGATATGAAAGCGAACTTATCCCATACGCGGCGCACGATGTCCGCTTCGAGCCGGGCCCGGATGCCCGCCCGCTCGAAAATCCGTTCGAGTTCGGCCAGCCGGGCGGGATCGCCCGTCGCGGAGCCGAATAGGTAGCGATAGCCGTTCGTATGCTCGGCTATGTGTCCCGGAGAGACGATATAGGCCACCACGTAGACGCAGCCGTCCCACACTTCGGTCGCAGGCAGCATCCGCCGGATCCGCTCGGCTCCGTCCACGCCGTTCATGAACGGCAGCACGACGGTATGCGGACCGATGCAGGGCAGCAATTGCCCGACAGCGCCCTCGACGTCGTAAGACTTGGTACAATAGAGCACGTAGTCCATCTCTCCGATTTCCGCCGGCGAATCGGTCGCCGCTTTCGGCCGGGCCGTGAAGCGGCCCTCCTGCGCGTCGACCAGCAGCCCCCGCTCGCGTATGTTCCGCAGCGCCTGCCCCCTCGAAACGAAATAGATCTCCGCCTCGTCGGAATGTTCGTAGAAACGGGCCAGCAATCCGCCCAGAAACCCGCCGACACCGCCCGTGCCGACGACCGCTATTCTCGTTTTCATCGTCCCGATCGCATTTGGTTCTACGACGCAAAGATAGCAAAACGGACGTCCGCGCGACATCCGGGAACGAAAAAGAACATCGGCTTTCTTGCGGCGGGCTTGCCGCAAGAAAGCCGATGCTGTACGGGCAACGGCGTCACCGGCCGTCCTGACTGCCTTGGCCGGATTTTTCGGCCTTATGTTTTTCGATTATCGAGCGCACATGACTGTACGCCGACATGCCCCACTGAACGAACGCGTACATCTGGCTCGCCCGACCGGTGATCCGGTCGACGAGATAGCCCATCGAGAACATCTGCGAAATGCCCCGCCAGTCGGCCTTGAGCCGCTCTCCCAGCGAGTCCAGCTCGCGGTCGACGCGCATCCGCTCGATTCTCAGGTCGGTGTACGTGCGTATCTTTCGGTAGCAAACCCTGTTATTCATCATCGGAGTACTTATCGCCCAGATCGGACATCATCCGGCTGAACATCCGGACGGTTTGATTCAGAATCAGCCTCTTTCTCCTGCCGTACACGATCAGGGCCAACAGGACGAACAAGCCTCCCATAATCAGTATGGCGGCGAGCATCGAGCCGATGAGCATGCCTAGAAGCCATGTCAGCGCTGCGGCGAAGAACATCGCCCCGATACCCGCCAGAACAATCAGAACGAAAACGCTGAACAACGTGCTGACGAAAGTCGAAAGATTGTCGATCAGGCTCAGCCTGAAGCGGTCCAGCGACCACATCGCGTAATCCTTCGCATCCAGGGCAGCGCGCTCGATCCGTCCGGGTCTGTCGTTGTTTTCCATACCTTACGGGAACTTATTCCTGCATCGAGTGCTGCATCGAATGATAGCCCTCCTCGAGAGTATCCTTCACTTTCTGACCGCCTTGCTTGATCTTGCCGGCGATTTTGTGACGGGTGTTGGCCCCCGAGTCGGGAGCGGTCAGCAGAGCGATCATCGCGCCGATGGCGGCTCCGCCCAAAAACGAAAAGAAACAGCTGCCTTTCATGATTTCTATTTTTAAAAGTTAAACAATAAGTTCGCATCCTCGCTGCGCGGGAACGAGTCTCCCTTTTGCAAAAAACAAACCACAATTCGCGACGTGGAGCGATTCGCCGCAAATTCCGGCTTCTTCCGCCGGTCCGACGCTTTCTGCGGGCGGCCTGCCGCCCGCGGCACGTCTCCCGGGCAAAGCATCTGCCGCACACTGTCTGCCATACCGTCTTCCTACGCCGGCGGACGCGGGCCGGATACTCCGAAAACAGCGCCCGGGCGCTTCCGTTTTGCCATTGAAAAGGGAAATCCCTATTTTTGCAAGCAAAGGCCCCGATCGACGGCCGTTTCCGAAAAACGGAGAACGGGACCGGACCGAAACCGATGAAACCGATGAAAAAGCATACGATCAAGCAGGCGGGCACTCTGCGAAGCCTGCTGTTGCTGTTCGGCCTCGCGCTGGGGAGCGGACTCTCCGCTCAGGACGCGGCGGCCGTACTCGACGCAGTACGCCGGCAGCACGCCCCTGACCGAAGGGTCGCCGTATTCGAAATCGAAGCCGAGCGGATCAACGACACGCTCCATATCCTGAAAGGGAAATGCGACGATCCCGAAGCGATCGAAGCGCTCCGCGCAGCGTTTCGCGGCGCAGGTATCCGGTTCGCCGATTATGTGAAAGCGCTGCCCGACGCCTCGCTGAAAGAGAAGAACGAGGCTCTCGTCACGCTTTCGTCGATCAATCTGCGGACGGCTCCGGACCACGCGGCCGAAATGAGCACGCAAGCCATCATGGGCACGCCGCTGCGCGTACTCGAACAGTACGACAACTGGTATCGCGTGCAGACGCCCGACGGTTACATCGGCTGGACCAACGCGGCCTCGATCGCGCTGAAGACAGCCGAGGAAACGAAACGCTGGCGCTCGGCCGCCCGTTACGTCTACACGGGCTACACGGGATCCGTCTACGCCGGGCCGGACCTCCGCTCGGGCACGGTGTCCGATCTGGTGCTCGGCTCGGTTCTCGAAGCCGATACCGCAGCCAAAAGCGGCCGGAAGTTCGCTTCCGTCCGGCTGCCCGACGGAAGGTCGGGCTATGTTCTTCGCCGCGAGATCGAAGACTTCGAAACGTGGGCCTCTCGTCCGCTCGATCCGGACGGGCTGGAACGGACAGCGCGGCAGATGACGGGAGTCCCCTATCTGTGGGGAGGCACGTCGGTCAAAGGAGTCGACTGCTCGGGCATGGTGAAGACGGCCTACTTCGCAGGCGGCATCGTCATCGCCCGCGACGCGTCGCAGCAAGCGCTCACGGGCGAGCGACTCGCCCCGTCGGAATGGCCCCGATGTCTCAAGGGCGATCTGATCTTCTTCGGCAATCCGGCCAGCGGACGGGTGACCCATGTGGCGATGTATCTCGGCGAAGGGCGCTTCATCCACTCGGCCGGACGCGTCAAGATCAACAGTCTGGACCCGTCGGCCGACGACTATCTGCCGATGAGCTGTCTGTCGATCAGCCGAATCGGAACGCGGATCGGAACGCCCGGCATCACGGCGGTCCGGTCGCATCCATGGTATTTCGACATCCGATAACGACTCATCCGAACCCGATATGGACAGAAAAGAATTTCTCAAGACAGCGGCCGCCGGCCTGATCGCAGCATCGGTCCCTTCCGTCGCGCTACGCGCCGTCTCCCGTTCGCCGCACAAGCGGCCCAAGCGTCACAGCGGCAGGCTGAGCCTCGCCTTCGAGCCCTACGATCTGAAGCTGATCCATCCGTTCACGGTCGCGGTCAACACCCGCACGCACACGCCCGACGTACAGGTCACGCTCGAATACGACGGCATAACGGGCTACGGCGAGGCATCGATGCCTCCCTATCTGGGCGAGACGCAGGAGTCGGTCTGCCGCTTTCTGGGCTCGCTCGACCTGAGCCGGTTCACGGACCCGTTCCGCATGGACGAGATTCTCGACTACGTCGACCGGGCTGCTCCCGACAACCGGGCGGCCAAGGCTTCGGTCGATCTGGCGCTGCACGATCTGGTCGGCAAGCTGCTCGGACAACCGTGGTACAAGATATGGGGTCTGTCGCCCGAAAAGGCGCCCGACACCTCGTTCACGATCGGCATCGACACGGCCGAGGTCGTCCGGCAAAAAGTCGAGGAAACGGCTCCCTACAACGTGATCAAGGTCAAAATGGGCGTCGAGGGCGACCGCGAGCTCGTCGAGGTCATCCGCTCGGCGACCGACAAGCCGCTCTGTGTCGACGCCAATCAGGGATGGACCGATAAGGAGCGGGCGCTCGAAACGATCTGCTGGCTCGCCGAGCGCAATACGTTGTTCGTCGAGCAGCCGCTGCCCAAGGAGATGATCGACGAGACGGCCTGGCTGCGCGAACGGAGCCCGCTGCCGATCATCGCCGACGAGTTCCTGCAACGCCTTCCGGACGTCAAGCGCGCCGAGGGAGTCTACGACGGCATCAATATCAAGCTGATGAAAAGCACCGGTCTGAGGGAAGCCTATCGAATGACTATTCTGGCTCGGGCGCTCGGCATGAAGACGATGATCGGCTGCATGACCGAAACCTCCTGCGCCGTCTCGGCCGCCGCGCAGCTCTCGCCGATGATGGACTGGGCCGACCTGGACGGTAATCTGCTGATCTCGAACGACCGCTTCGACGGCATGAAGATCGTCGACGGCCATATCACGCTGCCCGACCGGCCCGGCCTCGGCATCGTTCCGCTCTAAGGCGGCCAAACAGGGCCAAAGGCGCCGGCAGGGCTAAAAAATCGCTTCCGCTGCCGTCGGAATGGGAGAGACCGGCATAAACCGCTGTCAAAATACGGACGGCAAACAGAACCCCGATACGGAAACCGCCGACTATCGTCCGGCAAAGAGCCGACGGCCCGCCGTTCCCCTGAATCGGTTCGGGCCTGCCGGAAGCTACACGTCGGCCTCCCGCTCCGGCATTTTGCCGTCGTGCCCCGCTTCGATCGCTTTCAAAGCGGAGCCGTGCAGCAACAACAGTCCCCGAGCCCGCTCGTAACCGATCCCCAGCTCGTCGGCGACCATGCGCGTACCGCGATCGATCAGTTTGTCGTTCGAGAGCTGCATGTTCACCATGCGATTACCGCGCACCCGGCCCAGACGAATCATCGTCGCCGTCGTAATCATGTTGCAGATCATCTTCTGCCCGGTTCCCGACTTCATCCGCGAGCTGCCCGTCACGAACTCGGGTCCGACGACCATCTCGATCGGAATATCGGCCTCGGCAGCCAAAGGCGAGCCGGGGTTGCTCGTGATGCAGGCCGTCAGAACACCGTGCTCCCGGGCCCGGCGAAGCGCGCCGACCACATAGGGCGTCGTACCCGATGCGGCGATGCCGATCACCGTATCGAGCGACGACACGCTCCGCTCGCGCAACTCCTCCCAACCACGCTCCTCGTCGTCCTCGGCGAACTCGACCGGATTGCGCAGCGCCCGGTCTCCGCCCGCGATCAGTCCGACGACCAACGAGGGAGGCATGCCGAACGTGGGCGGTATCTCCGAGGCGTCGAGCACGCCGAGCCGGCCGCTCGTTCCGGCCCCCAGATAGAAAATGCGGCCGCCGCGCCTCATCCGCTCGACGACGGCCGTCACGAGTTTCTCGAGCTGAGGGATCGTTCGCCGCACGGCCGGCGCGACCCGAGCGTCCTCGTCGTTGATTCCCTCGAGCAGCTCACGGACGGACATCTTGTCCAGATCGCCGTGCGACGACGGCTGCTCGGTTATTTTCACGAATGTCATATCTTGTTTTCGGTTGAATGATAGGCGATCAGACCCTCTATCGGGCTGCGAAGGACCGTTCCGAGCCGCAGCGAAAGCCGTCCGGCGGCCCGCTCCAGCGGCTCGCGATAAAAATAGGCCACCGAGCCGACGCAATGCACGGGCAAAGAAGACGAGCCGGCATACTGCGCCACGTTGCGCCGGAAGAAGTCGCCGAAGCTCTCCTCGACCAGCGCGCGAATCTCGGGCACAGCGATATGCTCGGCCAGAAAGGGCGACAGCGAGGCCAAAAAGCGATTCGGAAACGGCTGACGGTAAACCCGATCCAATATTTCGGCAGGAGTCAGGCCGAAACGGTCGAGAAACTTCTCCCGTAATCCGGCGGGCAACCGATTCTTCAGGCAGTCGCCGACCAGCCGGCGGCCCAGCACGGCCCCGCTCCCCTCGTCGCCGAGAATGAACCCGAGCGGCGACACCTGCTCGGCGATCCGCTGCCCGTCCCAGCGGCACGAATTGGACCCCGTACCCAGAATGCAGGCAATCCCCGGATCGCGCCCGCACAGCGCCCGGGCGGCGGCCAGCATATCGCTTCCTACTTCGACGCGACGGACGTCCAGCAGCGAGCGCAAGACGCGCCGAATCATCGCGGTCTGCTCCTCGAACGCGCAACCCGCGCCGTAGAAAAAAACGCTTCGGACCGGCCGACCGTCCAGCCGGGGAAGCAACTGCGAGGCCAGCGTGCGTTCGATCTGCTCCGGAGCCTGAAAAAAGGGATTCGTTCCGTCGGTCTCGAATCTCCGCACCGGCCGGCCTTCCCGTACGACGCACCAGTCGGTCTTCGTCGAACCGCTGTCGGCAATCAGTATCATATCTTGACGTATATTCTTTTTCGGTACAACGGGAGTCCGATCAGCCACACCACTCCTACCAGAAGCAACGGATAGGCCAGCGAGGCCGGGTAGTCGCCCAGCCAAGGTCTCAGCCCGTGCGAGTACACGACCGCTTGCAGGCTCATCGTCTCGCCTCCGCAAGGCACGCGGACCGCCAGCAGCACGACCGACAGCACGGAAGCCGTCACATACAGAAACAACGGATTGACTCCGAACACCTCGAAAAAGCGACTCCAGCGACGACGTCCCCGCACGTCGATCGTCCACATCAGCAACGCCAGCGCCGAAGCGGCCACGCCGCAGGTCAGCAGCGCGAAAGAGGGCGACCAGACCTTCTTATTGACCGGACAGAGATAGCCGAGCAGCCAGCCCGCGAGCATCAGCAGGGCTCCCCAGCGCAATATCTTCAGAATCTTCAGCTTCAATTCCTCCTCCGAGACGAGCGCCCGGCCGATACAGAAACCGATCAGCACATGGGCTACCGACGGGACGGTGCTCAGCAAGCCCTCCGGATCGAACGGGAATCCCTCGCCCCGGTACATGTGCGCCTCGCCGAGCACGGCACGATCCACCACGGCGACGACGTTGTCCGGCGACAGATCGAAACCGTTTCCCGACAGCAGGATCAGGCCGTAGGCGGCGAACAGCCCTGCTGCGATCCACGGAATCGCCCGCCGCCGCGCCGTCACGGCGATCAGGGCTCCCGCTCCGTAGCTGAGCGCCAGCCGCTGCAATACGCCCAATATGCGTATCCGCTCGAAACTGTCTGCCGAGCGCGCCACGCGCTCCCACAACGGAACGCCCTGCTCGGCAAGCGACTGCATCGAGAAACAGAAGCGCGAGAACCAGCCGACGGCCAGACCGACGGCGAAAATCACCGCCGTGCGGACCAGTATCTTGCGTATGGCCGCGCCGCTGCACGCAAAGTCGTACTTGCGCAGCGACAGATAGGTAGAAACGCCCATGATGAACATGAACAGCGGAAAGACCAGATCGGTCGGCGTCAGTCCGTTCCACGCCGCATGCTGCAAAGGAACGTATACCGCCCCCCAGCTGCCGGGATTGTTCACGAGAATCATGCCGGCGACGGTCATGCCCCGCAGTACGTCGAGCGAAAGCAGGCGGCCGCTGCCGGCCGGAAGGTTGTTTTCCATAGGCCGAATCATTCTGTTTTTGCGGATTGTCCGGACTCCGTGTCCGGGAGCGCCCGGCCTGTCTCCCCTCGGCGACCGGGGACGATCAGCAGGCACAGTCCGACGAACGTAAACAGCGCATTGAATATCAACAGCTCATAGCTGAACGAGTAGCCACCGAACCAACGTTCCGAATTGCGCTGCAACACATAGCACAGCACCGGCGACAGCACGGCTACCAACGGAATCCAGCGGTCGCGCACGCTCCGACGGGTAAAGATGCCGAAAGCGAACAACCCGAGAATCGGGCCGTAGGTATAGCTGGCCAGCGTATAGACGGCGTCGATCACGCTCGTGTCGTTGAGCAGTCCGAAAACGAGAATCACCGCGCCCATCATCGCAGCCATGCCGGCGTGCACCCGTTTGCGGACGCGGGCGGTGCGCGCCTCGTCGCAGCGCTCGGTACAGCGCAGGATGTCGACCGTGAACGACGTGGTCAACGCCGTCAGCGCCGAACCCGCCGCCGAATAGGCCGACGAAACGAGCCCGATCACGAACAGCACGCCGACCGCCGCAGGGAAGTAGCCTCCGGTCGCAATCATCGGGAACAGTTCGTCGCTGCGCTCCGGCGTCCGGATGCCGCTCTTCTCGGCATAGAGGTAGAGCAGCACGCCGAGAACGAGAAAGAGCAGGATGACGAACAGCTGCAACACGCCGCTGGTCACGATGTTCTTCTGCGAATCGCGGTAGTTGCGGCAGCTCAGGTTGCGCTGCATCATGTCCTGATCGAGCCCGGTCATCGCGATCACGGTGAAGGCTCCGGCCAGAAACTGCTTGAAGAAATACCGCCGGTCGTTCAGATCGTCGAAAAAGAAAATCCGCGAATAGTCGTGCCGCGCTACGGCGCCGGCCGCATCGCCGAAATCCAAATGCAGGTCCGAAGCGATAAAATAGATGCAGAGACCGACGCTGGCTACCAGACAGAACGTCTTCAGCGAGTCGGTCCAGATCAGCGACTTGACGCCGCCCCGGTACGTGTAGAGCCACACGAGGATCATCGTCGCCGCCACGTTCCACACGAAGGGCACATGCAGCGGCCCGAATACCAGTAACTGCATCACGAGGCAGACCAGATAAACCCGCACGGCAGCCCCGATCATTTTCGACAGAAAGAAAAACCAGGCTCCGGTCCGGTACGACGAGATGCCGAAACGGCTCTCCAGATACTGGTAGATCGACACGAGCCCCATTCGGTAAAAAAGAGGAATCAGCACGAACGCGATCACGAGCTGCCCCGCCACGAACCCGAGCGCCATCTGCAAATAGGAGAACTGGCTGGCCTGCACCCAGCCCGGAACCGACACGAAAGTCACTCCCGAGATACTCGATCCGATCATCGCGAACGCGACGACGGGCCAGGGCGAGCGGCGGTTACCGACGAAAAAGCCCTGATTGTCCGCCCGTCGGCCCGACAGGCTGGCCACGAGATAGAGCACCAGAAAATAAGCGATTACGGTAACGAGAACGGCAGCCGGAGTCATGCGGAATCGTTTGGTCCGTCCAAAGTTAACAACAATTCGACAAAATACGCGATCCGCCGGCGAAAACCTTCGGCCCATGCCTCCGCACGATTCTCCGAAGTCCGGACCCGCTGCCCGCTTGCTTTCGGGCCGGCGACCCGCACTTTCAAGGAATCATACAGCCCCGTTCGGGTACCGAAACGCGGCAGGGAACTCCGCCGGCGCGCTCGCTTCCGAGCGGCGACGAACGAAAGGCGGCCGGTACGAATCAGACCAGATCGCGGAGCGTCACTCCGCTCAGCATTTCGGTCATTTTCCGATGGATGTCGGCAAACGAGGCGCGTATTTTGCACAGGCTCTCCTCCTTGCTGAACTCGCAGGAGCAACCGGTCCGGCCGCTCGCGCAGGCCAGCATTCCGGCCGTTCCCTCGAAGCGGGTCACGACGTCGCACAACGTCACCTCGCCCGGGTCCCTCGAAAGGTAGTAGCCTCCCGCCTTGCCCCGGACGCTTCCGAGCACGCCGCCGTTTTTCAGTTCGAGCAGGATACCCTCCAAAAACCGTTGCGGGATATGCTCGTCGCCGGCGATCCGGCTGATCGGGACCGGCCCGTTGCCGAACTCCCGTGCCAGAGAAGCCAAAGCCAGAATCGCATATCTCGTTTTCTTGGACAGCATGTTCCGTAAAAATGGATTTTTTACAAATTTAGCAAAATAAGGAGAAACCGCAACCCTTCGCCTTCCGAACGCCGGACCGGAAACCCGGCGACAGAACCTCCGGTCCGGCGAAAAGCCCCGACCGCCCGACATGCCGCTACCGGTACGCGCCGCTCGCAGACCGACGAAACACGGGACGGACCCGCAAGCGACTTTCGGTCTGCCACTCGCGGGTCCGTCCCCTATCCGTCAGCAAAATACCTCCGAGCCTCTCACGAGGCCCGGTACCGTCCGATCACTCGGCCCAAAGCCGCGCCAAATTCAGAATCGTGCGCACGGCGCGGCCCATCGTGTCGAGCGAGCAATACTCGAACTTGCCGTGAAAGTTCATGCCGCCCGTGAACAGGTTCGGACACGGAAGCCCCATGTACGAAAGCCGGGCGCCGTCGGTCCCGCCCCGGATCGGACGGACGATCGGTTCGACTCCGGCCTCGCGCATCGCCTGCATCGCCTTGCCGATCACCTCGGGATAGGGCTCCACTTGCTCGCGCATATTGTAATACTGATCCTTGACCGTCAGCAAGATCGTCCCTTCGCCGTACTTGCGCGACAACAGCGCGACAGCGTCGGCCAGAAACCGTTTTTTCTCCTCGAACAGCTCGCGCGAATGATCGCGGACGATATACTCCATCGAGGCTTTTTCGACCGTGCCGCTCAGACCGACCAGATGATAGAAGCCCTCGTAGTCCTGCGTATGCTCGGGGCGCTGCACGGCGGGCAGCAGCGAGTTGATCTCGCAGGCCACCTGCAGGGCATTGATCATCTTGTCCTTCGCATAGCCCGGATGAATGTTGCGCCCTTGCACGACGATCCGCGCCGAAGCCGCGTTGAAGTTCTCGTACTCGAGTTCGCCCTCGAAGCCTCCGTCCACCGTGTAGGCGAAACGGGCCCCGAAGCGCTTCACGTCGAAAAAGTCCACTCCCCGGCCGATCTCCTCGTCGGGAGTGAATCCGATGCGGATCTTGCCGTGCGGAATCTCGGGATGGGCGAGCAGCCAGGCCGCCGCCGTCATGATCTCGGCCACGCCGGCCTTGTCGTCGGCCCCGAGCAACGTCGTACCGTCAGTCACGATCAGCGTATGCCCCTTGAAAAAAGAGAGTTCGGGAAAATCCTTCACCCGCATCGAAAGCGAGTCGTTCAGCGGAATATCGCCGCCGTCGTAGCGCTCGATCAAGCGGGGACGAATGTCCGCCCCTTTCATGTCGGGACTCGTATCGACATGCGCGATGAAGCCGATCACGGGTTTCGATTCGCACCCCGGCGTGGCCGGAACGGTCCCGGTCACGTAGCCGTTCGGATCGATCTCGACCTCGGTCATCCCGAGCGAGATCATCTCCTCGACCAGACGGTTCAACAGCGCGAGCTGCTTAGCCGTCGACGGAAAAGTCTCGCTCTCGGGATCGCTCTGCGTATCGAAAGCGACGTAGCAGAGAAAGCGCTCCTTGAGTTCTTCGATAAAATCCATATTTCGTTCCATTTGGTTGTTCCTTTCCGAATAACGCGATCGCTCCGAATACCGGGAAACGTAATCGTACGGGCGGTCCCGCCTTTTCCGATCGGATCGCGCCTGCATAAAAACTCGCCCCAACGCTCTCCTCTCCGTATCGCCGCCCGTTCCGTTCCCGACCGCTTTCACAGTCGCCGGAGCGAAGCGGGACCTCGGAAAGGCCCGCGCAACGGCTCAGGTCCTATTCTCCTTTGGCCCGCAGGCTGTCCTTGACGAAATAGGCGATCAGCAACGCGTACATTCCCACGGCGAGCCATTCGGCACCCTTCGACGCGTTCCACGACGAGGCGAACCAGTCGGCTCCGAAATAGCGCAGCAGCGCGCTCACGACGCCCATCAGCGCCCCGCCGGCGATAAAGCCCGAAGCGATCAGCGTTCCCCGTTCGCGGCGCGCGCGGTTCGTGCGCTCGTCGCGGCTGCGGCTGCCGACCCACCAGCTGACGAGCCCGCCGATCAGCAGCGGAGTATTCAGCTCGAGCGGAATGAACATGCCCAGCGCAAAAGCCAGCGCCGGGACGCCGATCATCGTCAGGATCAGCGCCAGAGCGGCCCCGGCGAGATAGAGCATCCAGGGCGTGGCTCCGCCCTCCATCAGCGGCTTGATGACGGCGGCCATCGCATTGGCCTGAGGCGCCACGAGCGCACCCTCGCCGACGAATCCGTACGTCTGGTTCAGTATCATCAAAACCCCGGCCACGGTAGCCGCCGAGACGGCCGTACCCAGAAACTTCCAGCCCTCCTGCTTCGCGGGCGTCGTTCCGAGCCAGTAGCCGATCTTCAGGTCCGTAATGAAAGCGCCGGCCATCGAGAGCGCCGTGCACACCACTCCGCCGATAATCATCGCGGCGGTCATTCCGCCGGTTCCGGTCAGACCGGCGCTGACGAGCACCAGCGAGCTCAGGATCAGCGTCATCAGCGTCATGCCCGACACCGGATTCGTACCGACGATCGCGATCGCATTCGCGGCGACGGTCGTAAACAGGAACGATATGACGAACACGATCAGGATCGCGATCACCGAATGGAACCAGTTATCGAGCACACCGAAGCGGAAGAAGACGAACGTCGTGAGCAGCGTCGCGATCAGCAGCGCGAGGATCAGCTTCATCGGCAGGTCGCGTTGCGTGCGGCCGGTCTCCTGCCCGGGCGTCTGACGGCCTCGCAGCTCGGTCACGGCCAGCGACAGCGCCTGGCGGATGATCTTCGACGAACGGATGATACCTACCACGCCGGCCATCGCGATGCCCCCGATCCCGATATGGCGCGCGTAGTTCCGGAAAATCTCCTCGGGCGACATGTCGCGGAGCAACGCGGTCACGCCCTCGCCGACGGCGACCGTCTGTCCGTCGGCGAAATGGCTGATGAACGGAATCAGTACGAACCATACGGTAAACGAACCGGCGCAGATATACGCGGCATAGCGGAGCCCGACGATATAGCCCAGACCGAGCACGGCGGCTCCGGTATTGACCTTGAAGACAAGCTTCGCCTTATCGGCCAGCAGCGTTCCCCACTCGGCCAAACGCGTCGAGACGTTCTCGGTCCACCAGCCGAACGTGCCGACCGCAAAGTCGTACAGTCCTCCGATCAGACCGCTGCAGGCCAACAGCTTGGCCTGATCGCCCTTCTTCTCGCCGGACACGAGTACCTCGGTCGTCGCGGTGGCCTCGGGGAACGGGTATTTCCCGTGCATGTCCTTGACGAAATACTTGCGGAAAGGGATCAGCAGCAGAATCCCGAGCAGGCCCCCGAAAAGCGACGACAGGAATATCTGGTAGAAATGAGCCTCCAGCCCCAGAATGTAGAGCGCCGGCAGCGTAAAGATCGCTCCGGCGACGATCACGCCCGAGCTGGAGCCGATCGACTGGATGATGACGTTCTGTCCGAGCATGCCGCTGCGGCCGGTCAGATTGCCGACGCCGACGGCGATGATCGCGATCGGGATAGCGGCCTCGAACACCTGTCCGACCCTCAGGCCGAGATAAGCGGCGGCAGCCGAGAAGACGATCGCCATCACGATGCCGAACACGACCGAATAGACGGTCACCTCTTTCGGCTTGGACGAAGCGGGCATCACGGGCGAGTACTTTTCGCCGGGGGCGAGCTCCCGGTAGGCATTATCCGGAAGCGAAGCGGGTTGTTTGGGTTCTTGTTCCATATTTCGGGTTTGGTTTTGTCATCCGACCGGCTCCGAGCGCCGCCGGCAGAGCATATCCGCCCCGCAAGCGAATCGTCGGCCACGAGCGGCCGGTCCGCTCGCAGGTCTCAAAGATAGCTCATTCCGTCTAAAAAAAGAAACGCAGCCAACCGGCTCCCGGGTAGTCCAGGTAGCATCGGACGGTCAGACGAGCGGTTCGTCCGTATGGAGAGCGGCAGAAGCCCGCGCAGAGATTGCCGGACAGGACAATCGCTTCCTTTGAACCGGAACCGATCGCGAGGCGAGCAGGAACTACCAGCGGAACAGAAGGAAAAGAGAAATTCCGTTCGGCAGGAAACCGCAGACCGTTTCCGTAACATAAAAAATCGCAGCGTCCCGTTGTCATAGAGCGGCAGAGCAAGTCTCCGGCACCTTCAATGGCCGTTCGACACCGATATGCCGGCCATGCACGGAGATGATGGTCCACGGTTTCCGTGTTTCCGCAGGAATCGACTCCGCAACCGGAAGCTCTTATCTGCACTCGATGATGATCTCCGGTTCGCCTGTCTCGTCGCAACCGATCCAACGATCGAGCATGAACTCGGCAGAGGCCACGTATTTCCGTCTGAAATCCGGTTCGAAAAAGAACTCTTTCGCAATCCGGTAGCGTCCCGGCTCGAAACGGTAAAGCCGGTACGGCAGCGCGTGCGGCATCCGTCCGATCGTATCGAAAGGTCTCAGAGGATAAGCCACCGCCGTAACGACCCGGGCATAGGAGATGCTCATCCACCGTCCGTCGCGGAAGACGCCGAGGCGAAAATCGGATTCGTCTCCGAAAACGATCTCGCGTCCGGTCCTATTCCGCACCGTCACCAGCACGCTCGCCCCCTCGACTTCGGCCGTCATCTCGACGAAACGCCCGTCGGGCCGTATCGTGTCGGGAATCAGGTCCACCCGTTTCCAGTCTATGATCCGGGAACGGGTCTCCGCCTCGCACATCCGGTCGAACCGGGCTCTCGTTCCGGACACGTCCGCGAACGTCTTGCCGATCCGGCAGAAGCCGATCGGATCGTACCCGATCTCGCGCCGGAAATTCAGCCGGAGCGTATCCCGCTCTCCGGCTCCGAGCACGATCCGCCCGGTATCCCGGCCGCGTACGGGAACGCTTTTCCAACGACCGTGCACCCGTTGCTCGAACCGGTATCCGGCATCGGTCGTCACGGGACGGCTACCCCGATTCTCCATCACCAGATACGGCACCGAATCGCAGACCAGCTCGGCGTACAGGCGGATCGAATCGGCGACCGGCACCTCCGCAGCCGATACGCGCGCCGTATCGGCAGGAAGCGCCATCCGTCTTCGCTCGGATCGCTCCGCACAGGAAAGGCAAAAAACGGACAGCAGGATGAAAAAACAGACCCTCATCGCCATATTTTTCATAACGCGAACCCTTCGCTACCGAACCGTCCGTCCCCGACGTCGGCTCACGGACGGAACGATACGGATCGGCATGAAGAGACCGGTCCGGCGGTCCAGCGCCGCCCGGAGAACCGGTCGGGATAAAACGGAACGAGTCATCCGCCCCGTCCCCGCCGGCACGGACGGAACGGCATCACTCAGGCTACAGCCGGCTCGTAAAAACGTAACTTCCCGATCCGACCTCGTAGAACGCCTTGCCGCCGGCCGCACGCAGAAACTTCACCCCGTCGGTCCCGGAGACAGGCCGTCCCGACTCGGCAACGCCCGCCGCATCGCGGGTCGGGACACCGATCGTAGCGGTCGTGCCGACCGGAACGCTCACCTTCATCGTCAGGCGGGAGCCGTCGCGCCTCCATTCGCTGCGGATACGGCCGTAAGGCGAGTCGTGCCAGGCCTCGACGAACGTCAGATCGCCTACGATCGAGGGATCGACCGTGAAGCGTTCGAAGCCCGGATAGGCCCGGTCGCACCGGATGCCTGCCAGATATTTGTAAAAATAGGCGCTGATCAGGCAAAAGGGCGGATGATTGCGCGAGGCCGAGCCGTCCCACGTCTCCCACATCGTCGTCGCCCCGCTCAGAGCCATGAATCCCCAGCCCGGATAGTCGGGCTGCGTCGCCAGACGGTAGGCCCGCTCGGGATCGATCCTCGGCATCAGCTCCATCATCGACAGCGTGCCGACGAAACCGGTTCCGATCCGATCCCGCGTACCGTCCAGATCGCGCAGCAGGCTGCCGAGCACCCGGGCGCTGTCGGCCTCGGGAACCAACCCGTACTCGAGGGGCACGACGTTGGCGGCCTGTCTGTACGGCGTCGGATTCTCGCCGTGGTAAATACCCGAAGCGGCATCGAAAAACTCCTCGTTGAAACGGCGGGCGATCCGGTCGGCCCAAGCGTCCAGCCGCACGGCATCGTCGTGCTTGCCCAGAAAGCGGGCGACCTCGGCCAAATTCCGCACGACACGGTAGTGCGAAGCGGTCCCGTAAAGCGTCAGCCCCTCGGGCGGCGCCATCGAATAGGACATCAGCGTGTCGGACAGCGTCATATGCGGGGATACCCAATCGCCGAGCACTTCGCCGATAATCTCGGGTTTGCCATCCCGCTGACGCAGCAAGCCGCTCTCGGCAAAACGCATCATGGTTTCATAGTGGCGCTCGACGACCCGACGGTCGCCGTAATAGGCCAGCAAGTCCCAAGGCACGTACACGATCGCGGCGGGCCAGACGGTCGAGATGCTCTGGTCGTAACCGGTCGAGGGCGCGACGGTGCACAGCCCGCCCGCCGAGTCCTGCGTGCCGGCCAAATCTTCGACCCACTTGGCATAGAAGGCGGCCATATCGAAATTGTAGATCGCCGCCTGATCGGTCATGTAAGTATCGGCCGTCCAGCCCTGTTTCTCGCGGTGCGGACAGTCGGTCGGAATGCTGTGGAAATTGTTCAGCAGACTCGCGCGCGACATGTCTTGCAGACGGTTGACCACATCGTTCGAGCAGACGAAACGTCCGGCCTCGGCCACGTCGGTATGAACCGGTACGGCCTCGACCCGCTCGACCGTGACGCCCGGATCGGCCGTCACGCGGACGAACTGAAAGCCCATGTACGCGAAACGGCACTCGAACGTCTCCGTCCCCTTACCTTTTAATATGTAGCCGTTCTGTTGACGGATATTGATCGACTTGTCGTAAAAGGAGGCGTAATCCGGGTCCTCGACGCGGATTTTCAGCTTCGACGGATGGATGTCGGGCACCAACTCCCGGTCCGACGGCAGCTCGCAGTACTCGACCAGCACGCGGGCGCCCTCGGGTCCCCGGACCCGCACGCGAGCCCAGCCGGCGATGTTGCGCCCGGCGTCGTAGATCGTCTGTCCGTTCCCCCGGTCGAAAGTCCGGACGGGCTCGATCGGATCGAACGCCCGCACGGGCGGCATCATCTGCGCCCGCAGCGGACCGGCCCCGGGAACCGAAACGGCCGGACGCCACCCCTCGGCGGAAAATCCGGCCTCGCTCCAGCCGTCCTGCTCCAAGCGGGCGTCGTACAACTCGCCGTGGCGCGTGTCGTCGTACACGACCGGACCGCCGGCGGTCCGCCAGCTCTCGTCGGTCACGATCCGCTCGGTCGTACCGTCGCTGTACCGGATCGCGAGCAGCGCGATCGCCTTGGGCTGCCCGACCCATTTCGAGCGGTACAATCCCCATATGTCGGTGCATATCGGACTGTACTGACCGCGACCGAGCATGATCCCGATCGCATTGCCTCCCCGGCGGATCATTCCGGTCACGTCGTAAGTCACGTAAAACGCCCGCTTGTGAAAATTGGTCCAAGCAGGATCGAGCACATGATCGCCGACTCGGCGTCCGTTCAGATAAGCCTCATAATAGCCCAGCCCGCAGACATACAAATCGGCCGAGACGACCTTCCTCCCGACGGAGAATTCCTTGCGCATCAGAGGCGAAGGATCGTAGCGGGGCGAGGCGTTCTCGTACAAGTCCCAGATCGTCCGGCCCGTGCCGACGAACCAAGGCCAGGTGTTCGGCTCCCGATTCTCGACGTCGCGGCGCTTATGCTCGGCCCACTCGTTCCGCCACGTCTCCTCGTCGCGGGCGGCGATCCATTCGGCTCCGCCCCAGTCTTCCTCGCAGAGCGGCCCCATGCTCCAGCGGGCCGGCTCGCTCCAGCGACTCGGGCGATCGTCGGCATCCCACACCCGCACTTTCCAATAGCACTTGGCAAGGCCCGCGAGCGGCTTTCCGCCGTATTCGACCTGAATGCTGCGGCCCGAGGCCGTTTTCCCGCTGTCCCACAAGTCGCCCTCTCCGCGGGCGAGCAGCTCGGGCGACGAGGCGACCAGCACCCGGTAAGCCGTCTGGCGGTCGCCGCGCAACGACGACGACACGACCCAGCTCAGCCGGGGACGCGTCGCATCGATTCCCAGCGGATCGGCCAGATACTCGCAGCGCAGGCTTCCGACCTCCGCCGCCCGGCACGTAAGAGCTGCCGTCAGCAACAGGACGGCTACGATCAATCGTTTCATAGTTATGTCAGGTTTAGCAGTTAAGTCATCCCAAATTCTACCTTGCCGGCGTCCGGAACATCCCCTCCAGAACGCCACGCTCCGCCGAACTCCTTTTCCGGTCCGCGCCAGCGGGGCATCCGGCCGCCCTCGTCCTTCTGCGGGATCGATTCGTCGGCCCGCGAACCCCGGGGGCACAGCATCCTGCCCGGGCTCCCGAGCGATCCGCCGCTTCAGCCCGGTACGCATCCTCGACGGAGCATGCGCGAACGACGGTTCCCAACCTGTCGTCTATCTCACGGTTTTTCCGCGATCCGCTCGCCCACCCAGCGTGTCAGTTCCTCGAACTGCTTCACGCTCAGCACTTCGGGGCGGAGCGAAAAATAGTCGTGCTCCTCGCCGCGCAGGTCGCCGAACGCCGCATGCAACGAATTGCGGATCGTCTTGCGGCGCTGGCCGAAAGTCGCCTTCACGACACGTGCGAAAAGCGCCTCGTCGCAGTCGAGCCGTTCCACGCCGTTACGCACGAGCCGGACCACGGCGCTCTTGACCTTGGGGGGCGGATTGAACACGCCCTCGCCGACGGTAAACAAGTATTCGATATCGTAAAACGCCTGCAGAAAGACGCTCAGTATACCGTAATCCTTGCCCCCGGGACTCCCGGCAATCCGCAACGCCACCTCGCGCTGCACCATGCCGACCACTTCCGGCACCCGGTCGCGGGAGGCCAGTATCTTGAAAAAAATCTGCGAGGATATGTTGTACGGAAAATTGCCGATCACGTTCACGCCGCCGGGAAACATCGCGGAGAGGTCCATTTGCAGAAAATCCCCCTCCATCAGGCGGGGGACGAACTGCGGATAATGCTCGCGGAGGTATTCGACGCTCTCGCCGTCGACTTCGGCTCCATACAGGTCGATATCGTCGCGTTCGAGCAGAAACCGCGTCAGCACGCCCGTTCCGCATCCCACCTCGAGCACTGTCCGGCAACGGTCGGCACGCAACGCGCCGGCGATACGCCGCGCGACGGACAAGTCGGTCAGGAAATGCTGACCCAGGTATTTTTTCGGTCTTACGTTCATTCGATTCTCCGTTACTTCGCTTCCGCCATGCCGGTCCCCGCACCCGCTTCCGTAAAAAGTGTCCGGCCGCCTCGCCCGCCGCACGGAGGCCCCGGCTTCCCGGCACGAGCCGCCACCAGGCTTCCCGCAGCCTCCGGTTCCATCTCCCCGACGGTCATATTCCGCCGTTTCCGGTCCCTTCCGTGCGGCAGGGAATCCGCACGAGGCAAGGGATCAGTTGCCCAGCTCGCTCATGAATTTGATCCGCACCAAGCGGATCTCTTCCTCGGTGAAGTCGCCGCCCAACTCCTTGATCGCCTCGTCGAGCGAATCGGTCTCGGCATCCTCCTTGAAATAGAGATATATCTCCTCAGCCTTGTCCTCGTCGACCGCCTGATCGACATAGTAGCCGACATTGAGCCGCGTCCCCGAGTGAACGATCGCCTCGATCTCGGTAAGCAGCTCGTCGAAATCCATGTCGCGGGCGCGGGCGATGTCCTCGAAGTCCATCTGCCGGTCGATGCTCTGAATGATGAACACCTTGCTTCCGCTCTTGTTGACGACGCTCTTGACGACCATGTCCTGAGGACGGACGATGTCCTTCTCGTCGCAATATTTCTTGATCAGTTCGACGAACGGCTTGCCGAACTTGCGGGCCTTGCCGGCGCCGACGCCGGTGATATTCTGCATTTCGTCGAGCGTGACCGGATACTGGATCGACATATCCTCGAGCGACGGGTCCTGAAAAATCACGAACGGAGGCAGCTCCATCTGCCGGGCCACCTGCTTGCGGAGGTCCTTCAGCATAGCGTACAGCTCTTCGTCGGCCACGCCGCCCTTTCCGGCCGGCGGCGACACGGTATCGTCGTCGTCCCCGTCCTCGTACTCGTGGTCGGCCGCGATCATCACCGAGTGCGGATGACGGACGAACTCCTCCCCCGCCGCATTGATCGACAGCAGGCCGTAGTTCTCGATATTCTTGTCGACCAGCCCCAAAATCAGAGCCTGACGCACGACGGCTCCCCAAAAGCGGTCGTTACGGTCGCTGCCCACGCCGAACCACTCGCTCTTGTGGTGGTTGTAGGACTTGATCAGCGCGTTGTTGCGTCCGACCAGCATATTGATCAGATAGTCGGCTTTGAACTTATCGCCTATGGACTGAAGCACCTGCAACATCAGCTTCATCGGCTCCATGCCCTCGAAACGCGGCTTCGGATGCAGACAGTTGTCGCAGCATCCGCAATTCTCCTCCGCAAACTCCTCTCCGAAATAGTGCAGCAACGTCTTGCGCCGGCAAACCGAGCTCTCGGCATACGAGACGGTCTCCTGCAGCAGCAGGCGGCCGATCTCCTGTTCGGCTAACGGCTTGCCTTGCATGAACTTCTCGAGCTTCTGGATATCCTTATAACTGTAGAACGTGATGCAGTGCCCGCCCGCTCCGTCGCGGCCGGCCCGGCCCGTCTCCTGATAATAGCCTTCGAGGCTCTTGGGAATATCGTAATGGATCACGTAGCGCACGTCGGGTTTGTCGATACCCATGCCGAAAGCGATCGTCGCGACGATCACATCCACCTGCTCGTGCAGAAACTTGTCCTGATTCGCGGCGCGCGTCGCCGCGTCCATACCGGCGTGATAGGGAGCCACTTTGATATTGTTGGCGGCCAGCAGCTCCGAAAGCTCCTCGACCTTCTTGCGGCTCAGGCAGTAGATGATGCCCGACTTGCCCTCGTTACTCTTGATGTAGCGGATGATCTCCTTGGTCGCGTTGGTTTTCGAGCGGACTTCGTAAAACAGGTTCGGGCGGTTGAACGACGACTTGAACACCGCCGAGTCGAGCATGCCCAGGTTCTTCTGGATATCCATCTGCACCTTGGGCGTCGCGGTCGCCGTCAGCGCGATCAGCGGCGCGGGTCCGATCTCGTTGATGATCGGGCGTATGCGGCGATACTCCGGCCGGAAGTCGTGTCCCCACTCCGAAATGCAGTGCGCCTCGTCGATCGCATAGAACGAAATTCTGATTTTGCGCAGGAAATTGACATTATCCTCCTTCGTAAGCGACTCGGGGGCGAAATAGAGCAGCTTGGTCTTGCCCTCGAGCACGTCGCCCTTGACTTTCGCTACGGCAGCCTTATTCAGCGACGAGTTCAGAAAATGGGCCACGCCGTCCTCCATGCTGAAAGTCCGCATCGCATCCACTTGGTTTTTCATCAGCGCGATCAGCGGCGAAATGACGATCGCCACCCCGTCCATCATCAGCGCGGGCAACTGATAGCACAACGATTTGCCGCCTCCCGTCGGCATCAGCACGAACGTATCCTTTCCGTCCAGCACGTTCCGGATAACCGCCTCCTGATTTCCCTTGAAACTGTCGAAGCCGAAATAGCGCTTCAGGCAGTCGCGCAGTTCAATATTTTGTTTCCCAGACATCTGTCTTCTATAATTATATCCTTACCAATTCGTATTAACGATTAAAGATAGTAAAAAATCCCGAAAATTTCTAACTTTGTAGAAAAAATTTCACTCGCCGCGCCATTCTTATGAGATTATACACGAAAGACTTAGTCAAGCGATACAAGGCCCGCACGGTCGTCGACCACGTTTCGATCGAGGTCAACCAAGGCGAGATCGTCGGGCTGCTCGGCCCCAACGGCGCCGGCAAGACGACGACGTTCTACATGATCGTCGGCCTGATCAAGCCCAACGAGGGTCAAATCTTCCTCGAGGATCAGGAGATCACCAAGGAACCGGTATACAAACGCGCCCAGAAAGGCGTGGGGTATCTGGCGCAGGAGGCTTCGGTATTCCGGCGGCTCTCGGTCGAAGACAACATCAAGGCCGTGCTGCAAATGACGGACTTTCCGAAAGACTATCAGGCCGAGCGGCTCGAGAACCTGATCGAGGAGTTCCGCCTGACCAAAGTCCGCAAGAGCCTCGGCATCCAGCTTTCGGGAGGCGAGCGCCGACGGACCGAAATCGCGCGCGCCGTAGCCATCAATCCGAAATTCATCCTGCTCGACGAGCCGTTCGCAGGCGTCGACCCGATCGCCGTCGAGGACATCCAGAGCATCGTGGCCACGCTCAAGAACAAGAACATCGGCGTGATTATCACCGACCATAACGTACACGAGACCCTTTCGATCACCGACCGCACCTACCTGCTGTTCGAGGGCCGCATTCTGAAAGCCGGCTCGGCCGAGGATCTGGCCAACGACGAAATGGTGCGCAAGGTCTATCTGGGACAGGACTTCAAACTGCGCTGAGGCTCTATGGACAAGACGATCAGACGATCCCGGGCGGAAGGCAGCGTAACGGCTCCTTCGTCGAAAAGCTATGCCCAGCGGGCCGTTGCGGCCGCCCTGCTCTGCGAGGGGACGAGCACGCTGACCAATATGATCCTGTGCGACGACACCCGCGCCGCGCTGCAGGTGGCCGCCGATCTGGGCGCCGAAGTAGAGGCGGGAACAGACGGCACGACCTATACGGTCCGCGGCGGACTTCGTCCTCACGCGCAGGCGATTCATATCGGCGAGTCGGGACTGGCGGCCCGGCTTTTCACGCCGATCGCGGCGCTTTGCGGCGAGCGGATCACGATTACCGGCCGAGGCTCGATCCTGCGACGCCCGCTGGCGATGATGGAAAAACCGCTGCGCACGCTGGGAGCCAAGGTGACGAGCGAAGGCGGATACCTCCCGATCCGCATCGAAGGCCCTCTGCACGGAGGCGCCGTATCGGTGGACGGATCGCTCAGCTCGCAATTCATCACCGGGCTGCTGATGGCCCTGCCGCTGGCCGAACGCGATACGACGCTCACCGTACATAACCTCAAAAGCCGCCCGTACATCGACATGACGCTTTCGCTGCTCGGCACGTTCGGCATCGATGTCAAGCACAACGAATACCGGCAGTTCTTCATCGAAGGGCGCCAGCGGTACGCCCCGGCCCGATACAATGTCGAGGGCGACTGGAGCGGCGCCTCCTGCCTGCTGGTAGCCGGCGCGACGACCGGCGAGGTGACGGTGCGTAACCTGAATCCCGTCTCGCTACAGGCCGATATGGCCATCGTCGATGCGCTGACTCGCGCCGGAGCCCAGATCACGACGACCACCGACTCGGTCACGGTCCGCCGCAGCCCGTTGCACGCTTTCGAATTCGATGCCACGCACTGCCCCGACCTCTTCCCCGCGCTGGCGGCGCTCGCAGCCTCCTGCCAAGGCACCTCGATGCTGAGGGGAACCCGACGGCTCGCGCACAAGGAGAGCGACCGGGCACGCACGATCGCCGACGTGCTCGAAAGCATGGGCATCAACGTCGACCTGTCCACGCCCGACGTGATGCGCGTCACCGGAGGCGAAATCCGCGGCGCGGAGGTCAGCAGCCACAACGACCACCGGATCGCGATGGCCGCCGCCGTAGCGGCCCTGCGGTGCGAACGGGGAAGCGTCACGATCTGCGGAGCGGAAGCCGTCGCCAAGTCGTACCCCGAATTCTGGGACGATCTGAGCGGGCTGCTCCGTCCGGACGAACACGGCCACAACGAAAAGACAACCATATGAACAGCTTCGGAAGACTATTCAGGGTCTCTATTTTCGGCGAGTCGCACGGGCCGCTGGTCGGCGTTACGCTCGACGGCGTACCGGCCGGCATCGCGCTCGACGAGAAATCGTTCGAAAAGGACCTGAACCGCCGCAAAAGCGGCAAGCGGGGTACGACGCCCCGCAAGGAAAGCGACCTTCCGGAAATCGCTACCGGCCTGTTCCAAGGCCGGACGACCGGAGCGCCGCTGACCGTTCTGTTCCGCAACGAGAACACCCTCTCGGGCGACTATGCCAACCTCGTCGCCCATCCCCGCCCCTCGCACTCCGACTGGGTCGCCGCCCGCAAGTTCGGCGGCTTCAACGACTACCGGGGCGGCGGACACTTCTCGGGACGGCTGACGCTCGGGCTGGTAGCGGCCGGCGTCGTAGCCAAGAAGATTCTCGGTCGCAAGGTCAAGATCGAAAGCCGGATCGTCGAGATCGACGATTGTAACAATCCGGACGACTTCCCGAAAATCGTCGAGGAGGCGTTGCGGGCTCAGGACTCGGTCGGAGGCATCGTCGAATGCACCGCGACCGGCGTACCGCCCGCGCTGGGCGAGCCGTTCTTCGACTCGGTCGAAAGCACGATGAGCCACCTGCTTTTCTCGATTCCGGCGGTCAAGGGCGTAGAGTTCGGCGCAGGATTCGCCGCCGCCCGGATGCGAGGCAGCGAGCACAACGACCCGATCATCAGCCCGGACGGCACGACCGCGACGAACAATGCCGGAGGAATCGTGGGCGGGCTTACGAACGGCAACCCGGTCGTCGTCCGCGTGGCGATCAAACCGACGGCCAGCATCTCGTCGCCGCAGATCACGCTCAACACCGAGTCGGGCAAGCCCGAAGAGCTGCGGATCAAGGGGAGGCACGACGCCTGCATCGCGCTCCGCGCTCCGGTCGTCGTCGAAGCGGCGGCAGCCGTCGCGCTGTGCGACCTGACGCTCATCGCGCGCTCGCTTCGGCCGTAGGCTGAAACGGGCCTTGCGCACGCCGAAAGACACGGGAAAATCGTACCCGAGCTCGGATCTTCCGGAGGAACCGGATTTAGCCGCAGGTTTTGCATTTATGTTAAAAATATATACCTTTGTGCTCTATTTTTGACACGGAATGGATGTTTTGAAGAAATACTCCATCGCTTTCAAAGGTCTCGGAGAAGGCACGCACCGGTTCGACATGAAAGTCGACGATCGCTTTTTCGAAGCGTTCGAAGGCTCGGAAATCCGCCGGGGAAACGCCGACGTGAGGCTGACGCTCGACAAAAGGGGCAACGGCATGGCGCTGGACTTCGACATCCGCGGCGAGGTGGCCGTCGAGTGCGACCGCTGTCTGGAAGAGTTCATGATGCCGGTCCGCTACGAGGGAACGTTGCACGTACGATACAGCGACTGCGAGCGGGAAAGCGACGGAGAGGTGATGTGGATCAGCCCGTCGGAAACCGAGCTGAACGTGGCGCAGTACATCTACGAGAGCATCTGCCTGAGCCTGCCCTACCAGCGGGTTCATCCCGACGACAGCGAGGGACGCAGCACCTGCGATCCCGACATGCTGTCGCGCTTCCGGATCGTCAGCGAGGAAGAGTTCGACCGCCTGTGTCCGGGGACCGAAACGGACGGAAGTTCTCCGTGGAAAAAACTCAAGGAAATCAAGCCCTCGAAATAGCCTCGTCGCGGACGGGCTCGCAGGGCGGACAGATAACGAAGAATATTAACAGTACAAACTTTTTCAAAAATGGCACATCCCAAGCATAAGGTCTCCAGCACGAGACGAGACAAGAGAAGGACGCACTACAAGGCCGAGGTTCCGACCGTTTCGACGTGCTCGAACTGCGGCGCAGCCGTGCTTTACCACAGAGTATGCCCCGAATGCGGCTTCTACAGAGGCCGTCTTGCGATCGAGAAGAAAGCGGAGTAGCCGTCCGGGCCAAAGTCATAGCTTATGACGAGAATAGGAATTGACGCAATGGGCGGAGACTACGCTCCGCAGGCGGTGGTATCGGGCGCCGTACTGGCCGCAGGACTGATCGCTCCGCAGAGCAAGATCGTCCTGTTCGGCGACAGGCCCTCGATCGAGGAGCTCCTCGCCAAGGAGAATTTCCGCGCCGACGCATTCGACATCGTGCATACCACCCAAGTGATCGAGATGGGCGACAATCCGGCCCTGACCTTTCGCCAGAAGCCCGATTCGAGCATTGCCGTCGGATTCCGCCACCTGACGGAAGGACGGATCGACGGATTCGCCAGCGCCGGGAGCACGGGAGCGATGATGGTAGGCTGCATGTACACGGTCAAGCAAATCGAAGGCATCATCCGGCCGGCCATATCGTCGGTCATTCCGACGATCGACGGCGGCAGCGTGATGCTGCTCGACGTGGGACTGAACGTGGACTGCAAACCGGAGGTGCTGTATCAGTACGCCGTCATCGGTAACCTGTACGCCCAAGGCGTTCTGGGCAAGAAGGAGCCCCGTATCGCATTGCTCAACATCGGCGAGGAAAAGGAGAAAGGCAACCTGCAGACCAAAGCCGCCTACGAACTGATGGACGGCAGCGCCGACTTCCGCTTCGTCGGCAACATCGAAGCCAAGCACATTTTCTCGGGCCGCATCGCCGACGTCGTGGTATGCGACGGATTCGTGGGCAACACGATCATCAAGCAGGTAGAGGGCGTCTACAACATGGCGCTCGAGCAAGGGCTTCGCAATACCTACTTCAACCAGCTCAACTACGAAACGGTCGGCGGAACCCCGGTACTGGGAATCAATGCCCCCGTTTTGATCGGGCACGGCTGCTCGAGCGCCGAAGCCATCAAGAATATGGTGCTTCAGACCGAGAAAACCATCCATGCCCAGTTGGACACCAAACTCAGAGAAAGATTCAGTTAATGGCAAAGAAGAAAACCGCAGCAATCACGGGCGTCGGCGCGTATCTGCCCGACTATATCCTGGACAACATCGAGTTGAGCCATATGGTGGACACGTCCGACGAATGGATCATGTCCCGTATCGGAATCAAGACCCGCCATATCCTCAAAGGCGAGGGTCTGGGGACCTCCTACATGACGGAACGGGCCGTCAAGGACCTGCTCGAAAAGACGAATACCGATCCGCTCGACATCGAGATGGTCGTCTGCGCGACGGTCACGCCGGACATGTTTTTCCCGTCGACGGCCAACCTGACCTGCTACAAAACAGGGATGAAAAACGCGTTCGGATTCGATCTGTCGGCCGCTTGCAGCGGTTTCTTATTTGCGCTCAACACGGCTGCGAAATATATCGAGACCGGAACCTTCAAGAAAGTCGTCGTCATCGGAGCCGATAAGATGTCGTCGATCATCAACTACAACGACCGCAATACATGCCCGATCTTCGGCGACGGAGCGGGCGCCGTGCTGCTGGAACCCTCGGAAGAAGGATACGGCGTGCTGGATGCCGTGCTGCACTCGGACGGCGGCGGCGGCCAACACCTGTACATGAAGGCAGGCGGCTCGGCCTACCCCGCCACGCACGAAACGGTCGAGAACAACTGGCACTATGTTTATCAGGAAGGTCAGGCCGTGTTCAAGGCCGCCGTATCGAACATGGCCGACACCTCGGTCGAAGTCATGGAGCGCAACAAGCTGACGCCCGACGACATCACCTACCTGGTCCCGCATCAGGCCAATCTGCGGATCATCGACGCGACCGCCCATCGTATGGGCCTGCCGCGCGAAAAGTGCATGATCAACATCGACAAGTTCGGTAACACGACGGCTGCCACGATTCCGCTCTGCCTGTGGGATTACGAGTCCCGGCTGAAAAAGGGCGATAACCTGATTCTGGCAGCTTTCGGCGGCGGCTACACATGGGGAGCCGAATACGTCAAGTGGGCGTACGACGGCGGCGATTTCTCGAAATAGCGCGCGTCTCGTCCGGTTTCATGCGCGAAGCAAGGAAACAAACGGACCGAAAAGCACATAAAGGCGGTTCTATAGTTCAAGGGATAGAACGGAAGTTTCCTAAACTTTAAATCCCAGTTCGAGTCTGGGTAGAACCACTACACGAATTCCTGACAAAAGCTCATTGTCAGGAATTTACTTTTCCACAAAATAACAGAGCGACGTCCTTTAGGGCGTTCATATCGCCGCGCAATCCAATCCAATCGTTGTATTTCCTCTTTCGGCACACGGCTTCAAATCCTGCAACGGCGGGAACACATATCCGACACCTACGCCGATTCTCCGTCGCTACGGCCCATCGGAAATAGAATTGCGCCGGTCCCTCGTCACCGTTTACGTGTAACGATAAAGGCCGGCGTATCGGAAGACGGGGGTAGCCGGACACGACGGCCGGCAATCCTCGCTCATACACCTTTCGGGAAAATCGGAATCGGCATCAATACTTCAACCGCAACGCCGGAACGAAACCGCACCGCACGGAGCCCGCGCAGGAACCACTGAAATGCCAAAAATCGAACGCTCCAAGGCGCCTCTTCTCCTTGAAGTCCGGGACGAGGAAACGAATGAAACCCGGAACAAAAACCGTCGAACGAGAAGAAACGTCCCGCACCGCATGGACTCGAAAGACGGTCATACCGAACCGGCCGTACTCCCTCTCCTTCTTTCTTAACGCCAGTAGTTTTCCGACTCCGGCGGCATCCTGCCAAAAGACACGATTACGCTTTCGGATAAGCCGGCCGGGAAATCGGATTTTTCCCGCATGAACGGGCCTGTCGGCAGGATACTTCCTAAAACTCGAAACGCAGCGAATCGGCCGGCTCTCGAATCTCTCCCTGCCAGTCGAAATAGCCCTTATAGGTAGGATCGTTGGGAAAATCGACCGTCAGAATGCGAGAAAGCGTGTCGGCTGCCGCAACAGTCAGGTACTTACCCGTATATTTCTGCTGACAGGGCCAGCGGTCGTGATAGTCGCCGAAAAGGGCCACGACGTAGTATTTCCCCGGCTCGACACGGATCGAATGATGGCTGCGGTACGGGTCCCACGTATCGGGATGCCTGTAATCGGGCATGACCAACACATACTTGTTTCCCTCTACAGCCTCATTACGGTCCACGACCAACGGCACGACCGATGTTCCGTCGGTCAGCGGAAATTCATTGTCGCGCAGCAACATGCGCAGAACGGTCAGATTCGCGTTACGGTAATCTTCTTCCGTCCCGGACGGGATATCGATCCGCTCCTCGACGAATTGCTGCCCGTCGGAAGCATCGAAGAAATAGAAATGAGCCGATGTTTTTTTGGCATTCCGTCCCGCCTCGTCCAGCATATAGGCGTAAAGCTTGACTTCGAGCCGGCCGTCGTTCTGCGGCTCGTCCTTCGAACAGGAGAGCAACGATAAAGCGATCGGAATGGCCAGCCATACGATTTTTTTCATATCGGAAAGACTATTTCGCGCAAATTAAAAACATTATCGGCTATTTCGCAAATAAGGCTGCCGGAAACCGCCTGCGGACAGAATTCCGACCGATACCCTCGACCTCGACTCTGCGCCGACCTTTCGGTAAACGTATTTCCGTGCCTTTTTCGTATAATACGGTCGGACCGGACGGCATTACGCCCCCATAAAAACGACAAGAAGAAGCCGGCCCGATCGTTCGGGAATTCGCCTTACCTGCGCAATTCCCCGGCAAGACCTCGCGGACCGGCTCGAAGAAACGGGCCGGACAATATGCCCGGCCCGCCTCCTCCGCGTCATCGGAATCATTTCATTTTTTCCTCCATCCGATCTGTCGTCTTCTGCGCCTTTTCCTTGACGACATGAGCGGCATGAGTCGCCTTTTCTTTCACCGCGTTCTTAGCATGCGTCACGTTTTTCTTGACGTCGTGCATGACTTCCTCGGCCTTCGTCTTGGCCCCGTTTTTACAATTTTCCATAATCATGAGATTTAAACATCACCTAACTTTCTTCCGCCGGCTCACCAGCGAAACGATCCACAAAAGCACGATCGCACCGACCACCGACGTAATCAGGCTTCCGAAAGTCCCGACGGCCACCCAGCCGAACAGGCTGAAAATCCATCCGCCGAGCATGCTGCCGATAATACCCACGATCAGATTGACGAGCATTCCGGAACCGCTCCCCTTAACGATCAGGCTGGCAATCCACCCGGCAACCAGCCCGATAAGCAAATACCATAAAAAATACATAGCTTTCGTTTTTTAAATTCATTCCTGTGTTACGAGCCATCAATACGCGTGCCATAGCGCGGCAAGCCGAACATGCAGACCTTCCGAAGAAGAGAGGAAAAGAGGCCTAAACGGAACGGAGCATGCTCCTTCCGACACTGGAACGCATGCTCGAAATATGCGCACGGATATCCCGCGCAAAGAGCGACCGGCCGATGCGCCGACAGAAGAACGGCCGCCTTTCGCCGGCTATACAGATATAGCCTGCATCGATGAAAACCGCGGATAGTCGCATCCGGAACTATTCGGCTCCGGAACGCTCCGCTGCGTCGCAGAGGCCGCCTCCGACCCATTCTTCGAAGGAACGGCAAGTCAGAGAAGGAAAACCGGGCCGGTACCACTCGATGCGATCGAGCGCCGAAACCCGCACGAGCGGAAGCGATTCGTCTCGGCCGTCCGATATCGGACGAAATCCGTTGCGTTCCAGCGCATTCTTCGTCCAGCGGGCCAAAGCCTCGTCCGCAGCTTCGAACCGCACGGCGGGAGCATCGTCCTGCCTGCTGCGCAATCCCCCGGCCTGCCGATCGAAAAACAGACCGCCTCGCCCGAAATAGAGATCCATCCGGCCCGAAAGCACCAAGTCTTCGGGCGTACCGCAGCAAAATCCCTCGGCACGCGAAAGCAGCCAGATCCGGTCGGAAAGCCGGAGAGCCTGCTCGACATCGTGCGTCGAAAGCAAGACCGTTTTATGTTGCAAGCGGGCCAAACGATGAAGCAGCTCCATGATTTCGATGCGGCTCGCCACATCCAGAAAAGCAGTCGGCTCATCGAGCAGAATGACGGGACACTGCTGAGCGAGCGTCTTGGCGATCATCGCCTTCTGGCGCTCCCCGTCGGATAGCTCGGCCACATAGGAATCCGCCTTGGCCGTCATGCCGACGGCCTCGATCGCCTCGTCCGCCGCCCGCCGGTCGGCCGCATCGAGACGGCCGAAAAAACCCGTATAGGGATAGCGGCCCATTTCGACCAGCTCGCGCACGCGCAGGCCGCCGGCCTGCGACCGGTCGGTCAACACCACGCCCAGCAAACGCGAGCGCTCTCGAGCGCCGTACCTTTCCAGCGGTCTTCCCTGCCACGTCACCCGACCTTCCAAAGGCCGCTGAAGACCGCCGAGCGTGCGCAGCAACGTCGACTTGCCCGCTCCGTTGGGTCCGAGCAGGCATGTCAGTTCGCCCGAGCGGAGAGCCAAAGAAAGGGCGCCGTACAGCCGGCCGCCTTTCCGGCCACGAGCCGGATAGCCGATCGAAAGGTCCTGCGCGCCGAGAGCCGTACCGGTTGGTTCCATCAGTTGAAATATTGGATTCTTTTCTGATTCACGATCACATAGATAATCACCGGAGCGCCTACTACCGGCGTGATAGCGCTCAGCGGCAACACGCCCGATCCGCCGGGCAGCGTACTGACCAGATTGCAGGCCAGCGCGACGGCCGAGCCGGTCAGCAGGGTCAGCGGCATCAGCAGCTTGTGGTTCGACGAGCCGGTCATCAGCCGGGCCAGATGAGGCACGGCCAGTCCGATAAACGAGATCGGGCCGCAGAAAGCCGTCACGACGGCCGTCAGCAGGCCGGTACTCACGAGCAGCAGCAAACGGACCCTTTTCACCCGCACGCCCAGATTCTCGGCATAACGCTCGCCCAGCAACAGGGCATTGAGCGGCTTGACGAGCAGCGCTGCGAGCAGCAGTCCGACACCGAGCATCGAACAGAAAACGGGCAGCTGCCCGAGCGAGACACTCGAAAAGTCGCCCATTCCCCACAATACGTACGAACGGATGCCCTCGTCCGTTGCGAAGAAATTCAGCAATGAAATCAGCGAGGAAGTCAGGTAACCGACCATAATGCCGATAATGAGCAGCATCACGTTGCTGCGCACGAGCGTCGAGAAGAAGATGATGATACCCAAAATCGACGCAGCTCCTGCAAAAGCCCCTGCCACGACGGCCAGATAGCCCGTCAGCGCGAGACCGCCGCCGACCGTTCCCCCGAGCGACAGCATAACCAAAGCCACGCCCAGACTGGCTCCGGAATCGATTCCGAGCACCGACGGACCGGCCAGCGGATTGCTGAACACGGTTTGCAACATCAGGCCCGAAACGGCCAGTGCAGCGCCGGACAGCAGAGCCACGACCGCCTGCGGCAAGCGCGACTCGAGCACGATATAGCCCCACGAAGGCTGCGAAGCCTCTCCGCCGGTCAATACGGCCCACACCTCGGCGAACGGTATGCGGACCGATCCGAGAAACAGGTTGGCCGCCCACAACAGCACGACGGCCGTCACGGCCCAAAGGACCGAACGGGCAGGACGAATACTCATGGCTCCAACGGCTTGAAGTATCGCAACTCGTATCCGGGCAGCAATTCCGGATGGAAAACCCCGATCAGATCGCGCAGCAGGCGGTCGGGATGGATCGGCGTCTCCTCGAAATAGGACGATTGTCCCAAATGGCAGGCATAGACTCGGCCATTCTCGAATGCGGCGAACCGACGGTAAGGCTCGTAGTCGCGGCGAAGGCCGTCGTAAGTCAGCGGTTCGGCCGAATTGTACTTGATCAGCCAATAATCGGCCGCGCCGCCCTTCTCGAATACCTCCTCGAAAGAGAGCGGAATCGACCCGGCACTCGGATCGTCGGCCCAAAGGTAATCGGCTCCCGCATCCCGAAACAGACGAGCCATATAGCTTCGGCCGCCGGCCACATACCACACGGCTCCGTACTTGCGTTCCGAAATCACGGTAGGCCGCTCGGAAACGTTTTCGGCGAGCGCGCGCAGCGAATCGTACGCGCTCTCGGTCGCGCGAAACAGCTTCTCGGCTTCGGTCTCCCGACCGAAGAACAACCCCAGCAAACGAATCCACTCGACCCGGCCCATCGGCTCCGCCTCCATATAGTCGGCCAGCTCGAGCAGCGGAATACCCGACTTCTCGACCCGGCCGTAACCCGTATTCTCGAACGGAGAGACGAGCAGCGCATCGGGCGAGAGCGCGATCATCCGCTCCAGATCGGGCGACGAGGCCTCGCCCAGATCGGCGATCGTTCCCCGCTCGATCCCCTCGCGGACGAACGACAAGTCGATATAGCGCGACTCGCACACGCCGGCAATCCGGTCGGCTACGCCCAGCTCCTCCAACATGCCGCAATGCACGGCCGAATAGACGACGACCCGCTGCAACGGAACTCGGACGAGCGTTCCCTCGGGCAGACTGTCGGGCAACGGAGCCGAGCGATCGACCAGCACGTAGCGTTGCAACAGCCGCGTCGTATCCCACGGATCGACTATATCGACCAGCGTACAACTATCCGCATGCCGGACCGTGAAGCCGGCGGCATAGGCGGTAGAATCGGATTCTGTCGCCGTAGCGGCCGTAGCGACGGGCCGGCAGGATGCCGTCCCAAGCGCTACGGCCAACCATGTCAGGCCGATTTTCCAGCGATTTTTCATATCGAAGACAAAATTAACATAACGATCCGAAATGCCAACTTCCCCTTAGGCAGAGGCGCGCTTTCGCCGCTTACGAACTCTCCCTTCCAAGAAAAGCCGTCTCTCGGGCGCGTGGGTCCGGAGTCTGAACTGGATTCCCTCTCCGCTTGAAATGAGAACAGATGGGGGCTATGGCATCCCCCCATCTGTCGCTCATCAGGGAAAACCGACGCTCCGAGGCTCCCCTATGCGGCACGGTGAAGATCGCCGGCACGAAAAGAGATCGTCCCTTCTCCTCGGGCAAGAAATATCTTGAAGTGAAAGCAGGCTCCGGAAAACCCGGAAAAACTTGCACTCCGCTTTGGACCCGAAGCATCGATGCGCGGGAGCAAGGGCAGGTCTTCTGGCTCGTCTCGCCCCGGGCTGTCTTCCCGCCCCCGGAAGGAGACAGTGACTGTTCGGATCGCCCGACGCATGGAAAGAGACTTACAGCTGCGGGTACAGCTCCGGATTCCGAGCACGGCTCTTCACCGGATTCCCTATTGAGGCTTCTTCGCCGAGGCGAAACGCCACCCTTACCCGACGAGACAAAGTTAAACACTTTTTTCTATCGGACAACCTTTTCGACGACCGATTTTCATCCGCCCGGCGAAACGCCGGCACGAGGGAACGCTCTCCCGAGCAGCAAGGCACGCGCGACCGGGCATGCCCGGACTGCGACGAGCCGAACCGCTCCATCATTACCATGCCACTCCATCGCCGCTTATTTACTCTATCGTACCGTTCTGTCGCCTCTACTACCGGGTCCGAAGTCTTCCGAGCCCGCCTCGCTCCGCCAGAGCGAATCCCTGCCCCACCTCGCAACAGGCATTGGCGGACAATAGCCGCCCGGACTTACCGGCTCCGTACGGAAGACTTCGCCGGCAAAAACCGCCGGAGCCAAGACGAAACGAACGACGCACCGGCCGAAAACGAGAATCGACCGATCAAACGAAAGCGGCAAGCCCCGGTGAGGCCTGCCGCTTTCGTCAGGGGCGAACCCGCCCCGTGCATATTTTTACATACCGTACGCGAGCAGCGAGATCTGGTCGTACACGACACTCAGGATACCCAGCAGCAGAATGCCCGCGCTACAGGCCACGAGGCTCACGCGCGTATAGCCGTCGCTGCGGAACGACTCGATCGGCGTATCGTTTTTGTTGATGAACATCGCCTTGACCACGAGCAGATAGTAGTAGAGCGAAATGATCGTATTGAGCAGCGCGATCAGCACCAGAATATAGTAGCCCTGCTGGGCGGCTGCGGCGAAGATGAAGAACTTGCTGAAGAAGCCCGCGAAAGGCGGTATTCCGGCCAGCGAGAACATAGCCAGCGTCATCACGAGGCTCAGCTTCGGATGCGTCGCATAGAGGCCGTTGTAATCGGCTATCGTCAGCTTGCCTGTCCGGTTCTCGATCACGCCGATCACGCCGAAGGCGGCCAGATTCGACACCATGTAGACGAGCACGTAGTACACGAGCGAGGTCATGCCGAGAGCCGTCCCGCCGATCACGCCGAGCATGATGTAGCCGGCCTGCGAGATCGACGAATAGGCCAGAAAACGCTTGAGATTTTTTTGGCGGATCGCGAACAGGTTCGCCAGCGTGATCGTCACGACGATCACGCCGTAGAGAATGCCCTGCCACTGCGCGGCGATCGGAGCGAACACCTTGATGAGAATCGTCATCAGCACGAACACGGCCGATCCCTTGGATATGACCGAGAGATAGGACGTAACCGGCGTCGGGGCGCCTTCGTAGACATCCGGCGTCCACTGATGGAACGGCACGAGCGAAATCTTGAAGAACAGCCCTACGGCGAAGAACACGAACGCCATGATCTGGAGCGGCGAACCGGTAACGGTCGCCGGAATGTCGTCGAAATAGAGCGTTCCGGTCGTACCGTACAGCAGCGACATGCCGTAAAGCGACAGGCCCGAAGCGAATACCGCGTTCAGGATATACTTGGCTCCCGCCTCGGCCGACTTGTGCCGGTACTTGTCGAACGCGACGAGCGTCGCCATCGGGATCGAGGCCGTCTCCAGACCGATGAAGAAGAACAGGAAGTTTCCCGCCGAGATCATGAAATACATGCCCAGCAGCGTGGTCAGCGTCAGGAAATAGAACTCGCCCCGCTTATGAACGGTCGACTCGCCCGCGAGCCATCCGCCGGCCTGCATCAGCACGATCAGCGTTCCGATGTTCAGAATACTCTTGACCACGCTCATCATCGGCGTGTACTGGTACATGCCGCCGAACGCTTCGCCCGCAGCGCCGGGAACGAGATTCAGCAGCGTATGGACACCCACCAGCACGCAGGCTACCGGCTGAAAATAGCGCAAAGCCTTCTTCGAGGCGCACAGGTCGTATAGCAACAGGACGACTATCACCGCGATCAGCGACAGCTCCTCTTTCATCATCAGAAAATTGCTGTAATCCATAACGAATTATCGGGTTAATTGTTCAATAACGGGGATCAGGCTGTAACTGATCATGTCGGATACCCACAGCGGAACCATGCCCAGCCCGGCGATGGCCACGATCAGCGTAGCTACCGAGAAGCGCTCGGAGAAAGTCGCGTCGGTCAGCTTCAGGTGCTCGGGATTCTGCACCGCGCCGTAAAGCAGCTTGCCCACCATGCGCAGCACATAGACGGCCGTGATGACGATCGACGTCGTAGCCAAAATCGTAAAGAATCGGTGGAAAGTGTCGGTATGCTCGAACGATCCGACGAAGACGGTCATCTCGGCCACGAAGCCGCTGAGACCCGGCAGGCCCAGCGACGCCAGTCCGGCGACCACGAAACAGACGCCCAGAAACGGCATCACCCGCATCAGGCCGCCCATCTCGCGGATGTCGCGGGTGTGCGTGCGACCGTAGATCATACCGATCAGCGCGAAGAACAGGGCCGTCATCAGACCGTGCGACAGCATCTGCAGCACGGCGCCGGTCATCGCCGTTTGGTTCAGCATCAGGATAGCGAACAACACCAGGCCGCAGTGGCTCACCGACGAGTAGGCGTTGATATATTTCAGATCGGTCTGCTTAATGGCCGAAAGCGCGCCGTAGACGACGCTCGTGCCGGTCAGGATCAGGAAAATCCACGACAGCTCGTTCGCAGCCTCGGGCATCAGGAAAATCGCCACGCGGAAGCAGCCGTAGCCGCCGAGCTTCATCAGCACGCCGGCATGCAGCATCGAGACGGCCGTCGGAGCCGAAGCATGACCGTCGGGCGACCACGTATGGAACGGGAACATCGCGCCGAGCACGCCGAAGCCGACGAACGTGAGCGGGAAAAACAGGTACTGCGCGCTCATCGGGATCGTATGCTTGGATATCTCTAGAATATTCATCGAAAGCTGCCCGCCCTCGGGAGCCGAATGGAAATAGATGCCCAAAATGCCCACCAGCAGCAGGGCCGATCCGCCCATCAGCATCAGCGTCAGCTTCATGGCCGAGTATTCCTTGCGTCCCGTACCCCATACGCCGATGAGCAGGTACATCGGAATCAGCGCAACCTCGTAGAACAGGAACATCGTGAACAGGTCGATCGAAATAAAAAAGCCGAATACGCCGATCGACAGCAGCGAGAACCACGCGAAATACTCGCGCGGCATCACGGCCATCTTCCACGAAGCCAGCACCCCGGTAAAGACGATGATCGACGAGAGCAGCAGCATGGCCACCGATATGCCGTCGACGCCGACCGAATAGTGTATGTTCAGCGGAGCGTACCAAACCGCGTCGGCCGTATAGAGCATCTCGGCCGTATTGCCCGACGCCCGCTCGCCCAAAAACAGGACGGTCAGCGCAACGGCCAGAGCCAGCAGCATCGAGGCCCCCGTCATCATCACCGTCCGCACGGTCCTCGCGTTCGACGTGCAGAACATCGCGCAGGTCATCAGCACCGGAATCAGTACAAACAAAGATAAGAAATTCATATCCGTCAATTTATTTTAGTCAAAAAACCAGTACCAGCACGGTGATGACCACCGTTCCGAGCAGGAACACGAAAGCATACTGCTGAATCTGACCGGACTGAAGACCGCGCACGGCCACCGACATCCGGTTCGTGACATAGGCCAGACCGTCCATCGCGCCGTCGATCACATGACGGTCGAACCAGGCGATCGAGCGGGATATACAGTTGAAAATGATCTTCTTGGTGACGAACAGATACACCTCGTCGATATAGAAGCGATGGCTCGCAGCCCGGTGCAGCCCGCCGAAAGAGCGTTCCAGACGGTCGGGAATCGGGCTGTACTTGCGGTAGAAGGCCGTGGCGATTCCGATCGCCACCAGAGCGATCGCTACGCTGGTTCCGGCGACCGCCCAGTCGATATGGATGATATAGTCCTCGCCGTTGCTGCTGACGAATTTGCCGAACGGGATGAAGCCTGCCACGCAAGTAACGGCCGCGAGAACGACCAGCGGAGCAGCCATCGATCGCGGAGCCTCGTGCGGCTCGTGCTCGTGCTCGGCGGGCGTCGCCCAAAAGATGTTATAATAGAGACGAAACATGTAGAAGGCCGTCAGACCGGCCGTCAGGCTCATCCACCAGCCCAGCGGCGTGCTGAACTCGAACGTGGCGGCCAGAATCTCGTCCTTGCTGAAGAATCCCGAGAACGGAGGAATGCCGGCGATAGCGAGGCAGGCGATCAGGAACGTGACGTGCGTCACGGGCATCTGCTTGCGCAAACCGCCCATGCGGCTCATCTCGTTGCTGTGCACGGCATGGATAATGGCTCCCGCGCCGAGGAACAGCAGCGCCTTGAACATCGCGTGCGTGAACAGGTGAAACATGCCGGCCATGTAGCCGAGCCCCTCGTGTCCGCCGTAGCCCGACACGCCGAGAGCGACCATCATGAAACCGATCTGCGAAATGGTCGAGAACGCGAGCACGCGCTTGATATCGGTCTGCACGCAGGCGATCACCGCGGCGAACAGCGACGTGAATGCGGCCAGATAGGCGATGCCGTGCAACACCTCGGGAGCCTCGAAATAATAGACGGGGAACAGCCGGGCCACCAGATAGACGCCGGCCACGACCATCGTCGCGGCATGGATCAGCGCCGATACCGGCGTCGGGCCCTCCATCGCGTCGGGCAGCCAGATATGCAGCGGGAACATGGCCGACTTGCCGGCTCCGCCGATGAAAATCAGCGCCAAGGCCCATGCGATCACCGAGCCTCCCATGAAAGTCAGGCCCGACATCTGCGAGAACACGCTGCCGTCGCCCGAAGTCAGCAGCCCGAAGTCGAACGTGCCGGTGAAGAACGAAAGCAGCAGGATGCCGATCAAGAAAAACAGGTCGGCGAAGCGCGTGACGATAAACGCCTTTTTCGAGGCGGCGATCGCCTCGGGCTTCGTATAGTAGAACCCGATCAGCAGGTAGGACGAAACGCCCACCAGCTCCCAGAAGATATACATTTGGAAAATGTTCGTCGCCACGACCAGCCCGAGCATCGAGCAGCTGAACAGCGACAGGAAGGCGTAATAGCGCTCGAAACCCCGCTCGCCCTTCATGTATCCCATGCTGTAAATGTGGACCATCAGCGAAACGGTCGAGATGACGATCAGCATCATCACCGAGATCGGGTCGAGCAGCACGCCCAGATCGATATGCAGCTTGTCGGTGAAGCGCAGCCACTCGAAGTTCAGCGGAACGAGCTTCTGGTAGACTCCGTCGATCTTGGCCGTCGTGAAGTACTGCCAGGCCGTCGCATAGGAAAGCGCCGCGGTGACGCCCATCGACAGCGTGCCCGCAAGCCCCGACGCGCAGGGCCCGAGCCTCTTGCCCAGCAGGCCGAGCACGAAGAACGTCAGCATCGGCAGCAGCACGATAAGTACAGTGTATTCCATATTGAATGTCTTTTGTTTTCGATTCCTTACGGGTCGCGGACGAAAGCCCGAGACGGCCTCCGCCCGGAGACACCTCCTAATCCTTCAGTTCGTCGAGGTTTTTCACTTCGATGTTGCGCAGATTGCGGTAAATGTTGATGATGATCGCTATGGCGACGGCCGTTTCGGCCGCGGCGATCGCTATGGCGAACAGCGTGAAGAAGAAACCTTCGAGCTGTCCGGGAAACAGATAGCGGTTGAACACGGCGAAATTGACATCCACCGCATTGAGGATCAGCTCGATCGAAATGAGCACAGCGATCAGGTTACGCCGCGTGATGAATCCGTACACGCCGGCGAAAAACATCACGGCGGCCAGAATCAGGTAATATTCCATTCGTACTTCCATGGCTCTACTTCCGTTTACGTGCGATTAACAGCCCTCCGACGATGCAGGCCAGCAGCAGGACGCTGACCGCCTCGAAAGGCAGCAGATATTGGTATTTCCCGGTTCCCATCAGCGTATGCCCGATCAGGTGCATGTCGATCTCCCCTTCCGTAAAGGCCGAAGGAGCGAACGAGTGGGTCAGCAGCAGGAAAAGCGTCAGCGCGACGCCGGCCAGCGCGGCGACGAGGCCGGCTCCGATCCTGCGGTTGCGCAGCGAGGCTTTCCTCTCTTCGTCGGAACTCGTCAGCAGGATCGAGAAGACGTACAGCACGACGACGCCGCCCGCGTAGATCAGCAGCTGCACGGCTCCGAGAAACGAGTAGTTGAGCTGAAAATAGATGCCGGCCGTCGCGAACAGTACGAACAGCAGGTATGTGGCCGCACGCAGAATCCGCTTGGTCGTGACGGTCAGAACCGAGAAGACGAGGATCACCGCGGCGAGAAAGGCGAAACCGGCCTGTTGTAGGGTAATTTCCATGTCCGTCTATTTTTTTTCAAGAGTTGAACCTTCCGAATTGAGCTGCCGAACCAGCTTGCCGCGCGTGAAAACCGCATGCTCGAAAGCGGTGTCGAACTCGATCGCGTCGTGCGGGCAGCTGCGCACGCAGAGCTGGCAGTAAAGGCAGCTTCCCAGATCGTACTCGTAGCGCACGAGCACTTTTTTCTTCTTGCCCTGCTCGTCCTCGACCGTCTCGGAAACGACCCGGATCGAATCGTTCGGACAGTTCATCTGGCAAATGCCGCAGGCCACGCAGCGATGCTCGTTGCGGTCGTTGTGCTTCATTACGAGCTGTCCGCGGAACCGGTCGAACATTTTCAGCGTGTCGCGGTTCTCGGGATACTGCTCGGTCGTCTTCTTCCGGAAAAAGACCCGCAGCGTCGTCCGCATTCCGACCAACAGCGAGCGGAGTCCCGAAAAGAAGGAAGTGATATATTGCTTAAATCCGTTCATGTCCTATTTCTTTATTCAATCAAACACCGGAAATCTAAAAATGGAACCCGGAAACAACGATTACGACCATCAGCAGCAGGTTCAGCAGATTGATCGGCACCAGGTACTTCCATTCCAGACGCAGCAGCTGGTCGATTCTCAGGCGCGGGAAAGTCCACTTGAACCACATGATGATGAAAATCACAACGGCGACCTTCAGGAAAAACCAGACGGGCGACGGCAGAAAGTCCATGACGGCGTTGAACGAATCCCAGCCGGCGATGTGGAGCGGCATCCATCCGCCCAGAAACAGCGTCGTCGCCACCCCGGCCACGATAAAGAGGTTCAGGTACTCGGCCAGGTAGAAGAAGCCGAAGTGCATGCCCGAATACTCCGTATGATAGCCGGCCGTCAGCTCCGAGTCGGCCTCGGGCAGGTCGAAAGGCCCCCGATTCGTCTCGGCCGTACCGGCTACCAGATAGATCACGAAAGCGATGATCGCGGGAACGTGTCCCGTAAAGAGGAACCAGCCGTCGGCCTGACGCTCGACGATCTCGGAAATCTGCATCGTGCCGGCGAAAACGACCATCGTCATGATAGCCAGCCCGATCGAAAGCTCGTAGCTGATCATCTGCGCGCCGCTTCGCATCGCGCCGATCAGCGAGTACTTGTTGTTGCTCGACCAGCCGGCCAGCAGGATTCCGACGATGCCGATCGACGAAACCGCCATCAGGAAGAAGATGCCGACATTGAAGTCGAGCACCTCGAGCCCCTTGCCGAACGGCAGGCAACCGAAAGCGAGCACCGAGGAGATGATGACGACGAAAGGCGCCAGATTGAACAGGAAGCGGTCGATGTGATCGATCGGAATCAGCTCCTTGATCAGCATCTTGATCATATCGGCCACGCTCTGCACCGTACCGTAGGGCCCTACCCTGTTCGGCCCCAGTCGGCACTGGAAAAAGGCGCAGACCTTGCGCTCGACGTAAATCAGCGCCAGCGCGATGACCGCATAGAGCAGCAACAGGCACAGCCCGATCAGCACGCACTCGACGAGCGTGGCTCCCCACGAGGGCAGCCAGGCGTTCAGCGTATCGTGCACCCAGCCCGTCACCGCGTTGAAATCAATACTGTCGGTATAGGTATTCAATAACATGCGTTTGGATTTTTAGTCGTTATTACCTGTCGATATCGGGTACCACGTAGTCGAGCGAGCCGCCGATGGCGATCAGGTCGGCGATCTTGTTTCCTCTCGAAAGCGTATCGACCACATTGACTAGCGGCAGCCCAGTCGAGCGGAATTTCACGCGGTAGGGCATCTTGTCGCCCCGGCTCTCGAGATAGACGCCGAACTCGCCCCGGCTGGCCTCGACGCTCGCCCAATAAGCCCCCTCCGGCACGCGGATGATCGGCTTCGTCTTGACGGCGTAATCGCCTTCGGGGATGTTATCGATCAACTGCTCGAGAATGTGCAGCGACTCGCGAATCTCGTCCATGCGAACCATGTAACGGTCGAACGTGTCGCAGCCCGTGCGGATGCACTCCTTGAACTCCACGCGATCGTACACGCCGTAGGGATGCAGCTTGCGCACGTCGCAGCTCCAGCCCGACGCGCGGCCCGACGGTCCCGTGACGCCATAGGATATAGCGTCCTCCTTGCTCAGGATACCGATGCCCTTCATGCGCTGCTGCGCGATCACGTTGCCGGTGAACACCTCGTCGTACTCCTTGAGCATGCCGGGCAGATAGGCGATGAACTTCTTGATCCGCCCGACCAGATCGGGATGGATATCGGCCATGACGCCGCCGATCACGTTGTAATTCTGGATCAGGCGGCCGCCGGTCGTCTCTTCCAGCATGTCGAGAATCAGCTCGCGGTCGCGGAATCCGTAGAAAAACGCGGTCAGCGCGCCGAGGTCCATGCAGAACGTCGACCAGAACAGCAAATGGGACGAAAGGCGCTGCAATTCGTCCATGATCGTCCGGATATACTGCGCGCGCTCGGGAACCTCGATACCCATCGCGCGCTCGATGCACATGCACAGCGCGTGACGGTTCTGGTGAGCCGACAAGTAGTCGAGCCGGTCGGTGAGCGCAAGCATCTGCGGATAGGTCAGGCTCTCGCACATCTTCTCGATTCCGCGATGAATATAGCCGCAGTGCGGATCGACCTTCTTGATGATCTCGCCCTCGAGCGAGACGCGGAAATGGAGCACGCCGTGCGTAGCCGGGTGCTGCGGTCCGATGTTGACGACATATTCCGAGTCGTCGAACAGCACGTTCTCGCCCGCCTCGACCCGGCCGTCCTTCTCGACGAGCGTCGGCGCCGAATCGGTCATCGGCTCGCTCTCGAGACGGATCGGATTGATCTCGGGCGAAGCGTCGTAATCCTTGCGCAGCGGGAATCCGACCCAGTCGCTGCGCAGATAGAGCCGGCGCATATCGGGATGGCCTACGAAGCGAATGCCGAAAAAGTCGTACGCTTCCCTCTCGTTCAGGTTGGCCGTCTTCCATATATCCGACACGGTCGGAAGCTCGGGATTTTCCTTTTCGGCCGTCGAGGTCTTCAGCACGATCTCGCTGCCAGACGCCGTCGAGCGGAGGTGGTAGACTACGCCGAGCGTATCGCCCCAGTCCATGCCCGTCAGGCTGACCAGAAAGTCGAACTGCATCCGGGGATCGTTTCTGAGTTCCAGCGCCGCGGCCCGCAACTCCGAGGCCGGAACGGTCACCGTCAGCGGCTCGCTCTCGGAAAACTCGGCCGACGGCGCCTTGGACGCCAATATCTCTCTTACACTATTCATGGGTTGCATCATTGTCTGCGGTTACTTTTTTCTCCTTTCTGTTCACGCCGCCGAAGAAATGCTCGGCTTTCACCTTGCGCTGCAACTGCATCATGCCGTAGAGCAGAGCCTCCGGACGCGGGGGGCATCCCGGCACGTACACGTCGACGGGAATAATCTGCTCGACCCCTTGCAACACATGGTACGACTTTTTGAACGGCCCGCCGGAAATGGCGCAAGCGCCCATCGCGATCACATACTTCGGCTCGGCCATCTGATCGTAGAGGCGCCTGAGCACCGGAGCCATCTTGTGCACGATCGTCCCGGCCACGACGATCACGTCGGCCTGACGCGGGCTGGCCCGCGTCACCTCGAACCCGAACCGGGCGAAGTCGTAGCGGGCGGCTCCGACGGCCATGAATTCGATGCCGCAGCAGCTCGTAGCGAAAGTAAGCGGCCACAGCGAGTTACTGCGCCCCCAGTTGATCAGCTGATCGAGCTTGCCGACCACGACATTCACGCCGTTGGCGCGCAACTCCTCGATGTATTCATTGTCATTGAACGCATCGTATTTCATCGATTTGATGTTGACTCCCTTTATTTCCATTCCAAAGCTCCTTTCTTCCATGCATAAGCCAATCCCAGAACCAGAATCAGCATAAAGAACAGAATGTTGAACAGTCCTGCGACGCCGACTTCGCGGACGATCACCGCCCACGGAAACATGAACATCGCCTCGACATCGAAAATCAGGAACAGGATCGCGAACAGGTAGTAGCCGACCTTGAACTGCATCCACGACTTGCCCCGCGTCGGTATGCCGCATTCGTAGGCTTCCCCTTTCTGCCCGTTGAAGGACCGGGGCGAGAGCAGGTAGTCGAGCCCCCAAGCCGCTACGACCAGAAACACGGCCGTCAAGATAACGACCAGAAATAACGTCAAATCCATAGCATCAACCGTTTTTGACAAATCAAAAATGCTTATAAAAAGCGCGGGAATCATGCGATTTATAAGCGGGAATAGGATAAAGAGTAAAAAACGATGCAAAAATAGCGTAAAATGTGAATAGAAAAAAATCTATTCTTTTTTTTATCGGTTCGCCGGCCATTTTTTGCTTTTCGCTTTCCCGGCAGGCACTTTCCAACAAGCATACGGTAGCAGTCCGCAGGAAAAGCAACCGACGGAAATACGACCGGCCAAAACATTCCACGCCGACAAGACGCTCGGGAAATACCTGCCGGTCGATCATCCCGGAACCGCACCCGACGGTCGTACGGATAAGGCACACCCCCGGCCGGAACGACATGATACGAGCCGGGAACAACATCTGCCGGCCGTTCCGGCACGGAAATACCGTATTCGTTACGGCGAAACGGCCCGCTTCGCACCGGAAAACCGAGCCACAGAACCGGGGGGAGGACCGGCCGCACCCGGCTTATGTTTTCCGTATGGCGTTCCTGTACGAAGCGGGTACGGCACGGTCTACCGAAACACGAGTCCGGAAATACCCCGACGCCGGAATCACCCACCGAGCAGACGGCACCACAGCAACCGCTGCCGGCCTATCCTTTCCCTAAACGCAAGCGCCGCCCGCACGAATGTGCGGGCGGCGCCGTAAATCCTCGCTCAATAGCGAGACATCACATCAGACTGCCGGTCGTTACTGTCTCAGATTGCTGGATATGGCGGTCGCCATCGCATCGTCCGGAGCCATACCGAGTATCAGATCGCAATATTTGAGCGAATTGTCCCTGTCTTCCTGCAAGTAATAATAGTACGCCATATAGCGGTAAGCCTCCAAAAGCTGCTTGGGATTTTTCTCGGGATCGATCAGTTCGATCGCCTTCTCGTAATAAGGTTTGGCCAGACCGGCGGTCGACAGGTGGTCGATCACCGAATTGGTACGGGCCCGCCAGAAGTTACCCATATAGCTGTCGGGAACCCGCTCGGCCACATAGCCGAACAGGCTGTCGGCAGCCAGCGCGTAGGGCATCATCTTCAGCGAGTCGGCCTCGGAAAGCGGCGTATTGTCCTGAGGCAGGAAAGCCGAAGCCGCAATGTAATAGGTCTGACCGAGGCTGAAATAATCCGCGATCTTCACCTCTTCGCCTCCCTTCTGAATGTAATCGGTATAGTACGAAATCGCCTGATCGGTCAGGTTTGCCTTTTCAGCCACCTCAGCCATCTCCTTGTAAAGAGCCACGTTGGCCGTATCCTTGGCGATCGCGTTCTCGTATTGAACCAACGCTTCGGCAGCCATATTGTTCTTGCCCAGCACGCGCGCGTAATACAGATAGTCCCGACCGATCAGCGAAGTCGTATCGGTGTTCTGCATCATCTTCTGAGCCAGCTCGAGGCTCTTGGCGAAATCGCCCTTGTCGTAGGCGATGTACATATTCAGACGCTGCATGACGGGATTCTCGGGAGCACGGGCCGATACGCGGTCGATAATCTGCTGGGCCTGCTCGTGCTCGCCGCTGAAGAACAGGATCGACGCATAGCGCGAGAGGTCGTCGATATCGGACGTCTCCGGAGTGATGTACTTCGAATAGGCGTCGGCCGCACTCTTGAACTGGTTGTTCTCATAGTAAACGGACGCCAGATCGCGGTAGGCGATCGTGTATTCCGGATCGAGCGCGATCAGCTTGTTGAGCATGTCGATGGCGAGCTGAGGATTCATACGGGCATAAATCCGTGCATACTTCAGATACGCTTCCTTGCACTGGTCGTCGAAATAGATCGCCTGCTCGTAGCTGGAAGCCGCATCCCCGATTTTCTTGTCGGCGGCCAGCAGATCGCCTTCCAGAATATAGACGTCCGGCGACTTGGGACCCACCTCCTTGGCCTTGGCCAGATACTCCTCCACCTTAGCTTTTCTCGCCGGGTCGGTCATGTAGGCACGGGCGATCGCCACGAAAATGGCAGGGTTCTTCTTGTTCTTGCCCGTCGTGAAGCCGGCCAGTACCTTGTCTACATCGGGCGTGGCAGCCAGATCGAGCTTGATCTCGCCGATCGTGTTGAACACGTACTCGGGATCGGCGACCAATCCCTGCTTATAGCAATAGGCGGCCGAATCCTTCATGTTCTCAGCGGCATAGATCTCGCCCAGATAGTAATAGGCCTCCGCCTTGTCCGTCTTTCCGCTCTGGATGTTCTCGAACAACGCCTTCTTCGCATAGCTATACATTCCGGCCTTGTAGTAGTCAATCCCTTTGTCGTTGTTGTCGGCAAAGAGGGAAGTCGCCCCGGCCATCAAAACGAGGGACAAAATCGAAATTTTCACGTTCATCATTCAAATAAAGCTTTATGTTCAGATTATAAATTGTCTCTCACGTTGACGATCCGCACGTTCTGCGTAGCGGGCATCAGACCGGCCCGCAGGATGATCCGCTGTCCCCGGTCGGAAGCGAGAAAAGTGGAAAAGCCCGAAGCCAGTCCGCTGCGAGGGTCGGTCAGGATCACGTACACGTCGCGCATGAGCGGATAGTCGCCCAAGGCCATGTATGCCTGAAAGGGCTTGTAGCTGTTCTGCTCGGTCGCCTTCTCCTCGCGGCTCACGGCCATCACGGTCACACGGTCCGAAAAGCTCAGGTTCGTCGAATCGCTCTCGCTGCCGACCCAGCTGACGCCGATCACGCCGATGGCCGATGGGGATTGGGAGACGAAATCGATCACTTCCGCATTGCTTTTCTGAGCATGGAGCGATCCGGCCAACGGCCTGCCCCGGCAAATCGAGTCGATCGCATAGCGGACCGTGCTCGAGTTCGGATTGTCGAACACGAGCTGCAGCTTGCCCAGCTTGGAGCCGGGATAGAGCTCGCTCCACTCGGTCACCTCGCCGGTCAGAATGCGCGAAAGGTCCTTCAGCGAAATGATCGAATCGGGATTCTGGCGGTTGACGATCAACGCGATCGCATCGCTCGCGACCTTGAACTCTTTCGGAAAGAACTTCTTCTCCTCCAGACCGGCCTTCTCTGCATCGGTCAGCCGCCGCGTCGAAACGGTCAGCCGGACGCTGTCTTTCAGCAGCAGATTGATCGCATCGACCTCGCTCGCATAGATCGGATCGATCCCGGCCATCGTGTATATGCTTTCGAAAACATCGATCTCCTGCTGAACGATCCGTCGGAAGCTTTCGTCGGCGCTGATCGAAATGAAGCCAGAGGTGGCCGTATCCGTATATTTGTCCTTCGTCTGACGGCCGCGACACGCGAAAAGAGCGAGACCCGAGGCCAACAGTACCGCATAAACCGATAACCGATCGAACTTCGACATATAGCGTTATTTTATAGAATCTTTATACTGACGGTAAGCTCGGAAAATACCGTACAGAAAAAAAAGGACTCCCATCCCATAGCGTAGCGGAGCCGAAATCCTCTCTACAAATATAGGGGAAAATATCATAATGTATGCCATCCCCAAATAAAATAATATCATGAACAGACCGAAAACGTAAAAAAACGGATTGGGTTTCGGCTTCCTGTCCCCGGGCTTGCGCGTGTCCATATTCGAGCGATTAAAAGGTTACGAAAGTAGAAAAAACGATATACCTTACCGTAGCGACCCGACGAATTCCGATGCTCCCGGCTTTCCTGCGCGCGATTTCCTCCGGACAAAAGGATTCGGGCAGGGTCGGCTCGGATATGCGGTCCGCGGCCACGAACCGCGAGCGACGGATATAAAACGGCCGGACCCGAATATCCGGCGCACGGCAGTATACGATCGTCGGATAAAACATACCGGAGCCCTGCTTAAATCGGTAGGATTAAACAGGGCTCCGGGCCAATAGAGCGTTTTTACTGTTCCGCGAGCTGGAATCGCACGGGAGCCGTGAAATACACGGACACGTTGTTACCGTTTTGCTTTCCGGGAATCCAGTTGGGCATCGACTTGATCACCCGTACGGCCTCCTCGTCGAGGGAGCGGTCAACGGGACTGAGCACCTCGATGTTACGGATCGATCCGTCCTTCCACACGGCGAAACGGACGACGACCGTACCCGAAATGCCGTTCTCGGCGGCGATGGGAGGATAGCGCAGATTCTTCGCCAAAAATTCCTGCAGTGCGGCCGGGCCGCCCGGGAACTGGGGCATCTGCTCGGCAGCCATGAAAATTTCCTCCACTTCCTCCTTGGGCTTTTCCTGAGCTACCTCGCGCAGGTCGGCGATATCCTGTCCGTGAATCTCATCGTTACCCTTCACGTCGGCGATCGAGATGGCCACCTTCGACTGGGTCACTTCCTCCTGCGTCTTCATCTCTTCCTCCTCGGGCACTTCCTCGTCCTTCTTGATGACGGGCGCGGTGAACTTCAACGAGCTCTTCAACGGGGGAGGAGGAGGCGCATCGGGCTTTTTGAACTCTTCCTGCTTCACTTCTGCGGGAGGAAGCTTCGACAGAGTGGTGACCTCCGTCATCTTCTCCTCGGCTTCCTTCTTCGGAGCGACGAAACGAATGATCGAGGGAAGCAGAATCACGACGATCGCCAGAATGGTAACGATCAGCATCGCCTTGTTGTGGCGAGCGGCCGAGTCCCTACGCATTTCATAGGCGCCGAAGTCATGATTCTTGCCTTCGAAAACTAATTCGCACCATTGCTTCGAATTCAAATCAATATTGTTCATTTCCTTTCGATTTAATGTGTACTTATTAGTTTACCTGTCGATATTCCTCGTCAACTCGCCCTTCTGCTCGTAGTTATCGAGCAGGAACTTGTCGCCGTCGGTAATGTCCACGATCGCATACCTGCTGATGTTGCAGATCTGCATCTCGTCCAACGCGTCGATCAGATTCTTGTAGCTCGACTCGTCGGTTCCCTTGATAACGACGGTCGGGGCGTTCTTGTCCTTCTTGATTTCAGCGGCCTGCTCCTTGAATTGCTCCTCAGTGATCTTTTCGTCCTTCTTCTGCTGCTTCAGATCGTTGATGCGGGCGGTAACCTCCTTGTTACGGTCCAGCAGCATCGCGCGAAGGCCCTCCGGACTGTAATCCGTCTCCTTGAGCGAGGTGTAGTCCTCGTAATTGGGCTCTCCGAAGTAGTAATAGACCTTGTCGTCCGCACCCAGAAGCAGAGTAACGGCCTGCGAAGCCTTGATCTTCGTCTGCTCCTCCTCCGTCACTTTATCGTTGGTCGGCATACTGATCTCCATGGTCTGAGGCTTACTCAGAGAGGTACAGAGCATGAAGAACGTGATAAGAAGCATGTTCATGTCCACCATCGGGGTGAAGTCGACCCGAACGGAGAACTTCTTCTGCTTGCTCTTACCCGTCTTACCGCTGCTTTCTTGTATTTCAGCCATAATAGTTAATGTTGTATGACGACAGCTTATTCTTCAGGGGCAACGACCTTCAACGAGGTGATCAGGTTGTAACGGTTCTCCCTGATATCCTGAAGCGATGTCATGATTGTTTTAATTTCCGGATACGGAGTCGTCTGATCAGCCTTGATGGCGATCCGAAGATTGCGGTTCTGCTCCCGGGCGCTCTTAACCCACACCTTGAACTGATTGTCCGTGCTGTCGGTCGGAATGCCGAGCTCCTTGAGCGTCGCGTCCTGCTCGTCCTCGGAAAGCGCCAAAAAAGCCTTCATTTGGCTGATAGGCACTCCGAACGAATTGGCCAGACGGAACTTGTTGATCTCTTCGGGAGTGAACGTTATTCCGTATTCCTCGCCTACTTTCTTAAGGACTTCCACACGGTCCTCCTGCTTGTCCAGCGTCATGAAAACCTTTCCCTGAGGATCGACCAGAATCTGGAGGATATCGCTCTCGGGAATCTTGATCTCGGAGACGGAGCCCGGCGTCGTGACGGTGACGGGTTCCTTCTGGATGAAGGTCGAGGTAAGCATGAAGAAAGTAAGCAAAAGTACAGTCACATCACTCATCGCGGTCATGTCGATGAATGTGCTCTTCCTTTTTACTTTTACTTTAGCCATAATAGCGAGACGTAGTTTTGACGTGGATTATTTGTGCGTTGCAGCGTAAGTCTGAACAATGGTAAATCCTACTTCGTCGATGCTATAGGTAAGCTTGTCGATTTTGCTGGTGAAATAGTTGTACGAAATAACGGCCAACGCACCGGTGGCGATACCGAAAGCGGTGTTCACGAGGGCCTCCGAGATACCGGCGGACAGAGCGACCGAGTCGGGCGATCCGGCATTGGCCAGAGCGGCGAACGACTTGATCATACCGATCACGGTTCCGAGCAGACCGGTCAGCGTACCCAGCGTGGTCATCGTCGCAATCACGACCAGATTCTGTTCCAGCGTCGGAAGCTCCAGCGCGGTAGCCTCGTCGAGCTCCTTCTGGATATTCATCAGCTTCTGATCCTTGGCCAGCGTGGTGTCTTTTTCCATCTCCTCGTACTTGGTCAGCGCGGAGTATACGACGCTCGCCACCGAACCCTTCTGCTTAACGCACAGTTCGCGAGCCTTCTCCACGTCGCCGCCGTTCAGAGCGTCCTTCACGTTCTTTACGAACTTCACCACGTTGCCCTTACCCTTAGCCTTGCCGATGGCGAAAGCACGCTCGATGCTCAGTACGAGCACGGTGAGCAGCAGCGTCTGGATAACGGGCACGATCACGCCGCCCTTATAAATAGTACCCAACATGTTGCCCGGCAGCGGGTGGTTGTTGGGGTCGTTGTTCATGAAGTTCGCGGGATTGCCCAACACGAAATGAAAGATGCAGACGGCCAGAATGAAGCAGCAAAGGATCACGAGGAATGCTGACTTAATGCCTTTTGCCTGTTTGAAGTTTACTGACTTGGCTTCCATAATAAAAATAGTTTTGAGTTTTGTTTAAAGGTTTGAATTCTTATTTGAAATTAACGTTTGGTCCGTGTTCGCGCGGCCGGCTCACCTTCCTCGCCGTCCTCCCGGCGGCAAGCCTCCGGTTTTCATATAGCAAGCCCAAAAGTATTAAATATTTTCAAACATAGCAAAAAAAAACTATCCTTTTTACATTTAATTAAATCGCGAAACAACAGCGTGGACGACGCCTCGGACCGACTTACGCCATAACTTCCAACCCGGTAAGACCGCCGCGCCCACCTTCAGCAAAAAAAGCGAAAACGACGGCTTTTTACACCCGAAACGCCTGCGACAAAAAACGATCTTTCGGGCGGGGATATTGCATCCGCGCTTCGGGAAACTTCACGATCCGCCCCCAAAAGAAAGCCTTCCTTAGCAACAGACCGACACAGACAGAAAGCACGGATTCCGTTATCCACGGCGAAACCGACCCTAAGGCCGGTCATTCGTCCGAAGTCAGACCGGCCTTTCGTAACGGAGGCAGTATACGGACAAAACGCCCGGAACAAAAATTAGGAAGTCAGGCCCCGACGGCGAACGGAAACCACGCGCCGAAAGGAAGGCTCGCAACGAGACAAATTACGACGACCGTCCGGGAAAATCGGCAGAAACCTTCCCCAGCGAGCCGTAATTCAAACAATATTTTCTACCTTTACTTCGTTTTCCGGCCCGTTGGCCGGTTACGCAACCCGAACGAACGATGACGAAAGAAAGATTCGACCTGCTCCTGATCGGGATGGTCGCCCTGGCTGCGGTCGTTTTCGCAGCGCTCTATTTTGTCCGGGCCGGATATGGCCTGCTACGCGACGGCCGCTGGGGCCCGAAAATCGACAACCGGATCGGATGGATCCTGATGGAGGCCCCCGTATTTCTGGCTATGACGGCGCTGTGTCTGTGCTCGCCGAGACGGAACGAAGCGGCCCCGCTGGTCTTTTTCGCCCTGTTCCAGCTCCACTATCTGCACCGGGCCTTCATCTACCCGATGCTGTTCAAGAGCCGTAGCGAGATGCCGCTGGGCATCGTCGCCATGGGCATCGTATTCAACCTGCTGAACGCCTGCATGCAAGGCGGCTGGATATTTTACGTCGCGCCGGAAGACTACTACACGAACGAGTGGCTGCTCTCGCCGCAGTTCCTCGCCGGAACGGCCGTCTTCTTCGCCGGCATGGCGATCAACATCCATTCGGACCGGATCATCCGCCGCCTGCGCAAACCGGGCGACACGGCCCACTACCTGCCTCGGGGCGGAATGTTCCGCTACGTTACGTCGGCCAACTACTTCGGCGAGATCGTCGAATGGACCGGCTTCGCCATACTGACGTGGTCGGCCTCGGGAGCGGTGTTCGCGCTGTGGACCTTCGCCAACCTGGTCCCGAGAGCGGATGCGATCTACAAGCGCTACGCCGAGCTGTTCGGAGACGAACTGCGCAAAGAGCGGCGCAAGCGCGTCATTCCTTTCATATACTGATCCGCAACAAACATACGTCGAATCGCATAACTTTCGTTTTTACCATGAAAGAATCCGTATTGTTCACCCCCGGCCGGATCGGACCGCTGACCTTGCGCAACCGTACGATCCGCGCAGCCGCGTTCGAGGGCATGTGCGACGACAACTCGCCGACGGACATGCTGTACGAGTATCACCGCAGCGTCGCGGCCGGAGGCATCGGCATGACGACGCTCGCCTATGCCTCGGTCACGCGCAACGGGCTGTCGTTCCCTCACCAGTTGTGGCTGCGGCCCGAGATCGTCCCCGGTCTGCGGCGCATCACCGACGCGATCCACCGCGAGGGAGCCGCCGCCGGTATCCAGATCGGCCACTGCGGCAACATGTCGCACCGCGCGATCTGCGGCTGCACGCCGATCTCGGCCTCGTCGGGCTTCAACATCTACTCCCCCACCCTCGTGCGAGGCATGCGCACGAGCGAAATCGCCGACGTGGCCCGCGCTTTCGGCACGGCCGTGAACCTGGCCCGCGAAGCAGGGTTCGACTCGGTAGAAGTGCACGCCGGGCACGGATACCTGATCAGCCAGTTCCTGTCGCCTTACACGAACCGCCGCAAAGACGAATACGGCGGCACGCTCGAGAACCGGATGCGTTTCATGGACATGTGCCTCGGCGAGGCGCTGACGGCGGCCCGGGACGACATGGCCGTCGTCGTGAAGACGAACATGCGGGACGGATTCCGGGGCGGACTCGATCTGGACGAATGCCTCGAGGTGGCCCGCCGCATCGAGCGGAACGGAGCCCACGCGCTGGTGCTCAGCGGAGGATTCGTCAGCCGGGCGCCGATGTACGTGATGCGCGGCTCGATGCCGCTGCGCTCGATGACATATTACATGAAGCAACTGTGGCTCAAGGCCGGAGTGCGGGCCGTCGGGCGCTGGATGATCCCCGACGAGCCGTTCCGCGAAGCCTATTTCCTCGACGACGCGCTGCGATTCCGCGAGGCGCTGAAGCTCCCGCTCGTCTACGTCGGAGGGCTCGTATCGCGTACCAAGATCGACGAAGTGCTCGGCCGGGGATTCGAGTTCGTCGCCATGGCCCGGGCGCTGATCCGCGAACCGGATTTCGTGAACCGGATGAAAGAGACGGGCGAGGAACGCTGCGACTGCGACCACACGAACTACTGCATCGCCCGGATGTACTCGCGCGAAATGGCCTGCTACCGCAACGTGCCGGACCTGCCGCCCTGTCTGAAACGCGAAATCGAACGAAAAACGAAGCGGCCATGAGCTCGAGCGAACGAACGGATCGGGCTACGGCCCTGATCACGGGCGCCAGCTCGGGCATCGGCTACCAGTACGCCCGGCAGCTGGCCGCACGGGGCTACGACCTGCTGATCGTCAGCAACGACGCCGAAGGCATCGCGAACTCCGCCGCCGAAATACGGAAGCAATACGGCGTGCGAGTCACGCCCCTGTACCGCGACCTGTCGGCCGAAAATGCAGCCGAAGACCTGTATCGCTATTGCGAAGACGAGCAACTTGACGTCGAGGTGCTCGTCAACAATGCCGGCGTTTTCTTTTTCGACGACCTGGCACGGGTCGATTCCCGGCGGATCGAACTGATGCTGCGGCTGCACGTACGGACGACGACGCTGCTTTGTCACTATTTCGGCCGATCCATGCAGGCACGAGGCCGAGGCTACATTCTTAATATGTCGTCCATGTCGGCATGGATGCCGTTTCCCGGCATTTCGGTCTACGCAGCAACGAAAAGCTACCTGAGGACGCTGTCGCTGGCGATCCGCAACGAGCTGTACGATCGCGGAGTCCGCGTTACGGCGGTCTGTCCCGGAGCCGTGGCCACCGGGTTGTACAATCTCAGCGAGCGCTATCGGCGACTGGCATTGCGGCTCGGCATCATGATGACGCCCGAAAGGCTCGCTCGCAAAGGGCTGCGCGCGCTGTTCTCGGGCCGCCGCCGCACGGTGCCGGGATTCGTCAACCGCGTCTTCGTTCCGCTGGCGGGCCTGATACCCGGACCGATCGTGCGGCTCATCAAGCGAAAAGCGAAATTCTACCGCTATGGACGATAAGGGACTCTACATCGTGACCGGCGCGACCGGCGGCATAGGCCGGGCCCTGACCGAAGGGCTCTGCCGCAAGGGCCTGCGGGTCGTGATGGCCTGCCGGAATATGGAAAAGGCGGAAGCGGTCCGGCAAGGAATCATGCGGTCGGGAAGGGCGGGAAACGGAGAAATAACGGTCCGCACGCTCGACATGGCTTCGCTCGGATCGATCGGACGTTTCGCCGAGGAACTTCGATCGGAAGGGGCCGAGATCGCAGCGCTGGTCAACAACGCCGGCGTGATGAGCGCCCGTTTCGGCCTGACCGCCGACGGAATCGAGCAGTGCATGGGCGTCAACTACGTGGGGCCCTACGCATTGACCCGGCTGCTGCTGCCGATGATCGCGGACGGGGGACGGATCGTCAATACGCTGTCGGTCACCTACCGCATCGGCCGGATCGGTCCCCGACTTTTCGAGCCCGAGCCGCAACGGTACGAACGTTTCAGGAGCTACGGCTCGTCGAAGCTGGCGCTGCTGCTGTTCACGCTCGAGCTGGCCCGGCGAACGGCGGGACGCATCGGCGTCTACGCGGCCGACCCGGGCGTGGTCGACACGGGCATGATTACGATGCACCGATGGTTCGACCCGCTGACCGACCTGCTGTTCCGGCCGCTGATCAAGAGTCCGGAACAGGGAGCCCGGACAGCGCTGGCTTTGGCGACGGGCGACCTGCCGGACGAACGGCAGGCGCTGTACTGGGCCGGCATGAAACCCAAGCGAGTCGCCCATCCGGTAACCTGCCATCCTTGCAGGCAGGCCCTTTGGGAACAGACCGAGCGACTCGTCGAAAAGTCAGGCATCAAATTCGCATAAGCGCCATGCGCTCCCAACCGATACGAATACATTCTACGAAACCATGACAATTTTACAACTGATCGCCGCGACCGAGGCCGTCGCGGACACGACGAAAAAAGCCGTTATCGAGCAGAAACTCGACATGCTGTCGCACATGTCGGCCCAAGACCTGATCAGCATGCTGATCAAAGACATCGTCAACTTCGGCCTGCGCATTCTCATCGCGTTGGTTCTGCTGGCCGTCGGCCGCTGGATCATCCGCTGGATCCGCCGGGCGATGCGCAACATGATGACCCGCCGTGAAGTAGACCCCTCGCTGAGAGGCTTCCTTTCGAGCATGGTCAACATCACGCTGACGCTCTTTCTGATCATTATCATCATCGGCATACTGGGCATCGACACGACTTCGTTCATCGCAGTGTTCGCATCGGCCGGTCTGGCCGTCGGCATGGCCCTGAGCGGAACGCTGCAAAATTTCGCAGGAGGAGTGATGATCCTCATATTCAAGCCATTCAAGGTAGGAGACTTCATCGAGGCACAGGGACAGAGCGGCTCGGTCAAGGAAATCCAGTTGCTCAACACCGTAATCAACACGCCCGACAACAAGACGATCCTGATCCCCAACGGGAGTATTTCGACGGGTATCATCAACAACTATTCGAAGGAAGCCACCCGCCGGCTCGACTGGACATTCGGGATCGCATACGGCGACGACTACGACCGGGCCAAGAGAACGATACTCGAAATGCTCGAGGCCGATCCCCGCGTACTGAAGAGTCCTGCCCCGTTCGTCGCCCTGAACAGTCTGGGCGACAGCTCGGTCAATATCCTCGCCCGGGCATGGGTCTCCTCGGGCGACTATTGGGACCTTTTCTTCGATATGAACGAGCGGGTGTACAAGCGTTTCGCCGAGGTCGGTCTCAACATTCCGTTCCCTCAACTGGACGTGCACCTGAAGGACGAAACCAGGCCGGAAGAACCGAAGCGAACGGAATAACGCCCCCGTCACAGACGCAAAAAGGATGGTTTCGACCATCCTTTTTGCGTATCGAATTATATACTTACCCGTACCGGCTCCGGGTTTTCCAAGTTCCGGCTTCCCGACGTGAAGCTCTCCGGCGAAGAAAATTCAGGATAAGAGCCTAATCGGGTGCATGGCCTGCGGTTGCCGACCGCGACCGCCGGAGCGAATTGCCGGAACGCCGATCTGCCGGCTATCGCACATGGAAAGACCGGCGAAAGACCGGCGGCGAACCGGCCTCAAAACGTCTCGTCATCGGGCATCCGGCGACGCTGCCGGACGCCCGGTTCCCGACAGACCCGGACAGCCGCCCTATGCCGACCGGAAACCGGCATGGGGTCCAAGGCGGCTTCAGTAAACAAGGTCCGGGAAAGAGTCGCCTACCTATGGTAAGCAACCCTTTCCCGGACCGTACTTTCACGCGGTCAACCGCGTCCATACTTTCGGGAAAGTCTCGTCGCGCTCTTCCAGCGCGATCCCGATCTCTTCTCCGAATTCTCAAAGTCTGTCGCGGGCCCAACGGACGACTACGGCCGTTCGAGAAGCAGCGACGGACGATGCGTCAGACCAGCCGGAAGCAGCATGTAGCGCTCCATCGTGAACGAGTCGCCCTCGGTCGTCCAGTTCCCCGGCCCGTATGCGCCTACCAGCGCCGGAACCTGATGCAGAGGCCCGAACGTATTGCGGCGGGTCAGTACGACGTTCAGCAGCGCGGGCTCGCCGTTCCGAGCAGCCTGCGTGAGATCCAACTCGTAGGGCGCCCATCCGCATATCTGATGCGAGCCTTCGTTCAGCAGTTCCAGACAGCCTCCGTCGAAACCATCCACCGTCAGCTTCAGGCGCTCGCCTTCGACCGGGCTCGGTAGGCCGTCGATCCGGTAGCAGACGGCCCCCGAGTAGAACGGCAGACCCTGCGACACGATATCGCCCACGCGCAATTTGTCGGGCAGACGCGTAATCGTCTTGCGGATGCCTTGCAGATCGACGCCGAAGCGGCCGGTCAGATAGATCGCCTCCAGATCGAGATTGCGGCTGAAATGGCCGACCAGCTCGACGCTGTTCTCCCCGAGGCGGAACATATCCGACGGAACGTAGATGCGGCGGATGCTGTTATCGATGAACCACCCGTGCTCGTCCTGTGACGGAAGCCGCCGTCCGTTCACGAGAATCGTGAATCGCTGCGGGGTTTCGAGGCAGAGGAAGACGGAATCGGACGGAACGACCGACACACTGAAGGGAAAGTTCATCTTCAGCACCCCGAGCGGCTCGGCATATTCCTTACCCTTGTATTTCTCGGCATACCACGGCTGCACCATCTCGCCTCCGCGATACGGCAGGTCGAAATGGCGGCGGACGGCCCGGTCGATTTTGAGTATTTCCGTCAGCGGCTGCACGGGCTCGTCACCGATCTGCCATGTGGCCAGATCGAGAACGCAGATATTCGGCTCGTTCAGCGTATAGGAATAGGAGTCGGGCAGCTCCGTCTTCTCCCTCATGCTATAGACGGGCGCCGTTTGAGCGAAAGCGGGAGCCGAGGCCGAAATCGTATAGACCTTCTCCTCGCACGGCTCGAAGGAGGTCAGAACGACGGACTTTCCGTCCGATACGGTCGCCGGCTGCTTCCATACCTCGCCCGTCTTGCAGTCCCACAACGCGATCTCGCCCTCGAAGGGCAGCGTGACGCTGACCGAGTCGTATTTCCGATGCCGGTCGATATTCATCAGCACGACATACGCGCGCTCGTCGTCACGCCGAACCTGACCGAACACGAGCGGGAGATTCTCCCCTGCGGCGCTCCGCACCTCGACGACCGGACGGATCGCCTGTTTCACGGCCTCGACGACCGGAGCCTCCTCGTAATCGACCTGCACGCAGCGGGACGCCATCAGGGCAGGCTCATCCGACGGCTGAACGTCCACGTACTTAGGCGCCTCGCCCATGAAGATCACACGGCCTCCCTCTTTCTCGAACTTTTCGAGCGCGTCGAGCGTCGAGCGGCGCATCGTCTCCATATTGCCTACCAGCACGGTGCGATACGAAGCTTGTCCCACGCGGAAGACCGGATTGCCCTCCGCATCGCGGCCGACGCCGCTCAAGCGGCTCATCATCTCCTCGTCGCCGTAATCGAAGTCGATCCGCTCGCCGGCAAGCCAATGGAACAGGTCGGCATACTTATCCTCCATCTCGGCGATCTCGGGCGCGGCGGGAGTCAGCGCATCGAACGACCGGATGCACACCTGACTCCATACGCTCTCGATCGGACTGACAATCAGCACGTCACACACAGGCTCGCCCTGATTCAGCATAACGCCCAAACGCGAGAAATAGTCCTCGACATATTTGTACTGCTTCCACCAAGGCGACTGGTAGAAGATACTGGCCGGATAGTCGCGCTTGGCCTCGCCCTCCATCGTGTACCACGACAGGTGCTGACAGCGCAGGTTGATGCCGAACAGAGCCTGCCAGTCGCCGACGGCCTTATGGCTCTCGAAATCGAACTGCCAGCCCGTACACCCGTACATCTCCGACAGAAGCCATTTCTGCCCCAACTGGCGGGCGACCGAAGAGAGCTGCTTGGGGACCCAGTAAGCGTTGTCGTTCTCGGTCAGCAGGTCGATGCCGGGCGTGTGCATATACTCGTAATAGCGCATCAGCGAGCCCTGCATCGTCACCTGACTCGTGAAATTGTTCTCATGCAGCACATGGCCGGTGTAAATCATATCATGCTTCGTACACCAATCGTACTGCGGCTTGGCGAAATTTTTCAGGAACAGCGACTGGGTCAGCTCGCAATATTTCCACTTCACGTCGTTGACCCGCTCGCCGTTCTCGCGCAAAAACAACTTCGGCAGATCGGCCGCCAGATCGCCTCCGAACATTTTTTCGTACTCCTGCGGCATGTTCGGCGTCCAAGGACAGGTATTGGGACCGCTGCTGTTGCCGTCCGAGCCGCCTCCGAACGAGGTAAACAAACCGCCGCGATGGGGCTCGTCGGTGAATATTCCCTCGATCGTCGTACCGATCCGCTCGCCGCAATGCTTCAGATACTGCTCGTGCGTCAGCTCGATGAAGCGCTCCGTAGCCTTGGGATTGAACACGTCGATATAAGTATTTCCGTTGTAGCCGTCGGATCCCCGGAAAGTCTTGTGCTGGAACTTGAGCACCGTCTTGCCGGCATAATCGGCCATGTTCGACTCGGGCGTCAGGCGCTGCAGGTTCGAGTAGTCGATCCCGTCCAGATCGCAGGCGAAGGCCGAAACGATCGAGTCGTTGTCCCAGCGGAATTGCTCGGCAGGCATCGTCTGCAACTCGACGAAGTTCATCCGCAGCGCAGGGTCTTCGGTCACCATGCCTCCGGCGCTGCCCGAGGGCCAGCGGTCCTCGTCGTACAGATAGGCTTCCATGCCGAGCCGCGCGGCCTCGTCCACGACGGCGTTCGTCAGATCGAACCACTCGGGCCCGAGATACTCGGTCTTCAGGCCGACGCGCGAGTGCAGGAATGCCCCGCCCATGCCCATTTCCTTGAACACATGGAGCTGACGGATCAGCTCGTCTTTCTCGAGACGGCCGTTCCACGACCAGAAGGGCTTGCCCCGCCACTCGTTGCCGGGATCGCGAAACGTAGCGTAAAGCGAATCGTCGGACAGCGTCGGCGGCTGTTCGGAGCCATTGCTTCCGCAGCCGGCCAACAACATGACGGCCGCAACGGACGACCATAGGAAAAGTCTTTTCATCTATCAGTTGGTTTAGGTAAAACAAAACGAGCCGCCTGAGCCGCCCTCACGAAACGACACGACGCCCCTTATGACAAAATTGCATAAATTAATCCGGATTTCCCACGACGGGACGACTTTTTTTATCCGGCCGGCAACCGTACGGAGCACGGTCCGCTTTTTGACAGCGAGGCTCCGGTCGCAGAGCGGAGGCTCCGCCGGCCAAGACCGAAACGACCGGATCGGAGCCTCGCCGCGCACTGTCCGAACGGTGGAACCGGTTCCGCCCCCGCTCGAAGGACGCGAAAAACGGCACGCCGCACCGGACACGAAAGGCGCGAAACACCCGAACCGGCAGAGACCATACCCTTCTCTCCTGCAAACGCCGCCCGGCCGGTCCGGACCGGGTCGAAACGGACGCGCCCCAAATATTTAAGATTTTTTAATAAAAAAGCGCTCCGCGCACGATCCGGCATCCGCAGGTTCCGGATAATTTCGTACCTTCGCAGCCGGAATCGGGGCAGGCCCTGCCGTCCGCAACGCCGGCCCCTCCGGCAAGCGACTCTAATCCGGACCAGCGAAACAAACGATCGGTACACTTTTTAATATGGAATGGTTTCATAATCTTTTTTTCGGCAACAGCTCTTTCTGGGGCGGAGGCGTCGCCCACTCGGTGCTGATTCTCGCGCTGGTGATCGCGCTCGGCATCGCGCTCGGCAAGCTCAAAATCGGCGGAATCCGGCTCGGCGTGACGTGGATTCTTTTCGTCGGAATCGCGTTCAGCCATTTCGGGATGCAGCTCAACGAGCATCTGGTCCATTTCGTCAAAGAGTTCGGGCTGATTCTGTTCGTCTACTCGATCGGCCTGCAAGTAGGACCCAGCTTCTTCTCTTCGTTCAAGAAAGGCGGCGTGAAGCTGAACATGCTGGCGACGGCCATCGTCTTTCTGGGCGTGATCGCCGCCTACATCGTCCATCTGGCGACGGGACTGCACATCACGACCGTCGTGGGTATCCTCTCCGGCGCCGTGACCAACACGCCAGGACTGGGCGCAGCGCAACAGGCCTATGCCGACATGACGGGAATCGACGCGCCCGACATCGCGACGGGTTATGCGGTAGCCTATCCGCTCGGCGTGATCGGCATTATCCTGTCGATGCTTTTCATCCGCTGGATCTTCCGTATCCGCTTCGACGAGGAGAATAAGATACTCTCGAGCCGCGAGGACAACTCGCGCAAGGCGGTCCGCGTTTCGGTAGAAGTCAAAAACCAGTTTCTCGACGGCAAAACCGTTCTGCAGATCAAGCGACTGATAAACCGTCAGTTCGTCATCTCGCGCGTGCTCCGGTCCGACGGGCATATCGAGATCGCCAACGCGCAGACTCCGCTCCGCGTCGGCGACAAGGTGATGGTCGTCACGACGGCCGATAACGCGGAGCTGGTCGAAGACTTTCTCGGCGAGAAGATCGACATGGAGATGCAGGAATGGGAAAAGCTCGACAACCAGCTCATCACGCGCCGGATCATGATCACCAAGTCGAAACTCAACGGCAAGTACATCGGCGAACTGAAACTGCGCAGCGGCTATGGCGTCAATATGACGCGCGTGAACCGCGCCGGCGTCGACCTGATCCCGAATCACAACCTGCAACTGCAAATGGGCGACCGCGTGACGGTCGTCGGCTCCGAAGCGGCAATCAACGCCGTGTCGAAAATTCTGGGCAATTCGATGCGGCGGCTCAACGAGCCGAACTTGATCCCGATCTTCGTCGGCATCGTGCTCGGCGTGCTGTTGGGCAGCATCCCGATCGCGTTTCCCGGCATCCCGCAGCCCGTCAAGCTCGGGCTGGCCGGCGGCCCGCTGGTCGTATCGATCCTGATCAGCCGGTTCGGCCCGCACTACAAGCTGGTTACCTATACGACGATGAGCGCGAACCTGATGCTCCGCGAAATCGGCATCGCACTGTTCCTGGCCTGCGTCGGACTCGGCGCCGGAGAAGGATTCGTCCATACGGTGCTGTACGAGAACGGATACCATTGGATCGGCTACGGCTTCCTGATTACGGTTCTCCCGCTGCTGATCGTAGGTATCGTCGCGCGCAAATTCTACAAGCTGAACTTCTATACGCTGATGGGACTGTTCGCCGGATCGATGACCGATCCCCCGGCGCTGGCGTACTCGAACGAGACGGCCGGCAACGACATGCCTTCGGTCGGCTATGCGACCGTTTATCCGCTCACGATGTTTCTGCGGATTCTGACGGCCCAGATGCTGATACTCTGCGTGGCATAGGCGCAGGAAGGGAAGTCTTTGCCTTGCAAAAAAGCCCGTGCATTCGGTAATGCACGGGCTTTTGCGTTTTTGACGCTCGAGGGAAGGATCGCCGGGGCGGCAAGACATCCGGTCGAATGAATGCCGAGCAGTCCTACTCCGGAACCTTTTCTGAAGAAAGGCGCCCCCTACTGAGCCGCGCCCTTCCGTATCCCTTATCCCTTCACCGAGTCCGACAAAGAGCCGGGCAGACAATCTGTCCGTTTTTTGCCAAACCGGACAGGAGTTTCGGGACATCGCACCCCATCGTCCGGATTTCCGAGAAGAAGCCACGTTCCCGCCCTACGCGCAGCCTGCGAAGAATCCGCTCCCCTCCCCGGAGATCGCCGGCATCCTGCCAAACAAGCGAGGGCGCGGCCTGAGCCGCGCCCTCGGGTTCGCCCGCATCCGAATCGGACCGGCTTGAATAGCTGCGATCAATACTTGCTTGCGCGAAGCGCCTTCCCTGCATTATCCGCCGCGCGAACGACCGACAGCTTCTGCTTGCCCGTATCGGCCGGTTTGGCGGCACGGGCTTCGGTCAGCTTGGCGGCACGCACAGCGGCGCGACCGGCTTCGTCGGGAACGTTCGGGGAGACAACCAGCGAGCGGACGGCATTACCGGCATTCTCGTAAATCGCCGTACCCGACCAGCTTCCCGAGAACGTATGAGGTACTTCGGCATCGTCGGTGCACTCGAAATCGATCACATAAGTGCCGTCTCCGTTGTTCGTAACATGGATTTCACCGTCGACGGCAGGAGCCCGCTCGGTATACGACTGGCCGTTGAATCCTCCGACGTACCACGTTCCGCTCACCATATTGTTGCTGCTCAACTCTCCCGGGAGGAAAGTGCCCGGCTCGACTCCCTTGCTCGCCGTATAGGTTCCGGTCGGGATGCCCGTCTCGTCAAGATGGGGAGAAGCGATCTGCGACGAGAAGCCGTCCGAGCCGATCTCATCGCTCACGATCTGCACCATCCACACGCCGTATTCGCCCACACCTCCCCAGTAGTTCAGCTTGCACTCGGCATCGGTCAGATCGACCACATAGTCATCTTCGAGGGTCGAATAGATCGGCGCCCGATTGAAGAACTCCAAGTCGCCCTCCATCGTCGCAGTCAGACTGCCGCCCTCTTTGGTCGTGAAGTCGAACGTGAAGCGGTAACCGCTGCCGGAACCAGTTTCGTCGATCCGCATCGTACCGCCGTTGATCAGCGCCGTATTTCCATCCTCATACATCGAGGTTACCACCGGATAATCAGCCTGCGTCAGGTAAAAATAGGTTCCTTCCGACTCCTCGATAATACCGGGCACAATCACATTCAGCCGCCCCGGATCAATTGTCATCGGACCGCCCTCGGAGCTTACCGTGTAAGTTCCCGGCTCGAGCTTGATCGACGAGGATGTACAAGGCTTGCTATACAGGTCGATGAACAGCATAGTGTTCCTCCTTCCTTCCTCAAACAAATATTGGTCATTCTCATCATTCCGATCCAGCATGTTTCCATCCCATAACATCAAACGGAACGTACTCATCTCATCGGTCGAACCCATATAGGAAACCTCGCCCCGAGTAAAGTTCGTCTTATGGTCGCCCACCGGACCGGTCACCTTGTTCTCGAAATCGATCGGGCCCTCGTACTTAGCCTCGACGACACATCCGTCCTCCGCGCGGAAGTTGGCCGTCAGCGTGTAATTCTCGCCGTTGCGGGCCACCGTGACCGTTCCGACCGAGAATTCGGTTCCGGCTACCGAATTGCCGTTCTCGTCGACCTCGGCAAGCCACGTATACATATTGTAGCAGGAGCCTTCCGAGTAGCGCTCGGCAGCGATGTCGTACACGCCGTCGGGCAGGATCGCCTGATCGTCGTCATCGGAGAGGGTTCCGTACAGGTCGAGGCTGAGCTTGTACCCTCCTTCGCCGACCGGTTTGCCGCTGTCGTCGGCCTCGTAGGAAACGAACTGGAGGAAATAGTTGCCCGTTCCCTGCTTCTGCTCGTCGCCGTAATAGGAAGCGACAAGCAGATTCATCGCATCGATCTGCACGTTCTCGCCCAAGCCGGTCGTACCATTTTTCAACACCGTCGGAGCGCCCTCGTAGCGTACGCGCAGCGTCCTGCCGTCCTCCAGCTCGCCGATCGCCACGACGCTGACCACACCGTCCTCGGTAGTCACTTCCACACGCAAGTCGCGGAAAGACTGCTGGTCGGCCAGTTGCAGATCGTCGCCGATCAGATAATAGGTAGAATACTCGGTCCCGACCGTGCCTTCGCCGTAAGGGTTCTGCATATCGACCTCGTAAACCCCGTCGGGGAGAATCGCATGATCGGGCGAATCGGCGAACGCGCCGTAAAGATCGAGCACGACGTCCATTCCCGGAGCATCGGGATACTCGCCCTCCTGTCCCTCGACCGGAGCATACTCGAATTGGGACAAGTGGAAATAATAGTTACCCGTGCCGGCGCTCATCCTGTCTCCATAATAATAGCCCTGGGCGTATTGAGCCGTATAATCCACATCGTAGGAGAGCGCGACGGTCGGCAGATCGATCGATTCCACCTCGCCCGCATGCTCCCCCGAGGCCGCCACGGCATAGGCGACATAAGTGGTTCCGGGAGTCAGATCCGGAATCGTCACATCGGAAGGCTGATCGGCCGATACGGCCGTCCCGTTCGCAAAGATCGCGGCGGCATCGGGCGCAGCATCGCCTTTCAGACCGTACGTCCATGCGCAACGGTCGGCATGGACGGGCGTTACGGTAAAGCTGACCGACGTCTCGGTCGCAGCTCCTGCGGTCAACGTCACTTCCGGCTCGGGCGCCGGATTTTCGGGATCGTCCTTGCAGGAAGTCAGGCCGCACGCGAAAAAGGCGGCAGCCAAAACGGACAAACAAAAACGTACTCTGTTCTTCATATTATAAACATTTATCGAAGTTATGCCTGCTTTCGCAGACGGGTTTGCAGTCACACCTGAAGTTCGTGTACGTCGTGCACGGCAATGCGAGCAAAGAACCGAAACGAATATATAAAAATGTATAAACACCTATTATAATGTATAAGCAAAATCGCCTTGCTCCGGTCCGTTCAGGGTAAAATTAAACAAAAAATTTCTATATGTGAAATAAATCGCCGCCGAAAAAAAGCAACCGAATACACACAGAATCAATACTTAGGGCATTTATCAAAACAATCGAAACATTCCGGTTCGATTCGACTTCCGAATCGTAACCGAAGAAAGACGTACCGGAAACGATTTGACATTTTTCGCAAAAAATAAAAAAACAGAGTCCGCCGGCCCGATTCCGGAACGAAAAACGGCTCCCGAAAACGGAAACGGATTTGTCCGTATCCCGATCCCGAATCGGAACGCTCCGGGTTATCGTAACGCGACCGCAGAGAAAAATTCCGCCGTTTCTCGTCGTAAGCCGGATTACGAACGAAGAGCTTCCGAGTACAGTCGTACCCGCTATCTCAAACGACGGAGCAGGATACATCGGAGAAAAAATACTCCGGCCCAAAAACAACATCCGGCACCCCTTCAGAGGGGCACCGGATGATTTCTTTCATACCGGTCGGACGCTACCGCCCCGAGCGGTCGAAAAATTTCTTGAAAAACAGCCACTGATAATCGATCGAATTGGTCCAGTAGGGTCCGTTGTGAACGCCGGGACGCACCGTGTAATCATGCTCGATACCCCGTTCGCGAAGCGCCTCGTGCAGTTTGTTGTTCACGTCGAAAAAGAAGTCGTCGTAACCGCAGTCGATCACCAACGCCAGATCGCCGTTCGATATGCTGTCCAACTGGGTCATCACCGTATGGTCGTCCCACGTCTTGCGGTTGGTCGCCTCCTCGCCGAGCTGTTTGGCCATTTCCCAGTTCTCGGGGAAAGGACGGATATCCACGCCGCCGCTCGTCGATCCGCCGGCGCCGAACGTATCCTTGTGGCGGAACGAAAGCCACAGCCCGCCGTGGCCGCCCATGCTGAGACCCGTAATCGCACGGCCCGAACGGTCGCCCCGCGTCGGATAGTGGGCGTCCACGTAATCGATCAGCTCGCGCGCGACGAAGGTCTCGAAACGCGAAGAGGGGTCTTTCGGGCTGTCCCAGTACCAGCTGTTCTCGCCGTCGGGACAAACGACGATCACGCTGTCCCGGTCGGCCATTTGCGGCAGAGAAGGCTTCACGTTGAGCCACGTTTCCTGATCGCCGCTGTATCCGTGAAGCAGGTACAGCACCGGCATTCTGACTCCGCTCTTCGCCGCGTCGGGCACGATCACGACGACCGGGATCTCCTTTTTCATCGCTTCGCTCCGCACGGCAATCCGGTCGATCGTCGCAGCCGAAACAGATGAAGTCAGCCACAGAACGACCGCCAGCGACAAGATTATTCGATTCTTTTTCATACTTCAAATTATTTACATTTCACACTGAATATAAAACATTTAAAAACAACAAAATTCCATTCCGCACCCGAAAACGGAAACAAAACTAACAATATTTTCGCGAAGCGCTTGCTCAAATCCGGGATTTTACACTATATTTGCCATTGCAACGAATCAAGAAAACGATGACTCATTCTGCAATCAACAAATTCTGGTGGTGGCGCTCTCTACTCGATAAGTCGTGAGTCGCATCGCCATGTGCAGATATGAATCTGCGAAATACCAAGGGAGGCTGTCGACCACGACAGCCTCCCTTGTTTTGTCCGCATTCCATCCGATCATTTATAAACCAAAATCCGTAAAGCAATGAGCACGAAAACAAAACGCTTCATCCTTCCGGAATCAGAGATTCCGACCCGGTGGTACAACGTCATGGCCGACATGCCCAACAAGCCGATGCCGCCTCTGAATCCCGCAACGAAACAGCCGCTGAAAGCCTCGGATCTCTATCCCATTTTCGCCGAGGCGCTGGCCGATCAGGAGATGAACCAGACCGACCCGTGGATCGATATCCCCGACGAAGTCCGCGAGCAGTACAAAAACTACCGCTGCACGCCGCTGGTCAGGGCCTACGGACTGGAAAAGGCGCTCGGCACCCCGGCGCACATCTATTTCAAGAACGAGAGCGTCAGTCCCGTCGGCTCGCACAAGCTGAACTCGGCCCTCGCTCAAGCCTATTACTGCAAGCGGCAAGGCGTCACGAACATCACGACCGAGACCGGCGCCGGCCAATGGGGAGCCGCCCTGTCGTACGCCGCCAAGGCGTTCGGGCTGGAACTGGCCGTCTACATGGTCAAGATCAGTTACGAGCAGAAACCCTACCGGCGCTCGATCATGCAGACTTTCGGCGCGCAGGTGACCGCCTCGCCGTCGATGTCGACCAAAGCCGGACGCAAAATACTCACCGAGCATCCGAACCATCAGGGCTCGCTCGGCACGGCGATCTCGGAGGCGATCGAGCTGGCGATGAGCACGCCGAACTGCAAGTACACGCTCGGCTCGGTGCTGAGCCACGTCACGCTGCACCAGACGATCATCGGTCTCGAGGCCGAAAAACAGATGGAAATGGCAGGCGAATACCCCGACCTGATCATCGGCTGCTTCGGCGGCGGATCGAATTTCGGCGGCATCTCGTTCCCGTTCATGCGCCACACGCTCAAGGAAGGCCGAAAGACGCGCTACATCGCGGCCGAGCCCGACTCCTGCCCGAAGCTCACGCGCGGAGTCTTCCGCTACGACTTCGGAGACGAAGCCGGCTATACGCCGTTGCTGCCGATGTTCACGCTGGGGCACAACTTCGCTCCCGCCAACATCCATGCGGGCGGATTGCGGTATCACGGAGCAGGCGTGATCGTATCTCAACTGCTCAAGGACAAGCTGATGGAAGCGGTCGATATCCCGCAACTCGAGAGCTTCGACGCAGGCTGCCTGTTCGCGCAGACCGAGGGCATTATTCCCGCTCCGGAATCGTGCCATGCGATCGCCGCGGCCGTCCGCGAGGCCCGCAAGTGTACCGAGAGCGGCGAACCGAAAGTCATTCTGTTCAACCTGTCGGGACACGGCCTGATCGACATGGCCGCTTACGACAAGTACCTGGCGGGCGATCTGGTGAACTACTCGCTCAGCGACGAGCAGATCAAGCGGAACATCGGCGAACTGGACGCCATCGGATAGCGGGCGCGCCGCGCTCCTTTTTCAGACAAGCCACAACGACGGCTTCTGCTTCACGGCAGAGACCGCCGTTGCGGCTTTTCCTATGAAATACGGCCGCATTTTTTGCCGAGTTCTGTTTTCGGATCGAAAACTTTTTGTACCTTTACAAGACGAACGACACATTACGCCGGCCGAACGCAGTATCCCGAACGGATCGCCGAGGCGGGCCGAAGCATGGAACAACCTAAACTATAATACTTAACCACTATGGACAGAAGGGAATTCCTGAAGAAATCAATGCTCCTCACGGCAGGGGCGCTGATCGGAGGAAGCCTGTTCTCGGAGACTTCGGCCGCCAAGGGCGCGAAGCAGAACGGCATTCCGCGCAAGAAGAAATCGATCGGGCTGCAGCTCTATTCGATCGGCGGCGATATGAGCGCCGATGCGGCGCAAGCGCTCCGGCAAATATCCGAAATGGGATACTCCACCGCCGAAACGGCCTCGTACGGAGACGGGAAGTTCTACGGCCGCACGCCGGCCGAGTTCCGCAAAATGGCCGAGGACCTCGGCATCGCGGTAACCGGCGCGCACATCGCCCGCGAACTCGACAAGAACGACATGCAGGGCTGCATGGACTGGTGGAAACAGGCTTGCGACGCCCAGGCGGCCGTAGGCGGCAAAACCATCGTCATGCCCTACTTCCCCGTCGGCTCGACGCTCGCCGAGCTGCAGGACTACTGCGACTATTTCAACCGCGTAGGCGAAATCGCGAACGCGGCCGGGCTGCGTTTCGGCTACCACAACCACTCGCACGAGTTCAATAAGATCGAAGGCCAGGTAATCGAGGATTACATGATCGAAAACACCGATCCCGACAAGGTCTTCTTCGAACTGGACGTATACTGGGCCAGCAAGGGCGGCGTCAATCCGTCGGCCTACATCCAGAAATACGCCGGCCGCTTCCCGCTGCTGCACATCAAGGACGTGGATATCATCGGAGCCAGCGAGACGATCGATTTCGAGTCGATCTTCAAGGCGGCCTACAAGCAGGGACTCGAAGAGTACTACGTCGAGATCGAGGCCAACTCGCTTCCGCCCATGCTCTGCGCCCGCAAAAGCGCCGAATACCTCAACGTATCGAAGTTCGTCAAGTAGAAACCTAACCAAAACATCACATCATGTCTGAAAAAATATCCCGCAGGGACTTCCTGCGTAAAAGCGCGGTAGGTCTGGCCGGACTGACCGTCGTTCCGAGCGCCGTGCTCGGCAAGGCCGCGGGTCATACCGCCCCGAGCGACAAACTCAATATCGCCGCCGTCGGAATCGGCGGCATGGGCGCCGCCAACCTCCAGAACATGGAGACCGAAAATATCGTGGCCCTGTGCGACGTCGACTGGAAATATGCCAAGAACACTTTCGACCGCTACCCGAACGCCAAGCGCTACTGGGACTACCGCAAGATGCTCGACGAGATGGGCAAGGATATCGACGCCGTGCTCGTCGCCACGGCCGACCATACGCACTGCCTGATCGCGGCCGACGCGATCACGATGGGCAAGCACGTATACGTGCAGAAACCGCTGACCCACACCGTCTACGAGTCGCGCCTGCTGACGAAGCTGGCCGAAAAGTACGGCGTGGCCACCCAGATGGGCAATCAGGGAGCCTCGGGCGAAGGCGTGCGCCAGGTCTGCGACTGGATATGGAACGGCGAGATCGGCGAAGTAAAGCGCGTCGATACGTTTACCGACCGCCCGATCTGGCCTCAGGGCCTGATGCGCCCCGAGCAGGTCGACGAGATTCCGGAGACGCTGAACTGGGATCTGTTCGTCGGCCCGGCTCCGATGCGCCCCTACAACAAGCTCTACACTCCGTGGAACTGGCGCGGCTGGTGGGACTTCGGTACCGGCGCGCTGGGCGACATGGCATGCCATATCCTGCACCCCGTATTCAAAGGCTTGCAGCTCGGATACCCCTCGAAGGTTCAGGGCAGTTCGACCGCGCTGCTCACGGACTGCGCGCCGAACGCCCAGATGGTGAAGTACGTCTTCCCGGCCCGGCCCAAAAAAGGCAAAGTCGCCATGCCCGAAGTAGAGGTCTACTGGTACGACGGAGGCATCACGCCCGTTCGTCCCGCCGGCATGCCCGAAGGCAGGTCGCTGAACGATCAGGGAGGCGGAGCCATCTTCTATGGAACGAAAGACACGCTGATATGCGGCTGCTACGGCGTGAATCCTTGGCTCGTGTCGGGTCGTAAGCCGTCCGCACCGAAGATGAACCGCGAAATCACCGTCAGCCACGAGCAGGACTGGATCCGCGCCTGCAAGGAAGACGCGAAGAACCGCGTGAAAACGGCATCGGACTTCAGCGAAGCCGGTCCGTTCAACGAAATGGTCGTCATGGGCGTACTGGCCGTTCGCCTGCAGGGACTCAACCGCGAGCTGCTGTGGGACGGCGACAACATGCGCTTCAAGAACATCGGCTCCGGCGACCAGATCGCCATCATGATCGAGGACGGTTTCACGATCCACAACGGCCACCCCACTTTCAACAAGCGTTACACGGATCCGATCAACGCTCAGCAGTTCGCCGCCGAGATGATCCGTCACAACTACCGCGAAGGTTGGGAACTGCCCGCGATGCCCAAGTAATCTCTGAAAACCAATTAATTAATAATCAAACAATGAAACGAATCATGTATGCACTCGGTTGCCTGGCGCTGGCCGCCACGGTAGCCTCCTGCGGATCGAACGCGAACAAGAAGGCGGCGGCAGACAGCACGGCCACCGCTCAGGCTCAGGCCCCGGCCGAAGACGAAGGCTGGACGGTCATCTTCGACGGCAAGACGCTCGACGGATGGCGCGGCTACGACAAGACCGGCGTGCCGGCCGCATGGACCGTCGAGGACGGAGCGATCAAGATCAACGGCTCGGGCATGGGCGAAGCCGGCGCTCAGGACGGAGGCGACCTGATCTACGCGAACAAGAAGTTCAAGAACTTCGAGCTCGAGTTCGAGTACAAGGTCGACAAGGGCGCCAACAGCGGCGTCTTCTATTTGGCACAGGAGATTCCCGGCCAACCGATCTTCATATCGGCTCCCGAGTATCAGGTGCTCGACAACGCGAACCATCCCGACGCCAAGCTCGGCGTAGACGGCAACCGCCAGTCGGCCTCGCTGTACGATATGATTCCGGCCAAGCCTCAGAACGCCAAGCCGTTCGGAGAGTGGAACACGGCCAAGATCATGGTGTACAACGGAACCGTCGTACACTACCAGAACGGCGAGCAGGTACTCGAGTATCACTTGTGGACCCCGCAGTGGAAAGAGATGCTCGACAAGAGCAAGTTCAGCAAGGAAAAATGGCCCGAAGCCTACGACCTGCTGATCAACTGCGGCGGCGAGAACCACGAAGGCTACATCGGCCTGCAGGACCACGGCGACAACGTCTGGTTCCGCAACATCCGGGTCAAGGAACTCTAACGGGCCGGACCATATGAATGAAAAAGGAGACGCTTCGAGCGTCTCCTTTTTCGATTTCTCTCGTTTCCCGATCATATACTTTTCCGTGTATGCTTTCAGGTTTCCGACGTTTCCGGCTCCCCCCAAAAAATCTTTTCCGACAGAAGGGATTTCATGGCAGAAGCCCAATCGGATACGTACCCGTGGTCGCAAACCGAGGTTAATATAATATATTGGAAATTCCGGAAGGGGAGGACACGCTTGAACATGGAAGTATATATAATTGCCTTTCGCTCCGTTCGGAAACCGCCTGCTCCGACAGCCGTTCGCGTTCGGCACGCAACTTTCACCCGGGCACGCGAGCCGGACATCTTCACAAACGACATTCGGGCCAGACCCGGACCATGAGCGGCGAGCACGTCGTTTCCGACTCAATCGGAGACTGTCCGCATCGCGCAGGCACAGCAGGAAACAGGCCCGGCCGGAACGACGGACGAACGGGCAAGAAGGTTCGGCTGGCCTATATTCCGCCACCCCAAAACAGCTATAATCACGGGAGTAAAGTCCGAACAGGCCGTGCCGAAAAAGACGATCCTACGGGCGTTACTCGAAATCGCTGTCGGTCATTCCGAACACGAATCCGTCGCGGTAACGATAGCACGGAACCGTCGCAATCAGCGTCAGCAACGCGTTCAGCAAAAACGGGAAATCGGCCGACGAAGAGGACCGAAACAGACCGGCGAACATATCGACGATGAACGGACAAAGCAGGATCGCCAGATAGTTGACCGACATGACGAGAGCCAGCGCCAGCGTCGTCCGTTCGCGGGAAGCCGTGACGACCGCCTTGTTGTAAACGACCGGCTGAATCACCCCGTATCCCAACCCCGTAGCAAAGCAGCCCAGCGCAACGAAAAACTCGCTCTTCATGAGGTACAGCAGCAACAAGCCCGCACCGATAAGCAACAGCGAGACAAACATCGTTTTCTTGCCCAGCAGCGCGATGACCCGGTCGACCGCCAGTCCCGGAAGCATGATCGCCAGAAAGAATAGCGAAATCATCACGCCCGATGCCGAACTGGTCAGCTTGTACTGCTGGATCAGGAAAGGCAGATTGAACGAAATCACCAGTACGGCATAGGTCGCGAAAAAGTAGAGCAGCATCAATCCTCCCAGCCGGCGGCGGTCGATCCCGTGCAGCCAGCCGGTTTCGACCGAACCGGCATCGGCAGCCGCAGACGGTGTCCTCGCACCCTGTGGCCGGGCCGGTCCTGACGGCTCCGTCCCCTTACTCCTGCGCGGAGAAACAGCCCCCTGAGACACGGCGGCCGGAACGGAACCGACCGACGCCCCGACATAAGTCTCCTTCGCCGTTTGAGGACCCTGACGTCGAGCCGCACCGTCAGAACCGGACGAGCTTCCCTCCCCGACGGACGATTGCGAAAGCGAACCGTCTCCGGAAGAACCGGAAGACCGAAAGACAGCGACAGGAGCGGCCGTATCGGACTCTCCGGCGGAAGTCCGAGAACGATCCGCTGCGGAAACGGATGTCGCATCCGGCAAGGGCGCTTTTCTCAAGGTAAGCGTCAGCAGCAGCGAAACGCCGGGCAACAGATAGACCAAAAAGGGATAGTGCCAGTCGATCGTCGCCAGCCAGCCGGTCAGCGACGTGGCCAGCACGAGCGTCACGTTGCTGATCGCCGAGCTGATCCCGAGCTGCCGGACGCGCGGCCGGCCGGAGAAATAGTCGGCCACCAATCCGGTCGAAAGGGGAACGACCATGCCGGCCCCGATGCCGAGAATGCCATTGACGACGATCAGCGAAGTCATTCCGCCGACAAAAAGGCAGGACAGCCCGCTGACGAAAAAGATAATCAGCCCCGTGTAGAGAATCAGCAGCTTGTTCCGGCTGACCGAAAGCTTTCCGGCCAGCAGCACGAACGGAATGATCAGCAACGACGGCAACGAAGTCAGCATCTGTATCTCCAAATCGGTCGCATGGCCGAAAATGCGGTGCAGCCGGCCCAGAATCGGCGACACGGCCAGTCCGGGCAACGACACGACCATCGACACCGACCAGATCGCCAGCAGCGTCGTCAGCGCGATAGTTCCTTTTCCTGTCTGAATTTTCATGGCAACGGCACTTGCGGTCCGCAGACCGGTTAGAAGTTGTATTGCACGATCGCCTGCACACGGTTGGCATGTCCCTGCTGCATGTCCATGTTTTCGCGCGTCCCGTACAAATAGGCGGCGCCCAGCTGACAGCTCGGCGTCAGATTATAAAACAGGTTGACCGACAAATAATGGGCGATTTTATAGGTATCGGGCACCCGGTAATCATGCTCGCCGAAAACCTTTACGCCGCTGTAAGCGGCCGTTGCGAGCCACTTCGGACCGAACGCGTACTGCAATCCGGCGATCCAGCTCATGACCGGAAGCGCTTGCATGGAATGGGGTTTCTCGGGATTGGCTACCATATCGAGTCCGGTACCGTCGATGTCCTGAATATACTCGGCGATGCCCTTGCCGTAAAGGAACTGCATGTAGGTCGTCAGGCGCTTGCCGGCCTGAATCGCCCCGCTGAGCTGCACGCCCCAGCCCAGCAGCGAGGTGGTCTTATCCCTCAGGTCGTCGTAGAAAAACATATCGCGCAGCAATCCCGAGGCCCGCAGATGGCTCCGGCCCCCGTTCCATGCATACTGCACGTAAAGGGGAATGTCGGGCATCCGTTGCGAGACGGCGCTGGTTCCCGGAATATAGGTCGCGCTCACATCGGGCATTTCCAAAGCCGCGGCCATCGACCAATGTTCGTTGAAAGCGCGCGTATAGCGGATCATCGCATTATAGACGGCCGGATAGCCGTTCGGTCCCTCGAAATCGACCGTCGAGGGAGAGGCGCCCAAATCGCAGAAAGTCGTGAACCGGCGTCCGATCGAAAAGCCCGCCACCTCGACATAGGCCATTTGCAGCGCAAACGCATTGCCCGTGCCCCGGAAGTCGGCCTGAATGTAGCCGACGACCGGCCCGATCCGTCCGGCATCGGCGATCGCCTTGAAATAGAGGGTCGAGGCCGTCGGATCGAGCTGGATCTGCTGACGCTGCTTCGGCGAGTTGGGCACAGGGATGTCGGCCGTTACGAAGTCGAGGTTGTCGGCGATGCCGTCGAAATCGTAAGAAAGCCGCATGTCGGCATTGCCTCCTATGCCGAAAATCATCTTCTGGTTCTTGCCTGCGATGATGAAGCGAGGCAGGCCCGTCTGACGGAATCCCCGTTCGATAGTCGAGTAATAGGTCTCTATGACTTCCGAAGTCACCATCGAGTCGATTTCGATGCCTCCCCGGTTGATGAATATCACTTCGGGACGGCTGTTGTTTTTGAGTACCTGAGCCTGCAGGCCCGAGAAAGCCAGCGTGCACAGGGCCGCTGTCGCGCATAGTCCGAGATGTCTCATGATCGATCCGTTATGAAAAATTGATTTTCAGATGCTAAAAGCTACCCTCCCCTATCAACTTTTGTGCCGCAAAGCATGCGGCGCCCGAGAGCGAATCGTCGCACGATTATTGTCCTGTACCGGAACCAAACGCTTGCGCCATGATGAAAACGAAACGATTCGAAAGCCGCGTAGCGCTCGTGACGGGCGCCGCGGCCGGCATAGGAAAGGCTACGGCCGAGCGGCTGGCTGCCGAAGGTGCACGGCTGGTGATCGCCGATTACAACTATCCCGAGGCCGAGCGGCTGGCCGAGCAACTGAACCGCGAGGGCGCCCCGGCCTTCGCGCTGCGCTTTGACGCTTCCGAGACGGAGAGCTGCCGGGAAATCGTCGCCAGAACGATCGAACGGTACGGAACGATCGACATACTGGTCAATAACGTAGGGGGAAGCGATCTGAGCCGGGACCTCGACCTGCTGAACATGGACCTCGGCTATTTCGACGAGGTGTTCCACCTCAATCTGCGCAGCGTCATGGCTACGACGCAGGCGGCGCTGTCCGAGATGACGCTCCGCAACAGAGGCTCGATCGTGAATACGGCATCGATAGGCGGCCTGCTCGGAGACTTCCGGGGCACGCTGTACGGAGCGGCGAAGGCCAGTGTCATCGGCCTGACGCGGTACATCGCATCGCAATACGGCAAGCTGGGAATCCGCTGCAACGCCGTTGCGCCCGGGCTGGTACTGACTCCGGCCTCCACGCGGTCGCTGCCGGAAAACGTCCGCTCCGTCTTTCGCAAATACAACGCCGTCGACTACCTCGGACAAGCGGCGGATATCGCCGCGACGATCGCCTTTCTGGCCTCCGACGACGCCCGCTACGTCACCGGGCAAACGATCACCGCCGACGGAGGTATGGACAGTCACAATCCCACGGTAGCCGAACTGGCCGGCCTATCCGAAACGGCACTCCGTGAAGCATAGCCGGCCGACTCAGGACGACCGGCCCTATCCGGGAAGTATTCCTCGGCAGCCGATACAGACAAACAAAGTCCGGCATACGCAGAAGCGCCGCAGCCCGTATTCCATGAGAATCACGGCACGAAATGCAACGAACGGCGATCCGGCGACGGAACCCCGATTCCGTTCATAAGAAAGAGGAAGAGGGGAAAATCACCCTTTCCCGAAACAGAGTTCCTCGTCGGGAGCGAACGCAGGGGCCTCGAAACGGGTCCGGCCGCCCAGACCGAAACGCAGATAGGTGATCGGCAGCCCCTCGGCCAAAAAACGGCTCTCGTAGGTGGTCCGGATCGACAGCACGGAATCGGCGAACCCCGTGCCGTAAATGTCGTCGCAGCCGGCCTCGACCGGCAGCGCGTTGGCTTCGGCGACCGCTTTCGTATAGGCGTGCAGATGTTGCGAGTCGGTTTTCAGGTGAATCGCCCCGCCCGGCTTCAGGAAACGGGCGTAGCGCTCGAGAAACAGCGGCGCGGTCAGCCGCTTCTTGACACGGTTCTTGCGAAGCTGGGGATCGGGGAACGTGATCCATATCTCGTCGACCTCTCCGGGCGCGAAGAACGAGTCGATGAACTCGATGCGGGTGCGCAGGAAAGCGACGTTCGGCATCGCGTTTTCGGTAGCCGTCTTGGCGCCCCTCCACAGGCGGGCGCCTTTGATATCGACGCCGATGAAGTTCCGGTCTGAAAACCGCTCCGCAAGCGAAACAGTATACTCGCCCCGGCCGCAGCCCAGCTCCAGCACGATCGGATTCGGATTGCCGAAAAAGTCCTCGCGCCAGCGGCCCTTGAGCCGGTAGTCCTTGCGGAATATCTCCTCGAACTCGGGCTGCACGACGCAGCGGAACGTGGCGTTCTCCTCGAATCGCCTGATCTTGTCTTTTCCCATATGTCTCAGTCTTCGGATCGGTATATGTCCACGCCGACGGCCGCGACGCCTTTCACAAGGGGGTCGGGCATCAACGGAACGAAAGAAAACAGATAGGTTCCCGTTTCGGACAGAACGGCGTCGGAGCGGAAAGCTCCGACCGCATCGCGGCGGACATGAGGCTCTCCGGACACGTCGGGCAGCATCACCACCGCCGTATCCCGCCGCTGCCGCCCCGAGGGAGAGACCGTCGTAACGACCACGCTCAGACGATCGTAGCGAAAATCGCGGCCGTAGCGCACGATCAAGTCGATCGTTCGGGCCGACACCGTGTCGGAATTGTCGAAACGCACGACCGCCGGCTCCGAGACGGCCCAGCCGCCCGGATCGGTATCGGCCACGAACGCGCATTCGGGCGAGAGACACGACGGCAAAACGGCCCATGCCGCCAAAAAGAGAAACCGACGGCTAACTGCCCTGCTTGCCGTCCTGAGCCGAATTATCCTGCTGCTCCGCATGCTTCTCGTTTTTGGCGCCGCCCCGCCTGCGATTCCGTCCTCCCCGCCGGGAACCGCCCTCGCGCTGAGCGCTTTCCCTGCGTCCGGTCTCCGAAGGCAGGCTTTCGACGCCGACATCCGGTCCGGACGGTCTGTTTCTGTCGGAGGTCTTGCCGCCCCGGCGATCCGCAGAAGCTCCGCGACCTCCTTGCGGCGCATGACGGTCGGAGCGGGGTTCCCCTTCCCTGCGCTTCGCGGCAGAACGCTGCTCCGGAGAGGCTCCCGACGGTTGCGGCTGTCCTTCAGGAGCGCCCTTGCGACCGCCTTTCTTCTTACGGTTCTTGCGGCGTCCCTCCCGCTGCTTGTCGAAACGCGTCAGGCTCTCCTCGCCCACGACGTCGGCGAAAGTCGGCTCGTCGGACTCGGGCTCGAAAGAGACGTCGGCCAGCCGGTCTACTTTCTGCCCTTTCTGATTGGCCCGGATAATCTCCTTGACCCGGTCGACGCCCAACGGCCTCATGTTGGCCTGAGAATGCGGGTCGGTACTGAACCACATCGTCCGGCTCAGAATGTCGGTCTTGACCAAATAATAGTCGCCGTCGACCGTCTGCAAAGGCTCCCGAACGCGCGGGAAATCCTTGCGCGCATCGAGATAGGTGTCCAGCTCGTACACGAGGCAGCACTTCAGCTTGCCGCATTGCCCGGCCAGCTTCTGCGGATTGAGCGAGATCTCCTGACTGCGGGCCGAGTTGGTGGTCACCGAAACGAAACTCGAGATCCACGACGCGCAGCACAGCTCACGGCCGCACGACCCGAGCCCTCCGATACGGCCCGCCTCCTGCCGGGCTCCGATCTGCTTCATCTCGATACGGATGCGGAACTGCTCGGCGAAAACCTTGATCAGTTCGCGGAAATCGACCCGTTCGTCGGCGATATAGTAGAAAATGGCCTTGATCTTATCGCCCTGATACTCCACGTCGCCGATCTTCATGTTGAGTTTCATGTCGGCGGCGATCCGGCGCGCGCGGATCATCGTATCATGTTCGAGCGCGATGGCCTCCTGCCATTTCTCGATATCGTAGGGTTTGGCCTTGCGATAGATTTTCTTGAACTCGCCGTTCTGCGGGTTGAAGCCCACTCGCTTCATCTGACGGGCGACCAAATCGCCCGTCAGCGAGACGATCCCGATATCGTGACCGGGCGACGCCTCGACGGCGACGATGTCGCCCCTTCGCAGCGGCAGGTTATTCACATTGCGGTAATAGCTCTTGCGCGTATTTTTGAAGCGGACCTCGAAAATATCGGTCGGAAACACCTCGGGCATATCCTCCAGCCAATTGAACGAGTGCAGCTTGTAGCAACCCTCGCAGGCTGAGGCCGTCGCTTCGCCGTCGCAGCGGCAGAAACGACAGCCGCGACCGACGTCGAGGCTGCCCTCGCAAGGCGTATTGTCCGTATTCTTGCATTCCTTGAAATCCATGAAAATGAAATTAATCGTAATGTACAAAGGTAACTATTTTTTCGGGATTGCCACCATCCGGCGCCGCCCGTATCGGATTACGGCCTCCGTTTTGCGCATACCTGCCGGAAGCATCGGCCCGCCGAATGACGATCCGAAGAAAATTCGCCAATAGGACGAACGATTTTAAAACAAAATCGCTATATTTGACTACGACTTAAAACCTTCGAACCATGAACGTCAATCAACTTTTGGCCGAACTCGAGCGCAGACACCCGGGGGAAGGCGAGTATTTGCAGGCGGTACGCGAAGTGCTGCTGTCGGTCGAAACGGTCTACAACCGGCATCCCGAATTCGAGAAGCTGCGGATCGCCGAGCGGATCGTCGAGCCGGACCGGATCTTCACGTTCAAGGTCCCGTGGGTCGACGACCGGGGAAACGTTCAGGTCAACATCGGCTACCGCGTCCAATTCAACAACGCGCTCGGGCCGTACAAGGGAGGCTTGAGGTTCCACTCGAGCGTCAACCTGAGCATTCTGAAGTTTTTGGGCTTCGAACAGATTTTCAAGAACGCGCTGACGACGCTGCCGATGGGCGGCGCCAAGGGAGGCTCGGACTTCAACCCGCGCGGCAAGTCCGATGCGGAGGTCATGCGTTTCTGCCAAGCCTTCATGACCGAGCTGTGGCGTTACATAGGCCCCGAGACCGACGTGCCGGCCGGCGACATCGGCGTCGGAGGACGCGAGATCGGCTACCTGTACGGCATGTACCGCAAGCTGGCCCGGGAGAATACGGGCGTGTTGACCGGCAAGGGCATGACCTTCGGCGGCTCGCTCGTGCGGCCCGAGGCGACCGGGTTCGGCGCCGTCTATTTCGTCCGGCAGATGCTCGCCCACGCGGGCGATACGTTGGAGGGCAAGCGGATCGCCATCTCCGGATTCGGCAACGTGGCATGGGGAGTCGCGCTGAAAGCGACCGAGCTGGGAGCCCGCGTCGTGACGATTTCGGGCCCCGACGGCTACGTATACGACCCGGAAGGGCTCGATGCGGAAAAGATCGACTGCATGCTCGAACTGCGCGCATCGAACAACGACATCGTATCTCCTTACGCCGAGAGATTCCCCGGGACCGAATTCCACGCCGGCGCCCGCCCGTGGGAGGTGCCCGTCGACATCGCGATGCCCTGCGCGACGCAGAACGAACTCGACGGAGAGGACGCCGACCGGCTCATAGCCAACGGCGTGCGCTGCGTAGCCGAGGTATCGAACATGGGCTGCACGCCCGAGGCGATAGATCGGCTGATCGGCCGCCGGATGCTGTACGCGCCGGGCAAGGCGGTCAATGCGGGCGGAGTCGCCACCTCGGGCCTCGAAATGTCTCAGAACGCGATGAAGATGAACTGGGGGCGCGAAGAGGTCGACCGGCGACTGCACGAGATCATGTCGTCGATCCACCACGCCTGCCTCGAATTCGGAACCGAGTCCGACGGCTACATCAACTACATGAAGGGAGCCAACATCGCGGGTTTCATGAAAGTGGCCCGCAGCATGGCCGAACAGGGAATCGTCTGATCTGAAACAAAACCGCAAGGCCTGCCGCCATACGTCCGGGACGTATGGCGGCAAGCCTTTTACCTTTTCATATCGCTCCCGGCCTGCTCTTTTCCCGGCTCCGAACCGGCACGACGCAGACAAGCAACCCGTATCCGTACCCGACAAAGCGCCGGCAAGCGCGCCGGAAACGACAAACGGTACGAAAGAGAGCATACGGTTGCTCTCTTTCGTACCGTTTCAGCTATGTATCCTGTCGGCGCCCCGTCCTTAGAAAGGCAGATCGTCCACCTCCGAAGACGAGCCCGAAGCAACCGGCTCCTCGGCGAAGGCGTCGAGCGGCGGCAAGCCGTCCGACACGGGCGCCTGCTGAGGCTGCTGAGCGGCCTTGCGCACGATCCGCCATGCCCGCACCTCGGTGAACCAGCGTCCGTTGTACTCGCGCGACTCGACGTTGGCCGAGATCGTCACCGCCTCGCCGGGCTTCAGCGTCGCTGCATCCTGCGCCTTGTCGCCCCAGAAGCTGACGCACACCTTGCGGTTGAACTCCCCGGGCTGTTCGAAAACGACCTCCTGTTTGACCCACTCCCCTCGCGCGCTCGTTCCCCGGACGGGCGGCAGGACATTCCATACGGTTCCTTCCAATTCCATTATGCTTCGTCTTTAATGATGTCGATACCCAGAATCAGGTCGCCCCGGCGAATCCGGTCGATCACGTCCAACCCTTCGACCACGCGGCCGAAGCAGGTATGCACCCCGTCCAAATGGGCCGTATTCGTCCGGTTCATGCAGATGAAGAACTGCGATCCGCCCGTGTCCTTGCCCGCATGGGCCATGGAGAGCACGCCCCGGTCGTGATACTGCTTCGGGGCGGACGTCTCGCACTTGATCGTATAGCCCGGCCCCCCGGTTCCGGTGCCGAGCGGGCAACCGCCCTGAATCACGAAGTCGGGGATCACGCGGTGGAACGTCAGCCCGTCGTAAAAGCCCGACTCGGCCAGTTTGCAGAAATTGGCCACCGTGATCGGCGTCTCGTTGTCGTACAGCTCGACGGTCATGTCTCCCTTTTCGGTATGTATGATTCCTCGGGTCATAATCTGAATCGTTTTTGGTTTTCCGTTGTAAATATAGTCTTTTCCGAGCTTATCGCCAAAGCGAGCCCGTCAGGCATGCTCCTCCTTGCGGCGCATGCCCACGCGCGGAGCGCGCCGGAACTCCTTCTCGCGGTCGAACAGGTAACGGTACGTGGTGTGCATCTTGTGCTTTTTCGCGCAGACGAAATTTTCGACCATACGCATCATGACCGGGTTGAAATCGCCGATCCAGGCCAGCTCGAGGCTGTCGTAGCGCTTGTTCAGCCCCTTGGCCACCTCCTCCTCGAACGTGCGAATCATGCCCGACTCGATGCCTTTGCCCTGAAAATCGGGCACCACTCCGAAAATGATCGCGAAAATGCGACGAGCCTTCCGGCTTACCTTGAGTCTCCACAGAAAGCGCAGCTTCTGGACCAGACCGAAGCGGCCGCCCAGCGGTCCGATCACGCCGTTCAGGTCGGGGACCATCAGAAAGAAGCCGATCGGAGCGTCGTCCCAGTAGGCGAAATACATCAGCTTCTCGTCGATGATCGGCCGCATCTTGGCCAGCAGGGCCCGGGCATGCTCGCGGGTGATCGGCTTGACGCCCGAGAAACCGGCCCACGCTTGGTTATAGACCGTCCGGAAATCCTCGGCGTACTGATCGATCCGCTTCTTGTCCATATGCTCGAAACGATAGCGCGGCTCCTCTTTCAGCCGCCGCACCCGCTCGTAGACGTTCTCGGGGAAAAGCCCCTCTTTGAGCTCGCGCAGGTAAGTATGCTGGTTGAAATAGTTCCGAAACCCGTAATTCTCGAACAGCCGGACGTAATACTCGAAATTGTACGGGTTCGCATAGAGCGGCGTAAACTCGAACCCCTTGACCAGCAGCCCCCACCATTGATCGCGGTCGCCGAAGTTGACGGGACCGTCCATCGCCTCCAGACCGCGCTCCTTCAGCCAGTCGCGCGCGGCGTCGAACAGCATGTCGGCCACCCGCTGGTCGTCGATCGATTCGAAAAAGCCGCAGCCGCCGGTCGGCTGATATTCCGAAGCGGCCACCAACTCCCGATTGTAAAAAGCGGCTATCCGGCCCACGACCCGGCCACGCTCGTCGACGACGATCCACCGGATCGCCTCGCCGTCGCGCAGCAACTCGTTCGTCTCGGGATGAAAGCGGTTCTCGATATCCTGATCGAGCGGACAGATCCAGTGCGGTTCATCGCGGTAGAGACGCTTGGGCAGGTCCAGAAACTCGCGCGTAGCGCGCCGCGAGGTCACTTCCTCCAACGTATATGCAGCCATAAGGTTTCGCGATAGTTTCCGCAAAGGTAAGAAAAGTCGGGGAAAATCCGTAAGTTTGTCCGAAGCAAACCTATCCGGCATGACAGCGAACGATTCAGAGAGGACGCGACAGCAGAGCCCGATCGACTACGGCACCCTGATGCAAAGACGCATCCGGCGCGTACTGCTCATCAGCAGCAGCTACGACGCTTATACGCTCGAGGAAGACGGCCGCATCGACGTGCAGATCAACCGCGAGTATATCGAGCTGAACCTGAGCAACCCGCCCTCGTTCCGGAGGGTCAGCTCGTCGGTCGAAGCGCTCGAAGTGCTGCGGGACGATCCCGACTTCGATCTGGTGATCAGCATGTTCAACGTCGGCGAGCTGGACGTGTTCCACTCGTCGAAAAAGATCAAGCAGCTGAGGCCCGACATCCCCGTCGTGCTGCTGCTCAACTTCTCGCGCGACCTGTACCGGCGGCTCGAGCGGGAGGACGCCTCCGGCATCGACTACATTTTCTACTGGCACGGCAACGCCGACCTGATCCTGACGATCATCAAGCTGATCGAAGACCGCATGAACGCCGACAGCGATATTCTGGGCGCCGGCGTGCAGTCGATCCTGCTGGTCGAGGACTCGATCAAATACTACTCGACCTATCTGCCCACGATCTACAAGCTCGTGCTCCAGCAGAGCAAGGAGTTTCTCAAAGAGGCGCTCAACGAACAGCAGCAGATGCTGCGCAAGCGCGCGCGGCCCAAAATCCTGCTGGCCACGAACTATACCGAGGCCGTCGGGCTGTACGAGAAATACAAGAAGCATCTGCTGGGCGTCATTTCGGACGTCGGCTTCGTCATCCATAAGGGCGATCCCTCGTCGAGCGAGAAGCTCGACGCCGGCATCGATCTGTGCCGGCTGATCAAGGCCGACAACCTGCAGATGCCGTTCCTGCTTCAATCCTCTCAGGAGAGCATGCGCGCGACGGCCGAGAGTCTGGGCGTAGGCTTCATCGCCAAATACTCGAAAACGCTGCTGCTCGAACTGAGCGACTACATCAGCGAGGAGTTCACTTTCGGCGACTTCGTGTTCAAGGACCTCGCTACGGGCGAGGTGATCGGACGCGCGAAAGACCTGCGCGACATGCAGCATCTGGTCATGGAAATACCCGAAGACGTTCTGTTGTACCACGCCTCGCGCAACCGGCTGTCGAAATGGATGTACTCGCGGGGGCTTTTCTCGCTCGCGGGAGCCATGCGCGCGGTGCGCAACAGCCATTTCGCCACGACGCTCAAGATGCGCGAGTTCATCGCCGACGCGATCCGCCGCTACCGCATCCTGCAGGGACACGGCGTCGTCGCCCGCTTCGACCGCGACACGTACAACCGCTACATCTGGTTCGCCCGCATCGGCGACGGATCGCTGGGCGGCAAGGGGCGCGGCCTCGCGTTCATGAACAGCATGCTGCAAAAGCACCGTTTCTACGACCGCTACGAAGGAGTCAAGGTGCAGCTGCCGCGCACGGTCGTCATCGCAACGGACTATTTCGACGAGTTCATCCGCGACAACGGACTGCAATACGTCATCAACGCCGACGTCACCGACGAGGAAATCCTGTCGGAGTTCGTCAGTTCGCGGCTGCCCGAAACGCTGGTCGACGACCTGCGGGCCTATATACGCCACGCCGCGAGGCCGTTGGCCGTCCGGTCGAGCTCGAAACTCGAGGATTCGCACTATCAGCCGTTCGCGGGTATCTATTCGACCTACATGATCCCGCTCACCGACAACGAGGACCAGACGCTGCGGCTGCTGGGCAAGGCGATCAAGAGCGTCTACGCCTCGGTCTATTTCGCGTCGAGCCGGGCCTACATCCTCGCGTCGGGCAACCTGCTCAGCGAGGAAAAGATGGGCATCGTCATCCAAGAGGTCTGCGGATCGGAGGACGGAGGTTACTATTTCCCGACCATTTCGGGCGTCGCCCGTTCGCTTAACTATTACCCGATAGGCGACGAGAAGCCCGAGGACGGCATCGTGAACCTCGCCTTCGGGCTCGGAAAGCTGATCGTCGACGGCGGGCTGACGCTGCGCTTTTCGCCCCGCTACCCGAAAAACGCGCTTCAGCTCTCGACGCCCGAGCTGGCGCTGCGCGACACGCAGCGGGAAATGTACGCGCTGAACCTGAAGCCCGAACAGTTCAAGACGTCGATCGACGACGCGGTCAATCTGGAGCGTTTCGAGATCAACAAGGCGAAGCATTTCCGCAACATGCGCCACGTCGCGTCGGTCTGGGACATGCAGAACCAGCGCATATCCGACAGCCTGTTCGAGGACGGCCGGCGCATCATCACGTTCTCGCAGATACTCAAATACGACACGATCCCGCTCGCGCAGATCATCGGCGATCTGCTCCGCATGGGCGAGCAGGAAATGGGCTGCCCGGTCGAAATGGAGTTCGCCGTCGACATGGACGTCCCCTACGGGGCCGAGCGGACGTTCTGTTTTCTGCAGATCCGCCCGATCGTCGAGCAGCAGGACGCCCGGTCGCTCGACTGGGACAGCGTAGGGACCTCCGACGCGCTGATCTACGCCGAAAGCGCGCTGGGCCTCGGCGCGATCGAAGGCGTGACGGACGTCGTCTACGTCCGCAGCGGTACGTTCGACACCTCGCGCACGCAGCGGATCGCCTCGGAGATCGGCGAGCTGAACAACCGCCTGCGCTCCGAGAAACGCCCCTACGTGCTCGTCGGCCCCGGACGCTGGGGGTCGAGCGATCCGTGGCTCGGCATACCGGTCAAGTGGCCGTCGATCTCCGAAGCGAAGGTGATCGTCGAGTGTGGGCTGGAGAACTTCCGCGTCGAACCGAGTCAGGGCACGCATTTTTTCCAAAATCTGACCTCGTTCGGCGTCGGCTACCTGACGATCAACCCGTTCATGGGCGACGGCCGGTTCGACGAAGGGCGGCTCGACGCGATGCCGGCCGTCTACGAGAGCGAGTCGGTGCGGCATGTCCGGTTCGACGCCCCGCTGTATATTTATATCGACGGGAGAAAAAACAAAGGCATCGTCCGCGAACGGCAGGCATCGGACGACTCCGCCCGGTGAGCGCCGTCCGGTCTTACGCAAACGCAGCTCCGCAGGCCGAACGCCCGCCGACGTCATCCGACCCGCTTTGCCGGACACGGGCGAACCGTAACGGATGATCCGCAAGAGGGGCTTCGCCTTTCCGACAGTTTCCGGTAACTTACCCGGCCTTCGGACGAAGCGATAGCAGCGGTTTACCGAAATCGGGCGATCCCGGACAGGCCGGACGCGTTTTCGGCATAGATGCGGTCGGCACCGCTGCTCGCATCTATGCCACCCGCCATCGTCCCGGCCGGATCGGCCGTTCCCATGCCTCGGGCCACGGCCGGTTGCCGAACGGTCGGTACGTTCCGTGCCGCAACCCGTTTTCCGAGCGAGGCCCCGATCCGCCGCATCGTCGGAGCGCCGCCTCCGCTACAGCTAAGGACAAGACAGTCCCGTCTTCATGTTCCGAAGAGGATACACCGGACCTCCGGTCCAAGTACGGAACCTGCCGGAATCCGACGACCGGCCGCATGCCTCGGCGGACCCGCCTCACGGCGCGGCGCACGCCACTTCTGGACATCATGCACTTCGACTTCGCACCGGTTCCAAGAAACTTCGTCGCGGCCGCGACGGCCCCTCAACGGTCTCGCTACCGCCATGCTCGCGCTTCCCGACAGTGGCAACGTATTCGCCGAATAGGCGCACGACGGAGACAAGACACATGAATCGGACAAGGCCGTCGGGCATTCGCCTCTGCGAACGCCACACCCGAAACGCTCCCCCTGTCCCGTTCCGAGCCGAAGCCGGCGCGACGCGCGCGCGCCCCAACCATACCCTATATGACGCTTCACGCCAAACCGACGTCCGTTCTCCCGACTTCGATCGCAGTATCGACTGCCGTCCAATATGGCCAACCTTTGACTGGCAACTACTCTATTGAAATTACGACAGCAAAAGCCGCTCTTGCAGAACGGCTTTTAACTATCTTGGTATCGGCGGCATAATAATAGCCGGGCTTTCCCGTCCGTTTCCCGACCCATACGCAGCTATCGGCACGCGAGCGCGCCACGCTGCCACGATACGTCCCGCTTCGGCTCGAAAAACGGAAACGGCTTTTCTCCTTGCGGAATACGTCCGAGTCCTATGTCTGCAAGGCATTCGAGCAAACCCGTCCGGGAAATTGCGAGCCGTTCCGGAAACCGGCGCTACGCGCAGCGGCGGCCTCGGTATGCGCACCGGCAGATGCAGTTCGGCCGGACATCCGAGCCTTCCGACGAAAGCAGCCGATCCGGCAGCTTACCCGCGTCTCGGAAGCTCCATCCGCCGGTTTATGCAATCCGGCAGCTCCCGCTCGTAATGCGTCACGTAAATCATCGTCTTACCCGGACGCCGGCAGAACTCCGAGATCACGGCCCGGGCGCGCTCCTTATTGCAGCAGTCGAGCCCGTGCAGCGGCTCGTCCAGAATCAGCAGGTCGGGGTCCTTGACGAACGCCCGGGCGAGCAGCAGCAGGCGCTGTTCGCCGGAGGAAAGCCGCAGGAAAGAGCGATCCCTGAGCGGACGGATACCGAAAGCGTCCATCCATTGCTCGCAAACGGCGCGCTGGGCGTCGTCGGGCGTCCGGTACAGTCCGATCGTATCGAAAAAGCCCGATGCGACGATATCGACAGCCGGAATATCCTTCACATAAGAGCGGTGCATCTCGGGCGACACATAACCGATGCGGCGCTTGATGTCCCAGATGCTCTCGCCCGTGCCGCGACGCCGTCCGAACAGCGAAATGTCCTGCGCATAGGCCTGCGGATTGTCGGCGCACAGCAGGCTCAGCAACGTCGACTTGCCCGAGCCGTTCGCGCCTGTCAGCGTCCACTTTTCGCCCCGGCGGACCGTCCAGTCGACCGAGTCGAGAATCGTCCGGCCGCCGTAGCGAATCGTCACGTTCCGAAGCCGGGCCACTTCGTCGCAATCCGGCCCGGCGTTCAGCGGTTCGGGCAGAACGGGAGCCTGCCTCGCATAGCGTCCGGCCAGATCGTCTCGCCGGGCCGAAAGCGACTCGCCGCGCACGAACTCCTCCCGCGTCTGCTTGGGCCCGCAACGCCGGTCGTCCACGACGTATACATGCGTCACGAACGAAGGCACGTCGTCGGGCGACGAGACCACCCACACGACCCGCACGTCGGTCCGCTCGGTCAGTCTCCTGAAAAGCCGCTCGAGCGTCTCCCGCGTAGCCGCGTCGAGCCCGATGAACGGGCTCTCGACAAAGAGCACGCGGGGAGAGGCCAGCAGCATCTTGGCGATCTGGAACCGGCGCAGCTCGCCGCTCGAAAGCAGCACGATCCGCTTGCCGAGCAAGCGGTCCATGTCCAGCATCGCGAACAACTCGTCTCGCCACCGCGGATCGCAGGCCGTACGCCCGAGCGCCTCCGACGCCAGAGGCGCCTCCTCGCGGTCGGAAGAGTTCCACCGCTGCTGGTAATAATAGCCGCGATCGGCCGTGCCGTACGCATCGCGGAACGTAACATGGCGTATGTTATCGCAAGCCTTGCCGCCGGGTTTGCCGAAATCGTAGCGCAATTCGCCCCGCTCCAGATACAGCAGGCCCGACAGCGTCTCGACCAGCACGGTTTTCCCGCTGCCGTTCGGTCCGACGATCGCCAGATGCTCGTCGGCGTTCAGCGTGAAGTCGACCGGCTCGCGGAAGCGCCGGCTCTCGTCCCGGATCACGCCTCCCCGCAGGGAGATCACGGGGTTTCGTCCATCATTTTCCATATCGGTTCTCGTTCCGGGCAGGATTCGCCCTACCCCTGTGCAAAGATAGCGATCGCGGAACAAAATACGGTTTTGCCGGCGCGCATTCCAACATAATCGTGTACGGTTTCCCTTCCGACCCGATACGCCCGTACCCTCGTCGAATCGAAACCGCAGTCCTTTCGTCGGATTCCGAGCCTTCCGCAAAAATCCGCAACCCAAACCGGCCCAAAGCGGCGCCCGCCGGCATGCCGAAGCAAACCATGCACAGAGACTCCCGCAGCCCGCCGAACCGCGCGCCCGCTCAGTCCGATCCGTCCGCATCCCGTCGAGCCGAAACCATTGTTCCTGCCGCCGGATTCCGGACCTTTCCGTAAAGGCCGCAAACCGACGCCCGAACAGCGCCCGTCAGCATACCGGGACAAAACCATACATGTAAATCCTCGCCATCCGCCGCACCGGGCACACCGGACCGCTCCCTGCCGCGCCGAAGATTCGGCCAAGGCCGACAGCGCTCGCCCCGGCAACCAATGCGACGGCCGCTTCCCGTGAAAGGAAGCGGCCGTTCAAGGAAACCGAGTCGTACGATCCGGAGGCTATCGCCCGGTATCTCGCTCGCGCCGGACGAACTCGCGGACGGCCTGCCGCGAGAAATCCTCGCCCTGCGAGGTCAGGATATGCCCCGTAGTAGGATGCTCGAGCATATGCTTCTCGCCCTTGAGCTGATTGTACATCGCATATACGGTGGTCGGTGGGCAGAGCGAATCGATGATCCCCGCCGTCACATAGGTAGGCACGGTCACATGGCGCGCGAAGTTGACCACGTCGTAATAGCGCGCGGCTTTCAGCTGACGGGCGTCGGGCGCGCCCTCCCCGTCGCATTCCACCAACAACGGCCATCCGGAAGCGCGATCCGCCGCCATGCCCGTATGGTCGCACATGGCGGGGATTTCGGCACAGACCAGATCGACCCTCGGATCGAGGCAGCCGGCCATCACGGCCTGAGCGCCTCCCTGACTGCAACCGTGTACCATGACCGTCTTGCCGTCCCACTGGGGCTGAGCGGTAATCACGTCGATCGCACGGATCAGGCGCATGACCATCTCGTGAAAGAACATCGAGTCGCGGTCGTCCCGGCCGAAAAGGAAATATTTGAACATCGGACCGTTCTCCAAGTCGGCATAATAGGAGTCGGATTCGCCGTTGGGCAAGCCGTGCACGTTGAAGTCGAGCACGCACAGACCGTCTTTGGCCCAAGACACGGCCCACCACGCCCGGGAGCTCTTGACCCCGGCGCCGTTGAGCGTCACCATAGCGGGCAACGTACCGGGCTTCGCGTCCTTCGGATAAGCCAGATAGGCCGAAAAGCTCCCCGGCTCGCAGTCGGCCTGCACGTCGAACACCGCGATACCCGGATCGGTCGACGGAGCCGGAGTCAGGCGGATATTCATCGGAATCTTCGCCTGCTTTTTCAGCTCGCGCTTCCAATAAGACATAAAATCCTTCGGCTCGGGCATGCTGGGCCCGATCAGCAGCTTGTCGACGCCGGCGCCCGCCATCGCCCGAAGTTCGTGCCCCTGCGGCGTAACGAACTTCACGCGGCATTGCAAGAAGCCGGGTTCGTCGAGTTTATGCCCCCCGATCACGGCCCGTCCGTCGCTGACGCGGGCCACGCCGGAAGTCTTGGGTTTCCACGAGTCTTTGGTCACCTCCCATGTCAGCTCGCCGTCCGCTACGGGAGCCCCGTCCTTCTCGAACGACACCAGAAAGCGCACTTCGTCGCCCCGACCGTACGAGCCGTCGGCCCGGTCGGGCGCCACGAGCAGCCGGTATCCGTCCGCCTCGTTCACCTGTCTCTGAGCGGAAGCCGCCGCGACGGCAAAAACAGCCAGCATCGCTGTAAGCAATAGGTTTTTTCTCATGATTCTACTCTATTCGATTGATTTCAAAAATTCCCGTTACGGGCCATGTTCCGGCCGAACTTCGCCGCGCAGGAATCGCTTCTTCCCTCGAACGGGCACGCAATAATCGCAAATTTGCACGAATATCGCAACTCCGATTCGCCTTTCCGTACAACGTTCGCACGGAACGCTTCCGCCGAAACGCCCCCTGCGCCTCGTCTTCAGCCGGTCCGGGCGGATGCGAGCCATGGCCGAGTTCACGCGGCCGATCCGCCGTGCGGACTACTCGGTCAGCTTCCCCTCCCGGACTTGGCCGAGCCAGCGAAGCAAGGCCGCGCGATACTCGTCCCAATAATCGAAGCGGCCGATCCAGCCGTGCCGGCCGGTCGGATAGACGTGCAGTTCGGCCGGTACGCCGTTTTCTTTGAGCGCGTCGTAATACAGGATACTGTTACGGACCGGCACCACCTCGTCGTTGTCGCTCAGCGCGATAAAGGCGGGCGGAGTCTGCGGAGTCACCTGCCGCTCGCTCGAATAGCGTTCGACCAGTCCGGCGTCGTATCCTTTGCCCAGCAGGTTCTCGCGGCTGCCCATGTGGGTGTATCGCTCTCCCATCGTAATGACCGGATAGATCAGAATCGAAAAGTCGGGGCGCGTCCGTTCGTCGAAATGCGTGGACGCCGTCGAGGCCAGATGTCCGCCGGCCGAGAAACCCATGACGCCCACCTGATGCGGATCGACGCCCCACGACGGGGCATTGCGCCGTGCGATGCGGATCGCCTCGTGCACGTCTTCCAACGGAATTTCGTGGTGGCCGTTCGGCATCCGGTAACGGAGCACCAAAGCGGCGATGCCGTGGTCGCCAAGCCAGCGGGCCACCTCGAGCCCCTCGCGCTCGTAGCAGACGCATCCGTACCCCCCGCCCGGACAGACAACGACCATCTGTCCTACGGCCCGCTCCCTCTCGGGCAGGAATACGTAATAATCGGGGACGGTCACGTTGAACAGAACCCCGTCGCGATCGACGGTCGACGCAGGATCGATCCCGCTCGAGCGCTCGGGGCCGTCGGGATAGAGAGGCTGCGGAGTCTGAGCCTCGAGTGCGCAGCAAAAAGCCGCGCAGGCGGCCAATACGGCGAAAAGTCTTTTCATCGGAGTATTCGGTTTCATTCGGGTCATCGACTGCTTTTGCGAGTAGGTAAAGATACGAAAAAAATGTAAATTTGTCCCATAACCTCTAAAACCTTACTTCGGGATGAAAACCGTGTTGCTGGCCTTTACGGCCCTGATCTTAACATCCATGGCTATGGGACAGAACAGCATCGAACTGCCCGCCCCGGTCAAAACGGGAGGCATGCCGCTGATGGAGGCGCTTTCGAAACGGGCGACCGACCGGCTGATGGACCCCGCGCGCTCGCTGGACGAACAACAGTTGTCGAACCTGCTGTGGGCGGCATGGGGAATCAATCGCCCCGACGGCCGCCGGACGGCCCCTTCGGCGTTGAACCGTCAGGAAATCGATATTTACCTGATCGGCCGCCGCGACGCGTACCGCTACGATGCGGCCGAACACGAACTGGTCGGCGTGGCCGAGGGCGACTTCCGCAGGGACGTCAACTCGCAGGACTACACGAAAACATGCGACTGGATTCTGGTCTATGTCGCCGACTACTCGAAAATGGCGGGCGGTAGCGATTCCGACAGGGCCGTCACGGCCGGCATCGACGCCGGACTGATCGCGCAGAACGTCTACTTGTACGGAGCGTCCGAAGGACTGGCCGTCGTCGTGCACATGTCGATCAACCGCGACGTGATCGCCCGCGCGCTGAAGCTCGGAGCCTCGCAGCATATCGTCCTCGCTCAGAGCGTAGGCCTCCCCGCCAGCCGATGATCCCGCGCGAAAAACTGCTCGAGACTCTCAAGCGCCACTGGGGCTACGAACGTTTCCGCCCGCTGCAGCTCGAGACGATCGAGGACGTGTGCGCCGGACGGGACACGCTCGTGCTGATGCCCACCGGAGGCGGCAAGTCGGTCGTCTATCAGGTACCCGCCTTGGCTTCGGAGGGCGTATGCGTCGTTGTGACGCCTCTTATCGCGCTGATGAAGGACCAGATCGACCGTCTGCGCTCGCGCCGGATTCTGGCCGAGTCGATCCACTCGGGCATGTCGCCGCGCGACATCGACCGCATTCTGGACAACTGCGTGTACGGCAGCGTCAAGTTTCTCTACATAGCTCCCGAGCGAATCGACAGCGAGCTGTTCCGGACCCGTTTCGGGAAAATGCGCGTGTCGTTGCTGGCCGTCGACGAGGCGCACTGCATCTCCCAATGGGGCTACGACTTCCGGCCCTCCTATCTGCGTATCGCGCGGCTGCGGGAGCTGCAGCCCGACGTGCCGGTCCTCGCGCTGACCGCTTCGGCGACGCCCGAGGTCGCCGAGGACATCATGCGCCGCCTGAAGTTCCACGAGCCGCACGTCCGCCGCATGAGTTTCGAGCGGGCGAACCTGAGCTATGTCGTACGGCGTACCGAGGACAAGCACGGTCAACTGCTGCGCATCGTCGGAAGCGTGCCCGGCCCGGGCATCGTCTATGTCCGCACGCGGGAAAAGGCCGAAACGATCACGGCTTTTCTGAACGAGCACGGCATAGCGGCCGGATTCTATCACGGCGGCATGAACTACCTAATGCGCTCCGTGCGTCAAGACGAGTGGATCAGAGGAACGACGCGCGTCATGGTCGCAACCAACGCATTCGGCATGGGGATCGACAAGGCCGACGTCCGTTTCGTCGTGCACTACGACGCCTGCGACTCGCTCGAGGCGTACTACCAAGAAGCCGGGCGAGCGGGACGCGACGGCAGGCCGGCTTACGCCGTCACGCTGCTTTCGGACGACGACGCATCGAAAGCGGGACGACGCATGGAGCTCGACTTTCCCTCCAAACAGACGATCCGCCGCGTATACGAAGCGCTGTTCAACTACCTGGGCGTAGCTGTCGGCGACGGCCGGGGCGCTTCTTTCACGTTCAACGTGTTCGACTTCGCCGCACGGTTCCGCTTTTTCGTACCGACGGCTCTCCAATCGATCAAGATACTGCAACAGAACGGCTACCTGATCCTGACCGACGAAACGGACAATCCGCCCCGCATCCGTTTCATCGTCCAGCGCGACGAGCTGTACCGCATCCGGGTGGACCGCCGCGAGCTGGACCACTTCATCACGGTGCTGCTGAGACGGTACAGCGGCCTGTTCAGCGACTTCGTGCCCATCGCCGAGGACGAACTCGCGCACCTGACGGGCTATACGGCCGGCCGGGTACGCGAACTGCTGAAAAAGCTGTGGCAACTGCACATCGTCAAGTACATTCCGGGCAATCGCAGCCCGATGCTGATTCTCTCCGAGGAGCGCCTGCCGGCGGACGACGTGCGCATATCTCCCGAAAGCTACACCCTGAGAAAGGAAGCGGCCGAGAAACGGCTCGGCGCCATGCTCCGCTACCTGAACGGAGACGAGTGCCGCAGCATCGCCATCCGCCGCTACTTCGGCGAACAGGAACCCTCTCCCTGCGGCATCTGCGACCGATGCCGGAAGCGACGCAAAAGCGGCCTCGGCTCGCGGAGGAACGTTCTCGGGCAGCGGATTCTGGAACTCGTCGAGAACCGGCCGACCGATGTCAAGACGCTGGTCTCGAGCCTCGGAGGCGATGCCTCGACCATTCTCGACGCGGTGACCTCCCTGCTCGACAACGGCGAAATTATCGAGCGGGAGGATGGGAAACTCCGGATTAATCGGTAACTTTGGGCCATCTATGGAAAAAACGTACGCCGACAGCATCACCAGCGAAGCGGTCAACCTGCTCCCGACGGGGTCCTTCCCCGGCGAGATCGTCGTAGTGGACCGCAGCGAGCTGATCGCCGACGCGTGCGCGTACCTGTCGGAATGCGACGTAATCGGCTTCGACACGGAGACCCGCCCGTCGTTCACCAAAGGCGTGATGAACAAGGTGTCGCTGCTGCAACTCTCGTCCGGCGAGCGGGCTTTTCTGTTCCGGCTGAACCGCATCGCGCTCGAAAAGCCGTTGCTGCAACTGCTCTCCTCGGACCGGGTCGTCAAGGCCGGAGTCGCCATCCGCGACGACATCCGCGTACTCAGGCAACTGAGGCATTTCACCCCGGGCGGATTCGTCGAGCTGCAGAACATAGCGCCCGAGTACGGCATCACCGACAAAAGCCTGCGCAAGCTGGCGGCCATCGTGCTCGGCGTCCGCATATCGAAAGCCCAGCGTCTGAGCAACTGGGAAGCCAAGCAGCTTACCCCGGCCCAGCAGCTTTACGCAGCGACCGACGCGTGGATCGGCCGCGAGATCTATCTGAAGCTGAAAAAATAAGGGAGGGCCGGCCGCACGGCAAGAAACGGGCAGACAGCGAAATACGTTTTTCTCAAGCTCTTTTCCCCGATTTTTGCATAGAAACTCCGGTCACGCCGACCGGAAAGCGATCGACACGATAAAACCACCCCAGCCATGACAAAAAGAGATTTCAAAGAGGCACTCCTGCATAGGCGGTCCTACTACCGCATCGGAGCCGACTCGCCGGTATCCGACGAGCGAATCCGCGAAGCGATCGACTTCGCCGTCCTGCATGTCCCGTCCGCTTTCAACTCACAGTCGACGCGCATCGTACTGCTATTGGGCGAAAGCCACAAAAAGCTATGGGAGATAACGAAAGAGACACTGCGCAAAATCGTCCCGGCCGAGGCTTTCCCCGGTACGGAAGCCAAGATCGACGGCAGTTTCGGAGCCGGGCATGGAACCGTTCTGTTCTTCGAGGACCGCGCGACAGTCAAGCGGCTGCAGGAAGCCTACCCTACCTACAGCGAGCGGTTCCCCGTGTGGGCGCAGCACACCTCGGCCATGCACCAGCTGGCGATCTGGACCATGCTGGAGGATATGGGCCTCGGAGCCTCCCTGCAACATTACAATCCGCTGATCGACGAAGCCGTCCGTTCGGCATGGAGTCTTGATCCGGAATGGGAGCTGGTAGCGCAGATGCCGTTCGGTGCCCCGGCCGGAGAACCGGGCCCGAAAGAGTTCCAGCCGCTGGAGGGAAGAGTGCTCGTGTTCGACTGATCGGAAAGCCCGGCTTCCGACGGCTCGCCCATTTCATACCATCGTGCAACGTCGGAGACGCCGTTGCGGCGAGCGGCTCACATGTCCGAAAGGGCCAGCGTATGCCTTGCCGTTTCCGTCCGGCCGTACGGTCCGAGCCCGGTTCGAACACCCCTTTCCTCCTCCGGCAACTGCCGCACGGCTTGAAAACTAAAAAAACCGGAATATCGGAACCGGCAGCGTCCGAGTACAGCCGCACGGAAGAAAATCCGATCACGAAAATCAGACTTTTCCCTCGCGGTGCTTCCGCTCCACGTTCCGGAGCATGTCGGCAGTCATCGAAGCGAGGTCCCACGTAGGGGCCCAGTTCCATTCGCAGCGGGCGCAGGCATCGTCCATCGAGTCGGGCCAGCTACGGGCGATACCCTCCTTGACGGGATCGATCCGGTAGGTCATTTCAAAATCGGGCATATGCTTGCGGATTTCGGCGGCCAGTATCTCCGGAGTGAAACTCATCGACGTGATATTGAAAGCATTACGATGGACCAGACGAGCCGGATCGGCCTCCATCAGTTGCACGCAGGCGTTCAGCGCGTCGGGCATGTACATCATGTCCATATAGACGTCGCCCGGAATCGGGCAGGCGAAGCGGCCCGTTTTCACCGCATCGTAGAAAATCTCGACGGCATAGTCCGTCGTGCCCCCGCCCGGCAGCGTAACGCTCGAGATGATGCCCGGGAAACGGACGCTGCGCGTATCGACCCCGTACTTGCTGTGATAGTAGTCGCTCAGCAGCTCGCCCGTGACCTTGCAGACGCCGTAAATCGTATTCGGTCGCATCAGCGTATCCTGAGGCGTACGCTCCTTGGGCGACGACAAGCCGAACGCGCCGATCGAGCTGGGAGTGAACAACGAGCAGCCGTACTGGCGGGCTATGTCGAGCGAGTTCATCAGCGCCCCCATGTTGATATTCCAAGCCAGCTGAGGGTCTTTTTCGCCCACGGCGCTCAGCAGCGCGACCAGGTTGAAAATCGTATCGACCTTGTACTTGTTGACCGTATAGCCGTAAGCATGCGGATCGAGTGCGTTCAGCACGACGAACGGCCCCGTCTCGCTCAGCGCGCGGCACTCGCGGACATCGGCCGCCACGACGTTGGCATTCCCGTACAGGCCGCGCAGAAATGTCGTCAGCTCGGAGCCGATCTGCCCGCCGGCCCCCACGATCAGAATTCTTTTCATAATGCTCGGTATTCGTTTGCCCGCACGGCATCCTGAGCCGGCCGCAGGGAAATCCGCTCCTGCAGCGGAAATGCCGCCTGCCGGACTTCCGAGCGCAAAAGTAAATAAATTTCAGGCAAAATGGCGCTCCCTTTTGCAGAATTGAAAAATGATCTTTACTTTTGTGCCCGCCGAGGAGGACCGGCATCCCGACGAGGGCGTTGCGCTTCCCCGGAGAGTCAGGGGAAAGCATCGCGGCTTCGCCGGAAGCGGTTTCACCCGACGGCGAGCGGTTCTTCAACATTCGGGCGGATACCAGAGTGGCCAAATGGGGCAGACTGTAAATCTGCTGTCTTTCGACTTCGGTGGTTCGAATCCATCTCCGCCCACACGGTCCGCCGGGCCGTCGCCTCCCCCCCGAAAGGACGGAAGCGGTGCTCTGCGGAGAAACGAAAATTGCGGAAGTAGCTCAGTTGGTAGAGCATTAGCCTTCCAAGCTAAGGGTCGCGGGTTCGAGCCTCGTCTTCCGCTCTGACAAAGGCCGCTGTCCATCAGATCGCGGCCTTTTGTATTTCTTTCGTACAACGCTACCTACGAACAACATGGTAAACATGCTCCGATGCGCCTGCAGGATTGCCGCCTTCGCAATTTTCGCAGGCCAGTATTCGTGTATCGACAAGCAATACGATCTGTCCGATCTGGACACGGACGACGTGACGATCGGCAACGAGCTGACCCTACCGCTCGGAACGGGAATCATCGCGGCCGGAGATATCGTCCATATCGAAGATAACGAAGAGATTACGGTCGACGACGCCGGAAACTACGTGGCGCGGTACTCCGGCGAAATCGGCGTGGACATGCCCGGCGAAATAGGTATCGGAGAGTCCTGCTTTTCGGAATCCCGGCTCGATATTCCGCTTGCCCCGGCAGGTTCTCCCTACGACTATCCGGAGGATGCCGAGATCGAACTCGGCGAATCCTCCGTCGGACTCGATCTGGCGACGAGCAACATCGTCCGACTCGACTCCGTATTGTTCGACAACCGCAACGGAGCGTCGCGCCTCGAACTGAAACTCTCCGTCGAAAACCTCCGTCTCGACGACGGGGACGCGGAGGTGGCGTTCCGCGCGTCTTTTCCGAAAGGATACCGCATGGCCTCCGAAACCGGACAAGACGGAAACTTCGCCGATTCCGAATACTCCTGCACGATCCCGATGCGCGAGCTGAACGGCCGGCCGAAAAGCGTCCGCCTGCTGCTGCAAAAAGCGGTTGTCGGGACCGACGACCGGATCGTGTACAGCGCCTCGCTGCGGATCAAAAAGAACGCCTCGCTGTCCGTCTCGGGTATTCCCGGACTTCGGATCGCAGGAGGAATCTCGTCCCCCGATTACCAAGTAATTTACGGACTGATCGATGACAAGATCACGACGGAGCCGGTCGATATCGAAACCGAAGGGCTCGACGACCTGTTCGACGGCGAAGACGGCGTGCTGAGTTTCGCCGATCCGCACATCCGGCTGACGACGTACACCAACGTCGGCATTCCGTTGCAGGCTTCGCTTGCGATGCGCTCGGTCAACAGCCGCTCCGGCGCTACGGAATCGGTCGCAGCCGACCGCATCGCGGTGAATGCCCCCGACGCATACGGGCAGACGGCTGCCAGCGACATTTGGCTCGGCGCTTCGGACCGCGACGTTCCCGCGTCATACGCGTTCACGGCATGTCCGATCAACGACTTGCTCAGGATTTCCCCGGACCATATCTCGATCCATACAGCGGTACGCACGGACACCGGCGCGGCCGACTCGCGGGCCTGCTTCTATCCGAAAGACGCTTTCGCCCGGATCGCCTACACGGTCGAGGTCCCGCTCGCTCCCGCCGCCGACTTTCACGGGCGGACCGACCAGACGGTCGACGAAGCGTTCGACGCGGATCTGATCGATTACCTGTTCTCCAGCGGCTCGGTCGAAATCTACGGCCAGGTGACCAACTCCCTGCCGCTGAATTTCGACATGAACCTGATCGTCACGGACGCGGCGGACGTTCCGGTCGGGATCGCTTTCTCTCCGCAGAAGGTCGAGGGCGGCGGACAGGGAACCGACGGCGCGGTCAGCGACGTATCGTTCACCATTACCGAAGCGGACATGCCTAAAATGAAGAACGCCCGAAACCTCCGCATACGGCTCGACGCCTACTGCGACGAAGCGCTGGCCGGCCGGCACCTGCGGCCGGATCAGCAGGCCAAGCTGGCGCTGAAGCTCCGCAAAAGCGGAGGAATTACCATCTCTACCGACGAATAAAAAAACCCAAGGCTACAAATTCCCGACTTGATTATGAAGCAAATTTTACTGTTCGCCTTCCTATCGTGCGGTTTTCTGACGGGTACGGCACAACAGCTGCGGACCGCCTACTTCATGGACAAGGCCACGCTGAGGACCTCGATGAACCCCGCCCTCCGTCCGGCCCGGGGATTCATTTCCATTCCGGCCGCAGGCTCCATTTCGGCTACGTACGCCTCGAACGGCGTGGTGCTGGGCGACCTGCTTTACCAGAAGGACGGCCGGCTGGTAACCTTTATGGACCCGTCGGTTCCCGCCGAATCCTTTCTGTGCGGATTGAAGACGAATAACCAGTTGAATGCCGACATCGCAGCCGAGATCGTTTCGGCCGGCTGGTTCTCCGGAAGCGGTTTCTGGACGATCGGCATCGGAGTCAAGGGAACCGTCAGCGGCAACGTGCCCAAGTCGCTTTTCGAGTTCATGAAGTACGGCTCGGGACCGGACGGAACGACTTACGATATCGAGAAACTGCACGTATACACGGACTCCTACGTAGACGTGTCGGTCGGATATTCCCGACCGCTGAACGACCGCTGGACGATCGGCGGGAAATACAAGTTCCTGGTCGGAGCCGGCAATGCGGACATCCATTTCACCAACCTGCACGCCGTCATGAACGGCGACTCGTGGCGGATCACTTCGCAAGGGCGCATGTCCGCATCGGTACAAGGGCTCCGTCCGACGCTCGCCGCCGACCGAAACGGCCGGGAATACATCGACGGATTCGACTTCCGTTCGCCCGGAGTGGCCGGCTACGGGAGCGCCATCGATCTGGGAGCGACCTATAAGATACTCGATAACCTGACGGTCTCCGGAGCGGTGATCGACCTCGGATTCATTCGGTGGAGCAAGCACTCGACAGTCAACGGAGCAGCGCAGGGCGAATTCGATTTCGCCGGATTCGACCTCCCGATCGGAAACGATCGGCCGGACAACCCGATAGGCGATCAGATGGACGACCTGACCGATAACCTGCAGGAACTGTTCCATTTCTCGGAGACCCCCTCGCATAGCCGCACGACCATGCTGCGCAGCACGATCAACCTCGGCGCGGAATATGCCGTAGCCAGAAACAGGGTCAGCTTCGGCCTGCTCTCCAGCACCCGCATCTACAAGCCGAAAGCCTATACCGAACTGACCGCCTCGGTCAATTACCGCCCGACCGACTGGTTCGCCGCGACGGTCAGCTACTCGTTCATTCACAGCGCCTTCGAAACGTTCGGCTTCGCGCTGAATTTCAGCCCCTCATGGATCAATTTCTTCATCGGAAGCGACTATATGTTCACCAAGGTGAATCCGCAGTTCATCCCGATCAGGGCCTCCGCAGCCAACCTGTATTTCGGACTCGGCGTTCCGCTCGGGAAAGAACGGTCGTGCAGGCGATAGCCGGACTGCTCCGCATTAAATTCGGACAGGTTTTGGTATTTAAAAAATAAGTGCTACTTTTGTCCCCGCAAACCTCGGACTCCGATCCGGGAGTCGGCACGAAACATTGCTGTTTTAGCTCAGTGGTAGAGCACTTCCTTGGTAAGGAAGAGGTCACGAGTTCAAGTCTCGTAAACAGCTCTGAAAATCAGCGATCTGTTATGAACAGATCGCTGATTTTTTGTTTTCAGAGTCCCCCGAAGGCTTGAAAAAAGCCATTTTGTTTACCCCTGCGAGAACAGATATACGATTGGCTTTGTATTTTGCGAATAGCGTAAAACAATGTAAATCAAAATAAGTGCCATTTGCCGCAAGGACAAAATATACAAAAACGACACCGCGCATCGATACACATTCGGTTTACCCTTAATCGTCAAACTCGTTACGTCAGCACGGGTTTCTCTTTTGCTCCCGACGATTGGGACTTGGCACAGCAACGGGTTAAAACGTCGTTATTGAACCACAAAGAAATTCAATGTCTTACGCATTCCGCAAGCAGTCTTCGCACTTCGACACACTTGCCTGCCGAAAGCGGCCGGACTTCTTTTTCAGTCGAATACGATCACGGCGCGCAGCGGGAAATGGTCCGAGGGATGATTCCTCCCGTCCGAGTCGGACAGCAAGCCGCAGGTCAGTACCCGCACGCGGCCGTTCACGAACAGATAGTCGATCGGCGTGCGGTTCCTGAGCTTCTCGGGAACCTGAACGGGGAATCCGGCATAGCTGAACGGAGGTCCGTACGCAGGCGTCTGCGACGCCTCGCGGGCATCGCGCAGTACGGTCTTCATCACGGCGACCGGTTCGCTCTCGGCATGAGCGTTGAAATCGCCCGTGCAAAGCACCGGATATTTGTCTCCCGCTACGGCCCGGATACGCCCGGCAAGCAATTCGGCCGACCGGAGCCTCGCCTCGCGGCCGACGTGATCGAAATGGGTATTGAAAAAATAGAACACGCGCCCCGTGCGCCGATCCTTCATTTTGGCCCATGTGCATATCCGGTTCAAGGCCGCATCCCACCCTTTGGAAACGGTATCGGGCGTCTCGGAGAGCCAGAACGTGCCGCTGTCGAGTACCCGGAGACGGTCCGTGCGATAAAAGATCGCCGAGTATTCGCCCCGGTCTCCCCCGTCGCGGCCCACACCCACCGATGCGAAACCGGGCATCGTACGCAGATCGCTCATCTGGGACGGCTTCGCTTCCTGCACTCCCAGCACGTCGAAGCCGTAAAAACGGATCAACGCCTCGACCCTTTCCTTGCGGTAAGGCCACGCGTTGTCTCCGTCCACCGGCGTGTCGCAACGGATGTTGTACGAACCGGCAACCAGCTCGCGGCCCCGGGCCGAAAGCAGGTCGGCACCGCCCCCCAAGAGCAGCGCCGACAGGCAGATCATCAGCCGTACCATGCGGCCGCTATTTCCGGATATCGTAGAAGCAACGCTTGGGCGAATAGATTTTGCCCTCCTTGGCCAGCTTCTTGATTACTTTGGCGGCTTCTTCCTTATCGACGCCGGCGGCGGCGGCGATATCGCCCGGACGCATGGCGCCCTTTTCCTGCAATGCTTTCAGAATCTTTTCTTCCATGACAATCGTGGTTTAGGATTTATCCGTGCGTAAAATTACGCAAACCGGCCGGAATCGCAAATCGGAAATACGGATAGGCGAATAAGAAAATCCTATCGGCCGAAACGCTCAATCGCGCTCCTGCCGCCGGAGCTCTCTGTCCGCGCGGCGCATGCCGAAGGCCACGATCAGGCTGCCGAAGCCGACCAGCAGGAAGATAAACGCGAGCAGATAGGCCACCGGCAGCAGACCGAAACGGTCGTCGACCATCATCAGAAAGCCCAGCACCAGCAGCAGGATGCCCACGATCAGGTAGCGCGACCAGTCGCCCGACCCGCGACGGCGCCATGCCAGAGAGTCGGCCACATACATCAGTCCCCGAACGAAGACCCAAATGCCGATCAGCACCGGAATCATCGCGGCCGAAAGCAGCGGGTTGCCGAGCATCAGCAAGCCGAAAATCACGTCGATGACGCCCTCGAGCAGCCGCCAGCCCCAGCTGCGGACGCGCATATTGGAAAGCGCGACCACGATCGAGCCGATGCCCGCCACGAGGGCGACGACACCGATATAGACGGCAACCGAGAAAAGGGCCGTGACCGGATAGGCCAGCGAGATCACCCCGAGAATCAGGAACAGGATGCCGTTGAGCAGCAACAGCCACCAGCGTTTGAATATCGTTTCCATAATACAGAAGCGTTTTGGTTCGTTTTTCCGAATATCGTTTTCCTTCAATAACTTTGCCAGAAGCTCGTCATTGACATTCTGTCAGGCTACGCGATACCGGCCGGGGAAGCGGGCTTTTCTATGCTTGCCGGGCAGCCGTACCCGGCTTCCTGTTTACAAAATATCCCATTTAATGCGCAAATATTTTGGCAAATAAAATTTGATTGTTTAATTTCATAAATGTACAGATTGAGGGAGGTTGAGGCGTTGTGCATTTTATAGATTACATTTAATACAAACGCTTATGACACTTGACAGACTCGTTCCGCATCTACTCCTGAACTACCCTTTCGCACCCAACGCCGGTTTGCCGAACGGGAAAGTCCCTAATGTTTTTATACAAATACAAAATGCCTCTGCTTACAGTATTTTTTTGTATAAAATTTAAATATTATGATGGCAATCGTGTTTTGTATAGAAAAAGTTTAATCGCCAGAGCATGTATAATTGTTCTTTATCAATCGAATTAAGGAAGTGTCACAAAAAAAACATCACTTTTCGATAAGTATGAAAACCATTTATTTGTTTATATCAATTGTCAGCTGTCTTTATCCGTTACAAATGGCTTATTCGCAGCCAATTCTCATTGACAGCGTTCAAATAAGCACTCTTCCTAAAATCAATAATACAGAAGATAAAGTATTTGGGTTAAGTAAAATTTGGTCTGAAATAAAATATAACTTCGTCAATATAGACAAAGTTAATTTCGACATAGACTCTCTATATCAAAGCACGCTTACCCGTATTTTACTGACGAGGAATGATATCGAGTATTATGATGAACTGGAGTTATTTTTGGCAAAATTTAACGACGGGCATACTGGGATAGTTGATAGGAGTTATAAAAAGAGTGATTATATCAACGACATTTCTGGAACTATCAGGGAAATAGAAGGTAAGTATTATTTTACCGTCTTGAAAAAGAATGCAGGAATAGACTCAATGTTGTTAGGTGCCGAACTCATAGAAATCAAAGGGTTGCCTGTATCCAAATACATAGAGCGATACTGTCTTCCAAAGGCATGTGCATCCACGGAACACGAACGTCGGCGTATTGCACTGGCGAGATTGCATGAAGGGCCTATCGGTCATTTTTTGGAAGGTAAAGCAAAAACGGAAAAAGGAGATATATTGAATTTTAAATTGCAATACAATTGGGAGACCCTAAGCACTGCCGAGGATGATTATTGGAGTGTACCTTGGGGTATTTATCCCCCCAAGAAAAGGATATCAGTCCAATGGTGTCAAAATATAGCGCGCTTGACGATAAAGGACTTTAGAGAAGATATGATTGCCTTGTTAGACTCTGTTATGTTTGACTTGTCCAATAGAAACCCCGAAGGATTAATCTTAGATTTGCGCTATAACAGAGGTGGTGTTACAGATGTTGCTTGGCGATTACAGATGCATATAGATCCAAGTGATACTATTCGTTCCTTTGGATATGAAACCAGAATTAATGATGGTTATGCCCGCTCTCAGGGAAATTATCGTGAGGAATATGAACTTTTTTATTTAGGCAAGGCTTACAAAAAACAAAATCCGGAAATTATCGTAAGAGATATTCACATAAACGCTGTTGAATGCCCTATTGTTTGTTTAATTGGGCCGCTTAGCTCTTCTGCATGCGAAGATTTTCTTGTCAATATTTATGATCTTCCCGACAGGCCAATATTCATAGGGGAAGAAACAGAAGGTTCATCCGGTGCTCCTTTGTTAGTCGATTTGCCTGATGGGGGGAGTCGTTCGAATATGTACGTTACGTGAGCTATTTCCGTATAGTAATAAACTTTTTGTTAACAAGGGAATTGTTCCTGATATTGTTATTCACAGAACGTTATCCAGTGAACGACAAAACAAAGATCTTGCATTAGAGAAAGCAATCGAAATTTTAAAAAAGGTACAAAATGATTCGTTGCACATAAAACACAACTAAGCAATGGTCGGTAAAAAAATACTCAATCAAGTTTAAGCTGGTTTATATTGAATGAAGTTCCCCCATTGCATACAATTAGACGCGATGGATTGCGGGCCGACCTGCCTGAGAATGATTGCCAAATTTTATGGAAAAAATTACTCATTGCGATCATTACGGACTAAATGTCATATTATACTCGGGCAGGTGTTTCGATGTTGGGTATCAGTCCGAACGGCGATCCTTTTTTTGACGATCCCCGGAACCTGCAAGCTATCCGCGAGGCTATCGAGCAGGCTAAGCGGGGACAGGTAACGGAGCTTACGCCCGAACTAAGGGAAAAACCGCTCGGCAATCTATGAACTTTAAGATCATCCTTATCGAGATGCCAATCATAACAAAGGGTGTGTCACAGCTTCCCCGGGAAAGTTCGGCGGACCGCTTTTTGTTTGTTTCCCGATTAATTCTTATCTTTGTGGGCTGTTTAACATTTAAATTCGAATCAGAATGCCGAAAATGAAAACCAATTCCGGTGCGAAGAAGCGCTTCGACTTCACCGGATCAGGAAAGATCAAGAGAAAGCATGCTTTCAAAAGTCACATCCTGACCAAGAAAACCACCAAGCAGAAACGGAACCTGACTTACTCGGGTCTCATTTCGAAGGCCGACGAGGCCAACGTGAAGCTGCTGCTCGTAAAGTAATCGAGGAGCCGCCTCGCGCTTTCAGTCAAACAAAGAGCGATTTAGCCCCGAAGAGCGCGGGAGAACCGTGCCGCTAACCGCTCGTAAAACTTTTAAATTATGCCAAGGTCAGTCAATGCAGTAGCATCCAGAGCCAGAAGAAAAAAGGTTTTAAAACTTGCCAAAGGTAACTTTGGTTCAAGGGGAAACGTATGGACGGTCGCCAAAAACACCGTCGAAAAGGGTCTTACGTACGCTTACCGCGATCGCAAGAACAAGAAACGCCAATTCCGTAGCCTGTGGATCCAGCGTATCAACGCCGCAGCCCGCAGCCACGGCATGACTTATTCGGAATTCATGGGCAAAGTGAACGCCAAGGGCATCCAGCTCAACCGCAAGGTGCTGGCCGATCTGGCGATGAACAATCCCGCAGCATTCGAAAAAATCGTTAAAACAGTCCAGTAAGGCATAGCCCGCCCGCAAGGGCGAAGGCTCAGGGCCTATGCAGAGCCCCGCTCCTAAGGAGCGGGGTTCTTGTTTTTCCTGTCCCGGTCATATCGTTTACCGTACCGACTTCCGAATGCCCGATGCCTCCGGTTTAATTTCCCCCTCTGTCGGAGAAAATTTCATGCAGGAGCCTAATCGGATACATAACCGGTGGCCGCAAGTCGCGGTCAACAGACAATAGAAATTCCGGGGGCGAACATGCTTGGTATACGGAAGCATACCATTGCCTTTCCGGCGCAGCCGCTCTCTACGTCATCGTCGACGGTTCCCGAACTCCAACCTATCTCCCGCTCGGCCGCTTTCCGGCACCATACCTGCTGCGCAATCGGCAAAGACGAAAGAGACGGAATCGAAGGACGAAAAGCCGCTCCATCGACGGGGAGGTGCAGGAAACGACCTGCCAAAAATCGGCCCTGACATTCGCAACATATTGCGTTCATCCTGTTTCGGACGGAGACCGAGAGCAAGTAAAAATCACAAGAAGAGAAGAAAACGGCACCGAACCGGGAGCGAGACGATCCGAGAAAGGAACGGAAAAACCTCGTCGGAACCGATTACATCGCACTCCGACAAATAGGCGTATACGGCGGCGAGCAGCTCGTACCTACGATCGTTTGCGGTTCGGCGCAGGCGACAGCAGTCCGCAGCACTCCGAACCGAATCGTCCGGCGCGATTTCCGCGCCTTCAGGCAACCGAGCAATCCCGGGAATAGCGACAGGCGACTGTCAACGTCCCAGTTCGAGCGCCAGCGCGGCCATCGTTGCCACGCCGTAGTCGAGCGCCCGCTCGTCGGGATTGAATACCGACGTGTGCAGTCCGCCCGTCGGACCGTCCGTCCGCGCAACGCCGAGACGGAAAAAAACGCTCGGATAGCGCTTCGTGTAAGAACCGAAGTCCTCGGCCGTCATTCGCAAAGCCAGCTCCTCCACCCGGTCGGCGCCCCACAGCCGCCCGACGATCTGCCGAGCGCGCGCTGTCAGCGCCGGATCGTTCACGACGCACGGATAGCCGTCCGATATCTTCACCTCGGCCTCGACGCCGTATGCGGCCGCCGTTCCGGCCGCGATCTCGGCGACACGCCGTTTCGCGCGCCCGCGCCACGTCTCGTCCATCGTCCGCAGCGTGCCTTCCATTTCCACCGTCGGCGGAATGATGTTCGTGGCGCCGTCGGCAATCAGCCGCCCGATCGAGAGCACGGTCGGAACCGTCCCGTCGGCATTGCGGCTGACGATCTGCTGCAACGACGTGACGATCGCGGCCGCCGCAACGACCGGATCGGTCAGCGTATGGGGCAGCGCGCCGTGTCCCCCGGTTCCCCGGACCGTGATGCGCAGCTCGTCGCTCGAAGCCATATACTGCCCCGCGCGGAAGCCGAAACGGCCGGCCGGAATCTCCGCCGCCACATGTTCGCCTACGAAAGCCGCGACCTCGTAGTCACGGAACGGGTCCTCGGCCAGCACGAGCGACGCTCCGCCCGGGCAAAGCTCCTCGCCGGGCTGGAAAAGCCCGAACACCGTTCCCTCGATTCGCTCGCTCATCCTCTTCAGCACGAGCATCGCCCCGAGCAGACAGGCCGTGTGGACGTCGTGTCCGCACGCATGCATCACGCCCTTGTTCCGGGAAGCGTATTCCAAACCGGTCTTCTCCTCGATCGGCAGCGCGTCCATGTCGGCACGCAGCACGACGCAACGGCGGAGGTCTCCCCGGCCCTCGATCCGGGCCAGAACGCCCGTTCCGGCTATCGGCCGGAATTCGATGCCCGCCTCCCGCAGGCAATCGGCCACATAACGGGAAGTCTCCCGCTCCTCGAACGACAGCTCGGGATTGGCATGCAGAGTCCGTCGGGCAAGCAACACCTGCCCGGAAACAGCCTCCGCCGCCTTTTTGATCGAATCATAAGTTTCCATACGGCAACTATTAAAATCGCATTCGCGGGTCCGACAGCCGGTTCCGCCACGCCGAAACATCAATCCACGCACCCACTCTCTACAGGAAACAGGGGCGCTCGCACCTTTTCCTCCGTCGGGAGACCTTCGGCCCCGACCGCTTTCCAACGGCTCGCCGACTCGTCGGGTGCTTCCGAACCGTTTCCTCGCCAACTCCGTCGGATCGGTTCCGATCATCCCGCCCTTCTCCCGAAATCCCGCACCGTTTTCGGCAAGGCCGGTTTCCGGTAAGCAACGATACCCCGCGAACGGCCTGCATACAGAGCCTTTCTCTTTACGAACGACACGCGCCCGCAAACATCCCGAATGTCCCGAGCGGGAACCGGACGGATCGGATAAATACGCCCTTCTCCGGCCTCTCTCGCTCCGGACTCCGACCCCGAAGCGCCCCGCTCACGCTACCGGCCGCCGAACGGACTGTCTCCGCCCTCATATACGGCCGCGTCGCATGCCAAAAGCGCCTTCCATCCCAAATAAACGCGGAGCTCCGCAAGTGCCGCGCGAACCGGGAAAGCCCGAGCCGGCGGCGGACGAAAACTTCGCAAACGCCGCGTCTAAAACAGCGCCTGCGCGATCTTGACCATATTGTCGGTCTTGCCCATCGTATAGAAGTGGAGGATCGGCACGCCGGCGGCGATCAGCTCGCGCCCCTGCGCTACGGCCCATTCGACGCCCACCTCGCGCACCTCGCGATTCGTCGGGCACTTCTCGACCTCGCGGACCAGCGCCTCGGGCAGATCGACGTGGAATATCTGCGGCAGCATCGTGAGCTGCGCCTTCGTCGAAAAAGGCTTGATGCCCGGAATGATCGGCACGTCGATACCCGCCGCGCGGCAATTCTCGATAAAAGCGAGTATGCTCGCGTTGTCGAAGCTCATCTGCGTGATGATGTAGTCGGCCCCCGCGTCGACTTTTTCCTTGAGCCGGCGCATGTCCTCGGCCGGATTCGGGGCCTCGCAGTGCTTTTCGGGATAGCCGGCCACGCCTATGCAGAAATTCGTCCGGTGACAGTCCTCGACCTCGCCGTCGATGAACACGCCCTCGTTCATCCGGGCGATCTGGCGGACCAGCTCGCAAGCATGCCCATGCCCGTCGGGATGCACCCGGAACGAGTGCTCGCCGCGCAGATTGTCGCCGCGCAGGGCCAGCACATTGTCGATACCCAGAAAATCGAGGTCGATCAGCGCGTCCTCCAGATCGTAGCGCGACTGTCCGCCGCAGATCAGGTGCGGAATCGCCTCGACGCCGTAGCGGCGCATGATGGCGGCCGAGATACCTACCGTACCGGGACGGCGGCGCACCGTGTGCCGCTCCAGCAGTCCGTTCTCGCGTTCGACGTATTTCACGTCCTCGCGGTGGGATGTCACGTTGACCGAAACCGGCGCGAATTCCCGGAGCGGATCGAGCGCCTCGAACACGCGGCCGGGCCCGTCGCCCTTGAGCGGCGGCAACAGCTCGACCGAGAAACGGGCCCGTCCCTCGGCGGCGGCTTGGTTGTAAATGTCGGTTATGTGCATTGTTTCTCGCTTGGTTACATATCTATCAGATGCTGCGGAATCAGCACCCTCATTTTCTCGGGGTCCGTTCCCCGCCGCGCCGCATACGAGGCGAGCTGCTCGGAGTCGATGCGGCCGACCGAAAAGTTCCGTGCCTCGGGATGCCCCAGCATCAGCCCGCAGGCAGCCTCTCCCGGCACGATCATGTACGATTCGGTCATCGTCATGCCGGTTACCGTCCCGACGTCCATCAGCGCGAAGACGTCGGCCTTGAGCGAATGATCGGGAGCCGACGGATAGCCGAAAGCGGGACGGATGCCCTGATACTTCTCGGCGAGCAAGTCCCCGACGCTCCACTGCCCTTCCCGCTCGTAGCCCCACAACGTCACGCGGGCATAGCGATGCAGCGCCTCGGCGAACGCCTCCGTCAGCCGGTCGGCGAGCAGCTTGGCCATGATCGCGCGATAGTCGTCGCCCTCGGAGCGGTAGCGGCCGGCCAGTTCCTCGAGCCCGAGGCCCGCCGTCACGGCGAACGCCCCGACGTAGTCCTTCACGCCGCTGCCGAGCGGAGCGACGAAATCGGCCAAAGACAAATTCCGCTCGCGGTCGGCCTGCTGATTGCGCAGTTGCGGCAGTCTCATCCGCTCCCGTTCCCGCGATTCGTCGGCGTACAACACGATATCGTCCCCGTCCGATGCGGCCGGATAAAGCCCGATCACGCCGTCGGCGCGCAACAAACGACGGTCGACGATCTCCGACAGCAGCCGCTGCGCATCGTCGAATACCCGCCGCGCCTCCTCGCCCCGCTTCGGATCGTCGAACAGGGCCGGATAACGCCCGGGAAGTCCCCATGCGCTGAAAAAATAGCTCCAGTTCACGAGCGGGACCAACTCTTCGAGCGGATAGTTGCAGAACAGATACCGTCCCGTTTTCCTCGGCACGGGCACCCGGGTCCAATCGACTGCCGGCTTGCGGACGCGCGCTTCCGCGAGCGAGCGGTACGCACCCGCGTCCCTGCGCTCGAACTCCTCGCGCAGCCGCTGCTGCCGCTCCCGGACCGAGCGAAGATACTCCTCGCGCCGGACCGACCCGAGCTCGGCGAGCACCCGCACGTCGTCCGAGGCATCCTTCACATGGATGACCGGCCCGCTGTACAGCGGCGCGAGCTTGACGGCCGTATGCAGGTCGGAGGTCGTCGCCCCGCCGATCAGAATCGGGATGCGGAGCCCCATTTGCTCGACCGCCACGATCACCTTGGCCATTTCCTCGAGCGACGGGGTAATCAGTCCGCTCAGTCCGATCACGTCGGCCTGCTGCCGAACCGCCGTCTCGACGATCCGCTCGCTCTCGACCATCACGCCGAGATCTTCCACCCGATACCCGTTGCAGGCCAGCACGACCGAGACGATGTTCTTCCCGATGTCGTGCACGTCGCCCTTGACGGTAGCCAGCACCATGCGCCCGGCGGACGCGGCGCGGCCCTCGCGGCGTTCGGCTTCGATGTAAGGCGTCAGTACGGCGACGGCCCGCTTCATCACCCGCGCGCTCTTGACCACCTGCGGCAGGAACATCTTGCCCTCGCCGAACAACTCGCCTACGCGGTTCATGCCGCTCATCAGCGGGCCCTCGATCACGGCGAGCGGATTGCCCAGTTCGCGGTAAGCCTCCTCGGTATCCTCGTCCACATAGTCGGCGATACCTTTCAGCATCGCATGGGCGAGCCGTTCGGCCACCGTTCCCGAGCGCCACCGCAGTCGTTCGCCGTCGTCGGCGGCCGTTCCCTTCTTATCCTTGATCTGCTGGGCATAGGCCGTCAGACGCTCGGTCGCATCCGCCCGGCGGGCCAGCACGACGTCCTCGCAAAGCTCCAGCAGCGGTTTCGGTATCTCGTCGTAAACCTGCAACATCGACGGGTTGACGATGCCCATGTCCATTCCCTCGGCGATCGCATGATACAGGAAAACCGAATGCATCGCCTCGCGCACGGTATTGTTGCCCCGAAACGAGAACGACAGATTGCTGACACCTCCGCTCACTTTCGCGTAAGGACAGTTTTTCTTGATCCAGCCGCAGGCGCGGATGAAATCGAGTCCGTAGCGGTCGTGCTGCTCGATACCGGTGGCCACCGACAGCACGTTCGGGTCGAAAACGATGTCCTCGGGCGGGAAACCGGCTTCGGTCAGCAGACGGTAGGCACGGCCCGCCACCTCGATCTTGCGCTCGAACGTATCGGCCTGTCCCCGCTCGTCGAACAGCATCACGACGGCCGCCGCGCCGTACCGGCGCACGAGCGCGGCACGCCGCAGGAACTCGGCCTCGCCCTCCTTGAGGGAGATGGAGTTGACGACCGACTTGCCCTGCACACAGCGGAGCCCGGCCTCGATCACCTCCCATTTCGACGAATCGATCATTACCGGCACGCGGGCGATGTCGGGCTCGGCCATCAGCAGGTTCAGAAAATCGCGCATCGCCCCGACGCCGTCGATCAGCCCGTCGTCCATGCAGACGTCGATAATCTGAGCCCCGCCTTCGACCTGTTGCCGGGCGACCGACAGAGCTTCCTCATAGCGCCCCTCGCGAATCATGCCGGCAAACTTGGCCGAGCCGGCCACATTGGTCCGCTCGCCGACGTTGACGAAATTGGCCTCGGGCGTCACGCGCAACGTCTCCAGCCCGCTCAGCGTCGTCACATGCGACGGAGCGGGGACCTTTCGCGGAGCGCGGCCGTCCGCCACGCGGGCGATCTCGGCGATATGGACGGGCGTCGTGCCGCAGCACCCCCCGACGATATTGAGCAATCCCTCCCTCAGATAGCCGTCGATCGTCTCGGCCATCCGTTGCGGCGTCTCGTCGTAGCCGCCGAAGCCGTTCGGGAGCCCGGCATTCGGATGCGCCGACACGGCGCATTCGGCCACGGAGGCGAGCCGGGCCACGTAAGGCTGCATCTGCTCGGCCCCGAAGCCGCAATTGAGTCCGACCGACAGCAGGCCCGCATGCGAGACGGACGTATAGAAAGCCTCGATCGTCTGCCCCGAAAGCGTGCGTCCGCTCGCGTCGGTAATCGTCCCCGAAACCATGACCGGGATCGGAACGCCGCGCTCGGCGCGCAGCCGCTCGATCGCAAACAGGGCCGCCTTCGCGTTCAGCGTGTCGAACACGGTCTCGACGAGCAGGACGTCGGTCCCGCCGTCGACGAGGCCCCGCGCCTGCTCGTAATAGGCTTCGGCGAGCTCGTCGAAAGTCACCGCCCGGTAGCCCGGATCGTTCACGTCGGGCGAGATGGAGGCCGTCCGGTTCGTCGGGCCCATCGAGCCGGCGACGAAGCGGGGCTTCGACGGATTGCGCAGCGTGAAGCGGTCGGCCTCGCTGCGGGCCAGTGCGGCGGCGGCCCGGTTGATCTCGTACACGTACTCCTGTAACGCGTAATCGGCCATCGACACGGCGTTCGCGTTGAACGAATCGGTCGATATGATGTCGGCCCCCGCCTGCAAATAGGCCTCATGAATGCTGCGGATCGCCTCGGGCTTGGTCAGCACAAGCAAGTCGTTGCACCCCTTGAGCAGCACCTCCGAGCCGGCGAAGCGCTCGCCCCGATAATCCTCCTCTCCGAGGCCGTAGCCCTGTATCATCGTCCCCAGCCCGCCGTCCAGCACCAGGATGCGGCGCGAGAGCTGATCGTATATAGAAAATTTCAACATGCGCGGTAAATAAGGTTCTGATCGTTCCCGAACGGCCCCGAAGCGTTCCCCGGTCCGGCGTTACTGTCTGACGGGCACGATCTCGAAAAGCTTGTTCCAGTTCTTGCCCGTCACGAAGATGCGTCCGGTCTTCGCGTCGTAGGCGATCCCGTTCAGCACGTCGGTCTGCGCCGTCACGTCGGCGGGAGAGAGCAGCCCCGCCAGATCGATTACCCCGACGACGGCCCCGGTACGCGGATCGATCCGGATCACCGTATCGGTCGTATAGACGTTGGCCCAAAGTTCTCCGTCGATCCACTCCAGTTCGTTGATATAGGGGACTCTGCTCCGGTCGGTACAGACTTCGATCGTGCGAACCGTACGGAACGTCTCGGGATCGATCACGCGGATCTTCTCCGTGCCGTCGCTCTGGTAGAGAGAGGTCCCGTCCGTAGCGAGTCCCCAGCCCTCGCCCCCGTAGCCGAACTCGCCGACGCGTTCGAACGTCTTCAGGTCGTAGACGAATCCCTTGTTGCTGCGCCACGTCAGCTGATAGAGCTTGCCGCCGAGCAGCGCGAGCCCCTCGCCGAAATAGCTGTCGTCGAGCGGGACGCTCCGTACGACCCGCCCGTCCGTAAGATCGACCTGACGAAGCGTCGATCCTCCCTCGAGTCCCGTGCTTTCGTACAGGTATCCGTCGTGCCAGAGCAAGCCTTGCGTATAGGCGGTCCGGTCGTGCGGGTAGACATTCCTCACGCGATGCCCGTACAGCACGGGCGCCTTGCCGGCCAGCACGGCGAACTCCCCGCTACGCGAGTCGCTCCGCCCTTCCCGGTACGCGACCACCTTGTACAGGACCTTTCCGGTAGGATGCGCCGCAGAGACTTCGTACGGGTATCCCGCCGTGTCGAGAGCGGCCACGCGCCGCTCGCCCATGTAGAGCACGACGCTGTCGGCCTCGGCTCCGGCACGGAGCCGGAAACCGATCCGCTGGACGCTTCCCTGCGGCACGGTCGCGCCATACAGAGGCGAGACGCCTTCGATAAGCGAGATATTTTTCCGCGTCGCTCTCTCCGCGGGGGCGCTGCGTTCTCCGGCACTCGAACCGCCGCAGCCGCACAACAGGCCGCAAAGCGTCGCGGCAACGGTCAACACGCTTTTGCTCACGTTCATAAAATAGGCATTCCTTTAGGTTACAAAGGTACGAAAAATTAGTATCTTTGCCTCACCGGCGGCGAAAACGGCGGTGAGGAGACAAGTTCCCGCCCGCTGCGCGAAACTCGAACAACCGACAGATTGTCAGAACAATGGGTTCGAGCGAAAAGATGCGAAAACGAAACAACACGATAAAATTTTAACGAATAATGCTGACGATAAAGCAAATCCGGGAAAACAGGGCCTACACGATCGAGCGTCTGGCCGTCAAGGGCGTAGACGCCGCCGAGGCCGTCGACCGAATCGAGAAGCTGGACGACGAACGCAAGTCGATTCAAGCGCGGCTGGACGGCAATCTGGCCGAACAGAACGCCATAGCGAAAGAAATAGGCATGCTTTTCAAGCAGGGCAAAAAGGACGAAGCCGAAGCGGCCAAGGCACGCACGGCCGCGCTGAAAGAAGCATCCAAAGAGCTCGACGGGCGGCTGCGCGACGTGGAGGCGGAGCTAAACGCCGAAATCGTCAAGTTGCCCAACTTTCCGAACAAGGACGTGCCGCACGGCCTGACCGCCGCCGACAACGTCGTCGTGCGGACGGGAGGAGCGACGCCCGAGCTGCCCTCCGACGCGCTCCCGCACTGGGAGCTGGCCCGCAAATACGACATCATCGATTTCGAGCTGGGCGTGAAGCTGACCGGAGCGGGCTTCCCCGTGTACAAGGGACAGGGATCGGCCCTGCAGCGCGCGCTGATCTCGTTCTTTCTCGACTGCAACACGGCGGCGGGATATACCGAAATCATGCCTCCGCTGATGGTCAACGAAGCCTCGGGCTTCGGAACCGGCCAACTCCCCGACAAGGAAGGCCAGATGTACCACGTGACAGCGGACAATTTCTACCTGATCCCGACGGCCGAAGTTCCCGTGACGAACATTTACCGCGACGTGATTCTCAGCGAGTCGGACTTTCCGGTCAAGATGACCGCCTATACCCCCTGCTTCCGGCGCGAGGCCGGCTCCTACGGCAAGGACGTGCGGGGATTGAACCGCCTGCACCAGTTCGACAAGGTCGAAATCGTGCAGATCGCGCATCCCGACCGCTCGTACGAAGCGCTCGACGGGATGATCGCCCATGTGGAGAGCATCGTACGGAAGCTGGAGCTTCCGTACCGCATCCTGCGCCTGTGCGGCGGCGACATGAGTTTCACGTCGGCCATCACGTACGACTTCGAGGTCTTCTCGGCCGCCCAGCAGCGCTGGCTCGAAGTCTCGTCCGTGTCGAACTTCGAGTCGTTCCAAGCCAACCGGCTCAAACTCCGCTACCGCGACGCGAACAAACGGACGCAGCTCTGCCACACGCTCAACGGCAGCTCGCTCGCGCTGCCGCGTATCGTAGCCGCGCTGCTCGAGAACAACCAGACGCCCGAGGGTATCCGCATTCCGGCCGCGCTGGTTCCCTACACTCGCTTCGATACGATCAAGTAAAGCAGGCTCGAAAGCCATCCCGATCGCCTCGAAAGCCGCTGAGTTTCCGGGGCGATCGGCTTTTAAGCCGGAAGCCGATCCGACTCGTCTTCCCCGGGCCCGCCTCGCATACCCGAGGGACGAACCCGGTCCGGCGGGACCGCGCCAGACGCCATCGAACGCATAACGGACGGCACGCAAACGAACCGGGCGTCGCGCCGTTTTTCGACGGCACAGGACCGACCGTCGTTCAATGCGGTTCCGCACGAAACGCGGCCGGCTCAGACACGGCAGCATATTTGCAATTCCTCTCACCGACACTTAGCGAATAAAAACATGAAAAGAACATTCCTTTGGGCAGCACTGCTGCTGAACGGCACGGCGCCCGCGCTGGCATGCACCGGCATCTCCTTCACGGCCCGGGACGGGGCCTTCGTCACGGCACGCACGATCGAATGGGGCGAGAGCCCGCTGCCCAGCGGCTATGTCGTCATTCCCCGGCAGCACGAAACCGTCTCATACACGCCTACCGGAGCCAACGGTTTGTCGTTCCGCGCAAAATACGGGGCGGTCGGACTGACGATCGTCCGGGAAGAATTCATCGCCGAGGGAATCAACGAAGCCGGACTGTCGGCCGGACTGTTCTACTTCCCCCATTACGGCAAATACCCGGCCTACGATTCGACCCGGAACGACCGGACGCTCTCGGATCTCCAGTATGTCGCGTGGATACTCTCGCAATTCTCCTCCGTAGACGAAGTCAAAGCCGCCACACAGACCGTACGGGTCGTATCGATCGATCCCTCCGTCGGCTCGACCGTCCACTGGCGCATCGCGGACGCGAGCGGCAAGCAGGTCGTGCTGGAGTTCATCGACGGCGAGCCCCGCTTCTACGACAACGAAGTCGGCGTGCTGACGAACTCGCCCGACTTTCCGTGGCAGATAACCAATCTGAACAATTACGTGAATCTGCATCCGGGAAACGCCGAAGCGCAACGGATCGGAAACGTCCGGATATTCCCCTTCGGCGCAGGCTCCGGATTTCTAGGTATCCCGGGAGACGTCACCCCGCCCTCTCGTTTCGTCCGGATCGCGTTCTACAAAGCGACCGCCCCGGCATGCGAGACGGGACTCGACGCGGTATTGCAGAGCTTCCATATTCTGAACAACTTCGACATTCCGATCGGAATCGAGCACCCCGAAGGCCATGCTCCCGACATACCGAGCGCGACGCAGTGGACCTCGGCGATCGATCTGGCGAACCGCAGACTCTACTACAAAACGTCGTACAACAACTCGATCCGCTGCATCGACCTGAAGAAAATCGACTTCGCGCGGATCGGGTATCAGGCTCACCCTCTCGACACAATCCAGCAGCAGCCGATCGAGGAACTGAGCATATCGTAGCAGGAAAGCGCAGGCCGCAACGGCCATGCCGTATCCCGGACGAGGATGCTACCCGCCGGGGCCGAAAGAGTATCCGCCGCAGCCACTACCGGCAGTCGCAGCGGATGCAGACCGACATTCCATACCGGGATGAACGAAAGGCCGGATAATCGCCCAAGCACGCCGGCATACGCAAAATTGCCGACGCCCGGGAACGGCATATGCCCGCCCGGCAGCAGGCAGGGAACGAGCTCCGACCGACCCCAGAAACGCGGACAGCCGCAACAGGCGCCGATCAGCCCTTATGCTTGAACAGGTAGGTCTTCGACTCGCTGCGGGTCAATAAACGACGTATATTCTTGCGATGCGTAAACAGCAGCAGCAGGGCGATCACGCAACCGAACACCACGAGCGAGACCGGAGGCTGCCGCTTCAGAATCAGGATGAATATCGGAAACGCTACCCCGGCGCTCATCGAGCCGAGCGACACGTAGTGCGTCAATCCGAAAACAAGGGCGAAAACGACCAGACAGAGCAGAACGGCACCCGGGTATACGGCCAGCACGGCTCCGGCCAGCGTGGCGACTCCCTTGCCTCCGCGGAAATCGGCAAACAGCGGCAGAATGTGCCCCGCCACGGCGGCGGCCACAAGCGCTATCTTCAGGTTGAACATCTGGCTGCTGCCGGCCTCGTAGCCGGACAAGTGCGCCAGCATGACGGCAGCGAAGCCCTTCAGTATGTCGATTGCGAAAACCGGCAGCGCGGCCCGCGCGCCCAACACCCGGAGCGTATTGGTCGCCCCGGCGTTGCGGCTGCCGTGTTCCCGGACGTCGATGCCGTAAAAACGCTTGCCGATCCATACGGCGCTCGGAATCGACCCCAGCACATAGGCCACCAAAATGAGAAATACGTTCAAAGCCATAAAACGTTCCGTTTGTAGCGCAAAGTTATGCAAAGATAGCTCTTTCGCCGGAACTTGTTTTCGGTTTTAACAAAATTGACTACTTTTGTTAATTATTCCGAACCCCCATGGAAATGGTATCGAAATTCTACGACAAGCTGCTTGCCCGGCAATCGCTGAGCTCGTGGTTCTGTGTCATTCTGGGCAGCGTGATCCTGTCGGCCGGATTCGTGCTGTTCATGAACCCGTACAGGGTCGTTCCCGGAGGCGTGTACGGCACCGGTATCGTGCTGCACGCGCTCGTACCCTCGGTTCAGGTCGGAACGTTCGGTCTGATGCTCGACATTCCGCTGCTGCTGATCGGACTGAAAGTGTTCGGCCGGATGTTCGGCGTCAAGACGGTCTGCTCGGCCCTGCTGATTCCGGTAGTCATGAACGGCATGACCTACCTCATAGGGGAAAACCCGGCCACGATGTTCGGAGGCAACATGAACCTTTCGCAGGACATGTTTCTGGTCTGCATCTTCGGCGGCGTGTTTCTGGGCTGCGGTACGGGCCTGATCATCAAGGGGCATGCCACTTCGGGCGGAACCGACATCATCGCCATGCTGCTGACGCGCTACACGCGGATGCGCTTTTCGCGGGCCATCCTGCTCGTCGACTCTTGCATCATCGTCTTCGGTATGGTCGTTTTGGGCGACTGGCGTTTGCCGCTCTACTCGCTAATCACTATCTTTGTGTCGTCGCGGATCATCGACTACATCATCGACGGCCCCAGCTACGACAAGCTGCTTTTCATCATATCCGACCGTCAGGACGAAATCCGGGAATTCATCCTCGACAAGATGGACCGGGGAGGAACCTATATCAAGTCCACCGGCATGTATACCGCTCAGCAGCGCGACATGATCTTTCTGGTGGTGAGCCGCAACGAGGTGTCGATGCTCCAGAACATGATTCACCAGATCGATCCGGCGTCGTTCGTCGTGATCGTGGACGCATACGAAACCTACGGGGACGGCTTCAAGGCGTTCCCCGAAAAAAAATGACGACGACCCGATGGAATTCCGCCCAGAGAATCTCCGCTCGCTCCGTCCGCTCGCGGGCGACGGCAGCAAGCTCTATATCGAAACTTACGGCTGCCAGATGAACGCAGGCGACAGCGAAATCGTGCTGTCGATCCTCCAAGACGAAGGCTACCGTTACACCGAGCGCGTCGAAGAAGCCGACGTGATTCTGCTGAACACCTGCTCGATCCGCGACAACGCGGAACAACGCATTCGGTCCCGGCTGCGCGAACTGGGCCCTTTCAAGAGAAAAAAGCCCGGCGTACGGATCGGCATACTGGGTTGCATGGCCGAGCGGCTCAAGGAGCGACTGCTCGAGGGCGACAGTCCGGTCGACGTCGTGGCGGGACCGGACGCCTACCGCGACCTGCCCCGCCTCCTCCGGCAAGCGCGCGACGGAGCCCGGTCGGTCAACGTGCTGCTGTCGCAGGAGGAGACCTATGCCGAGATCTCGCCCGTGCGGCTCGACCGCAACGGCGTCAGCGCTTTCGTGTCGATCATGCGCGGCTGTAACAACATGTGCTCGTACTGCGTGGTGCCCTACACCCGGGGAGCCGAGCGTTCGCGCGACCCGCAGTCGATCATGCGCGAGGTAGGAGAACTGTTCGGCGCGGGCTACCGCGAGGTGACGCTGCTCGGCCAAAACGTCAACTCGTACCGCTGGGAGCGCGACGGGAAGACGACCGACTTCGCGGGCCTGCTCGAGCAAGTGGCTTCCGTCGATCCGCTGCTGCGGGTGCGCTTCTCGACCTCCCACCCCAAGGACCTGAGCGACGAACTGCTCCACGCGATGGCCAGACATCCGAACATCTGCCGCGCCATTCACCTGCCCGCCCAGTCGGGCAACTCCCGGATACTGGAACTGATGAACCGCAAGTACACGCGCGAATGGTATCTCGGCCGAATCGAGGCGATCCGCCGCATCCTGCCCGACTGCGCGATCTCGACCGACCTGATCGCGGGATTCTGCACCGAGACCGAGCAGGAACACCGCGACACCCTGTCGCTGATGCGGGAGGTGGGCTACGAGTTCGCCTTCATGTTCAAATACTCGGAGCGGCCGAATACGAAAGCCGCGAGGCACATGGCCGACGACGTGCCCGAAAACGTGAAGACGGCGCGGCTGGCGCAAATCATCGAGCTGCAGAACGAGCTGTCGCTCGAAAGCAACCGCCGCGACGTAGGCCGCACGTTCGAGGTGCTCGTCGAAGGAGTCTCTAAGCGACGCGACGACCAGCTGTTCGGCCGCACGTCGCAGAACAAGGTCGTCGTGTTCGACCGAGGCGCCCACCGGGCCGGAGAGTACGTGACGGTCCGCATCACCGGCTGCACGTCGGCCACGCTGACCGGCGAAGCGCTTTCGGTCCGGGACGGCGGGATGCCCGGACACTGACCCTCTACGATTCCGGAACCGCAGAGGAACGCTGTCGGAATCGTCCGCGACGCCTGCCGATTCCTGCCGTACGGGAGACGAGACGGTATCCTCCGGCCGGAATTTCCCGGCAAGTATTTCATCTCACGAAACAGAGGCCGCGCGGCTCGTCCCGCACGCACCTCTTCCGCTCAAAACGGCCCGCCTTTTTTTGACCGGAAAGAATAATAATTATATATTTGCATCGTAATTTCTTTACAAAACTTAAAACAGAAGAAAATGGCTTACAAAATCAGCGAAGATACCTGCACCGCATGCGGTACTTGTATCGACGAATGTCCGGTTGAAGCGATCTCCGCAGGAGACGTTTACAAGATCGATCCCAGCGTCTGCACCGAGTGCGGAACCTGCGCCGACGTCTGCCCGACCGAATCGATTCACTTGGAATAAGTCCGAACCGACCGCAATAAAACCGTTCCTCGGGCGAGGAACGGTTTTATTGTATCCCGACCCGCTGCATACCGATGGATATGGAAAAAATCTACCGCAAAGCCCTCGCTCTCGATTTCCTGACCGCCGACGAAGCCCTCGTCCTTTATGAATCGGGGCCGCTGGACGAACTGATGTCGCTGGCATGGGAGCTGAGGCAAAAGCACGTGCCGGGCCGCACGGTCACATGGCAGATCGACCGCAACGTCAATATTACGAACGTCTGCATCTCGGGCTGCAAGTTCTGCAATTTCCACTGCAAGCCGCACGACCGGGAAAGGGCCTATGTGACGACGATCGACCAGTACGTGCGGAAAATCGACGAGACGCTCGCTCTGGGGGGCGACCAGTTGCTGCTGCAGGGCGGACTGCATCCCAAGCTCGGCATCGACTTTTACGAGAACCTGTTCCGCGAGCTCAAGAGGCTCTATCCCACGCTGAAGCTGCACGCTCTCGGCGCGCCCGAGGTCGCCCACATCGCCCGCATCAGCTCGCTCGACGACGAGACGACGCTGCGCCGGCTGATGGACGCCGGCCTCGATTCGCTGCCCGGAGCCGGGGCCGAGATTCTCGATAACGGCGTGCGGCGGGCCATATCGCCCGGAAAGCCCGACGCCGACCGCTGGCTGTCGGTCATGCGCACGGCCCACCGGCTCGGACTGCCCACGTCGGCCACGATGATGTACGGCCACGTCGAGACGCCGCGCCAGCGCGTCGAGCACCTGATCAAGATCCGCGACCTGCAGGCCGAATGCCCTCCCGGCCGGTACGGATTCGTCGCTTTCATCCCGTGGATTTTCCGCAGCAGCGGAACCCGGCTCGAAAAGGAAGGCGTCGACGCCTTCTTCTCTCCGCTCGAATACCTGCGCATCATCGCGCTGAGCCGCATCGTACTCTCCGATATCCGCCACATACAGGCATCCTGGCTCACCGTAGGCAAGGAGACGGCTCAGATCGCCCTGCACGGAGGAGCCGACGACATGGGCTCGATCATGATCGAGGAAAACGTCGTCTCGTCGGCCGGAGCCCGCAACCGGTTCGATGCCGAAGGCATCCGCCGCGCGATCCGCGAGGCGGGTTTCACGCCCCGGCTGCGAGACCAGCTCTACCGGTTCAGGGAATAGACAGGAATTTCCGTCCTTTGTCGGCCTTCTCCGTCAGCCTTCGTCGCTCCGAACAAGAAAAAAGCGTTCCTATGAAACCGGATTCCGCCGCTTCTGGAATAAACCGGATCGTACGAGGCCCGACCTTCCGGCTCCGAAACGAGGATGAAAGAGCCGGAAACCTACGGAGGCGACGTCAGTTCCGTATCCATGTGCCGTCTTTGCTGTTTAGCACAGTCTTTGCAATAATCCACGCATACATTTTCCACTAAAAACGCAAGACGATGAAACAGGAGACTGCGGAGGTTCTGAACCTCGACGTACAAAAACTGACCGAAATGCTGAACCAGGCGCTGGCCGAAGAATGGCTCGCCTATTACCAATACTGGGTCGGGGCCCGCGTCATGGAGGGCCCGATGCGCAGCGAGATCGAGTCGGAGCTGCTCGAGCATGCCGACGAGGAGCTCGAGCATGCGGGAAAACTGATTACGCGCATCATTCAGCTCGGCGGGACGCCCGTGCTGAGTCCCGACGAGTGGACCCGAATGGCGCGCTGCCGGTACGAAGTTCCCAGCGACCCGTACATCGAAACGATCCTCGAGCAGAACCTCCGCAGCGAGCGCTGCGCGATCAAGCGCTATCAGGACATCGCCGACTTCACGAGCGGCATCGACTATACGACCGCCAAAATGGCCGTCGAGATACTCGAAGACGAGCTCGACCACGAGGAAGATATACTCTCTTACCAGCACGATATCGCCGCTCTGAAAAGAACGATCGACAAGATGATCCGATAGTCTCGGACTCGGCCGACGCCGGTCGGGGCGCTCTCCGTTCGCATCGGGGAACGCTCCGACCGCCGTTTTTTCGGGAAGCGCCGAAATCTCCGAGCGAAAGCGCGGTTTTCCGTACGAGGAAAAACGTATCTTTGCATCGTACAAAACCGCATGCCATGAAATACCTGTTCTTGCACTACCCCGCCTGCGGCACCTGTCGCAAAGCGGCCCGCTGGCTCGCCGAGCACGGCGTGGAAGCCGAATCCCGCGACATAGTCCTGTCGAACCCCGGACGCGACGAACTGTCGCAGTGGATCGCCACGAGCGGACTGCCGGCACGCAAATTCTTCAACACGAGCGGACAGCGCTACAAGGAACTGAATCTGAAAGAAAAAGTCGCCAAAGCGTCGGACGGGGAGCTGATCGCTCTGCTTGCGACGGAAGGGAAGCTCGTCAAGCGACCGTTGCTCGTCGGCCCCGACTTCGTACTGGTAGGCTTCCGCGAGGAGCAATGGCAGGAAAAACTGCTCGGTCGCTAAACGGCAACAGTCTACGGCCGCTCCCAAAGCCGTGCGGCCGAGTCAGCCGAAGCCTTCCGCCCCTATCCGCCTTGCAAAATAAGCATCCCTCCGAAGCTTTCCCTGCAGAAAAGGCGTAATTATGCTGCAACGGATACCGTCACGCGCCCGCGTTTCCCCTGCATCGTATCGGCGGACCGGAACACTGCCCGGACAATGCCCGCGAAGGCATGCCTAAAGTCTACATATAGCCAAGGTCCGGCATTCCGATTGTTATCCTATGCCGGCACATTCTCCTGCCGGAAGAGGATTCGCGCCGCTCCGCCTTAGTCCGGCACGAATAAGGAAAGGCCGGTTCTTATTATATCCGGCACAGCATAGCCCCGTAACGATCCGGACACGACTGTCGCCAAGCATGTTGCGACCGTTCGACCCGTTCCGGGAAACCATGCACGATACGACCGGGCTGTCTCCGTACATCGAGACGGACTTTCGCTACGGCCGGAAACCCGTCTCGATCTCGTCCGAAGGCATCTGCCTACCCCACCCGAAGTTCAGCCTCCCGAGCCATTCGGTCGCAAATCGCCGAAAGAACGGACTATCTATGAATACGGATAGCCCGAATGTACAGCGGGGCCCCGTCCGTTCCATCGATGTCGAACCGCATCCGGCCTCCAGCGCTACACGCATCGGGAAACTTTTCCAGCACGGACGCCTTTCCCTCGCTCAGATCGAACGTAATAGGAGTCCAATCGGAAGCCGCAGGGAACGAAAGCCCCGGGATCGATCCTCCGGCAATTATCTTGAGAAAAAGCTCTACGGTACCGCCTTTCTCGCATTTGTATTCAAAAGAAAGATAGTTTTCGTCCGAAGCGATCGCCCGACTCCTGGCCGCCGTATGAATATACGGATCGACGCCGCCCTTTTCAGCCTGCAACAGATAGGCGAACCCGGTTTCGTAACTGAAATAATCCGTCAAATCCTCGAACCGTTCGAGATCGGACCGGGGCTCCTGCAGCTCGATGAACAGAGCCGAAGCCAGCTCGTTTTCATGGGCGTTTCGCTCCCGCATATGCAACTGCTTTATCTCCAACACGGCACCGGCACCTCCGCCCAGCAACAGTTGCATGCGCGAGCCGATACTGCCCCATCCGCACTGCTCGACCGCCTGCCCCATATCGAATTCGTAGAGGCGCCAGTCGGAAGAAGCGGTCAGCGGCTCGATCCGGACCGGAGTCTGCGAATCTTCGTCGAGAACGACCGAAAGAGGCACGTCCCGATCGCTCTTGTACATGAAGGTCAGCACCGGACCGGGTATAGCGGCAGCTATGCGCTGCGTAGTCACCGACGCCTCGCCGCTTGTCGCGGTCCAGCGGTAGGTGTAGCCCTCCGACGGCGACGATTCGAGCTCCTCGACCGCGACTCCGCTGCTCTCCTTCACGTAGAGATAACCTTCAGGAAAACCGCTGTCGTCGATTTCCCAGCCGTCGGTCCGTATCGCATCGAACGCGCTGCGAATCTCCTCTACCGTCCCTATATACAGATAAACGTCGTACTCAAGCACCAGCCCCTTCGCGACAGCGAAGTTACGGATCGGGGCGAAATAGGAACATCCGCCTCCGGTCGGCCCGGAAGGCCCGTCGAAACGATAAGTCGTCGAGAGCGGCGTGCCCGGCGTATACACGCCTATGCCCCAGTCGCTGTCGTCGACATAAGCGGCCCAATGTTCGGTCCGCGTCCGCTCCTCGTTCGGCCAGCCCGGCACGTCCCTGCGCAGCGGACCTCCGGTCCAAGGCGAGGAACCGTCGTAGTAGACCAGATTCTTCAGGGCATAATCGACGAAAACGGCCGGCATCTCCTGACTGGTAGCCGGATGATCGGTCGCCCCGGGCCCGGTGTTGCGGAACGTATAATGAATGCGGGCGATCCGGCCGTCGAGCGTGATGCGCTCTTCCATCTCGCAGTCCGTCACGGCCTCGCCGGTCGCCCAATGAACGGGCGTCGAGACGACGCGAATACTGTTCTCGGTGATCTCCTGAGAAATAACCCGGGCTTTCTCTCCGCGACATCCCCCGCCCTGAATCGGATTCCATACCCAGCTTTGGCCGTTCCAATCGCTGCCGTCGGCCTCCCCGTAATAAGACTGTTGGATAAACCGGCCCTCGTCGGCATGATTGAGCAGATTGCGCTTCGTATTCACTTCGGAAAAATGGAAAACGGCTCCGCCGCGATCCATATCGACGCCGAGCTGAACGATCCCGTTGTTGATATAGGTCCCGTTCACGCCCTCCTCGGGCCAAGGTCCGACATGCGGAACGGCCTTGACCGAAACGGAATCCGAGCGCCGGCCGTCGGCATACACGGCGGTCACGGAAAAAGCGTATTCGGTTCCGTTGGCCAGTCCGTCGACGACCAGATAGTTGAACCCGACGTGCATCGTCCTCTGCCCTCCGCCCGGATTCCAGCGGACATCGTACTCCAACAAACCGTCGCTTACGGGTTCCGTCCAGCGCAGAGCGACCTGTCCGTCCCCCTCTTGAGCAGTCAAGTTTTCGGGAGCGGGCGCCGGAAGCGGCTCGCCTCCCCCGGTCCGATCCTCGGTACAACAAACGAGCGCCAGGCAGGCCGCCAGCAGGCAGAAAACACATAACAAACGCTTCATAGCGCGAAATTAAAAAAACGTAAACGGATGCGCAGGCCCCTCGTCCGAAACCGGATCGAAAAACGGGCGGCCTCGTGAACAAAAATAGTAAATTCCCCGTAAAAAGCAAGTATAACGGACAGATCGTCCGCACCTTTCACGGACCGCATCGTCACAGCCGGCCGATGCCGCAACGGCAGAAAAACGCGCGACAAGCCGGCCCGGCAAACGCGGTTCTGCCGGATCGTCTGCACTCGAACCGCCCCCCGTAAAGCCTCGCGGAACGTCCGGTCGCCTGCACATAACGAGTTCGCCGTCGAGCAGTCCAGCTGCTCGACGGCGAACTCTATTCGGACGTCCGTCGCAATTCCTTACGGAACCTCAATTGACTTTCTTGCGGTCGTCTTCGCTCTCGTCAGGTGCCATTTCGATCTGCAGGGCGACCATGCGGATCGCCGCCATAGCGGCCTCGTCGCCCTTGTTGCCGTACTTGCCCCCGGCCCGGTCGATCGCCTGCTGCAGATTCTCGGTCGTCAGCACGCCGAAGGCCACCGGCATGTTCGACGACAGCATCAGCTGGGTCACGCCCTGCGTCACGCCCTGACACACATAGTCGAAATGACGGGTTTCTCCCTGAATGACGCAGCCCAGCACGATCACGCCGTCCACATCGGTATACTCGGCGAAATACTGAGCTCCGAGCGCCAGTTCGAATGTTCCGGGAACTTCCTTGACGATGATATTCTGCTCCTCGCAACCCGCCGCGCGCAGCGTACGGACGGCCCCTTCGAGCAGAGCGCCGGTAATCTGCGGATTCCACTGGGAAACGACGATTCCGAACTTCATGTCGGCCGCCGACGGCAGCTGCGGGTCGAGCCGGGAGAGATTTCTGTGTATTGTTGCCATATCGCTTTTCATAAAAAAGGTTGCCGCCTTGCGGCCGCAACCTTCGGATTATCAAAATGATCGCAAGGCGCGTCGGCCTTACATCTGCTGCTGGATACGCCCGATATACTTCTGTATGTCGCGCGCCTCCATGCTGGCGGGATAGTCGTCGCTGATCCTCTCGTAGGCAGCCAGGGCCTTGGCGTAATCGCCGAGCTTCTCGTACACGCCTCCCGCCTTTTTCAGATAGTAGGGTGCCGAAAGCGAGTTGTCGCTCGCAGCAACGGCCTTCTCGTACATCCGGACCGCCTCGGCGTAATTCTCCAACTGCGCGTAAGCATCGCCCTGCAGGCCGCAGTTCTGCGCGGCCAAAAGCGCCTCGGGAACCGACTTGGTCGAGGCGGAATATTCCTTCAGGTAATCGAGCGCCTGCTGATACTCGCCCAGCCTCAGATAGCAAATTCCGGCATAGTGACGCGCCAGATTGCCCTCGTCGGTCGAGCCGTAGCGGTCGATCACCTCGAGGAACCCGGCGAAGTTGCCGTCGCCGTTGAGCGCCAGCGCGAACGAGTCGACGGCGAACTGCTGCTCGGCTACGAACATCATGGCCGCCGCCTTTTCGGCACGCGGACCGGAGATCAGGTACTTATATCCGAAAAAACCGCCGACCACCACGACCACCACGATCAGCGCCGTAAGCAACGAGCGGCCGTTGTTCATGATAAAACCCTCGACCCGGCCGATAGCCGACTGAATAGCCACTTCGGGATCCTCGGTCTGCGATTTGTGTTTCTCCGTCATAATTGCTTCAGAAAATTAAAGTGAAAGACATACTGAAATGCAAAAGTAACTTTTTTTGGCGAATATAAAACTATTCCGCCCCTTTTTGTCGTTATTTTTAGACGCCGGCTCTTCCGCCCGCCCCGTTCTTCCGCCGTCGGAGAACGACGGCCCCCGGCCGCTCCGAAGCAAGGACTGGCCTTGGACGTTGCCGAAAAAATGCCTACCTTTGATCGCGATCGCGGGCGGATTTCCCCCGGCAACACTTTCTGTCCCCACATGTACCTTCAGCGACTTTCCCTGATCGACTTCAAGAACGTCGGCGAGGCCCAGATCGAGCTCTCGCCGCAGATCAACTGCATGGTCGGCGACAACGGGACCGGCAAGACGAATCTGCTCGACGCGGTCCACTACCTTTCGATGTGCAAGAGCGCTTTCGGCCTGTCCGACACCCAGTGCGTGCGGCACGGCAGCGAGGCGTTCCTCGTGGACGGTCGCTACGGCGAGCCTGCGACAGATCGCACCGAGCGTATCGTATGCTCGTTCAAGAAGGGGGGTCAGAAGAAGCTTTGCCGCAACGGCAAGGAGTACGAGAAGCTGTCGGACCACATCGGCCTGATTCCGCTGGTTTTGGTCACGCCGTCCGACACGGCGCTGATCAACGAGTCGGGCGAGGAGCGCCGCAAATACCTCAACAGCTTCATCTCCCAGCTCGACCGCGAATATCTCTCGACGCTGGTGCGGTACAACCGGCTGCTGGCCGAGCGCAACAAGCTGCTCAAACGGCAGCAGTCGCCCGGATTCGAGGAGCTGATCGAGGTCTTCGACGCGCAACTTTGCCCGCTCGCCGCGACGCTTTGGCAAAAGCGGAAGGAGCTCGTCTCGGAACTCGCTCCCGTCGTGGCCAGGTATTACGCGGCGCTGTCGGGCGACCGCGAGCGGGTCGGCCTCGGCTACCGCTCGGAGCTCAACGAGCGTCCGATGGACCGGATCCTGCGCGAGACGGCCCAGCGGGACCGGATCAACCAGTTCACTTCCGGGGGCGTACACCGCGACGACATGCTGATGAGCATAGGCGACTACCCGCTGCGCAAATACGGCTCGCAGGGACAGCAGAAGTCGTTTCTGGTCGCGCTGAAGCTGGCGCAGTACGACATCGTGGCCGCCCGGTGCGGCTCCCGGCCGATCCTGCTGCTGGACGACATATTCGACAAGCTCGACCTGCAACGGGTCGGCGAGCTGATCCGCATCGTAGCCGACAAGCGGTTCGGCCAGATACTGATTACGGACTGCAACCAAACGCGGCTCGAAGGCATATTGCGCGAAAGCGAGTGCGCGTACAAGCTGTTCCGGGTATCCGGAGGAATCGTGGAGGAATCATGAGGCGCAGGGACCCCGTACGCATAGGCGACGCGCTGAACGACTTTTTCAGCTCCACGCCCGTCATCGCCCGCAAGATCGCCGAGGCGAAGATTCCCGACCTGTGGCCCGTTCTGGTGGGAAACGTCATCGCCTCCTATACGACGAAAATCGAGCTTCGGACGGGCGGACGCCTGTTCGTTCATCTCAGTTCGTCGGTGGCGCGCAACGAGGTATTCATGCGGCGTTCCGCGCTGATGGACGCGATCAACGAGGCCTCGGGCATCCGGATCGTATCGTCTGTCATCGTCAAATAGCTTTCCGCCCGCACACAAAACGCCATGCCCTTCGGCCCCCGTTCCGCGCCGCGCGGTCGGGGCTCTTCCGCGGTAAAAAACGGACCGTGCAGGAAAGAGCGTTCCTGCACGGTTCGGAAAAGATCGGCCGGAACGGGACCGTGCCCGAAGGCTTGCCCCGAGAGCTGCCGGCCGTATCATTTCTCCTGTATGAGGGAACTGTAATCGGCCCACTTTGCCCGATAAACCGCTCCGGTCCCCTGAGGAACATAGATTTTGTAGGACACCGGGTCCCATCCGCCGGGCTTCGGGAACACGCCCCGCTGTCCGCTCTCCAGCACGGGAAAATCGCCGGAGGAAATATCGTCGAACAATACGGTAACCGACTCCAGCGTCATCTGGTCCCAGCTGCTTCTCGTATTGAACGCCATGTCGCCGATACGCCGGATGCCCCGGCCGATGACGACCCTCTTCAACGCCGTGCACTCGGCGAACGCCCGCTTCGCGATCTCGGCGACACCGTCGCCTATGACCGCTTCTTTCAGGCCGGTACAATAAACGAAGGCGGCCTCGCCGACGTAAGTCACGCTGGCAGGTATATCGATCCTCTCCAGCGCGCTGCAACCGTCGAACGCGTTGTATCCGATCGATTCCAGCCCCTCGGGCAGGGCGATCTCTTTCAGACGATCGCAATAGGAGAAAGTCCTCAACTCCAATTCCCGGATTTTATTTCCCTCGAAAACGACCTTCTCCAGCGGCGAGCCGCCGTTGCTTTTCCCCTCGAACGCCGAAGCGCGCAACAGCTCCACGCTCCCGGGAATGACGACTTCGGTCAGCCGGGTCTTGGAAAATGCGAACTGGTCGATCTCGACGAGCGTTTCCGGCAGGACGATCTCCTCCAGCCCGCTGTTATTGAACGCATTGCTTCCTATATACTCGATCCCCTCGGGCAAGGTCAGGCTTTGCAGCGCGGTCTCTCCGCCAAAAGCGCCGGGCTCCACTTGCGTTACCGTGCCCGTATAGCCCCACTTCCCCTCTCCGGTAACCGGATCATAGGAACTCAGCCCGTCGATAAACTCGCATTCCTTGCCCCGGAAATACGGATCGCCGGGGAAAGACTCGTTCGTCACGCGCAACTGCTCGGTCGCCCGGTAGCGAATATACTTCGCTTGCTTTACGACCAGCTTGCGCATGATGGTGCGCTCATCGTCGGATGCGAAAACCAGAATCTCGCTCTGCGGATCGGCTACTGCCGCCGGATCGTCCGGCGCAGAGACGAGGATTCTCCTGTCGCCCTCATCCACGGAGACCTTGTAAGCGCTGTGCGAAATGCACTCGATGGCGACCTGCGCTTCGGCAGGCGTCAGCTCGTAACGAACTTCGGCCGTTTCTCCCGCCCCGCAGGCAATCTCCATCTCCTTCACCTTTTCCGTATCCGATTTTTCGAACAGCAGGTCGAACTTCTCCCGGTAGCGCGGCAATCTGATCCGTTCCCCGGTCTCGGCCAGCGTCAGAACAACAAAGTCCGGATCGGAAACGTCGATGTCGCTGAACATCGAATCGCCGTCCTGACCGGGCCGTCCGTCCTCCCCCGTAGCCTGGCCCAACCGTACCCAGTCGTCGTCTCCGTAGGAAACGTACCAGTAGCCGTTCTCGATCTTCAGCTTCGGCGTGTTTCCGTCGTCGCCCTTATCGCCGGCGGTCCCTTTCAGAGAGGCAAGCCATTCCTCTTCCGTACCCCGATAACCGTTTTCCACGGCCAGCTCATAGGCAGACAGGCCGTTGTTGCCGTTGAGCGAGGCCAGCCACTCCTCGAGCGTGCCCCGGTAACCGTTCTCCACGGCCAACTCGTAGGCAGACCGACCGTTCTGGCCGGTATTACCCTTGAGCGAGGCGAGCCATTCTTCTTCCGTTCCCCGATAGCCGTTTTCCACGGCCAGCTCATAGGCAGACAAACCGTTATTGCCGCTGAGCGAAGCCAGCCACTCCTCGAGCGTGCCCCGGTAACCGTTCTCCACGGCCAACTCGTAGGCAGACCGACCCGCCGGCCCCTGCGCCACGACCCGGTCGCCGCGACTGTCCTCCAGCCACTCGCCGTCGAGCGTCCAATAGTAAAGGCCGTCCGTGTCCTGTTTCACGCCGATCACGGGAGTCGCTCCGCTCTGTCCATCCTTCCCGTGATAGATCGTAACGGGACCGCTCCGGCTGAAAGAGATCGTGTAGCCGATCGTCTCGCCGTTCTCCACGACGGGAGCCACGCCGGTCACGTAGTCATTGGCCTGCAACGCTTCGACGATCCGCTGCAACGAGGCGATGTTGGTATTCATCCGATCGCACAGCCTCTCCAGCGCGGCCAGACGCGAGCCCATATCCTCGTTCTTGTTCCACATGGCCACTTCGTCGTACTCCGTGCAGGACGCCAAGGACATCAGGCCGAAAATCAAAAGGGTTACTATCTTTTTCATCACGCTCTCCGAATTTAGAAATTAACGCCCATCCTGATCAGGAAGCAGCGGTTCCTGACGTTTTTGTATCCGATCATCCGGCTGTCGTTCCCGTACACTGTGTCGGACTTGTCAATATCGATCAGTCCGGCTTCGTAAGCGACTCCGAGGCTGAAGCGACTGAACGCCAAGTCCACGCCGCACGAGAATCCCATGTCGTGACGCGAGAATCCGCCCTGACTTCCGAAAACGGACACCGCCTCCCGACCGATTTCGCGCTTGCCGCCCACGCCGACGGCATAATAGAGTCCCGCCCCGGGTACGACGGCCCATCGCCTGCCCAAGGAAACGGCATAGTCAATGCCCACGGGAATCTGCAAGTAATTCATCGCGGTACGGCTGTCGTCGAATCCGTTGATCTCGTATCCCTTGCCGATGAAAATCAACCCCGTCCGAAAATAAAACGGCAACCGCCGGCTCAGCCCGACCCGATAGGTCACGCCCGCCTCGTAACCCGGTCTCGTCGAAGAGGAGAGCCCGTAAGAGGCAATCCACGAAGCGCAGTATCCCGCATGCAGTCCGATGACGTGCTTAGGAAACGGATGAACCGGACCGGAAATTCTCTCCATGGGCGACTCGGTAGGCAGCGCCGTCGCATGGGAGACCGAACCGTCGGCCGAGCCGGTCGCATCGAGCCGAGGAGCCTCGCCGTTTCCGGATATGCCGGACACCGTCCGCTGCGGTTCTTTCTCGGGGCCTTTCGCCTCGACGCACAGATAGAGAGCGGTATTGCTGCTGTTGCGCAAATCGGGAAAAAAATGTTCCAGCATGTGTCGGTAAGGCTCTCCCCCCTGCAAATCCATCAGCCGCTTTTTCCGCCCGTCGACGATCTTGCCCTCGGCGTCGTATATCCATACGGGCGTACGATCGAGAATATCCAGCACCTCGCTGCGGTAGGAAACGTCGGAAGCGGCGATCCGTTCCCGAAGCATCCCCCATGCGATGCCCTCGGCATGGTGCTCGACCAGCGCAGCAGGAACGTTTCCCTCGCGGACAAGGTAGGCTTTGAGCTCCTCCGCCCGGCGCTCCGACAGCCGCTCGTTGGCTTTCGCCGTCCCGTCGGGGGAGGCATACGAGCGGATAACGATCTTTCCGACGCGGTTCTCTTTCAGCGCCCTGTCGACCGAATTCAGGAAACGATCCAGCCGCGCGCGGTTATCCCGGAACGACGGATCGACGTCATGAAAGCCCCGACGGTAGAAAACCCGCATCGAGTCCACCGCTTTCTGAGCTTGCACGTTGCTCGCGGCAAGCACGAACGCGAGCCATAATAACAGACATTTTTTCATTCGGCGTCATTTTAACGTTGTCGTCTTCTCGTCCGCCTATTGCAGCGGATAAACACGTTGGAATACAGTCCGGTATGACTGCAAAAGGCATACGGGTATCCTATTTATTCCTTCGTTTTTACAAGTGACGCGATCAAAGCTCCGTATGAAGCGGAGGAAGATTTCCTCATGAGCCTAAAAAACCTATAGATACGCCGATTTTTGTTTTTTATCGTCGTTTTTATATTTTTGCAGTTGTAAACCAACGATTTAACGAACATATAAATCGAATCCGAGTAAGGGCTGTCGGAACGATTCCGGCAGCCCGTTTCGCAACTCGGCAACGGGAAACGATAAGCGAGAAACGCATTGCAGAAACTTAACCGGCAGCAGGGGAAGCGATCGCAATCGAACAAAAAACAAACTGCAACGCACAGAAAACCGCCGAACGAAAGCTCAACGGAAAAGACAAGGGTACGGGAGAACGGCAAGGTCAACGTTTCCTGCGGACGGAGCTTTCACTATATGCGCCTGACAATCGTCAGGAAGGGAAAAAACAGGACCGAATCCGGAGACTTTTCATCGTTCTCTTTGCGAGTATCGCTGCCGACGGACGGAATCGTCGCCGGACGGGCGATCCCCCAAACCGCACAAAAAAGCAACAGATCGATTTCTCGATCTGTTGCAGTTTTCGATAGGCTATTCCGGAGGAAAGCCTTCCGACAGTCGTTTTCCGCCTGCCGGACTATTTCTTAGCCTCTACCGGCTGAATGTCGAGCAAGTCCACGTCGAAAACGAGAACCGAATTGGCCGGAATGCGACGACCCATCGGACGGCTGCCGTATCCCAGATTGGAAGGTACCCACAGCTTGATCTTGCCGCCCTTGCCGATCATCTTCAGACCCTCGGCCCATCCGGGAATCACGCGGGCCATATTCAGTTTGGTCGTGTCGCCTTCGGCGGAACGATCCTCGATGACATTGCCCTTGCGGTCGGACAACTTGTAGGTCACGAATACATTGTCGGCCGAATCGGGCTTCGCGCCCTCGCCCTCGCGTACGATCTCGTACAGCAGACCGGACTCGGTTTTCTTCACATTCTTGTTATCCTTCTCGACCTGAGCCAGGAAGTCCGCGTTGGCCGCGCTGTCGATACGCGGCTTGCGCACCATGTAATACTCCTGAATGAAATCCATGGCCTGCTGACGGGTCATCACCGAAGTGTCGCCCTTGGCTACGTCTTTCATCGCAGCGACGACGGTAGCCAGATCGAACTTCATCTCCATGACGCTGTCCATGTTCTTGACGTACTCGCCGAGCTCCATGCCCATCGTATAGGCCAGCGTGTCGGTTACGTTCTTGAGATTTCCTCCCTTGGTGCCGCACGAGCTGAACACGAGAGCTGCCGCGCCGCCTAAAATAAGTAACTTTTTCATTTTCTTAACCAATCATTATTTGAATTGAATTGTTTCTCGCTTCCGCGTACCCGCGCGCCTTCCGACTTCGCGGCGGGAATGCAAACATAAGCAAATTAAGTGAATAATACTGCATATTCGAAAAAAAACATCGAATTATTTTACTACGTCTCCGAAGCTTTTCCCCTCATCAGAAACCTCATGCCCAACAAGCTGACTCCGATCGCGGAGAACGACGCCGCCAGCACGGCGATCTTTCCCGACGCCACGTAGACCGGATCGCCGAAAGCCAGCGTATTGATGAAAATCGACATCGTGAACCCGATTCCGCCCAGACACGAGACGGCCAGCAGGCCGCGCCACGTAGCCCCTTCGGGCAGCGCTCCCCATCCGAGCCGCACGCACAGACGGCTCAACAGGAAAATGCCCAGCGGCTTGCCGAGCACCAGACCCAGAAAAATGCCCAGTCCCTGTCCGGAAGCCAGCACCCGCAAATCGCCCAGCCCGTCTACCGTCACGCCGGCATTCGCCAGCGCAAAGACCGGCATGATGAAAAACGCGACCGTATGATGCAGCCCGTGCTCCAGCCGCTGAGACGGACTGATCGACTGGAGGGCCACCCGGCTCAGCCGCTCCAGGTCCTCCATCTGCGCGCGGTTGGACAACACCTCGGCCCCCTCCCGGTCGTGCCGGCGGAAGTCGTCCATGCAATGACGGCTCTTGTAGCCGAAATAGCGCTTGGAATAGCGAGGCGTCGCAGGAATCGTCATCGCGATCAGCACGCCCGCAATCGTCGCATGGACGCCCGAATGAAGGAAAAGCACCCACAGCAGGATACTCGGAATCAGGTACAGGCACATCCGGTAGACATTCAGCCGGTTCAGCACGAGCAGCAGGGCGAATACCCCTCCGGCCGCCGCCAGCAGGCCGTAATCGATCCCCGTCGAATAGAAAACGGCGATCAGCACGATCGCCCCCAGATCGTCGACGACGGCCAGCGCCGTCAGGAACACTTTCAGCGAAACGGGCACGCGGGGACCGAACAGCGACAGCACGCCGAGCGCGAAGGCGATGTCCGTCGCCGTCGGCACGCCCCATCCCGCGGCATACGGCCCCGACGGATTGATCGCGAAGTAGATCAGCGCGGGAAAGACCATACCGCCCAGCGCAGCGGCCAAAGGAAGCGCGGCCTGCCGGAGGCCCGACAGACGGCCGGCGATCACTTCCCGTTTGATCTCCAGCCCGACGTAAAAGAAGAAAACGGCCATCAGCCCGTCGTTGACCCACGCCTCGAGCGGCTCGTCGAGGGAGAAACCGTCGAAACCGATCCGCAGACGGGCTTCGAACAGATGGTGATAAGCGGACGCGGTCCACGGAAGATTGGCCAGCACGAGCGCCAGCACCGTAAACAAGATCAGCACCACGCCTCCGGCCCACGGGCTGCGGACAAATTTCCGCAGCCGGGCAAGGCGATTGTAGAAATTGCGCTTATGCCTGAAATCGAATGCTCTGGTCATCGCTCCGGTATATTCCGTTCCTCGCGCCGCGCGAGCCGGCGCTCAGGCCTTCCGCCACGCAAAAGGCGTTCCACAGATACTGTTATCGTACGAATGCCGCCCGCCCCCGAACGATCCGGACCTCAACGCTCCGCGTCCGGCCGACCGCACCGCCCTACCATAAGACGCCCGTCACTCCGACGACAGCGCGAACAGACAGAGCTTGTACAGCATTCTCGCTCCCACGTTGGCGTCCCACTCGTCATCTCCGGAAGGAGCCGGAGCCACTTCGCACAAGTCGAACCCGACTATCCGGCGCCCGGACGCCACGACGCGCGACAACAGATAGACCGCCTCGTCGAAAGTCAGCCCTCCGGGCACGGGCGTTCCCGTATGGGGGCAATACTGCGGGGTCAGGCCGTCGATGTCGAAGCTCACGTACACTTGCTGCGGCAACCGGGCGACGATCCGTTCGCAGAGGGAATGCCAGCTTTCGCCGGCGAACTTCGAGGCCGACAGCCCCGGCCCGTCGAACATCGTCACGCGCGGATCGTCCGCCGCCAGACGGGCCTCCTCGTCGCAGAAGTCCCGGACGCCGACCTGCACGAGCGACGCAAGAGACGGAGCCTCGCGCAGCGCGTTGAACATGATCGAGGCATGCGAGCGCACGAAGCCCTCGTAGGCTTCCCTCAGGTCGGCATGCGCGTCGACGTGCAGAATGCCGAGCCCCGGATGCCTCTCGGCGACGGCCCGGATCAGCCCGAGCGGCACGCTATGCTCCCCGCCGACCACGCCCACCGTCTTGCCGGCATCCAGCCAGCGGCAGGCCTCGGCGTACACTTCGGCCTCGAGCCTCTCCGCCCCTTCGTTGACGCGCCTCAGCCGCCGGCGCAGCGATTCGCTGTCGGGCGATCCGCCCGTCTCCCAATGCTCGATCACGCGACGCGCCTCTTCGCGCAGCATCCGGCTACACAGCGGCCATGTATCGTCCAGTTCGGCCGTGCCGATCCCCCGTTTCCATGCACCCGGACAATGCACGTCGTACAAGTCGACCTGCAAGGACGCGTCCAGTATCGCCCCGGGACCGAGCGCCGTCCCTTCGCGGTAGGACACGGTGACGTCCCACGGCACGGGAATCAGCACCAGAGAGGATTCCTCCGGCGCAAAGGGCAATCCGAAATAGCTGCCGTTGGCTATGCCCGGACCGTTCGGATCGAAACCGTCCGGAATACGGGCCGTGTTTTTCTCTTCCATAATCGTCGCTTCTGATCCGGCAGCGGCCCGAAATCCGTCGTTTCGCGCCGGGCCGCCGGCAAGGCAAAGTTAGCAAAGATAAACGATCCGTCCTACTCCCGATTCCCCGACCCGATCCTCAGCCGGAACGCAGCCGCGCCGCCGATTCGTTTCCGGAGCGTACAATACGACGGCGCTCCGTTCCGTTCTATAGACAGATTTCCGATAGCGTTGCGATAACGGGGTCGGGGAATTTTTTTCATAATCATTACATTAAGTTGGGTGACCCCGCCGCGAGCTTTCGCGGCGGGGTTTTTCGCTGCAAATCCGGCGAACGAAACGATGCCCTTCAATCCGGATATTCCGTAGCGGGAGCACGCCGCAGGCCCGATCACCGCGCACTCCGAAACCGGCCTCGATCTTCCGGCCATCTTCCCATGCGCCGCCCATCCGGAACGCTTAAGGAGCGCGAGCCCGCAGAAACGCTCCCGGGGCAAACAAGTTTCGGAAGTTATTGCTACCTTTGCGGGCACGATAAATGCAGAGCGCTCAGGAGATGACCGACAAACCCCACATCATTGCCGACTGCGACATTCCGTTCCTGAAAGGCGTACTGGAACCCTATGCCGACATGGAGTACCTCAAGGGAAGCGAAATCTCGCACGCCGACGCCTTGCGCGCCGACGCGCTGATTATCCGCACCCGCACCCGCTGCGACGGACGCCTGCTCGACGGGACCCCGGTCAGGCTGATCGCCACGGCCACGATCGGGCACGACCACATCGACTCTCCGTACTGCCGCGAACACCGGATCGAAATCCGGACGGCGGCGGGATGCAACGCCCGGGGCGTACTGCAATACGTGATGGCCGCGCTCGCAGCGCTGGCCCGGCGCGACGGCTGGACTCCCGCCGGCAGGACGCTCGGCGTCGTAGGGGTCGGAAGCGTCGGATCGCTCATCGCCCAATACGGCGAGCACTTCGGATTCCGGGTGCTGCGCTGCGACCCGCCCAAAGCGAAGCAGGACCCGGCAGGCGACTACACGGAACTGAACGAAATGCTGCCCCAATGCGACATCGTCACATGCCACGTGCCGCTGAGCGTCAACGGCGACTACCCGACGAAAGCCATGGCCGACGCGAGCTTTTTCGCATCGATGAAGCCCGGCGCCGTGTTCGTCAACACCTCGCGGGGCGGGATCGTCGTCGACGAGGACCTGATCGAGGCCCGCCGCTCGGGCCGGCTGTCGCACGCCGTGATCGACACATGGAACGACGAACCGCACATCAGCCGCGACCTGCTCGGACTGGCCTCGCTGGCCACGCCCCACATCGCCGGCTATACCGTTCAGGGCAAAGCCGCCGGAACGGCCGCTGCGGTCCGCGCCGTCAGCAGACACTACTCGATGCCGCTCGACGACTGGTACCCGCCGCAGGTAACGCCCGGCAAGCCCGACCCGTCGATCGGATGGGAGCGGATGAGCAGCGCGATGCCCCGCTACTTCGACATCGAGGCCGAAACTTCCCGGCTCAGGGCGCACCCCGAACTGTTCGAGACGATGCGTAACAATTACCGCTACCGAAACGAATTCTTCTGACGGACTCCGCCGCGCCGCAACGGCCTTTTCTGCCGCAGGCAGGACCGCTGAAACTCCCTTAAGGTCCGCCGGCAGCTCGCGGCCCGCAGAAATCTTACGCGAGGAACCGGCGCCAAGACGGGAAACGCTTTATTGGGAAATAATTCATACCTTTGCGCAAACTTATTTCACAGCCGCCCCATGTATAAAAAAGTCATACGTCCGCTGCTGTTCGAGCTTTCGCCCGAGCTGATACACCGTATCGTCGTGGTGATGCTGCGGGTCGTGCATTACGTTCCGGGAGCGCGGCAACTGCTCCGGACCTGTTTTACGGTCCGGCATCCGTCGCTCGAGCGCGAGGTGTTCGGCATCAAATTCCCGAACCCGGTCGGCATCGCCGCCGGATTCGACAAGGACGCCGAGGTGTACAACGAGCTGCTGTCGCTGGGCTTCGGTTTTACCGAAGTGGGGACCGTCACGCCCAAGGGACAGCCGGGCAATCCGCGGCCGCGGCTTTTCCGCCTGCCGCTCGACGAGGCGCTGATCAACCGGATGGGCTTCAACAACCGGGGCATGGAGAATGCCGTGCGCAATCTCCGCCACCGCAAGCGCCGTCAGGTAATCGGCGCAAGCCTGGGCAAGAACACGGCGACTCCGAACGAATCGGCCCCGGCCGACTATCTGAAGCTGTTCCGGTCGCTCTACCAGTACGTCGACTATTTCGTCATCAACGTCAGCTGTCCCAACGTCCGCAACCTGACCCATCTGCAAGACAAGGAGACGCTGAAGGAAATCCTGCGCGGGCTGCTCGACTTCCGGCGCGGACAGAACCAGTACCGTCCGATCCTGCTCAAGATCTCCCCCGACCTGACGACCGCCCAGCTCGACGACGTGATCGCCCTGATGCAAGAGGGCGGAATCGACGGCATCGTAGCGACCAACACCACGACCAGCCGCGAAGGATTGGCGACCGATTCCCGCACGCTGGCCGACATCGGCAACGGAGGAGTGAGCGGAGCGCCCCTGACCCGGCGCTCGCTCGAAACGGTTCGTTACATTCACGAAAAGACCGAAGGCCGTTTCCCGATCATCGGTGTCGGCGGCATCATGACCGAGGACGACGCGGTAGCCATGCTCGACGCAGGCGCCGATCTGATACAGGTCTATACCGGCTTCATCTACAACGGCCCGGCTTTCGTCAAACGCATCTGCAAGCGGCTCCGCTTCGAGGCCGACAAACGGTCGGCCGGAGAGCAACGGACCGACAACACCGGCGAATAAATAAGAATAGGCCGCATCCGGACAAGCCGTCGAACGCCTTTCCCGCCTTCCGATCCGCCCCGCCGTTTCGGAAGGCGGGGCGACAAATCATTCCGCAACCATACGGAGAGGATTACGCATGCCGTAGCGGCCGGCGGCCCGAAGGCTCGTACCGACGATAGAAGACCGTAAGCAACACGAAGCCGGCCAGCGCGAACGGAGCGCCGATCAAAGCCGGATACTCGTATCCCAGACCGGCTTCCAGCGGCAAGCCGCCGCAATAGGCTCCGATCGCATTGCCCAGGTTGAACGCCACTTGGACGCTGGCCGCCCCGAGCAGCTCGCCGCCCTCGGAATGGCGCAGCAGCAGGAGCTGCTGAGGACTCGACACCGCGAACAGCCCGGTCGTGCAGACGCACATCAGCGCGACGGCAAGCCATGGAACCCGCGCGCAGAAAAAGGTCAGCAGCAGGGCAACGCAAATAGTCCCCTGCGCCCAAGCGGCCACCCGCCCCGGCGTATAGCGGTCCGACAGGCGGCCGCCGGCCAAGTTGCCTGCGAACATGCCGAATCCGGCCAGCACCATCAGCGCCGAAACGCCGGCCGCCGGGAAACCCGCAACGCGGGTCAGCAGCGGATTGATATAGCTGTACCAGCAGAATACGCCTCCGTTACCCAGCAGCGTCGCTCCGAGCAACAGCCATGGCGCCTTTTTGCGAAAGAAACGGAATTGCCCCTTGAAGCCGGTATCGGGCAAACCGCCGACCTGCGGCACCCAACGCCAGACGAACAGCAGCACGACCAACCCCCAACAGCCCACCAGCAGGAAAGTAGCCCGCCAGGACAGCACCTCGCTGAGCGTCGTGCCGAGCGGCACGCCGAACAGGTTGGCGACCGTCATGCCCGCGATCATGATCGACACGGCCTCGGCGCCTTTTCCCTCGTCGGCCAGCTTCTCGGCAACGATCGAGCCCACGCCGAAATAGGCTCCGTGAGGCAGTCCCGAAACGAAGCGCGCCAACATCAGCACGCCGTAGCCGGGCGCAACCGCAGCGCACAGATTGCCCGCGATCATCAGGCATACCAATATCAGCAAAATCCGCTTGAGCGGAAGCCGACGTGCGAAAATCAGCGCCGGGGCCCCGACGCACACGCCGAGCGCATAGGCGGAAATCAGATGCCCGGCAGTCGCTATGCTCACATGCAAGTCTCCGGCGACATAAGGCAAAATCGCCATCATGACGAACTCGGCTATGCCGAGCGCGAGCGTTCCGAAAGCCAGCGCGACAAGACTCTTTTTCATACGGTCCCCTTATTTTTCCGGCTGCAAAAGTAATACAACTTTGATTCCCGGAACACGTCGCCGGGCCCGTTTTTTTTTTAAAAAGAGCCCCGACGAGGCATGCAGGGCACGACGCGCCGGCATCCCTGCCGCTCCTCCGGAAATAAAAGGCGGAAGCCGCCCGCGAGAGCTTGGCTATTCCGAAACAAGAGCGTACCTTTGCCGCAGCATACGGCACGGAAGGCATGCGGCCGGACACCCGCACAAGGCCTCTGGCTCGGATGCGCATCGTTTCCGTAACATAACCATTACGCACTTATGCAGGCAGAAATCATTACCATAGGCGACGAAATCCTGATCGGACAGATCGTCGACACGAACTCGGCCTGGCTGGGCGAGAAGCTCAACGCGGCGGGCATACGAATCCACCGGATCACATCGGTCTCCGATACGGCCCGGCACATAGAGCAGGCCGTCGGCGAGGCGCTGAAGCGCTCCGACGTCGTGATCTGTACCGGCGGCCTCGGCCCGACGAAAGACGACATCACGAAACATACGCTCGCACGCATGTTCGGCATGGCGCTCGTGCGCGACGAAGCCGTCTACGAGCAGGTACGCAGGATGACCGAGCTGCGGCATATCGATTTCAACGAGCTGAATCAGGCTCAAGCGCTCGTGCCCGAAGGCTGCGTCGTGCTGCCGAACCGCTGCGGAACGGCTCCCGGCATGTGGTTCGAGCGCGACGGCCGCGTGCTCGTCTCGCTGCCCGGCGTCCCGTTCGAGATGAAAGCGCTCGTCGACGAGCAGGTGCTGCCGCGCCTTTGCGAGCATTTCCGCTTCCGGGCCATCGTGCATCGGACGGCCATTACGTTCGGCATGGCCGAGTCGATACTGGCCGAGACGATCGCCGGCTGGGAAAGCGCGCTGCCCGGCTACCTGCATCTGGCCTACCTGCCCAGCGCGCTGTGCATCCGCCTGCGCCTGTCGGCCTACGAGATCGACCGGGAAGAGGCCGAGCGGGAAATCGGCAGGCAATTCGAACAGTTGGAGCGAATCATCCCCTATGGCATCGTCGGATACGGAGACGCCTCGCTCGAGAGCATAACGGGAGACCTGCTCCGCGCTCGCGGGGCGACCGTCGCAACGGCCGAGTCGTGCACGGGCGGCAACATCGCCCGCCGCTTCACGGCCCTGCCCGGCGCCTCGGACTACTTTCGGGGCGGCGTGGTAGCATACTCGAACGACGTGAAGCGCTCGTTGCTCGGCGTAAACGGGGGCGATCTGGAGCGCTTCGGAGCCGTCAGCCGTCCCGTCGCCGAGCAAATGGCCGAGGGCGTCCGCCGGGCGACAGGCTCCGTGTACGGCATCGCCACGACCGGCGTCGCAGGGCCTTCGGGCGGCACGCCCGACAAGCCGGTCGGCACGGTCTGGATGGCCGTATCGGGCCCCGAGGGCACCTTCTCGCTCCGAATGACGTTCGGATCGCTGCGCAGCCAGAACATCGAGCGTGCCTCGTCGCACGCGATCAACCTGCTCCGCCTTCGCCTGTGCGGAGCGCCCGATCACGGACTCGGTACGATCCGGTACTGAAAGCGCGGGCAGCCAAGGTACAGCGCAACGGCCGTACCATCCGGCATAGGTCACGCGCATGGGAAGTAACGCGGCAGGGGTGCGCAGCTTCTTCAAGCTCTTTCCCGTACCGCTTCTGCCCGACGGCTCACCCCGAAACCCGGACAGCGCAGACTTACCCGCCTGCGCTGTCCGGACCGAACATCCGTCCGTTTACGACTTCGGCCGGTCGAATCGGAAGCCCACCTGCTCCCGAGGCAGGTGCATGCCGGTACGCGCCTGCTGCTGCAAATCGAGCTGGATCCGGTCGTACTGCGTTTCCCATTCCAGCAACATGCGGTCGTAGCGGACCGCTACGACGTCCCAGTGGATCGGACGGTTCTCCGCATGCCACAGGTCCCGATGAAACAGTTTGAGTTCCTTGGTCATATCCCTGAGCGAGCCGAGGCGGCTGGCATAGGGCATAACCAGGTCGTACAGCGCCGTGTTGACCGCATATCCCCGGTCGTCGTCGCGTACCACCGCGTCGTACAAATCGGACATCTCGTCGGCCAGCACGGCCTTATGAAACACGAAATCCATCCGCCGAGCGGCGAACAGCAACGCATCGACCGTCGAACCGTGCAGCGCGACCCGATTCCGCGCATGGCAGAAGGACGTATAGGCTTCCTCGCACCAAAGCCGCATCTCGCGGCTCGCCCCGACACGCTGCAAATGATTCTGCTGCATCGCGCCGATCTCGGAAAACGGCGACGAATAGGCCATTTCGAAATTGACCGCCCCGACCCGACCGTGCACATCGGCCAGCCGTCCGATTCCCTCGGCGAACGGATGTCCGTCCGCGATGCGGTAGAACGCCCAGTCGAACGCATCGCGGTAGCGGGCGATATCCGACTCGCCGGACTGCCATGAGCAGGCAGCCGCAAAGACGACGCCGTACCACCCCATATCGAACAGGTCCTCGCCCAAATCGTCCCACGAAGTGTTCAACATGCCTTCCGAACCGTACTTCTGTCCATCGCGGACGAAATTGCGGATATTCTCGAGATGCGCAAGATAGTCCGGGAAAACGCGACCGCCGTAAAAGGCCGAGGGCGCGACAAAGGTCGGGATGCCGCGGTCGGCATAGGGTTTCAGGAAGCGATCGTAGTTTTCGCGCGGCAGGTAATCCCATGCGACGGCGATCCCGGCAGCAGGCAGCAGGTCAAGCTTATCGGGATGTTCTACGGCGATCTCGCCCCAAAACAACAATTTTTTGCCTTGCAAAGCCGGCAGCGCAGCTACCCGGCGCAGATGGCCCATGTAGACGTCGGCATGCGACGAGCGGGCGACCAGCTCCTTGCTTTTGCCTCGTCCCAGCTCGAAAGTTTCGTCGCAGCCGATGTGAATGAACTCGGAGGAGAACACCGGCACGATCTCGCTCAAGTAATCGCCGATGAAATCGTAAGCCTCTGGCTCGGACGGGCTCAGAATCTGACTGCCGTGTTTCTCTCCCAGAGCGGCATAGCGTTCTTGGCGCAGCACGTAGTGAAGATGTCCGAAAGTCTGCTGCTGCGGAACGATCTCCACATGATACCGCTTGGCATAGTCTACCAGTTCGGCGATCTGCTCCGGAGCGATCGTGCCGCCGTACGGATTGATCGCCGGATGAAGTTCCGAGCGGAAGAGGTTCTCGGCATAAATGCAGTATCCGTTGATTTTGTATTCGGAGAGGATGCGTATCTGTTTCTTGGCATATTCCAACGTCGGAATCGGCCCGCGGCTCCAGTCGTCCTGCTGCCAGCGATAGCGCATGGCCGGGACGTCGCGCACGGCGACCGCCCGGATCCGATAGCCGCCGTCGGACGGATAGACCAACTGGCGCAACGTCTGAACGCCGTAAAACACCCCGGCAGCCGTCGCGGCCGAGACGATTACGCCCCGCTCGTCGGCCAGCAGCACGTAGCCTTCCGGATCGGAATCGGGCGCGAGTCCGGCCTGCGCGAGCCGCTCGTCGGCCGCACGGCACAGGCCCGGCCGTGTCAGCGTCACGGAGCGCTCGATGCCCGAGCGCGACTCTTTCACATCCGTCCGAACGCCGATCAGCTCATCGGTCAGCGTCGAGGCGGCGAAAAAGTCTTCTTCGTCGCCGGAGCATATCCGGACGGTCAGTCGCTCGCCGAGATCGAAATCACGTTCGCCGAGACATACCTCGGCCGGATAAGGGACCAGCGGCAACCTGCCGTCCTCGAACGGCCCGCGCGGTCGGACTTCCGCCCGGACGACCGGAATCGTCAGTACGGCCGCCAGCAAGGATAAAACAAATCGCTTCATTTATCGGTTCGGTTTAGGTTCGGTCAGACGAAAATAAGCATTTTCCGCGACATAGCCGACAAGCAACCCCACAACGTCCCACTTTTTCGGCCGATAAAACGGCCGGTTTTTCAGCGTTCTTTCCGACACACCGGCAGCAGACGACTTTTTGCCTGAGGATTTTTTTATTCGGAGAATAATCGCTAAATTTGCCGTTCCTTTTGGAGTACAATGTTTAAAAGAAACTTGTCTTATGAAAATTTGTGAAATCACGGGTAAGACGGCACAGGTGGGCAACAACGTGTCGCACTCGAACAAGAAGTCCAAGAGGCGTTTCAATCCGAACCTGAAGACGAAACGCTTCTGGAACGAGGAGGAAGGCCGCTGGATCACGCTCAAGGTGACCGCCCACGGCATGAAAACCATCAACAAGAAAGGTTTGGCAGCAGCTCTCAAAGAGGCCGCCGCTCCCAAATCGCTGTATTAATCCCTAAACAGAAACCGAAATGGCAAAGAAAGGCAATCGGGTCCAGGTGATTCTCGAATGCACGGAACAGAAGGAAAGCGGTCTGCCCGGCATGTCGCGGTACATCACGACCAAGAACAAGAAAAACACGCCCGACAGAATGGAGCGCAAGAAGTACAATCCGATTCTCAAGCGGGTAACCATTCACCGAGAAATTAAATAGGCTTGAACCATGGCAAAGAAAGTAGTCGCAACGCTGAAAACCGGAACCGGTAAAGCATTCACGAAGTGTATTAAGATGGTGAAATCCGACAAGACCGGCGCATACGCCTTCAAGACCGAGGTCGTTCCCAACGAGCAGGTAAAGGATTTCTTCGCGGCCAAGAAATAGCCGAATCGCCGTCTTATTACAAAAAGCTTCTTAAGTTTTAAGAAGCTTTTTGTATTTTTGACGGTGCGGTATCTCCGGAACGAAAAGACGGCTTCGTAGAGGGAAAGCAGATACGCCGCCCCGAGTCGCGCGAGTTCGGGGAGATGCAGAGTACGGGAAAGCGCAGAGCTCCGACCGGACCAAGCCCCAAGGCAGAAAACCGTTCCGAGCCACGACAGCGGATGCCGAAAGCGCCGGGCGCGCCGGACAACAGCTTGCCAAGCGCAGTCCGACGTTGCCGCCCCGTACAGCCGAAAGGCGCCGGCGACAGATCCTGAAAACCGAGTAAACAAAGCAACATGCAATATGGGAATTTTCAACTTTTTCTCCAAAAAGGAAAATAAGGAGGACTTGAACAAGGGTCTCGAAAAGACCAAGGAGGGCGTTTTCTCGAAACTGGCCCGCGCGGTCGCAGGCAAATCGAAGGTCGACGACGAAGTGCTCGACAACCTGGAGGAGGTGCTGATCACCTCCGACGTAGGCGTCGACACGACGCTGCGCATCATCGAACGGATCGAAAAGCGCGTGGCCGAGGACAAGTACATGAATACGGCCGAGCTGAACGGCATTCTCCGCAGCGAAATCACCGCCCTGCTCGAGGAGAACCGTCTCGAGGGCGAGCAGGGATTCGACTACGGAAAAAAGGACGGGATGCCCTACGTCGTGATGGTGGTAGGCGTCAACGGCGCCGGCAAGACCACGACGATCGGCAAGCTCGCATCGAAGCTCCGGCAGGCGGGCCAAAAAGTCTACATCGGCGCGGCGGACACGTTCCGGGCCGCTGCGATCGACCAGCTGGCCGTCTGGGCCGAGCGGGCCGGCGCGACGATGATCCGGCAGGACATGGGTTCCGACCCCGCATCGGTCGCTTTCGACACGCTGCGCAGCGCCGTAGCGAACGGCGCGGACGTCGTGCTGATCGACACGGCCGGCCGGCTGCACAACAAGATCGGACTGATGAACGAGCTGACCAAGATCCGCAACGTCATGGCCAAAGTGATTCCCGGCGCTCCGCACGACGTGATGCTCGTGCTGGACGGTTCGACGGGCCAGAACGCTTTCGAGCAGGCCAAGCAGTTCACCCAAGCGACGCAGGTCACCTCGCTCGCCATCACGAAGCTCGACGGTACGGCCAAGGGCGGCGTGGTGATCGGCATCAGCGACCAGTTCAAGATACCCGTCCGTTTCATCGGCGTGGGCGAAGGGATCGACCAGTTGCAGGCTTTCGACCGCAAGGAGTTCGTCGACAGTTTGTTCGGGAAGTAGCTTTCCGCCTCCGCAGAACACGCGGCCGGGAATATTTCCGATCCGAGACAGACCGCAGACGCGGCATGCCGGTCGGTCGACCGGCAACCGTACGGAGCGGGAAAAAACTTTCTCCGGAAGCCAGTCCCGCCGTCGTCCGACAATCCTATCGCCATCCTGAATCCGCTCCGCCGCCGTAAACGTCCGCACACGGGGCCGCATATCCCGAACATACCGTCCGCAGCCGGAATCGCGCAGAAATCCCGCGCAGAGATCATGCGGCCGAAATAACTCGTGCACGTCGGAAGCCCGGTCATAGGCCCGACTACCCTCGGCCGACTCGCCCGCGCCTTTTCCCCCGCAGCCCGGGCCCGCCTCGACGAGCACCGCTCAAAACCGCCGCGATACGGGGCATGTCGTTTCCCGTATCGCGGCGGCGACAAAACAGATCGTGAAGATCGGAATGCAAATTCCCTATCGCTTCCTGAGCGAGGCGCCCCGGCCGACCGATTGCGAAACGATCGCCGCATCGCCTCCGTAAACGACGCTCGACCCGCCGGTCGCGACGACGCTCAGCTCGCCGGTTACCTCCACGTCGGCCGAGCCCGCACCCGAGCAGGAAACGCTCGCATGCTGCGCCGTCAGCGCGGTTGCGTCCGAACGCGCGGCCCCCGAGCATTCGACATTCAGATCGACCGTTTCGCCCGAAACCGTCGCCTGCGAAGCCCCCGACAAACGGACGCCCGTATGTCCGGCATCGCGCACCCCGACTTTGACATTCGACGCACCGCTGCCCGTCATCCGCACGTCATCGCTCCGCACATCGACCAACGCGTTGGACGCCCCGGACAACTGCATCAAAAAAGCTTTGTCGAAGCGGGCCTTCAGGTCGGCCGACGAAGCGCCGCTCAGCCTCAGCTCGCCCCGTCCGGCGCTCACGCTCAGCCCGCGGGCGGAAGACGCCCCGCTCAACGCGCCGTCGAAACGCGCTCCGGCGTCGAACTCGTCGCCGGTCGTCAGTTTCGAAGCGCCCGAAAGCCTCAGATACGTCAGCTCCGGCATCCGGACGACAGCCGACAACTTCACGTCCTTCATATCGAACGAGCGGCTCTTGCGGCCGCGCTCGGGCTGCATGAACTCCAGCACCAGATTTCCGTCCGAGACGAACACGCGGACGCAATCCTCGAACCGCGTATCGTAAGATACCTCGACCGAACAACCGTCCGAACGGATCAGCGTCACGTCGTACACGCTGCCGGCCACGATGCCCGTGAATTCCGGCACGTCGATCTTTTTCGTCACCGTCGTTGCGGACGCGGGCTGCATAAGCAAGCCGAACGCCGCGAGCAAAAGCCATTTTCTCATCGTATCGTTTTTTAGGGATGAATATTCGAAACGGTCGCCGCAAGGCTTCTTATCGTTTCCTGAGCGAGCTTGCTCGGCTCACGGACTGCGAAACGATCCTCGCATCGCCCGAATAGGTTACCCGCGAGGCGCCGGTCACGCTGACGTCGAGCTCGCCGGACACGTTCAGATCGACCGAGCAGGCGCCAGTACAGCCAACCCGCGCCCGACGGGCGTTCAATGCGGCAGTATTTACGCGACCGGCTCCGCTGCTCTCAATCGTCAGACTATCCGTCCGCCCGGCAACCGTTACGGAGGGAGCTCCCGTCGCCCCGACATAGGAATAAGAAGCATCGGATATGTTTAACCGTAACGAGGCGGCTCCGATCGTCTCGGCCCGCACGCTCACGCCGGTCTCCGAGACGATAGCCCGGGCTGCCCCCGATACCACATAGAGCGATTCGTCGAACTTCCCGTCGATCCGGACCGAAGCCGCGCCGCTGATATCCCAATTCCCGGACTTTCCTCCGACACACAGCTCCGACAGCGAAGCCGCGCCGCTGATACGCCCGTCGAAACGTTCTCCGGCATCGAACCGGCCCGATGTCTCCATGCGGCATGCGCCGCCGATCTCCAGATAGCTCAGCACGGGAAGCCGAACGACCGCCTTCGGGCGGAGGTCGGAAAATTTCTTGCGTTCGGCGGAAGACCAGCCCGACTGATCGATCTCCAGCACGAGACGCCCTTTTTTTACCGCGATCCGCAGATCGTCGGCCATATCGGCCTCGCAGGTCACCTCGACCGAGCAGACGTCGGCACGGATCAGCGTCACGTCGTAAATACCGCCGGCCACGACACCGGTAAAATCCTGTACCCCGATCTTTTTCGTAACCGAGGCCGCCTCGGACGGCAGCAGCCATAGCGCCGCCAGGAATGCCACAAACCAGTTTTTCATCGTCTTATCGTTTTTCGTTCTCTACTGCTCGTCGGCGATCTGCGCCCTCAACTGCTTGACCGCATTGACTTTCAGTCCGAAATAGCGTCTCAGTATCCGTACTTTCTCGGCATCGTCCAGCTCGTCGGGCAACTGCTCGTACAGCGGAACGGCCTCGCAGTCGATAATCCGAATCGTACGGTTGATCTGGGACGTATCCGCTCCGGTGCGCAGGCAGAACGCCGTAATCTCCCGGTTCAGGGAATCCATATCGCGCTTGTACGCGGCGATCACACGCCGGACCGGGTCTCCCTGGCTATGTCCCGTGCGCAGCCACAACAGTCCGAGCACAACCGCGGCGGCGCAACCCGCCGCCCAAAAGCGCCGAAGCAATACGGAAGCCCCGCGTTCGGTTCCGCGGGCGAGCTTCGCCGCGAAACGCCCGCGATGCCCCTCGTCGAGCGGTTCCGTGTCGAATGCCGCCCGGTTCTCCTTGACAAACTCGCGCAAATTATCCATCCTTTTTCAGTATTTCCAGCAACCGGGCTTTGGCCCGGACATATTGGGAACGCACGGACGAGGCTTTCAGTCCCGTGATTTCGGCCGCCTCCTCGTAATCGTACCCCTCGAACAGCAGCAGCGAGAGCACCGCCCGGTAACCGGCAGGCAGCCGGCTCATCCCCCGGCGTATGCGCTCGACCTTCTCGGTCGCCTCGCTCCGGGAGTCGCCCAGCAGGCCGCTCCAACCGGCCTCCGTCTCCGCCTCGTCGGGTATGCGCTCCGCAAGGCTCCTTTCCGGGAAAAGCCTCCGCAGGGTCCTGCGTCTGCGGATCGCGTCGATCGAGGCCCGGACGCAGACCTTGACGAGCCAAGCCTCAATTCTGCCGTCCGAAGCGGAATCGGGCGTCGCACCGGGCACCGGCCCGGCAGGACTTCGGCGCAACCACTTGAGCAGCGTGTCGTGCATGATCTGCTCGGCCTCCGTCCGATCGCCGACGATCCTCAGGCTCGTATGGAACAGCCGCCCGGAATACCGGTCGTAGAGGCTGTTTATATCGGAAAGAAAAACCTTCATGTCGGAAACGCGCTTTCAATCATAATACGCAGGACGGAGTCGGCTGCTGCACCTCGCATCGAAAAAAAGCGGATCGTCCGCAAAGACGATCCGCCGAAATTTCCGTTTCGCCCGGACGATTATGCGCCGGCGATAGAAGGAGCCGTGTATACGCGGGCGGCCAGCTCCTTGTCGATCATGTAGAGGCCCATCTTGCTGTCGTCGACCATTTTCAGCGAGTCGATGATATCCTGAGCGTTCTGTTCCTCCTCGACCTGCTCGTCGACGAACCAGACCAGCTTGTTGGCCGTAGCGAAATCCTTGTCGGCCTCGGCCTGACGGCACAGCGCGTCGATCATGGCGGTCACTTTCTTCTCATGGACGAGCGTCGCCTCGAAAGCGGCCAGCGGCGATTCCCACTCGCAGGGGACCTCGGCGATCGGGGCGAGCGTCACACGGCCGCCGCGCGCGAGCACGTAATCGACGAAAATCTGAGCATGATCCTGCTCCTCCTTGAACTGAACGGCGAACCAGTTGGCCACGCCCTTCATTCCCTTGGCGGAAAAGTGAACCGACATCGACAGATAGAGGTAAGCGGACCAAAACTCCGCATTGATCTGAGCGTTCAACGCTTTCTCCATTTTTTCACTCAACATGGCTTTGTTTTTTAATTACGGTATATTCGGGTAAGTTTCGTGCTTCTTACATACGCCAAAAATAATAAAAATAGTCGTACGAAAAACAATAATTTTCGCGGTCTCTCTGCCGCCGCGCAGAACGGCATTTCCATCTACAAACCTGATTATCCGAAAAATGCACACCAAAATACGGTAAACCCGGAGAATCCCGAAGACCGAAAGCACGGCTCGGGAAAGCGAAACGCGCCGGCACGCGCCCGGAAAAACCGCCCGTACCGCTCGCCCCGCGCGGGCGCCTTACAAACTTTTAGCTATTTTTGCAGCGAACAAAGACCAACCCATGAAACGCAAGATCAACGTCGTCACGCTCGGATGCGCCAAAAACAGGGTCGACTCGGAGCACCTGATGGCCCAGCTGCGGCACGACCGCTTCGAAGTCGTGCACGACTCGGATTCGACCGACGCGAAAATCGTCGTCGTCAATACCTGCGGATTCATCGGCGACGCGAAGCAGGAGTCGATCGACACGATCCTTTCCTTCGCCGCGGCCAAGAACCGGGGAGAAATCGAGCGCCTGTTCGTGATGGGATGCCTGTCGGAACGCTACAAGGAAGAGCTGCGGCCGGAGATTCCGGAAGTGGACGACTACTTCGGCGTGCGGGATATGGCCGACGTAGTCGCCGCGGTCGGCGGACAATGGCGCGAACATCTCGCGGGAGAGCGGATGCTGACGACTCCCCGGCATTACGCCTATCTGAAAATCTCGGAAGGCTGCGACCGCCGGTGCGGCTACTGCGCGATCCCGCTGATCCGGGGCCGGCACGTATCGGTCCCGATGGACGCTCTGGTCGCCGAGGCGGAAAAGCTCGCGGCCGGAGGAACCCGGGAACTGATCGTCATCGCGCAGGACACGACCTATTACGGGCTCGACCTGTACGGCGAGCGGAAGCTCGGCGAGCTGCTTCGCCGGCTGTGCCGCATCGACGGCATCGAATGGGTCCGGCTGCACTATGCCTACCCCGCTTCGTTCCCGCAGGACGCGATCGACGCGATGCGCGACGAGCCGAAGATATGCAAGTACCTCGACATCCCTTTCCAGCATATCAGCGACAGTCAGCTCCGCAGCATGCGGCGGGGAATCGACCGGGCGCAGACTTACGCGCTGATCGACAAGCTCCGGAGCGAGATTCCCGGCATCGCACTGAGGACTACGCTGCTCACGGGCTATCCGGACGAAAGCGAGGCCGACTTCGCCGAGCTCATGGAGTTCGTCGGGCGGGTCCGTTTCGAGCGGCTGGGCGTTTTCGCCTATTCGGAAGAAGAGGGGACCTATTCGGCGCAGCGCCTGTCGGACAACGTACCCGAAAAGACCAAAAGGCTGCGCGTCGAGCGGCTCATGGAACTCCAGAACGGCATCTCCCGCGAACTCAACATGCAGCGTCTCGGCACGACCGAGCGCGTAATCGTCGACGGCCGGGAAGACGGACTGCTCGTCGCGCGGTCGCAATTCGACTCGCCGGAGGTCGATACCGAAATACTGATCCGTACGCCGCAGGAGCTCGCCCCGGGCACCATGTGCACCGTAAGAATAACTCAGGCAGACGATTACGATCTGTACGCCACGATTTGCGACGAAATATAGCGGCAAGGTTTTTGGTATTTCAATAAAAAAGATTACTTTTGAATGGGTAATTTTAATTCCGTTCAAAAGAGATATGGACGACCGTACAAAGCTTGTCGAATCGCTGGGGAAGAAAATAGACCGAGTCCTCGACGACAACCGCAGGCTGAGGAGCGAAGCTCTCGGCCTGACCACCGAGCGAGACAGGCTTCTGCGGCAAAAGCGGGAAGCCGAGAATCGCATCCGTCTTCTGGAAAAACGGATTAAAACGCTGGAAACCGCCGGAGGCTTTCTCACGAGCCGCACCGACAGGCGGACGGCACGATTGCGCGTCAACAGGCTTTTGCGGGAAATTGACGGCTGCATCGCCCTGATGAACAAATAGATTAAACCTCTTCCCGGCAAGGGAAGGGAAGATATTTCGAGATGGCAGCGACAAGAAGAATATCGGTCAGGCTGGCGGGCAAGGAATACCCGATGACGATTCCTCAGGCCGAGGAGGAAAAGTACCGCCGCGCCGCCCGGGACATCAACTCGCTGATCGCCGCCTACAAAACGAGGTTCATGGCCGAGCCCGAGGATTATCTGGCCATGGCGGCCTTACAGGTGGCGGCAGACAAGGTCGATCTCGAAATGAAAGGGGAAATGACCGACCAAGCGGTCCGTCTGCAGGAAATCGAACGACGGATCGACGGTTACCTGAACGACATAAAGGAGTAGCTCCGCGTTCTTACGGACAACAGAGCGAGAGGTTCTTTACATACGCCAAGGAAGCAAAACCCGCATGGATTCCTTTTAAGCTTTGCGAAACTCAACACTATTATCGATTGGGGTCAAGCTCGGTAGCTCAAAAACAGGCCTTACCTTTCCCTTCGGGGAAAGTTTTCTCCCCCCGGAGGAACGTTGGAAGTTTGCGATTTACGGCAGCCCCACACATGACGGAACGGAGATTCGTCAAACAAGAGAAGAGGAACCCCATGCGGGTATTTTTTTACGCTAACGACAGACTTTTTATACGAACAAATAACTTTAACGAACTATGGATGTGCTAACAATTGTAATCATAACGCTCGTCACCTCGGCCGTCGCCGGCTATGCCGCCTCGAAGATCGCTTCGAAGGTCGTCAGGAAACGGGGCGAGAAGATCATCAAGGAGGCGGAGGCCGAAGGAGAAATGATCAAGAAGGAGAGGATTCTCCAAGCCAAGGAAAAGTTCATTCAGCTCAAGAGCGAACACGACCGCGCGGTCAACGAGCGGAACCAGAAAATAGCGCAGAGCGAGCAGCGCGCCAAGCAGATCGAAAGCAACCTGCTCGCCCAGCAAGAGGAGCTTTCGAAAAAAACCAAGGAGGTCAACGCGGCCCGCGAGCACCTCGACGCGCAGCTTCAGGGCGTCGAGCGGCGCAAGGAGGAGCTCGACCGCAAGATCAAAGAGCAGAACGTCCGGCTCGAGCAGATCGGCGGACTGAGCAGCGAGGAAGCGAAGAACATCCTGATCGAAAACATGAAGGCCGAGGCCAAGACCGAGGCGATGACCTACGTCAACGAAGTCATGGAAGAGGCCAAGATGACCGCCGGCAAGGAAGCCAAGAAAATCGTCGTGCAGACGATCCAGCGCGTGGCCACCGAGGCGGCGATCGAGAACTCGGTCACGGTCTTCAACATCGACAGCGACGAGGTGAAGGGCCGCATTATCGGCCGCGAAGGCCGTAATATCCGGGCGCTGGAGGCAGCCACCGGCATCGAGATCATCGTCGACGACACGCCCGAAGCGATCATCCTGTCGGGCTTCGATCCCGTTCGCCGCGAAATCGCCCGGCTCGCGCTGCACCAGCTCGTGACCGACGGACGCATCCACCCGGCGCGTATCGAAGAGGTCGTAGCCAAGGTGCAGAAGCAGATCGAGGAAGAGATCATCGAGGCCGGCAAGCGGACGACAATCGATCTGGGCATACACGGACTGCACCCCGAGCTGATCCGGCTCATCGGCAAAATGAAATACCGCTCTTCCTACGGACAGAACCTGCTCCAGCACTCGCGCGAGGTAGCCAACCTGTGCGGCATCATGGCCGCCGAGCTCGGTCTGAACGCCAAGCTGGCCCGGCGCGCCGGACTGCTGCACGACATAGGCAAGGTTCCCGACGACGAGCCGGAGCTGCCGCACGCGATCATCGGCATGAAGCTGGCCGAAAAGTTCAAGGAAAAGGCCGAAGTAACCAACGCGATCGGAGCGCACCACGACGAGATCGAGATGACGAACCTCATCTCGCCGATCGTTCAGGTTTGCGACGCGATTTCGGGAGCTCGGCCGGGAGCCCGCCGCGAGGTCGTCGAATCGTACATCAAACGCCTCAAGGAGATGGAGGAAATGGCCCTCTCCTACCCCGGCGTGATGAAAACCTATGCCATTCAGGCCGGCCGCGAACTGCGGGTGATCGTCGGCAGCGAGAAGATCTCCGACCAGCAGGCCGACAGCCTGTCGCACGACATCGCCAAGAAGATTCAGGACGAGATGACGTACCCCGGTCAGGTCAAGATCACGGTGATCCGCGAGACGCGCTCGATCAGCTATGCGAAATAGCGCGCCCGGTCGCTGCAGATACATTCGGGAGAGAAGCCAGCCTACGGCTTCTCTCCTCTTTTTTCCCGGTTTCCTCTCAGGAATCCGTCCGGCCGAAACGAACGGTCCAAACGACGGAAGACGGACAAGACACGACATCCGGTGCGATCAGGCATCCAATCAGGCTACATCGGTCCGACCCGGAGAACAGCATCCTACGGTCGCCCGCCGGCAAACAGACCGCCGCATGCGACGAGCCGACCGGCACCTAAAAAACGGGATACTCGCGGGACAAACGGCGACACGGTCCGGTCTTTCCGGAAACGGTCCGGACCGTTTCCTTCTGTCGGGCGCTCCTGCGGACAACGATCCGCCGCTGCCAAACGGTGCAAGAGACCGATCCTTAGCCGTAACGGCAACCTATTCCCTGCCTGCCGATACGATGCAAACAAGACGTCCCAAGCACGGGAAACGAATCAAGATGGCGAATAATCGCCGGCATTCTCACAGAGAACTCATACGCTCGCCGGCCGTGATTCGCGGCTGCCGGCCGCGAAGTTCAATTCCGACTCCTACCTTGACAGGGAAACTCGTACGGCGTCAAAATCCGACGACCGATACGATACGACGCAAATCGGATACAGAAATAAAGCGCCATGCGACCGCAACGAATACCTGCGGTCAAAAACTTCCGAATCGGACGGACCATTCGGCGAAACTTCTTTCAAAATTTTGCTCCATTCGATGACCATCGATTCGGGATAGGAGCATGCCCCGGAACGACCACCGGCATACCTGCACAATAAAGACACGGAAACCGGGGTCGGCCGAACATTCCCCTCCTCGACGAGACAGACCGGCCGGCCGTTCCCGATCGTCCGTTCAACGGGCAGGCCCCCTCGGGGCCTGCAAGAGGCTAAAAGGCGATTCCCCGCTCGGACAAGGCGGCCCGGATCTTCGGCGCGATCCGCCGGAAATCGGGCATCGAGGCCAATTCGTCGAGCGTAACCCAGCGGAAGCCGTCTGACTCGGCCCGGTCGATCACGACCCGAGGATCGCCGTCGAACAGGAAAACGAAGCGCATGTCGAAATGCCGATGTTCGTCCTCGCCCTTGCTCGGGCAGGGCGGAATGTAATGCCCGTCCGCATCGGCCGGAACCGGCAGCAAGGAGCCGCTCGGCGCGAGCAGCTCCAGCCGGTCCCGACCGATCCCCGTCTCCTCGCGCGCCTCCCGGAAAGCGGCATCGAGCACCGAAGCGTCGGAGGCTTCCACATGGCCGCCGGGCTGAAGCCACTTGCCGAGCTGCTTATGCTTGAGCAGCAGCACGCATCCGGTCTGCCGGCTGACGATCAGCGCGCCGGCGGTCAGGTGACCGACGAAATTCTTCCGGTCGTACAACGCCGGCGTGTCGAACGAGGCGACATAACGGACGAACGGCTCCATCGCGGCGCGCTCGTCCGGATACCGGGCCGTATAGGCCGCCAGCATGGTCTGTAATTCCGCTTTCGTATTCATGTTCCCGTTTTTCGGCTCTGTCGGTTCAACGACCGCCTCTCTGTCTTACGACGAACCGTTCCCGAACCGACATATGAGACTGTCATGGGCATGCCGCGCTCCAAACGGCCGGCAGAAAAATTTACCCGGACCGGCCGCATAATCCGCAGCCCCTCCCGCCATCCGCCGTCCGGCGACGCACCCGATACGCCTACGAACGAGGGTAGACGGCTACCTCTAACCCGAAGTCCGCATACACGCAGACAGGTCCCTTCTTTATAAAACAACGACAAGCCCGAAGCCGGGATTGTCGCTGCGAATCGTGTCGGCTACGGAACTCAGCCGTTCAGCGTGCGCTCGACGTAACTCTTGTAATCCTTTACTACGGGCGTGTAATCGCTGCCGAACAGGGGCGACGAGATCAGAAAGTCGGCCGACGAACGGTCGATAGCCGTGGGCACGTTATACAGCGTGGCGATCCGCAGAAGCGCTTTGACGTCCACGTCGTGCGGCTGCGCCTGCATCGGGTCCCAAAAGAAGATCAGCGCCTCGACCTGTCCCTCGGCGATCAGCGCCCCGAGCTGCTGATCGCCTCCGAGCGGACCCGACTTGAGCAGCGTAATGTCCACGTCGTCCTCCCGAAACTCGCGGCCGCGACGATCCCTCAGCGTTTTCTCGACCATCTTGCCGGTCGTTCCGGTACAAATCAGATGATGCTTCAGCAAAACCTCCCAGTTCCAATCGACCCACTCGGCCAGGTCCCGCTTCATGTTGTCGTGCGCGACCAGAGCCACTTTCTTCTTGTTGTTCATAATCATCGTAATCAAGGTTTCGTCGCAAAGTTACGAAAGTTTGCCGGAGGAGAAGCCGCCGGCATCCGTTTTTTAGCCGGATCAGCGGAAAAATTTACTTCGGCAGACGAAATAGGGATTGTGCAGCGAGGTTTTGTTGTACTGCATGCCGGTTCCTCCGCCGAAAGGCTCGACCACGCCGCCGGCCTCGGAGAGAATCACCTCGCCGGCCGCCGTGTCCCACTCGTAGGTATTCGACGTGCGGACGTAGACCTCGACGGCCCCCTCCGCCAGCAGGCAGAACTTGTACGAGCTCCCCTGTTCGATGACTTCGGCGTCGGGATGCACGGACTTGATCCGCGCTACGTGCTCGAACGTCTCGTCCGTATTGTGCGAACGGCTGACGGCGATGCGTATCGGCTCGTTGGCGCACTCTCGCAGCGGCAGACGCACCGAGTCGCTCCACAGGCCCGTAAGGTCGAACGATGCCTCGCCGTCGGGCCGCACGTCCGTCTTCAGATAGGATCCGACGCCCCGCTGAGCGAAATAGATTCGCCGGATGTAAGGGACGTAGATGATTCCTATGTAGGGTTCGTTATCGCACATCAGCGCGATATTGACCGTAAATTCGCCGTTTCCCTTGAGAAACTCCTTGGTTCCGTCCAACGGATCGACCATCCAGAACAAATCCCAGTTACGGCGTTCCTCGTACAGCAAGTCGCGCCCCTCCTCGCTCAGCAGCGGAATGCGCGTCTGACTCAGATAGTTCTTGATCAGCTCGTGCGACTCACGGTCGGCTATGGTGATCGGCGTATGATCGCTTTTCAGGTCGACGCCGTAATCCGCGTCGCCCGTATAGATATCGATGATGCGGGCGCCCGCACGCACCGCCGCGTTGTAGGCGTTCACCAGCAGAAAATCGGTCTGCTCCTTGTTCAGCATAATGCAGTCGTTTATAGTGTGAACAAAAATTCCGTTCCCGGTCTACTTGGCCGACTCGAAAATCAGCAGCTCGCCGTCGCGGGAGGTCACCGTCGTCACCAACGGTCCCTTGAACCGCTCGCCTTGAGGCCCGATCCAGACGCCCCGGGGGAAACGCACGGTTCGCGTGTCGCTTTCGCCCAGCAGCGGCGCGACCAGATACTTCGACCCGATCATGAACTGGTCGTTGCAATCGGTGAACCCATTACGGGGAAACTCGTACTCCATGTGACGGACCAACGGTTCGGCCGTGCGCGAAGACTCCGCCGCCAAAGCGGCGTAATACCCGCCGAGCTTTCCGCGTATCTCCAGCGCGTCGCGGCACTGCCGGGCAATCTGAGGATCGGTTATCCGCCACGGAGCCATCCCGATCGCGGGAACGGGAAGCAGAGAGGCCAACTGCATGTAGCGTAGCAGCAGCTTCTGGTCGACACCAGCCGAATCGGCCGGCTGCGCCGGATCGGCCCGGACCGTACTGTAAGGAAAACCGAGCAGATTGGCCGAAATCAGATTGGAAACGGCCTGCGGAAGAAAAGCCCAGTCGAGGCGGGCGTCCATCTGCAAATCGCTGACATAGGGCGCCATTCCCCTCGTCCGGCTGATCGTGTAGAGGCTGTAACCGAACCCGAGCCCCAATTCGCTCCACTTTTTCAGGTACTCGGCCGTCCCTTCCCGCGAAAACCGGGCATAGGGCAACGCCGCCTCGCAGTCGAACACGAACCCGTCGACCCCGCAACTGTCCTGCAATGCGGTCAGCCGGTCGCGCAGCATGTCGAAGACCTGCGGGTCGGTAATATCGTAGAAAGCGCTGTACCCGCCGGCCCATTCGGCGATAGCGGCCCTGCCGTCCGACATCCGGACGAAAGCTCCGCTGTTGCGATAGGCTCTGAATATCGGGCCGTCGCCGCTGACGAACGGAGTGACGGTCAGCAGCACGCGGAATCCCCGCTCGTGAAGCTCGCGAGCGAGCGCCGCGAAATCGCCGTACTCGTTCCAACTGGGCGTAAAGCTGCCGATGGTTTGCTGCCAGCCGCTCGGTACGACCAGCGTGCCGGAGGGATAACCGGACGCGAGCAGGCTTTCCGCGAAATCGCGAATCTGTCCGGCCGTAGCACCGAAAGGAATCTCGCCGGTCATATCGTACAGAGGAGCGGTAAAGAATCCTTCGGCCGGAACGCCGTTACCCTCCTTCGGCGGAAAATTGCGGTGACAACACACCAGATAAGCCTCCCGAAGCGTCTTGCCGCCCGTCACGGCCTCGACCTGCTCGACCGGCGAATCGATCAGAAAGCCGCTTCCCGTGAACTCGATCTTGAACGGCTCGCGGCTCCATATATAGCGTCCCCTGCTCGAAACGAGGAAAGGGGTCGCTTGACTCTTGACCCATGTCGACAGGTCGGTCTGCGGAAACGGTTTTTCGAGGGGCATCATCTGCTCGCCGGTCACGAACACGCCCCACCATTTCTCTCCTTTCAATACGTCGATCTTCGACTTGTACTGGCCCGCCGCCGGGCCCGCCGACAGGATCAGCGCCCATGCGGCCAGGACGGCCGAACCGATTATCCTTCTTGCTTCCATCGCTTTAATACTCGATCCGTTTCATCAGTGAATTGAACCACAGCACCCGCTGTCCGAACAGCGCCTCGGCCGTCGCCGCGTACTCGGCGAACAGCTCGTCGACTATGAGGCGGTAAGCCTCCATGTCGTCCGCGTCCACCTGAAGCGAATAAGTGAAATGATCCTCCGCATCGACCGACAGCACCCGGGTGAAAACGACCTTTCCGAAACCGCGTGCGCGGAGCGCGGGGATGTACTTTTCCGTAACGAACTTCAGCCAGCGGTCGTGCACCGACGGCTCCACCATGAACGAAGTATTGACAATATACATAATATTTTCCCGAAATCGTCCTTGAAAAATTTGTCTAATGTACGCTTTTATTCCGACTTCCTCAAATTTTGCGCGGCGCGGCGGCATGCGGAACGGCCGGTAGCGGCCCCCGAACGGGGTGTTCCGACTGCGACCGATCCGCCGGTCGGCTCTTTTATTCGACGCACAAGGCACGGTCCGTTGCGCCGGAGGTCTCGACCGTAAGGGGAAAGGGCCGCTTGCGAAACCGGCTTCCGGCTCCGCACCTCCCGAGAATACAAGACGAACAGGCCCGATTCCCGAAGGAACGGCGAAATAATGAGAGCCGGACTTTGCTTTTTCGGAAAAACCTTGCTATCTTTGCGGTCCAATCTGTACAACGAATTAATTCAACATTAATATTAATGTACGCAATCGTAGAAATCGCAGGTCAACAATTCAAGGTTGAAAAGGGTCGGAAGCTCTATGTTCACCGTCTCGCGGGGGATGAAGGTTCCTCGCTGAGCTTCGACAAAATCCTGCTCACGGACAACGACGGTCAGGTCAAGGTCGGCACACCTGTAGTGGAAGGGGCCGCAGTCAGCGCAACCATTCTCAAACACCTGAAGGACGACAAGGTAATCGTCTTCAAGAAGAAGAGAAGGAAAGGCTATCAGGTCAAGAACGGCCATCGGCAATGCTTGACTCAGATTCAAATCGACGAAATCAAGGCTTAACGTTTAAAACCAAATTACCATGGCACACAAAAAAGGGGTAGGTAGCTCCAAGAACGGTCGGGAATCCGAAAGCAAGCGTCTCGGCGTGAAACTTTTCGGCGGTCAGGTTGCCAAAGCGGGCAATATTCTGGTTCGCCAGAGAGGTACCGTGCACAATGCGGGCGAGAACGTTGGCATGGGCAAGGACCACACGCTGTACGCTCTGGTAGACGGAGTGGTTACCTTCAAGAAAAAGGAAAAGAACAGATCGTACGTCTCGGTGACTCCTCTGTCGTAGATGAGCCGGACGATTACCGAATCGAGGATGAAAATCCCTCTTGCGCATGCGCAAGAGGGATTTTGTTTTGTGAACGAACCGACGTCCCGTCTCCGCATATCGATACAAAGGAAACCGGGAATGCCCCGGCAAAATCCGATCCGCCGGCAGAATTCCCCTGCCAAGCGGAAGAACGCGCGTCGGAAAGCGGAGGCCCTGTCCGGAAAGCTCCGCGCGAAACGTTCGGGACGGATCGCGGCCCACGACCGAACGTACAGCACGCTTTTTGAACATTCGCCCGTCTTTCGCACGAGCCTCCGTGGCGAAACATCCCGAGCGCAGGAAACGCTTCCCGACGACCCGCTCCGGAGCACGGCCCGACGCCTTCGAGACAAATAACCGCGCAAAACGAAGAAAAGCAACGAAAAATACGTATTATTGCACAACCGATATTCCATCCGTCATGAAGGAAATCTACAACAGGCTGTTGCGACTGGCCCTGACGGTCGGGCTGACTGAACGGGAAGCGTTCGTAGACAAGGTTTCGGAAGTCATCGCCCGTAAAACGAGCGCCGATCCCCGCTACGGCGAGCGGCTGGCCGAAGGCGTTCTGGCCGCCGTCGAGGCGCTCCGGGACGAACTGCTGCTGAGGCAGGCGTTCGCACGTTCCTCCCAACGGGAATCCGGCAGGGAAGAGCGCCCGGCCGAATACGGAGAGCTGATCGACCGGATCGACCGGCTGAACCGGACGCTCGAGGAACTGAACCGAACCCTGAACGAGAAAAAGCCATGAAAATAGTGAACGTCTACATATCCATCCTCCAGTTTCGCCGCGCCTTGCAGATTCTGGGCATTCTGACCAAGCACTCGCTCGGCGAGCTGTTTTCCCACACCCGTTTCTCGCGGCGCCGCAGAAGGAAAGTGCAGAAGACGGTGCACACGACGCCCGAGCGCATCCGGATGACGATCGAGGACCTGGGCCCCACGTTCGTCAAGTTCGGCCAAATACTGGCCGACCGGCCCGACATGGTCTCCGAGAAATTCCGCATCGAACTCAAGAAACTGCAATCGCGCGCGTTGCCGTTCGACAACGACTACGCGCTTTCGCTGATCGAGAAAGAGCTGGGCGCCCCGATCGACGAAATATTCTCCGAGTTCAACACGACGCCGCTGGCCGCTGCGTCGATCGGGCAAGTCTACGAGGGGAGACTCCGCTCGGGAGACGAAGTGATCGTCAAGATCCGGCGTCCCTACATCGAGAACAAGATCAAGCTCGACATTTACCTGCTCAAGCATCTGGCGCGCAGCTTCGCCAAGCGCTATCCCGAGCTGGCGGCCGTGAATATCGTCGGACTGATCGACGAGTTTTCGGCAACGATCCTCAAGGAGCTCGACTACACGCTCGAAGCCTCGAACATTTACCGGTTCCAGACGATGTTCAAGGACGACCCGACCGTGCATATTCCGTTGGTATACAGCCGATACTGCACGAAAAGACTGCTCGTGATGGAACGTATCCGGGGCATCGCTCCCGACGATCCGCCCGCGCTGCGGGCGGCCGGGCTCGACACGCATCGGATCGCCGTCAACGGAGCCGACATGCTGCTGACGATGATTCTGAGGCACGGATTCTTCCACGCCGACCCGCACGCCGGCAACATCTTCATCATGCCGGGCAACGTAATCGCGATGATCGATTTCGGCATGGTCGGCGCGCTGACGCCGCGCGACTTGAACTTCCTGTCGGATTTCGCTATCGGCTTCGCCCGCCGCAACGGCGATACGATCTCGAAGGCCCTGATCACGCTCTGCGGCAAAAAATTCTTCGAGCGCGAGGAAGAGCTGCGATTCGAAATACACCAGATGATGATGCAGTACACGGGAGTGCCGATCGAGACGGTGAACTTCGCCGGAGCGATGCAGGCGTGCATCGACGTGATCGTCAAATACCAGCTGCAGATTCCCTCGGGCATCTTCATGCTGATCAAGGCGCTCGCTACGCTCGAGAAATTCGCCGCGACGCTCGACCCGCAGCTTTCGCTCGCGCCGATCATTCTCCCTTATGCCAAGCAGATCGTCAAGGAAAAATACGCGCCGCGCAAAATCGCCGGCATGCTGTACGATACGCTGTCGAGCTACGTCGGTTTTATCCGCAGCTTCCCGGACGACGCGAGCGAGATACTCTACAAACTCAAAGAGGGCAAGATCAAGCACGACATCCGGCTCGACGACAACGCGCTGTTCGTCCGGACGATCAAGGCGATCAGCCGGCGGATAGCCTATGTGATCGTACTGGTCGGGCTGTTCATCGGTTCGGCGCTGCTGATGGTGTTCGACAAGGGAAACGCCTACGGACGTTTCATTCTGATCGCCGCCTCGGTGCTGATCCTGCTGCAAATGCTCAAATGGCTCTTTTCGGACCGGAACAAATAGACGCAGGCCGGACGGGCATCGCATCCGCAGGTTCCGAAAGTGCCTCGCACGAAGAAGCGAACGGGAAGCGCCTGCGACGGCTGTCAAGAAGGAAGGGCCGGGCGGACGGGAAGGAAGACAGAACGGGCGATGGTATCCCCGAAGCGGGCGGAAGTTTCGGCCGCATCTTTGCGAAACACAATTTAAAATCTACCGATATGAGCAAAATAGCCAAGCATCTGACGGATCTGATCGGCGGCACGCCGCTGCTGGAACTGTCGAACTACAGCCGTGAGCACGGCCTGAAGGCGACGTTGATCGCCAAGTTGGAATATTTCAACCCGGGAGGAAGCGTCAAGGACCGCATTGCGCTGGCGATGATCGAAGACGCCGAGCGAAGGGGCATTCTGAAGCCCGGGGCCGAGATCATCGAGCCCACGAGCGGCAATACGGGGGTCGGGCTGGCGCTTGTCGGAGCGTCCAAAGGATACCGCGTGACGCTGACGATGCCCGACACGATGAGCGTCGAGCGGCGCAACCTGCTCGCGGCCCTCGGAGCCCGCATCGTGCTGACGCCCGGAGCCGAAGGCATGAAAGGGGCTATCGCCAAGGCGGAGCAACTGCGCGACGGTACGCCGGGCGCGGTCATTCTCCAGCAGTTCGCCAATCCGGCCAATCCGGCCGTGCACAGAAGGACGACGGCCGAGGAAATCTGGCGCGACACGGACGGACGGATCGACCTGTTCGTGGCCGGCGTCGGTACGGGAGGCACGGTCAGCGGCGTCGGCGCCCGGCTCAAGGAACTGAAACCGTCCGTACGGATCGTGGCCGTCGAGCCGGCCGAGTCGCCGGTACTGTCGGGGGGCCAAGCGGGGCCCCACAAGATTCAGGGCATCGGCGCGGGATTCGTTCCCGAAACGTTCGACCGCAGCGTAGTCGACCGGATCGTTACCGTAGCCGGAGACGACGCGATCCGCACCGGCCGCGAGCTGGCGCGCGACGAAGGGCTGCTCGTCGGCATCTCGTCGGGAGCGGCGGTCTGCGCGGCGACCCGTCTTGCCGAAGAGCCCGAAAATGCCGGCAAGCTGATCGTCGCGCTGCTGCCCGACACGGGCGAACGCTACCTGTCGACCGCCCTGTACGCATTCGAGGACTATCCGCTGTAAACGCGCCCCGGACACACAACATCGCATTCTTCCGGTCGTATATCCACCGCCGGCCGGCTCGCCCGCATTTCGGGAAGCCGGCCGAAGGACGACAGAAGGAGCGGTATGCCGAACCCCTTTTGTTATTATTGTGCTCAAAACGCTTCGAGAATCGTCCCCGCAAAAAGTACGGCATGATTCCGGAGAAACGGCATATCGCCCGTCACAGCTCGCGACCCCGCCGGGCCGCGAGCTTTCCCTTTCCGGCCCGCGCAATCGCCATTCCGGCCGCACGGGCCGAAAAAGGGCGTTGCAGCCGAACCGTAAAGATACGTATCATATGATAGCCCACACCATAAAGCGAATCGTCTGTCTGGGCTGTTTGTCGCTCGCCGCAGCAGACATGTCCGCCCGCGACCGCGCGCTCGAAAAAAGCATCCGGACTTTCCTCCGGGACAGGCAGGCGACGGTAGCCGTCGCCGTACTGAGCGACGGCCGGATGATCGCCAGTATCGAGGGGAAAACCGAGCTGCCCACGATGAGCGTCTGCAAATTCTATCAGGCGCTGGCCGTGCTGGACCCCGCGGGCGGGTCCAGCCTGTCGCCGGACAGTCTCCTCTCCTTCGGGGAAAGCCAACTGCCTCGGGACACGCACAGTCCGCTGAGGGACTCCATTCCGCAGGGAGGCACTCTGGCGGTCCGCGACCTGATCCGCTACGCACTGATCGTCAGCGACAACAATGCGTGCGACATTCTGCTGGCCGCAGCGGGAGGACCCGAGACCGTCGATCGCTATGTCCGGCGGCAGGGTATCCGGGGCGTTACGATCGCAGCGACGGAGCAAACCATGCACGAGCGGTTCGAGAACCAGTATCTCAACCGCACGACGGCCGAAGCGGCCGTCCGGATGCTGGAGCGACTCGATACGGGCGGCCTATTGCCGGCCGAACGGAGAAAACTCGTCGAGGAAGCCATGATCGCCTCGCGGACCGGGAGCCGCCGAATCCGCAGCGTGCTCCCCGGAGACGTCGTCGCGGGCGACAAGACCGGCAGCTCGCTGCGAAGCGCCGAGGGCATGACGGCGGCCGACAACGATCTGGCGTTCGTCCGGCTGCCCAACGGCACGACGTACTATATGGCCGTGCTGGTCGCAAACTCCTTCGAGGACGACCGCACGAACGAAGCGACGATCGCCGGCATTTCACGAATCGTCTACGACTATTTCGTCGAACGGGAATAAAACCGGCCCTGTCCGAGCCGGTTCCGACGGACAATCCTTCGTAAGCCGATCACGTACCGCACAGTCTCCGACGAACGGACCGTCCGACAACAAAGAGACGGACGGCATCGGCCGGAAACAGCCTACCCGGCTATCCAATCGGCCGCGCGGTCGGCGCAGCGCTCGCCGTCGATCGCCGCCGAGACGATGCCGCCCGCGTAGCCCGCGCCCTCGCCGGCGGGGAACAGGCCCTGCACGCGGGGATGCATCAGCGTCAGCGGATCGCGCGGAATGCGCACGGGCGACGACGTACGGGACTCGACGCCTACGACGAGCGCCTGATCGGTCACGAATCCCCGTATCTTGCGCCCGAACGAGACGAAGCCGCCGCGCAACGCGGCGGACATGAACTCCGGAAGCCAGCGGTCCACCCGGGTCGGCGCGACGCCGGGCACGTAAGAGCAACGGGGCAGCGAGCCGCTGCGACGGCCGGCCACGAAATCCGACAGCCGCTGGGCCGGAGCGACCTGACGGTCTCCGACCTGCTCGTAGGCCAGCCGTTCGAGCTGCTGCTGGAACCGCAGCCCGGCCAAAGGGCCGTGTTCGGAACGCAGATGCTCGAAATCCGACAGGCGCACCTCGGTCACGATACCCGAGTTGGCGAAGACCGAGTTGCGTCCCGACGGCGACATGCCGTTGACGACCGATTCGCCGCCGCCGGTCATGGCCGGCACGATAAACCCGCCCGGGCACATGCAGAACGAGTAGACGCCCCGTCCCCCCACCTGCTCCACCAGCGAGTAGGACGCGGCGGGCAAATACTCGCCTCGCTCCGGCATATGGTACTGCGCCGCGTCGATCAGCCGCTGAGGATGCTCGACGCGCACGCCCATAGCGAAAGCCTTCGCCTCGAGCTCGACGCCGCAGCGGTCGAGCATCTCGTAGATGTCCCGGGCCGAATGGCCGGCAGCCAGCACGACGGCCGCCCCTTCGACGAGCGTATCGCCGAGCAGCACGCCCTCGACACGGTCCTCCCGGACGCGCAGGCCGGTCGCACGGGTCCCGAAGACGAACTCGCCCCCGGCCTGCTCGATCGTCCGGCGGATCGACGCGATGATGCGGGGAAGGCGGTCGGTCCCGATATGCGGATGAGCGTCGTAGAGAATCGACTCGTCGGCGCCGTGAAAGCGAAGCACCTCGAGCGCCTTGCGGTAATCGCCCCGCTTTTTGGAGCGGGTGTACAGCTTGCCGTCGGAATAAGTCCCGGCCCCGCCCTCGCCGAAAGCGTAGTTGCTGTCGGGATCGACCTCGCCGTTGCGATTGATCCGAGCGATGTCGCGCTTACGGGCCGAGACGTCCTTGCCGCGCTCGAGCACGACGGGCCGCAACCCGCGCTCGATCAGCCGCAATGCGGCGAACAGCCCCGCCGGACCCGACCCGACCACCACCACGGGCGTCCGTCCCCCGACGAACGGATAGTCGAACCGCACCGGGTCGGGCTCCCGCTCATGGTCGACGTACACCTCGACGCCCAGATTGACCCGGACGGGACGGCGCCGCGCGTCGATCGAACGCCGCACGACGCGCACCAGCGAGACGCGCGACGAATCCACCCCCAGGTCGCGGGCGATCAGCGGAAGATAGTGCTTCACGTCCGAAGCCTGCTTCGGAGTGAGAACAAGAGAAAGGTCGAACGGCATATTTTTAATCGGATCACATACCAGATTTCGCCAAAATTAGTACATTTGTTTCAAAATACATCTGTTGGCTATGAGGAATCTGGTTATCATCCCGACCTACAACGAACTGGACAACATCCGTCCGATGATCGACAAGGTCTTCTCGCTTCCCGAAAAATTCGACCTGCTGGTTATCGACGACGGTTCGCCCGACGGCACGGCGGAGATCGTCAGGGAGCGGCAGAAAGCGTATCCCGAATCGCTGCACCTGATCGAGCGTCAGGGCAAGCTGGGGCTCGGAACCGCCTACCTGACCGGATTCCGCTGGGCGCTGGAGCACGGCTACGACTATGTCTTCGAGATGGACTGCGACTTCTCGCACAACCCGGACGACCTGATCCGACTGTCGGCGGCCGCCGCCGAGGGAGCCGACCTGGTGATCGGCTCGCGCTACGTGACCGGCGTGAACGTCGTGAACTGGCCGATGAAGCGGGTTCTGATGTCGTACTACGCGTCGGCCTACGTCCGCGCGGTAACGGGCATGCCGGTCCGCGACGCGACGGCCGGATTCGTCTGCTACAGCGCGAAGCTGCTCCGCGCGATGGATATGGACGCCGTCGAGATGAAAGGCTACGGCTTTCAGGTCGAGATGAAATACACGGCATGGAAGCTCGGCTTCCGGATCAAGGAAGTGCCGATTATCTTCACCGAGCGGACGCAGGGCGCGTCGAAAATGAGCGGCGGCATCTTCCGCGAGGCGTTCTTCGGCGTACTGAAGCTGCGTTTCCGCACGATCAAACCGCGCGCATGATGAGCGGCTTGCTGATCCGGGGCGGGACGATCGTCAACGAGGGGGAGAGCTATCGGGGCTGGATCGTCGTCGAGGGCGAGCGCATCGCGCGGACCGGACGGGGCGACTATCCCCGTCCCGAGTTCGACGGCGAAACGATCGACGCGGAAGGAATGTACGTGCTGCCCGGCGTGATCGACGACCAAGTGCACTTCCGCGAGCCGGGTCTGACCTACAAGGGCGATCTGCACAGCGAATCGATCGCGGCGGCGGCGGGAGGAGTGACCTCCTATATGGACATGCCCAACGTCAAGCCGCCCACCGTAACGAACGCTTTGCTGGAAGAAAAGCTCGAGCGGGCGGCCGAAACCTCGGTGGTCAACTACTCGTTCTACCTCGGCGCGACGAACGACAATATCGAGCAGATCCGTCGCCTCGACCCGAAGCGGGTCTGCGGCGTCAAGCTCTTCATGGGCTCGTCGACCGGCAACATGCTCGTCGACGACGAGCGTGCGCTCCGCGCCCTGTTCGCCGAGTCGCCCGTGCCGATCGCCGCGCACTGCGAGGACGAGCCGACCGTACGGGCCGACATGGAACGCTTCAGAACTCTGTACGGCGAGTCGGGCCTGACTGTGGCGATGCATCCGCTGATCCGTTCGGCGGAAGCCTGCCTGCGAAGTTCCGAAAAGGCGGTTTCGCTGGCCGAGCGCTACGGAGGAAGGCTCCACGTGCTTCATCTGAGCACGGCCCGCGAGCTGAGCCTGTTCGACCGCGACAAGCCGCTCGAACAAAAGCGCATCACCTGCGAAGTCTGCGTGCATCACCTTTGGTTCAGCGATGCCGACTATGTCCGAAAAGGTAACCTGATCAAATGGAATCCGGCCGTCAAGACCGCTGCCGACCGCGACGCGCTCCGGGCCGGGCTGCTCGACGGATCGGTCGACGTCGTGGCGACGGACCATGCGCCCCACACGCTCGAAGAGAAGGAACGCCCCTATGCGAGCGCTCCGTCGGGCGGTCCCCTCGTACAGCACTCGCTGCCCATGATGCTCGAGCTGAGCGCGCAGGGCGTATTGCCCGTAGAAACGGTCGTCGAGAAAATGTGCCACGCGCCGGCCCGGCTGTTCGGCGTCCGCGACCGGGGCTTCCTGCGAACGGGCCATTTCGCCGATATCGTGCTCGTCCGGCCCGCAGATCCATGGACCGTATCGAAAGAAAACATCCTGTACAAGTGCGGCTGGTCGCCTTTGGAAGGTACCGCGTTCTCGCACCGCATCGTGCGGACGCTCGTCAACGGACGGACCGTCTATGCCGACGGACGGGTCGATACGACGCACCGGGGAGCGGAGCTCGAGTTCGACCGGTAAAAGCGAACGCCGGAGTCCGGCAGAACCGCCGGGGCTCCGCAGCAGGGCAAAAGGAACGAGACAGCAGAGAGCGAGCCGCCGTCGTCCGACGCAGTACCCAACGGTGCGGATAGGGATACGAAAACATATCGCCCGAACGGCGGATCGTCCGCTTCGGAGCGGACGGAAAGTCCCGTGACACCGAACGAAACCTATCACCATGATACCGACAAGACGCATCCGCTCGATTTGCTTGTTCGCATGGCTCGCCGTACCGCTCGCCGCCGAGACGGCCGGCCTCGACCGGCACCCCTCGGGGAAGAAAACGAACCGGGAGCAGTATGCCCGACTCTGCGAACGCTTCGAATCGGGCGACACGACGCTGACCTCCGACCAGTATGCGACCGTATATTACGGTTTCGCGGCACAAAGCCGATACAACGGCAGTCTCGGCTACGGCGAAGAAGACGCTATGGCCCTGATCGAACAGGACAAGCCGCAGGAGGCGTTCGCGCTGTGCGAGCGGATTCTGAGCAAAGCGCCCGTGTCGCTTCAGGGACATATGACGCTGCTGCTCGCCGCCGGCCGGGCAGCAATACCCCCGGAGCAGGCCTGCCGGTATGCGATCCGATTCGACGGGCTGTTGGACGCAGTTTTCAGAAGCGGCGACGGACACAGCATTCAGACGGCATTCCGAGTGCTGAGCGTGGCGGACGAATACGTCGTCATGCAAGCGCTGGGCGTCGAGAGCATGCTTTCGCAAAATCTCATCGAAGAGCATGAAAAGCATTACGACCGGATCGAAATTTCGGGCGCAACGGGTTACGAGGGCGACGAAATCTATTTCGACGTAAGTCTGCCGATGAAACATCTTGACAAAGTTTTCGGGAAAAAATAGCCGAACCGTTCGACATATCGCATAACACGACCGAAATGAGAAAACCGAATATCAGACTTTGGACCCGGCGGTTGACCCTGACCGCCCGGGAAGCCCCGGCCGAAATGCTGTTGGCGCTGTACTTTTTCGCGATTTATTCTTTGAACCGGGAACATGCGCTGAGCGGCATGGCCGATTACCTGCCGCTGATGCCGATCTTTTTCGCGCTCTCGCTGCTGACGAACCGGTGGTGCCGCAGCCCGCGCAGCCGGATCGCCTACCGTCTTTCGCCGCTGGCCGCCGTCCCGTTCCTGTGGGCCGACGTCGGCGGCTGGGTCCACTCGGTCGCCTATCCGGTCACGCTGATCGTCAGCGCGCTCACGGTCTTTGCCGGCGGCTGGCAGCGCGACAACGCGCGCTTCGTCGAACGGGTCCTGCGCTACCTGTCCGACGCGATCGCGAGCGGGCTGATCGCGCTGGCGGCCTTTCTGGCCTCCTGCGCCATTTTCTTCTCGATCGTGTACATCTTCAACATACTGGACGACTGCTCGCGGGGATTCACCGAATACGCGGCTATGGCGTCGCTGCTCGTCGTCTGGCCCGTTCTGTTCCTGATCCTCGACCGGGACAGCGAGCGCGATCAGGGCAACGGCTTCGCCTCCGGCCCTTTTCTGGACGTGCTGTCGAACTATATTCTCACTCCCGCCCTGCTGATCTACACGGCCATACTGTATCTCTATTTCGCGAAGATCGCGATCGGCTGGTCGCTGCCCAAAGGGGGAATAGCCTATCTCGTATTCGGCTACACGATCACGGCGCTCGTCGTGCAGGCGAGCCAGACGCTGTTGCAGCGCCGTCGCTACGACTGGTACTATCGGCGCTTCGGACCGATCGCCCTGCCGGCGCTCGCGATGTTCTGGATCGGCGTGCTGTATCGCGTGCACCAGTACGGCTTCACCGAGGCGCGGGCCTATCTGGTCGTCTGCGGAGCTGTGATGACGCTGACCGTGCTGATGCAGTTCGACCGGCGCACGGCACGCTACCTGTACGCCACGGTTACGGGAGCCGCCCTGCTCGCCCTGTTCACCTACGTTCCCGGCATGACGGCCGCCGACATCGGCGTCCGCTCGCAGTCGGTCCGGGCCGACAGACTGATCGACAGGCTGGAGCTCGCCGACCCGACGGGCCGCTTGACCCTCGCCAGGCTCACCCATGCCGACAGTACGCAGAAAAAAGACCTCCGCAACCTGTACGAGTCGCTCGAATATCTGCGGGACGAACGAGGCGAAGAGTATTTGCGGGCCCGGTACGGAATCGGCACCGAACGCGCTCTGCTCGACGAGGTCGTGCCCGAACGGTTCCGAGAATATGTGGAGTACGGCTGGGAAGGGGAGGTCGATACGATCGCGGTCGACGGGGACGTCACTCTCGAGCGCGGCGCGGAAGCCGTCGATCTGTCCGGATATTCCAAGCTGTACCCTTTGCAAAATTACGGCGACAGCCGGCATACGTTCTATCGCACGAACGACGACACGCTGTATGTCGAGCAAGGCGACCGCATTCTGTTCCGGCTGAGCCTCCGCGATATGCTCGCCGGACAATTGGAAGACATGCCGTACAGCCCGCACGGAACGATTTCGGTCGACTCTCTGAGAAACGGGGCGGACCGGCTGCTCGAGTACCGGAGGGATTCGGTCCGACTGATCTTCAGCCGGATCGTTCTGGACCGGCAGGGCGACGGCGGGCTCCGGATACTCGATCTGGACATGGACTATTACCTGATCCGGTAACGCCGAAACCCATTCTCTCACGATGAAACGCTCAACGAAAAAAGCCCTCCGGATCGCAACCGCCGCAGTCGCCGGTTTCGGGCTGCTCATCGGATACCTCAGCTACCGGAATGCGCAGATCGCCCGGGAACTCGACAGCGAAGGCGTCACGACCTCGGCCGTCGTCATCGGGCGGCATACCGAAGAAAGAACTTTCCACAACCGGCGGCGGGCGCCGACCCAAAGGCAGATCACGCGCATCGAGTACGAGTTTACGGTCGACGGCAAGACTTATCGGAACGATGTGTCCGGACTGTCTGGCAGCGGAGCGCTCCAGCGCGGCGATCGCGTGCAGATCGTCTATGCGCCGGACGACCCGCAGACGCACCGATTCGTCCGCAATCCGGACGGTACGATCCGTCGGCTTGCCCGGCCGAAGCGCCGCCGCGAGGTCCGTCTCGGACATCCGGAAGACACCGCGAGAAAGCGCCTGCCGCAGGATTTGCCGACGAAAGGCCAGCCCGTCCGGTAGCAGGCAGCCCGCTCCGGCCGCACGAGCCTCCGCCGGGAAGAAGGAATCGGGAACGCTCCAGAAACCGGGTCCCCGCACGGTCCGCGAATGCGCGACAGAACGCCGGCCGTACCGTGCGAGAGCGGCTTCGGAGACCCTTCAGCTCAACGCCTGAATTTCACGGCAAGATTTGCAGCCTGATAAAAAAACAGCTATCTTTGCACAGCTTTTTTTGCGGATATGGCGTAATTGGTAGCCGCGCCAGACTTAGGATCTGGTGCCTTAACCGGCGTGGGGGTTCGAGTCCCTTTATCCGCACGGCCCGAAGCCTCCGGCGGGAAATCTCCGGAGGCATTCCGGCTTTTGATTCGGAAAACTTTAAAAGACCCTGTTAAATGAATATCGTCAGAGAAAACCTGGAAGACCTTACCACCCTGCTCAAGGTGACCGTCGGTGAGGCAGACTACAACGAAGCCGTGGACAAGTCCCTGCGCACGTACCGCCGCAAAGCCAATATCCCGGGCTTCCGTCCTGGCATGGTCCCGATGAGCATCATCAACAAGATGTACCGCAAGGGAGTCGTGGCCGAAGAGGCATACCGTACCGCATCGAAGGCCTGCTTCGACTACATCGAGACGGAAAAGCTCACGACGGTCGGCGACATGATTCCGAGCCAGAAACAGCAGCCGCTGGACTTCGACAACGATACCGAGTACGAATTCGTATTCGAAGTAGGCATTGCGCCGGAGGTACAGATCAGTCTGAGCAAGAAGGACAAAGTGACCAAATACACGATCCGGGTCGAGGAGAAGATGCGCGAAGGCTACCGCAGCAACTTCCTGCGCCGGTTCGGCAGGCTGGTCGATGTCGAGAAGGTCGAGAAGGAGGAGGCCCTCGACGTGACGCTCGAACAGGGCGACACGAAGATCGAAGAGGCCTACGTGGGCCTGATCGGCATGAGCGACGAGGACCGCGCGCCGTTCGTCGGCAAGAAGGTCGGCGACACGATGGATGTGGATATCGCGAAGCTCTATAAGACCCCGTCGCAGCGCGCGTCCGTGCTAGGCGTGAAGGAAGCCGAGCTCGAAGGCATGGACCCGAACTACCGTCTCACGATCACGAAGATCCGAAAGTTCGCCGAACCCGAGCTGAACGAGGAGTTTTTCAAGACGGCTTTCCCGGACGGCGGCGTGAAGACGGCCGAGGAGTTCGAGCAGTATGTCACGCGCCAGATCGAGGGCGACCTCGCACGCGAGAGCGGATTCCTCTTCTCGATCGACGTGCGCAAGTTCCTGCTCAAGAAGGCCGCGCTCGTGATGCCGGAGGCTTTCCTGAAGAACTGGCTCTACACGATCAACGAGGGCAAGTTCACGATGGAACAGATCGAGAAGGATTTCGCTCAGTTCGTCGACATGATGCGCTGGAACCTGATCCAGAAACATTTCGTGTCGGAAATGAAGCTCGAGGTGACTCCCGAGGAAGCCAAGAACGAGGCCAAAGCGATGGCCGCCCAGCAGTTCGCCTATTACGGCATGAACCAGGTGAACGACGAAACGCTCGAAAACTACGCGCAGAGCATTCTGGGCAACAAGGAGGAAAACCGCAAAATCTACGACAGGCTGTTCGAGCGCAAGGTCATCGACGCGGTGACTCCGCAGATCACCGTCGTCGAGAAGGAAATTTCCGTCGACGACTTCGGAAAGCTGGCTCAGGAAGCGCAGTAAGCGCCGGAGCATTCGTTAACCGCAAAAAAAGAGGAGTTTCACGTGAAGCTCCTCTTTTTCATTGATCCGCCATGGAATTCGTCCGGCGGGGCAGGATTCGGATTATTTTGCTAACTTCGTGACGGAACGAACCGTAAAACCACGACGACATGAAATCAGGGAGACTCTTTACCCGAACGTGCTGCCTGCTGGGCTTCTTACTGTCGACGGCGTGCGGGTCCCGGACGGAGAAGGCCAGCCCGGACTATCCCGAGTTCAAGATGATCGTGCGGCTGTGGCCCGATCATCACAAGGACAGCGCGCTCAGAGAAGAGCTGCTTCAGGCGCTGAAGAAGTATCCGGACTTTTGCGACGAAGTCTGGCTCTGCATGGAATTCGAGACTTTCTCGAAAGAAGCGCACAAAGAATCCGCGCGGGCCATGGCCGTAGCGGCCGAACGGCTGCGGAATGCGGGCATCGGCGTGTCGATACAGGGAATAACGCTCGGTCACGGGGACGATTTCGAATCGGGAGCGGCGCGGCCCCACCCGGAGCTCACATGGGGCAATATCGTCGACGCGCGGAATGTCCGGACCGTCACTTCGAGCTGTCCCCGCCAGCAGGCTTTCCACGACTACCTCGGAGAAACCTATGCCCTGTACGCCGGGCTATGCCGGCCGTCCTGCGTATGGCTGGACGACGACTTGCGCGTTACCTATCACGCTCCGGCGCGGCAGCTCTGTTTCTGCGATACCTGCCTCAGCCTGTTCAACCGGCAGCAGGGGGAGCGCTGGACCCGGGAAACGCTGGTCGAGGCGCTGGACAGGAACGAAGGGGAAGGCCGGCTGCGGCGGCAATGGATATCGTTCTGCCAGCAGAGCCTCGCCGAGGTAGCCCGGACTGTCGCGCGAGCCGTCCACGAGGTTTCGCCCGGCACCCGGATGGGCTTGCAGCATGCCAATTTTCACCGCGAACTCATGGAAGGACGGGACTGGAACCCGACGCTCGACGCGCTGGAGGAAGAGACTGGACTGGCCCCGGCTTCCCGGCCGGGAAACGGATTCTACGACGATCACGCCCCCAGAGGCATGCTGCTCAAGGGATACGACATGGCCCGCCAGATCCGCCGTCTGAAGCCGTCCGTGCGCGAAATAGCCGCCGAGGTGGAAGGATACAGACACCGCGCGACCGGCAAATCCCCTCACGGCCTGTGCGTGGAGTCTATGTTCTACCTGGCCATGGGAGCGACTCAGCTCTCGTACGCGATCATCTGCGCCGCTTCGGAGCCGATGCAGTGGTATGCGGACAACTATTTCAAGTCGCTGAGCGCCTGGCGCCCGTTCTACGAGCAATACGTCGCCTTCAACCGAGGGACGGAACCGGGCGGAATCGATCCTTATATCGGTCCCGACCATGCGTTGCGCGATACGGAGGCGGGCGAACCCTCCCTCGCATGGATCGCGACGGGAGCCGGAGACATGATTTACGATATGGCGACACTCGGCCTGCCCTTCTGCCCCGACGGGAACCATTCGTCGGCACTCATCATGGACGCTTCGGCCGTGCAGGGACTGGCCCGAGACGAGGCCGCCCGGCTTTTCGGCTCCCGGGGCATCCTGCTCGACCGGGCGGCATGGGAACAGGCACGGCAGCGCAGACTCGATACGCTGCTTACGGACGTTCCGGTTCCCGACGGACTCGCCGGAGTCGAGTGCATGATCTCCGGGAACGGAGGCAGGACGGCAGTCGTTCCTTCGTTCAGCGCCGACGTCAACAATGCCGGAAGACTGAATCTGCTGCGCATCGCCGACTGGCTTTCGGACGGGAAGCTTCCGGCGATCATGGAGACGATGGCTCAGGCCGCCGTCGTGCCCCGGATCGACTCGGCGCAGAACCTGCGTTCCGTCATGCTGCTCAACTGCAGTATCTCGAAACAGGATTCGGTCCGGCTCCGCCTGCGCGGATGTCCGCCGGAGGCGAAACGCACTTTCGTCTGGAAAAAAGCGGGACAACCGGACGAAATCCTGCGTCCCCGGTACGAAGGCACGGATGCGGTCGTCCGGATTCCCGCTCTGGAAGGCTGGAATGTCGGCTGGCTGGCCGTCGAATAGCATCGCGGCCCCGGCCGAAGCGAATTATCGAGAAACCGGACCGATTATCCGGCGAATTAGGCTATCTTTGCGGACGGTTTCTGCCGACTCAACATCCGGACGATGAAATACCTTCGAGAGATTCTGCTTTGCGTCGTACTGACGGCGGCATGTTCCGTGGCAACGCTTCGCGGCGGGGACTCGCTGAGCCTGAAGATCATGACTTACAATCTTCGCTTCGGCGAGAAAGCTTCGCTGGAGGAGCTCGCCGAAGCGATCCGCGCGCAGCGGCCCGATCTGGTCGCTCTTCAGGAGATCGACTGCCGCACCCGGCGGCCGGGCGTCGAGCGCCAGCACGACAAAGACTTCGTGACGGAGTTGGGCCTGCGGACCGGCATGTTCCCGCTCTACGGGAAAACCATACCCCATGCCGGAGGGTGGTACGGAATCGGCATACTGACCGCCGGACCGTACATCAGCGTGCAAAAGCTGATGCTGCCGCAGGCATCCGCGACCGAGGAACCCCGGGCGTTGCTGCTCGCCACGATCGAGGCAGGCGGAGACACGATCGTTTTCGCCTCGACCCATCTGTCGCTGAGCGCGCAGAGCCGTCGGATGCAAGCCGAGTTCATCGCCCGGGAAATCGGAAGTCTGCGTTTCCCCGCGCTCCTCGGCGGAGATTTCAACGCCGGACCGAACGCTCCGGAAATCGAGACGATGACCCGAACGGGAAAGATGCTGTGCGACCGGCAGCCCACCTTCCCGGCCGACGGGCCCGAAATCCGGCTCGACTACCTGTTCGGTTTCCCGGCCGGAAAATGGAGGCTGGAATCGACTCGGGTCGTTCCTTCGGAATTTTCCGACCATCGGGCGGTCGTTTCGGTCGTTACGCCGGTACGGTGAACGGGGAAAATCTCCCGGGACGCTTTTTGGTTCGGGGTTTGCTTTAGAAACTTGCCGTCACAGGCATTTGAACGTCAACAGAGTCGAAACAGTAAAAACGGAATAACTATGGGTAAAAGCGAATTCGAGAAATACGCCGCCGGCCACGCCGGGATCAGCAGCCTGAAGCTGCACCGGTTCAACACGATCACGCAGGAATACATTTCGCCGACGATCATCGAGGAGCGGCAGATGAACGTCGCGACGATGGACGTCTTCTCTCGGCTGATGATGGACCGCATCATCTTTCTGGGCGTACCGATCTACGACGACGCGGCGAATATCATCCAAGCGCAGCTGCTGTTCCTCGAGTCGACCGAGCCCGAGAAGGACATCCAGATCTACATCAACTCCCCGGGCGGCTCCGTATCGGCCGGACTGGGCATCTACGACACGATGCAGTTGATTTCGTCCGACGTGGCGACGATCTGCACGGGTTTGGCGGCCAGCATGGGAGCCGTCCTGCTCACAGCCGGAACGGCGGGCAAGCGCTCGGCCCTGCCCCACTCGCGCGTGATGATCCATCAGCCGCTGGGCGGCGTCGAGGGACAGGCGTCGGACATCGAAATCACGGCGCGGCAGATCCTGCGCACCAAGAAGGAATTGTACGAAATTCTGTCGGCCCACTCGGGCGTCAAGCTGTCGAAGATCGAGAAGGACGCCGACCGAGACTACTGGATGACGGCTCCCGAGGCCAAGGAGTACGGCCTGATCGACGAGGTGCTCGCCGGGCGCAAGAAGAAGTGACCGAACATCCGTTTTTGAAAACAAAGGGGACCTTTCGGGCCCGGCCCGGAAACGCCCCGCATAACGAATCCTATGGGGAAAAAGACTACTACGAAAGAAACCGATTGCTGCTCGTTCTGCGGGTCGCCCCGCAGCGAGGTCGGCGTTCTGTTCGCCGGCAGCGACGGTGCCTGCATCTGCGACCAGTGCATCGAGCACGGACACTCGCTGCTCGAGCAGAGCAAGGCCGCGCTCGACAGCAAAAAAGCCAAGCCGATCCGGCTCGAGGAACTGATGAGACCGGCGGATATCAAGGCCTTTCTGGACCAGTACGTTATCGGACAGGACGAGGCCAAGCGCCACATGGCCGTCGCCGTATACAACCACTACAAGAGGCTGATGCACGAGCAGAGCGGCGAAAAGCAGATCGAGATCGACAAGTCGAACATCCTGATGGTCGGTCCGACCGGTACGGGCAAGACGCTGATGGCCCGGACGATCGCCAAGCTGCTGAAAGTCCCGTTCACGATCGTCGACGCGACCGTACTGACCGAGGCGGGCTACGTGGGCGAAGACGTCGAGAGCATCCTCTCGCGGCTGCTTCAGGCGGCCGACTACGACGTAGCCTTGGCCGAACGGGGAATCGTCTTTATCGACGAGATCGACAAGATCGCCCGCAAGGGCGACAACCCGTCGATCACGCGCGACGTGTCGGGCGAGGGCGTACAGCAGGCCCTGCTCAAGATTCTCGAGGGAACGGTGGTCAACGTGCCGCCCCAAGGCGGACGCAAGCACCCCGACCAGAAATTCATCCAGGTCGACACGACGAACATCCTGTTCGTCTGCGGAGGCGCTTTCGACGGCATCGAGAAAAAGATCGCCCGGCGGCTCAACACACAGGCCGTCGGCTACGGCCAACTGCGCAAGGAACGCGTCGACACGGACGACATCATGCAGTACGTGCTGCCGCAGGACCTGAAGTCGTTCGGGCTGATTCCCGAGCTGATCGGCCGAATCCCGGTGCTCACCTACCTCGAACCGCTCGACCGCGCGGCCCTGCGCTCGATTCTCACCGAGCCGAAAAACGCCATCGTCCGCCAGTACGTCAAGCTGTTCGAAATGGACGGCATCGCGCTGTCGTTCGACGACGACGCGCTCGACTACATCGTCGACAAGGCGGTCGAATACCGTCTCGGCGCGCGCGGCCTGCGCTCGATCTGCGAGGCGGTGATGATGGACAGCATGTTCGAGCTGCCGAGCCGCAAGAACTCGAAAAAGAGCTTCACCGTCACGCTCGACTACGCCCGAAGCAAGATCGACAACGAGAAGTTCCGCCGGCTCAAGGCCGTAAGCTGACCCGACGCCGGCAGTCATCGGCATACGGACCGTACATGTCTCGAGACATATACGGTCCGTTCCATTCCCCGCCCGCTCGGCCGGCTGATTCGGCGAGCGCCGTGAAGAGCCTCTCCCGACCGGCGGCATTCCCCGACATTCTCTTCGACGTCCTAGCAAACCCGTACCGGCTCTCGCCCTTTTCCCCGCCAGGCAGGAGGGACCGCCCGACCGGAACCGGTTCCGCCTCCTCGGAAACGGCCATACCCGCGCCCCGCGATTCCGGACATTGTTCCGGATATTTACCGGCTTTACGATTCGGGGACACTCCCCGACCGTCGGCCGCAGAGACAAGTTCCCTCAACTTTCCATAACCCGACAAACCGAAGGCAACGGTCTCTACGAAGAAAAGCCTCGCCGGGAGCAAAAGGAAACCGGTCGTCCAAGGCCATCGTATCAGAAAAACCGTTCCCCGCCGAAAAAGAAAATCCGGGTCGAGAACCGGTAGGGCCGACCGCCGGCCGTCCGATAAATCAGATCGACATAGCAAGCCGCATACCCGAGGGAAGGGAACGGGACCGTAACGGTCGTCCGGCCGGTTCCGGACAACGCCAGCGGCTCGGCATGCCAGTCCGAACCGCCGAAGTCGAGCGTATCCGAGACGGCATACCACCGCTCCGCCCCGACGAGCCGGTCCGGCGCGAACGACAGGTCGATGCTCAGCGAGTCGCCTTTGCGACGCGCCGAATACCGGCAGGACGGAAATTCCTCGTCCTCGAGCAACATGGAGAAAAACGTTCCGAGCGCACCGAAAGCCGCCGAGTCTCGCGACAAGTCACGACCGGCGCCCGGCAAATAGCGAACCCTGTTGATGCCGGGCAGCGAATCGAGGCAGCCGGCTGTTTCCGAAACCTCCCGAGCCGAGGCGGCAGCTCCCGAAACGACCAGCTTGGGCATCGGTAGCGAATCCGCACGGGCATAAGGATCGACCGACATAACGAGCGACTGCCCTCGCTCGGTTCCGGGCAATCCGTGCAGCAGAGCCGAAGCGTACCCGCCTCCGGGCGAATCGTCTGGCGGCTGCACGGACGAAGCCGAGCCCCGTCGCCCTGCATTCAGCATATCGGCGCACCAAGGCGAAATCGCCGATATGCGCTCATCCCGGGAAGCGGCGAGCCACACGGCCCACCCCTGCTCGGCCGCGCCGCCGACCACGAAACCGCCGGCCTTGCGCCCCAGCATTTCGGCGCAGAACTCGGTCACGGCGTCCATCGCGCGGATCACGCACTTGGTCATCGGGAAAAGCAACGGCCACGAGTCGTCCCCGTCTTCGACGGCCAGCTCCAGCGTGCGGCGTATCCATGCCCCGGCGTTCAGACTATCCGCCGAGGACCGGTTCGGCACCTGTCCCAGCAACGCAACCACAGCCTCGCACCCGGCAGCCAGCCTGGCGGCGGATGCCAGCCAAAACTCGGCCGGCTCTCCATCGCGGACGGGAGCACTATCCCCGGCCCCCTCTCCCGAGAGGAACAGCAGTACGCCCGGATGCGAAACCCGGTCCGGAACGATCACCGAAAGCCGGTGTTTCCAGACGCGATCCCGCCACCGCTGCGAGGTCAGCCGCAGGCGATGGATCGTGCAGCCGCTGTCGCACGCGCTCCGCTCGAGTTCCCAATCGTACGCATAATCGCCGTTTCGCAAATAGGCGCCGAGCAGGTCTTTCGGCGCACGGACGGAATCGCCGCCGAAACAGCGGGCGCAAAAGAGGAAGCCTGCCCACAGAGAAAACCCCAGAATCGAAAGATGTCGCAGCATGATATCGAGTATGTGCCGCCGAAAGACACTACCCGGGACAGAAGCGCGCGCCGGCTCCGCCGGCCCGACGCGCTACGGGAAAGTCCGGACTCAGTTCCAGCCGAGCTCTCTCTGCAATTCCGCGTCGCCGAACTTCGACGAGTTGCCGAACCATACGACCCGCCCCCGGGCGTCGAACAGCACGGCGAAAGGAACAAATTGCACGCCATAGGCCGCGAACGTCCGGTTCCCGTCGTCGAGCGCCACAGTAAAGGCGTAGCCTTTCCCTTCCAGCGCCGCGGCGAGCCGCTCCCGGCTCTCGCGGACCATCAGAATCACATTCAGCCGTTCGGAATGATCGCGTATAAAACCGTCGAGCACCGTCAGACGACGCAAGCTCGGCTCGCTACGGGAAAAGAAAAATTCCACGAGCGTCGGACGCGAGTCGGACAGAGCGTCCTTATGCAAGAGCCACTCCCCCACTTTCAGCTCGGGCGCTTTCTCCCCGACAACCAGCCTCTGAGCCGGGCACGAACCCGCCGAGAACAGCAGAACGACGACCGCCAAACAAAACCTTCCCATAGGCTCATCCGATTTCGTGTTAAACAAATATAAACTATTTATTCATAAAACGAAACCGATGGCGCAAAGTTACTCGCCGCAGGCGCGGAATATCCGGCCGCCCGCCCGACGCACGGCACGGCGACGGCGGACGATAAAATCCGACGATATTATTTAGCATTTTAAAGAATAAATCCTAAATTTGTAGAATCGGGTCCGTTCCCTGCCGAAGCGGGGTTCGGACCCGGAACATCGGATTACGAAACCAACCTAAAAATAACGAAAACTCATCATGGAAGTTTCACACATCGAACATCTCGGCATCGCAGTCAAGAGTCTGGATACCGCCATTCCGTTCTGGGAAAAAATGCTCGGCACCAAATGCTACAACATCGAGGAAGTTCCCTCGCAGAAAGTAAAGACCGCTTTCTTCAAGGTAGGGCAGACCAAGATCGAACTGCTCGAGTCGACCTCCCCGGACGGCTCGATCGGCAAATTCATCGAAAAGCGGGGCGAAGGCGTCCACCACGTCGCCTTTGCCGTGAAAAACATCGAGGAACGCCTCTCCGAGTGCGAGGCTGCCGGCGTCCAGCTGATCGACAAGGCCCCGAGGGGCGGAGCCGAAGGACTCAGCATCGCCTTTCTGCACCCCAAGTCGACCGGCGGCGTACTGACGGAGCTCTGCGAGGACAAAAACGAAAAATAGCAAGTCTGCCGCTAACCCCGACCGAGGAGCCGCAGACAGGCAAACGAACCTAAAATCACACCAAAATTTCGATATGAGCGACATTCAAAACAAGATCAAGGAACTGATGGAGGTCCGCGAGCAAGCCAAGCTGGGCGGCGGACAAAGACGCATCGACTCTCAGCATAAGAAAGGCAAGAAGACCGCCCGGGAACGCATCGAGATGCTACTCGACAAGGGCTCGTTCGAGGAATTCGACATGTTCGTCACGCATCGCTGCAACAACTTCGGGCTCGGCGAGGAGACCTATTTCGGCGACGGCGTCGTGACCGGGCGCGGCACGATCGACGGACGGCAGGTGTACGTCTTCTCGCAGGACTTCACGGTATTCGGCGGCTCGCTTTCCGAAACCTTCGCTGCGAAAATATGCAAGGTAATGGACATGGCGATGAAGAACGGCGCGCCGGTCATCGGCATCAACGACTCGGGCGGAGCGCGCATTCAGGAAGGTGTCAACAGTCTGTCGGGCTACACCGAGATTTTCCAGCGCAATATCCTCGCCTCGGGCGTGATCCCGCAGATTTCGGCCATTTTCGGTCCGTGCGCGGGAGGCGCGGTCTACTCGCCCGCCCTGACCGACTTCATTCTGATGAATCAGGGAACGAGCTACATGTTCGTGACCGGACCGAAAGTCGTCAAGACCGTCACCGGAGAGGAAGTGAGTCAGGAGCAGCTCGGAGGCGCGTCGGTCCATGCGGCCAAGAGCGGCGTAGCCCATTTCGTCTCCGAAAACGAAGAGGAGGGCATCGCCACGCTGCGCAAGCTGCTCGGCTTCCTGCCGTCGAACAACATGGAGGACGCTCCCGCAGTGGACTGCACCGATGCGATCGACCGGCTGGACGATGTGCTCAACGACATCATTCCGGACAATCCGAACAAGCCCTATAACGTGCTGGACGTAATCCGGGGCGTCGTCGACAACGGCGACTTTCTCGAAAGCCAGCCCAAGTTTGCGCCGAACATCGTGACCGGCTTCGCCCGGTTCAACGGACAGAGCGTCGGCATCATCGCGAACCAGCCGAAGTTCCTGGCCGGCGTGCTCGACATCAACGCCTCGCGCAAAGCGGCCCGCTTCGTACGGTTCTGCGACGCGTTCAATATTCCGATCGTGACGTTCGTCGACGTACCGGGCTTCCTGCCGGGCACCGCTCAGGAATACGGCGGCATCATCGTCCACGGCGCCAAGCTGTTGTTCGCTTACGGCGAAGCGACCGTTCCGAAGGTCACGGTCATTCTGCGCAAAGCCTACGGCGGCGCCTACTGCGTGATGAGCTCGAAGCATCTGCGCGGCGACATCAACTACGCATGGCCGACGGCCGAGATCGCCGTGATGGGCCCCAAGGGCGCAATCGAGGTGCTATTGTCGAAGGAGATCGCCGCGATCGAGGACGAGCAGCAAAAGGCCGAGTTCATCGCCCAAAAGGAAGCCGAGTATCGCGATAAGTTCGCCAATCCGTACGTGGCTGCCCGGTTCGGCTACATCGACGACGTGATCGAGCCGCGCAACACGCGCTATCGGATCGTCCGTGCGCTGGAGTCGCTCGCGAACAAGCGTCTGGCCAACCCGCCCAAAAAGCACAACAACATTCCGTTGTAACGATGAAAGGACTGTTCAGCAGACTGTTCGGGCCGAAGCGCAGCGCATCGGCGGAGAACGAGATCGCAGCGGCCATAGCCGTAGCGCTGCAACTGTACGGAATGGGAAGCGCGCCGAAAAGAGCGGCCGGCACGGTATCGCGTCGCTCAAGGCCCGTATCGGCATGGAACTGCAAAAGCTACGGCATGACGCAGCTGCCGCAAAGAAACCGGCGCTGGTAGGCCGGGGACCGTATCCAATCAATCGAAACGCTCAACGAATAACCGCAACATGAAAGAATACAAACTGAAAATCAACTCGAACGACTATCATGTCGTCGTAAGCGGCCTGTCGAACGGCCGGGCCGACGTCATGGTGAACGGACAGAGCTACTCGGTAGAGATCGCCGATGCCCAAGCGGCTTCCGACGCGGGTAAGCCGGCTTCCGCTCCGGCCGTCACCGCAACGGCGCCTGCTCCCGCCGCTAAGCCGGCCGCCGGAGGCGCGGTCAAAAGCCCGCTGCCGGGCGTCGTGCTCGACATTCAGGTCGCCGTCGGCGACCGCGTCGGCACGGGCCAGCGGCTGATGATCCTCGAAGCGATGAAAATGGAGAACAACATCGACTCCGACCGGGAGGGAACCGTCAAGGAAATCAAAGTCGCGACGGGAGACTCCGTGCTGGAAGGGGACGTGCTGCTGACGATCGAGTAGACGCCGCGGCGGAATATCTTACGATCGGAAATGTCAACGGACCGGCTCCGGCCGGTCCGTTTTTGACTCGATGCCCGTGCATTCCCGGCTTTTCCCTTTCGGCACCTGCCGTAAGAATTCCCGGTCGAGTACGTTTCGGTATGTCCGGCACTTTCTCCCCCGCCTGAACATCCGAACGGTCTGCCGGCCCGGGCAAGCCGGCGGATAACCGTCGGAAGCGGAAAAAACGGCGGGAGCGCGAAAAGCTCCGCCGTCCATATTTTACGCAACAATTTAATACGACCCGAATATGAAAAACATGTTAATCGCACTACTGGCCGTCCTGACGCTGGCCTCGGGCAGCGCCGCAGCCCAGAGCGCAAGAATCGAGATCGTTCCCAAACCGGCCGAAATCGTCGCATTCGAGAATCAGGCCGTTTACAAAGACCCCGTGCTGGTCTGGCTCGACCCGCAAGCGGGACTCGATCGGAATTATGTCGAGCAAACGCTCCGCGAGACCGGATTTTCGCCGATTTTCGTCGATAAGCGAAAGAAAGCCGATTTGGTATTCCGGCTCAATAAGACGCCGCTGAACAACGACGACGAGGCCTATCGGCTGGCCGTGCAGTCGCCCGACAGCAAGAAGCAGATCGTCGCCAGAGCCGACGCGAAAGAGGGCCTTTTGTACGCCTTGCAGACCCTGCGTCAGCTGGCTCAGCAGGAAAACGGCACCGTCGTCGTGCCGAGCTGCGTGATTACCGACGCCCCGGCCTTCCCTTGGCGCGCGTTCATGCTGGACGAAAGCAGGCACTTCCACGGCATGGCGGCCGTCAAGGACCTGCTCGACGAAATGGCCCGCTTGAAGCTGAACACGTTCCACTGGCATCTGGTAGACGATCCGGGATGGCGCATCGAGATCAAGAAGTATCCCCTGCTGACCGAGCGGGGCTCGAAGCGCGACTTCTCACACATGGATATTACGCCCGAAGGCTGGGACAGCCTGCATCCGGAACGCACTTACTATACGCAGGACGAGATCCGCGAAGTAGTGCGCTATGCGGCCGACCGGGGCATCCGGATCATACCTGAGATCGAAGTGCCGGGCCACGCCTCCGCCTCGATTCTGGCCTATCCGTGGATCGGCTCGACGAGCCGCCGCGAAGGCAAGGCCGTGACGGGCGACCTGTACGACGTGACCGATCCGAAGGTCGAGGCGTTCCTGCACGACATTCTCGACGAGGTGATCGGGTTGTTTCCGTCGAAAATCGTACATATCGGCGGCGACGAGGCCAACTACGTTCACTGGAAGAACTCGCCCGAGATCATGGCGTTCATGAAAGAGAACGGTCTGCCTACTTGCACCGACCTGCAGGTGTGGGCGATCAACCGGATGTCGAAATACCTCGCCTCGAAAGGATGCCGGATGATCGGCTGGAACGAGATCACGGGCGAAACCGTGCGCGAGGGCATTCAGGCCAGCCAGTCGGAGCAGCTCGCCCCGGGCACGATCGTCCAGTTCTGGGACGGCGACGTATCGCTGGTAAACAAGGCGATCGCCAAAGGTTACGACGTCGTGAACTCGAACCGATTCTTCACGTACGTCGACTATGCCTATGAAGTCACCCCGTTCGAAAAGGCCTATTCGTTCGACCCGATTCCCGAAGGACTGGCCGAGAAGGACAAAAAGAAAATCCTCGGCCTCGGATGCCAGATGTGGGGAGAGTACACCCCGACCCTCGAGCGGGTCTACTACCAGACCTATCCCCGAATCGCCGCCTTCGCCGAAAGCGGCTGGACCGCTCCGGAGAAAAAGTCGTACCCCGACTTCCGCAAGCGCTTGAAAAAGATCGAGGCGATCTGGAAAGAAAAGGGATATATCAAGACTCAGATAGGGAAATACTGACTTTCAGTCCGCAGGCAGAAACGATCGGCCCCGCAAACGATAGGCGGGGCCGATTTGCTTTCGGTATCTTTCCGCCGCACTTTCGCCGATAAACGGGTAAGAATGCTCCCGACAAGCCGCAAGGTAGTTTCTTCCCGTAATTTTCACGACGGACGAGCGTACTCTGCGACCGTTTCCCGGAACCGTGCGGGCATCGCTGCAACGGTCACATAAAAGCCCTCCCACATAGCGTCGGTCGAAATTTTGTTCGACCATCCGATCGCTCGTCGCACATATTTCGGTAGCAAAGGCTCCAAGCCTATCGCCCAGTGCGGCCAAAACAAAACCCGCCTGACGAAAACGTCAAGCGGGCCGTCCGGCAGAAACCGGCATACCAAAACTCAACAGCCGCAACCGCAGCCACCCTTGTGATCGTGGTCGCAGCCATCGCCGCAACCGTCGCCACAGCCGTCGCCGCAGCAATCGCAGCCGCCCGCGTGATGGTGGCCCATCATCATATCCTCGGGCGTAGCCTCGCGCACCTCGACGACCTGCCCCGTAAACTCGAGCGCCTTGCCGGCCATCGGATGATTGAAGTCCATCGTCACGCTGTCCTCGCCGACCGCCTTCACGACGCCGACCAGCCGGTTGCCCTGATTGTCGCTCATCGGCAACTGGTTGCCCACCTCGAGCAGGCCGTCCTCGATCTTGCCCTCGATCATGAACACCTCCTTGGGCAGTTCGACTACGGCATCCGCCACCACGTCGCCGTATGCTTCGGCCGGCTCGAGACGAAAGGCGAAACCGCCGCCCGGCTCCAATCCCTCCAACTGCTTTTCAAAAGCCGGCAGCAGGAAGCCGGTGCCGTATACGAACCTCAGCGGGCTCTCGGCCGTAACCGTTTCGACGACTTCGCCGTCGACTTTCAACTGGTAGCTCAGAGCCACAAAAGTCTTTTCTCCGATTTTCATATCTGTCAAAATAATAAAGTGTCGTATTCCTAAATCCGGACAATCCGGCGGCAAAGATACGAATTCCCTCCGGAATCCGCCTTCGGGTTCTCCGGATTCGCTTGCAAAAACGCGACCGGAAACGATCCGGACGAAACGCTTGCCGATCGGTCCGACAACAAAGAAACGCCTCGGGAAATCCCCGCATGCCGGGCTCCCAAACCGGACCGAACGCTGCCATCGCGGCTCATCACCTTCTCTCCCGGAGATGAAAACGACGGACTCGATCTTCTCGGTCCGGTCCGGGAAAACGGTTTCTCACGAGCGAACCGAACCCCCACTTCAACACCCTTTACGAAACCGTTCTACTCGACCGATTCCAGAAGGTATTCCCTCCAACAAACAAACCTGCCGGCTACCCCGCTTCCGGAAAGCGAAAGGCCGCCCCCGGGAGCCCCGGCCTACTCGCCCCCGTACAGCGTTCCGCAAGTGCAGCAAAGATTGCGGTCGCCGTATCCTCCGTCGATTTTCGTCACGTAAGGGAAAAACTTGTTGGCCCGAATCCACGGTAACGGGAACACGGCCTGCTCCCGGCCGTAAGGGTGAGTCCATGTATCGGCGCAAGCCTCCTGCGCCGTATGAGGAGCCATCTTGACCGGATTGTCTTCGGCGTCGGCTTCGCCGTCGCGTATCTGCTCGCACTCGCGCTTGATCGCCACGAGCGCCTCGACGAAGCGGTCGAGCTCGGCGAGGCTCTCGCTCTCGGTCGGCTCGATCATCAGCGTCTCGTGAACCGGGAACGACAACGTCGGGGCATGGAATCCGTAGTCCATCAGCCGGCGGGCAATGTCGGCGCACTCGACGCCGTAGAGCTTGCGGAAATCGCGCAGATCGAGAATCATCTCGTGCCCGACGCGCCCCGTCTCTCCGGTATATACGATGCCGAACTCGTCCTTCAGCGCTGCGGCCAGATAATTGGCATTCACGATCGCCATCTCGGTCGCGCGGCGCAAGCCATTTTCGCCCAACATCCTGATATAACCGTAGGTGATCGGCAGAACCAGCGCGCTGCCGAACGGAGCGGCGGCTACCGCCGTAATGCCGTTGCGTCCGCCCGTTTCGGTCAGACTGTGCCCCGGAAGGAACTCGGCCAAGTGGGCCGCCACGCAAATGGGCCCGACGCCCGGACCGCCGCCGCCGTGCGGAATCGCAAACGTCTTATGCAGGTTCAGGTGGCAGACGTCGGCCCCTATGTATCCCGGATTCGTCAGTCCGACCTGAGCGTTCATGTTCGCACCGTCCATATAGACCTGTCCGCCGTTGTCGTGCACGATGTCGACGATCTCGCGGATGCGGCTCTCGAACACGCCGTGCGTCGAAGGATAGGTAACCATGATGCAGCAAAGCTCGCTGGCGTATTGCTCGGCCTTGGTTTTCAGGTCGTCGACGTCGATGTTGCCGCGCTCGTCGCAGGCCACGGTCACCGTCCGCATGCCGGCCATCGCGGCCGAGGCGGGATTCGTGCCGTGAGCCGAAGCAGGTATCAGCACGACGTTCCGATAGCCCTGCCCGCGGCTCTGATAATAGGCTCGGATCACCATCAGGCCCGTATATTCGCCCGACGCGCCCGAATTGGGCTGCAACGACACGGCCGCCATGCCCGTGATCGTCGCCAAGTCCTTCGACAGCGCGTCGATCAGCTCGCGGTAGCCCTCGGCCTGATCGGCCGGAACGAACGGGTGAATATCGGCGAACTCACTCAGGCTCAAAGGCATCATCGCAACGGCGGGCGTCAGTTTCATCGTGCACGAGCCGAGCGAGATCATGCTGTCGGCCAGCGAGATGTCGCGCCGCTCGAGCTTCTTGACGTAGCGCATCAGTTCGGTCTCGCTGCGGTAGTTGCGGAATACCGGCTCGGTCAGATAGGCCGACGAGCGGCGTACCCCGACCGGAAGGCGGTCCTGCTCCTCGATCGTCTTGAGCGCCGGAGCTTTCTTGCCCGCCGCCGAGGCGAACGCGGCGATCACGGCATTCGCCTCGGCAAGCGTCGAAAGCTCGTCGAACGACAGCCGCACGCGGCCCTCGTCGGGATAAAAGAAGTTCAGCCGGCGGGCGAGCGCGGCCTCGCGCACTTTCGCCGCATCGGCAGCCACCTCGATCGTATCGAAGAAGTTTTTGGTTTTCAGCTCGTAGCCCAGTTTTTCGAGCGTATCGGCCACGGCGACGGCATGGCTGTGGGCATGCAGGGCGATCCGACGGATGCCCTCGGCTCCGTGATAGACGGCGAAGAAGCCGGCCATCGTGGCCAGCAGCGCCTGAGCCGTACAGATATTTGACGTGGCCCGCTCGCGCTTGATGTGCTGCTCGCGCATCTGAAGCGCCATGCGCAGCGCCTTGTTGCCCAGCCGGTCGACCGAGACGCCGATGATCCGGCCAGGCATGTTCCGCTTGAAAGCGTCCTTCGTGGCCAAATAGGCCGCATGAGGGCCGCCGAATCCCATCGGAATGCCGAAACGCTGCGTCGAACCGGTCACGATGTCGGCGCCCCACTCGCCCGGCGCTTTCAGCAGCGCAAGGCTCAGCATGTCGGCCACGACCGTCACCAGCACGCCCCGGCTGTGGGCCGCCGCAGCGAAATCGTCGTAGTCGCGCACCTCGCCGTCGGCCGCCGGATACTGTACGATCGCGCCGAACTCACTGCCCGTGAACTCGTAGCAGTCGAAGCGGTCGCTGACGATCTCGATGCCGAAAGGCTCGCTGCGGGTCAGCAGCACGTCGAGCGTCTGCGGGAAAATATTCTCATCGACGAACAGCATGTTGCGTCCCTCGCGGACCGCCTCGCGCGAACGGAGCGCGAACATCATCGCCATAGCCTCGGCCGTAGCGGTCGCCTCGTCGAGCAGCGAGCAATTGCTCACCTCCATGCCCGTCATCGAGACGACGGCGGTCTGGAAATTCAGCAGCGCTTCCAGACGCCCCTGCGAGATTTCGGCCTGATAGGGCGTATAGGAGGTATACCAGGCGGGGTTCTCGAACACGTTGCGCAGGATGACCGCAGGCGAGGCCGTGCCGTAATACCCCATACCGATCAGGCTGCGGTAAAGCTTGTTCTTACGGCCGATCTCGCGGATATGGGCGGCGAACTCGCATTCGCTCATGCCTTCGCGCGGAAGGGCCAGCGGCTTCTTGAGCCGGATCGTCGAGGGTACGACCTGCCCGATCAGTTCGTCGACCGAGCGGACGCCGATGGCCGACAGCATCTGCGAAAGCGCCCTTTCGTCCGAACCGACGTGGCGACCGGCATATTGATCTTGTGACATAATGCTTTGTATGTTAAAGCCACAAAAATAAACAATTTATCCGAACGCAACCGTTCCGACTTAAAAAATCGCTCATTCCGGAACTTTCGAGTTACGATCCGGCACTTCGCTCTAATATTCGAAGCTGCTGCCGCCTATGAACTCGCGCAGAATGGACGTCGGCGGAATCTCTTTTCCGTCGAGCGAGGTAAAATGGTCCAGAAACTTCAGCAGGCGCCTCGCCTCGCCGAACTCGGGCTCCGTGTCGGGGACCTCGCGCAGCAGCGGCCAAACGCAATCTTTCAGGACGGCCAGCTCGTAGAAAAGCGATGAGTTGAACATCACGTCGGCCTGCTCCTGATTCGGGAAGATATGCTTGTCCTCGCCCCGGCGGACGCTCTCCCAGCGGCGCAGCGTAGCGGTCGCGCTGTTGCCGCGCGTACGGTGATCGCGCACGATACGCCGGATCAGCCGGTTGTCGGTCGTGGCGATCCGGTTCAGGTCGTCCATTGCGATCGAGGTCAGGGCCGAGACGTAGACCTTGAACTTCATCGCCGCGTCGATTTGCGGCGTCAGCCTCGGATTCAGGCCGTGAATGCCCTCGATCAAAAGCACCGAGCGCTCGTCCATGCGCAGCGTCCGGTGATTCGGCTCGCTCTTGCCGGTAATGAAGTTATAGCGCGGCATCCCCACCTCGCGGCCCGCGAGCAGGGCGGCCAAATCGTCGTTGAACCGGCCGACGTCGATCGCTTCGAGCGCCTCGTAGTCGTACTCCCCGTCCTCGTCGAGAGGCGTCTTCTCCCGGTCCACGAAATAGTCGTCGAGCGAGACGAGCACCGGACGCATGCCCAGAATGCTGAGCTGGATGCCGAGCCGCTTGGCGAACGTCGTCTTGCCGCTCGACGAAGGGCCCGAAATCAGCACGATGCGCGCTCCTCCGTCCCGATGTCTCTCGTAAATCCGGTCGGCCAGATTGCCCAGCGCCTTCTCATGCAACGCTTCGGCGATCCGGATCAGGTCGCTTCCGCCCCCCTCGAGAATCCGCGCGTTCAGCGAGCCGATGTTCGCCACGCCGATCACGTCGACCCAGCGCGTGTACTCGCTGAACACCTCGAACATCTTGTCCTGCGGGACCAGCTCCTCGAGCTTCGTCGGATCGGTTCGCTGCGGCAGAGCCATGCGGAACCCCTTGTAATAGGGATGCAGGTCGAAGCGGGAAACGTATCCCGTCGAAACGGCCAGCGCGCCGTAAAAGTAGCCCACCAGATCGGCCATGCTGTACACGGTCACATACAGGTGCGGCCGGGTCCGCAGCAGCGCGATCTTGTCGTCGAGCCCCAGCGCCTCGTACATCGCCTCGGCTTCGGCCGAGGTGACCTTCTGCCGCACGATCGGCAAGTCCTGAGCGACGATCGCGCGCATGCGCTCCTTGATCCGGACGATCTGCTCGTCGGAGAGGTCCTCCATACCCTCGATCTCGCAATAGAATCCCTTGGCGACCGAATGCTTGATATGCAGTTTCCGCTCCGGAAACAGGTCGTAGACGGCCTTTTGCAGTACGAAGAACAACGTGCGCTGATAAACGCGCATTCCCTCGAAATGCGTGATGTCTACGTAGCGGATGCTCACCGGCGAGTAGACGGCGAAGTCGAGCTCCTTGAGCCGGTTGTTGACATAGGCGGCCAGAAACGGACGGTCCTCCCGCTCGCCGAGCGACAGAATCTCGGCAATCTGCAACAGCGAAGTTCCCCGGTTGACGAACAGGCTGCGGCCCGTATTCTCGCAAACGATTCTTACGGTATCGTTCATATTCATGGTTTCAGACGGTTTGATTTCGGCGATTCTCGCGGACCGCGATTCGACGGTAAAACGCGAAGCGGCGGCGAAAACGTATGAAAGATACGTTTTTCGGCGCAAACCGCAAAAAAATAGCGCGACGCGGAGGCAAACCGGCTTGCCTTTGTTGTTAAATGTGAATTATTTATTACCTTTGCAACGCTTTTTCGGGCCTCTCGCCCCGGCCGCTCTTCGAGGAAGTTCGGGACCGAGAAACCGGACAAGCACTATAAATAATGTCTAACGCATTAATTGCCAAAACAAACAACATGACGACAAACAACGAAAACCAACCGGAAACGAAAGCCGCCGAGCCGGTGGCGGCCGCTCCCGTCAACCTCGACACGTTCGACTGGGAAGCCTACGAACACGATTCGAACCTGTACGGCGAATCGAAGGAGGAAATCGCAGCCAAGTACGACCAGACGCTGTCGAACGTTCAGGTCGGCGAAGTGGTCGAGGGAACCGTGATCGGGCTCACCAAGCGCGAAGTAGTGGTCAACATCGGCTACAAGTCGGAAGGCATCATTCCGATCAGCGAATTCAGATATAACCCCGAACTGGCCGTAGGCGAGAAGGTCGAAGTATACGTCGAAAGCGCCGAGGACAAGAAGGGGCAGCTCGTGCTCTCGCACAAGAAAGCCCGCCAGCTCCGCTCGTGGGATCGTGTGAACGAGGCGCTCGAGAAGGACGAGGTAATCAAAGGCTACATCAAGTGCCGCACCAAGGGCGGTATGATCGTCGACGTGTTCGGCATCGAGGCGTTCCTGCCCGGCTCGCAGATCGACGTGAAGCCGATCCGCGACTACGACATCTATGTCGACAAGACGATGGAGTTCAAGGTCGTGAAGATCAATCAGGAGTTCCGCAACGTCGTCGTGTCGCACAAGGCGCTGATCGAGGCCGAGCTCGAGGCGCAGAAGAAGGAGATCATGTCGAAGCTCGAAAAGGGCCAGATTCTCGAGGGTACCGTCAAGAACATCACCTCCTACGGCGTGTTCATCGATTTGGGCGGCGTGGACGGCCTGATCCATATCACCGACCTGAGTTGGGGCCGCGTGAACCATCCCGAGGAAATCGTTCATCTGGACGAAAAGCTGAACGTCGTGATCCTCGACTTCGACGATGCGAAAAAACGTATCGCGCTGGGTCTGAAGCAGCTCTCCCCGCACCCGTGGGATGCGCTCGACCCGAACCTGAAGGTAGGCGACAAGGTCAAGGGCCGCGTCGTCGTGATGGCCGACTACGGCGCGTTCATCGAGATCGCACCGGGCGTCGAGGGTCTGATCCATGTCTCGGAAATGTCGTGGAGCCAGCATTTGCGTTCGGCTCAGGAGTTCATGAAAGTCGGCGACGAGGTGGAAGCGGTCATCCTGACGCTCGACCGCGAGGACCGCAAGATGTCGCTCGGCATCAAGCAGCTCACGCCCGATCCTTGGGCCGACATCGAGCAGCGCTATGCCGTCGGCTCGCGCCATACGGCGAAAGTGCGTAACTTCACGAACTTCGGCGTATTCGTCGAAATCGAGGAGGGCATCGACGGCCTGATCCACATTTCGGACCTGAGCTGGACCAAGAAGATCAAGCATCCGGCCGAGTTCACGCAGATCGGAGCCGACATCGACGTGGTCGTACTGGAAATCGATAAGGACAACCGCCGCCTGAGCCTCGGCCACAAGCAACTCGAGGACAACCCGTGGAACGCGTTCGAACAGCAGTTCGCCGTCGACAGCGTACACAAGGGCACCGTGTCGGAACTGACCGACAAGGGCGCGATCATCTCGCTGGGCGACAATGTCGAAGGCTTCGCCCCGGCCAAACAACTGGTCAAGGAGGACGGCACGACGGCTAAGGCGGGCGAAACGCTCGACTTCAAGGTGATCGAGTTCTCGAAAGCCACCAAGCGCATCCTCGTTTCGCACACCCGTACGTTCGACGACACGAGGCGTCAGGAGGCTCAGGCCGAACGCGCCGAGCGCCGCAAGGCAGACGACGCAGCCAAGGACTCGGTGAAGAAGATCAACGCTTCGGTCGAAAAGACGACCCTCGGCGACATCTCTTCGCTGGCCGAGCTGAAGGCCAAGATGGAGAGCGCCGAACAGGCCAAGGCTCCGAAAGCGGCCGAGGAAGCCAAAGCCGAGTAATTCTGCTTCTGTCATGACGTTTCGGGTCACCGTACTGGGCAGCAGCTCGGCTATGCCGACCCTCAAACGCAACCCCTCTGCTCATGCACTGAACGTGCATGAGCAGTTTTTTTTGATCGATTGCGGCGAGGGAACGCAGACGCGGCTGTTTCGCTGCGGTATCAGTCCGCTGCGGCTCGGCACCGTCTTTCTGACGCATCTGCACGGCGACCATGTCTACGGACTTTTCGGTCTGATGTCGACGCTCGGCCTGCTCGGCCGGCGCACGCCGCTGAAAATTTTCGCGCCGCGTCCGTTCGACCGGATTCTGGCCTCGCACCTGAGCTTTTTCGACTCGAAGCTGCCTTATGAAGTACAGTGGGAAGAAATCGACACCCGGGCGCACCGACTGCTGTACGAAAACAAAACGCTGGAGGTATGGTCGATCCCGCTGCGTCACCGCGTGCCGGCGGCCGGATTCCTGTTCCGCGAAAAGACCCCGCCCCTGAACATCCGCAAGGAAGCCGTCGGGCTCTACGGTTTGGGAATCGCCCAATGCCGGGCCGCCAAGCGGGGCGAGGACGTACTACTGGACGACGGGACAGTCGTCCCGAACGCCGAACTGACCTACGTTCCATACCGGCGCCGGAGCTACGCCTACCTGAGCGACACGCTCTACTCGCCCCGGGCAGCGGAGCTCGTCCGAGGAGTCGACCTGCTGTACCACGAGGCGACATTCGCCGACCCGGACAAGGCCATGGCCCGGAAAACAGGACACTCGACCGCCGCCCAAGCCGCGAAGGCCGCGCTGAAGGCCGGCGCAGGAAAGCTGCTGATCGGCCATTTCTCGTCCCGCTATCCGGACGTCGAAGTGCTCGTAAACGAGGCGAGGAATATTTTCCCTGCGACCGAGGCCGTCGTCGAAGGAGAGAGTTACGACATCCGGCCCGTCATGTACGGCGCGCAGGAACAAGCGGCGCAAGACTCGGCCGAGTAAGACGTCGGTCTTCTATACCCGAATACCTCCGACCGGCAGGACGATCCGGACTTTGCGACCGACGGGCGGACGGAACCGAAACGGGCCCGTCGTCAGGCACGAGCGAATCCGCCTTCCCTTTTCGAAGGGAAGGCTCCCGGTCCGAATAGCGCGATACCGGGCAGGATTCGGTCGCAAACGAGAGCCTCATCGCCTTGTCGCCACAGCCCGGACGGAGCGGACGAGCGCGAAGGGCAACGGAACAGAGTAAGGAAGCGGAAGGGAGCGGCACGCCCCCGGAGAGTAGGAAACTGCGGGGCGCGTGCCATCGGCCTTTCGGCCGACACGCATTCTCACCGGCATGCGAGCGGCGCGAAAACGGAAAAACCGCTCAGCATACCGAACGCCGGCATCGTTTTTGGGCGGTAATCCGTCATACCGGATATGGGGCTCGGTAAACATGGAGGAATTATATATTTCAATATCCCAGACGCGGTCGCAACCGGAGTTTTTCATATCCGCCGGCCGCGGACGGCAATCACAGGACACGCATCGGGTCAGACCCTTATTCCAAATTCCCTCGGCCGAAGGATGCTTCATATCGGGAGGCAGGAAACAAGGAGAACCCGAGAGCCGGTACGGGAAAACATACAACCGGAAACACAAAACTATACGGAAGATGAATCGAAGCAAGAAAAACGGACGGACGATCGGCGCCATGGCATTGATTGCGTCGATGATACCGGTCGTCCTGACGGCTCAGGCCCGAGAGACCGGAGTCGACAAGACGACCTGGCTCTATGCCGTCAAGGGAACGGACAGCCTCTACATGGACCGCTATGTGGCCGAAGCGTCCCGGGAAACGAATGCGCCCTGTCTGATATTCGCTTTCGGAGGCGGGTTCGTCGGCGGCGAGCGCGACAATCCGGCCTATGTTCCCTATTTCGAATATTTCGCACGCAAGGGGTATGCCGTCGTATCGATCGACTATCGGCTCGGACTGCGCGAGACGGCCGGAAGCCGCCCCGACCCGGCCGATACGCCCGAAGCGCTCGCCGAACGGTTCTTCGCAGCGGTCGATATGGCCGTCGAGGATCTGTACGACGCCACGTCCTTCATCGTCGGACAGGCCCGGGCATGGGGCCTCGACCCCTCGGCCGTCGTAGCCAGCGGATCAAGCGCCGGGGCGATTACGGTCCTGCAGGGCGAATACGAACGATGCACGGGCTCGGCGCTGAGCCGCCGCCTGCCCGAAGGCTTCCGCTATGCAGGCATCATCGCCTTCGCAGGAGCCGTTTTGGAGAAAGGGCCCTCCGGTCCGGTCTGGCGGGAAAAGCCCGCCCCGATCCAGCTATTTCACGGCGATGCGGACTGTAACGTTCCTTACGACAGCATCGGCACGGGCGGCGCGGCCCTTTACGGATCGTTCTATCTGAGCAGGCAATTCCGCCGGATGAACACGTCGTTCTATTTCTATTCGGTCAGCGGCGCGGCTCACGAGATGGCCGTACGGCCGATGGACCGGAACCGTGCCGAAATCGGCATTTTTCTCGACCGGCTGGTGCTCGGACGGGAGCCATTGATGATCGAGACGCAAGTCGAGCGGATCGGAACTCCGGCCACACGGAAAAAGATCACGCTTTCGGACTTCATCCGAGCCAACTCGGGAGCATAGGCCGAATCCGCTCCGTCTCCGGACGAAAAACAGCGGATTCGCGTCCGCGTACGGATTGTATAGACGTGCGTCCCGCATGGAGCGCAACGAAAACGTATCGGGACCGCAGTTCGCTCAAAACCGGAAATCGGCTCCGCCCCTGTCGCCGGCAGCCCGGCCGAACAACTCCCGGTATAGGGGACTGCTAAAGAACGTCGTCTACGCAGACCGGTGCGGTACGGTCCGAAAATAGCCCCCCCGCCGAGACCGATGGCACGCGGACGACCCGGACCTCCACCCCGACAGAAACGGCAGGAAAGCGCAGCCGGACTACAATTTTCCGCCGGAATCGCCTCTGAAACGAACCCGACCGACCGCTCCGCCGAGTCGCGCAACGAAAAAACACGGTCTATCCGACCTCGGCCCATATCCGGCGGATCAGCCGGCGATAGCGCCGCCAGTAGAGAAGCGCGGCCACGCCGAGACCGAAGATAAACCCGATCCACAGCCCCGGAGCCCCCATGCCGAGCGTGAACGCGCAGAGATAGCCGACCGGCAGATTGATGACGATGTACGACACGAAAGCGTACCGCATCACGATCTTCACATCCTGCATCCCCCTCAGCACGCCGAGCAGCACGACTTGCAAACCGTCCGAGAACTGATAGAGCCCGGCCATGATGAAAAGCTGCGCGGCAACCGCCGCGACGGCCGTGTCGGAGGTGAAAAGCAGCGGAATCCAGTGTCGCAGCCCGATAAAGCAGCACATCGTGAGGAAATTGGTCATCAGCGCCAGATGGCACGAAGCGGTCGCGGCGCGGGTCAGGCCGTCCAGATCGCCGCGGCCGAAACGGTGACTGACCAGAATCGTCGTCGCGGAGGATATGCCCACCATCGCCATAAAGGCGAAATTGCCGAACGTAACGACGATCTGGTGCGCGGCCAGCTCGACCGCTCCGATCCATCCCATCATGATCGACGACAGCGCGAAGGCCGACACCTCGAGCACCATCTGCACCGATATGGGCAGACCCACCGACAGCAGTTGCCGAATCCGCCTCCAACCTTGCGCCGCCCATGTGAAAAAACGCAGGTAACGTCGGAACGAAACGTCGCGCAGAAAATAGGCCAGCATCATCAGCGGCATGCAGATCCGCGAGATCAGCGTCGCCAGACCGGCGCCCGCCGCGCCCATTTCGGGGAACCCGCACTTGCCGTAGATCAGCAGATAGTTGAACCCTATGTTGATCGCGTTAGAAGTCAGCATGACGACCATCGCCGCGCTCGTATTGCCCACGCCTTCCAGAAACTGCTTGAAAGCACAGTACATCATGAACGGCACGATCGACCACGACAGATAGCGGAAATAGGGCCTCGCCTGAGCGACGACCTCGGGCGCCTGCCCCATCCGGTCCATCAGAGCCTCCAGCCCCAGCAGCAGCGCCAGCAGGACGATTCCGGTCGCGGCATACAGCACGAGCGAATTCTGAAACAGAGCAGCCGCGCCGCGCAGATCGCGCTTGGCGTACGCCTCGCCGACCAACGGCGTCAGCCCCAGCGAAACGCCCATGCCCCAGAACATGAAGATGACGAACACGGCTCCGCCGAACGACACGCCGGCCAACGGCAGCGCGCCCAACCGGCCGACCATCGCGTTGTCAGCCAGCTGCACGACGACCTGCCCGACCTGCGACAGCATCACCGGCACGGCCAGCGTCAGGTTCTCCCGGTATTGCGGCAACCAATTCCGGAGTTTTCCTTTCCAAGCGAAACGTTCCATAGAAGCGCAAAGATAACCCGAATCCCGTTGTGCCGCAAATTCCCGAGACGCCGAACCGACCGTCGGACAAAAATACGAAGAAAATCGGCAGGTGGCATGCCGGAGTCAGGATCTCCGCCGGAACGAAACGCTCCCTCGTCCTTAGCCCCGCTCCGGACAGCGATGGGCAAGCAGGAACCGCAAGGCCCGGACTGAGCCGAAAACCAAACGGATACGGTTTCCATACCGGGGGGAAACGACCGGGAGCCGAGTCCGGCACGACGTGCGACACGGGACCAGGCGAACCGGCGGTCGCCGCCCTTCTGCGACGGCCCCGCGAAAAAAGCTTCGGCGGCCCTTGAAAGGACCGCCGAAGCGAAAACGGATAACCGCCGACTACGAGGCGAGATGAGTAGGCGAGTCGGCCGGCGCGACGGAGAGTTCGATCCGATCCCCGTCCGCACAAACCGTAACCCGGTCGCCCGCATGCACGGCGCCCGCAACGATCAGTTCCGACAGAGGCTCCTCGACCCGGTCGAGAATCATCCGGCGCAGCGAGCGGACGCCGTAGGCGGGCTCGTAACCCTGCTTCACAAGCAGGCGCTTGGCCTCGTCGCTCGCGTCGAGGGAGTAGCCCAGTTCGCTCACGCGGCGGCTCAAGCACCCCAGTTCCAGCTCGACGATACGCAGCACGTCCGTGTCGGAAAGCGTCCCGAATGTCACGATATCGTCGATGCGGTTGATGAACTCGGGAGCGAAGCTGCGCTCCAGATTCTTGCGATAGGCCGCCTCGCGGTTGAGCGCCTGCATGGCCGGTTTCGAAGCCGTGTTGTATCCGACGCTCTGGGCGCGCTGAGTAGCCTCGCGAGAGCCGACGTTCGACGTCATGATGATGATCGTATTGCGGAAATCCACCCGGCGGCCGAGGCCGTCGGTCAGCTGACCCTCGTCGAAAATCTGCAGCATCAGGTTGAAGACGTCGGGATGCGCCTTCTCGATCTCGTCGAACAGCAGCACGCAATAGGGGCGACGACGGACCTTCTCGGTCAACTGGCCTCCCTCGCCGTAGCCGACATAGCCCGGAGGCGAGCCGATCAGCCGGCTCACGTTGTGCTTCTCGGAATACTCGCTCATATCGACGCGCAGCAGCGCCTCCTCGGTATCGAACAGATACTTGGCCAGCTCCTTGGCCACATGGGTCTTGCCTACCCCGGTCGGACCGACGAACATGAACACCCCGATCGGACGGTTGGCATCCTTGAGTCCGGCCCGGCTGCGGCGGATCGCACGGGTCACCTTGCGCACGGCCTCGTCCTGCCCGATCACGACGCCGCCCAGATGCTTCTCCATGTCGAGCAGGCGAGCCTGCTCGTCGCCGGAAATGCGCGACAGCGGGATGCCGGTCATCGAGGCGATCACCTCGCGGATAGCCGTTTCGCCGACCTCGATCGGACTGCGGGCCATATTTTCCCGCCACTGCTTCTCGACCTCCTGCAGCCTCAGCCGCAAGGCCCCCTCGCGGTTGCGGAGCGTGGCCGCCAGCTCGTAGTTCTGCATCTTGATCGCCCGGTTCTTCTCCCCGGCCGCCTGCTCGATCTCCTGCTCGAGGAGTTTCAGCGACTCGGGGACCTGAGCGTCGAACGCCCGGGCACGGCTTCCGGCCTCGTCCATCACGTCGATGGCCTTGTCGGGAAAGAACCGATCGGTCACATAACGACGGGTCAGACCGACGCAGGCCGAAAGCGCCTCGTCCGTATAGCGCACGCAATGGTGCGACTCGTACTGGCTGCGGATGTTGCGCAGCATATGCAGCGTCTGCTCGGCCGAAGGCTGCTCGACGACGATCTTCTGAAAACGGCGCTCCAGCGCGCTGTCGGCCTCGATGTTCTCGCGGTATTCGTTCATCGTCGTCGCGCCGATGCACTGCAACTCGCCCCGTGCCAGGGCGGGCTTCAGTATATTGGCCGTGTCGAGCGATCCCTGCGTGCTTCCGGCCCCGACGATCGTATGAATTTCGTCGATGAACAGAATCACGTCGCTGCCCGACAACTCCTTGAGCAGCGCGTTGATACGCTCCTCGAACTGTCCCCGGTATTTCGTTCCGGCCACCAGCGACGACACGTCGAGCGAAAAAATCCGCTTGTGAAGCAGCACGTGGGGCACGCTCTTCTGAACGATGCGCAGCGCCAGCCCCTCGACGATAGCCGACTTGCCGACGCCCGCCTCGCCGATCAGCACCGGATTGTTCTTTTTGCGGCGGCCCAGAATCTGGATCACCCGCTCGATCTCGGCCTCGCGGCCGATCACCGGATCGAGCTTGCCCTCGGCGGCGCAGCGCGTCAGATCGACTCCGAACTGGTCGAGCATGCTATCCTTGGGCTTGTCGCCGGCCGGAGCGCCGATACGCATCACGCCGGAGAAGAGCCGCTCGGGATGCTCGCCCTCGTCGTCGCCCAGCAGCGACAGAAAGCGCATATTCTCGTAATAGTCCTCGTTGGGAGGCAGGTCCTTCAGGAAAGGAGCCGCCGTCTCGCCGGTCACGTTGTACAAAGCCAGTATCCGCGAGCTGATCGAGCTGCGGTCGTCGAGAATCGCCCTCAGCAGATGTCCCGTATTGAGCATGTGTTCCACGACGCAGCCCTTGCCCGCATCGGAAATGATTTGGCGCAACATCGATTCGCCGTTGATAGCGATCGTCTGTCGGAGAGCCTGAGACCGGCCGTCTTGCGCGACGACAGGACCCATTTCGCGTTCGAGACGCGTTTTGATCTGATCGATCTCCCAGTTTTTGAGCAGTTTCCGCAGCACATGGGAGGCATGACTTTCCTCCTGCTTAAGTATCGCGAGAAAGAGGTGATCCGTCGTCACTTCCGAACTGCTGCGGCGACGCGCCTCATAGCATCCTCCCAGAAGGACCGACTCCAGTTTCTTCGTTTGCTTAATTTGCATGGCGTTTTCCTCATTTGATTTTTCTGGAAAGATAACGCCGCGCGAAGACGCTTTATTATAGTTTCAGCCGCCGGGGCCACTCGCCGACTTCCAGATCGCGGATATCCGCTCCGTCGATCGTCAGACGCACGGCCGTCCTAACCTGGTGAAAGCCACTCAGCCCCGCAGCGCCCGGATTGATGTGGAGCCAGTCGTTGCGCCGGTCGTAAATCACCTTCAAAATATGCGAATGTCCGCTGACGAATATCTTCGGCCGGCGCAGGCGCAGCTGCGCCTCGACGCCCCGCTCGTAGCGGCCGGGATATCCTCCGATGTGAGTCATCGCCACGCGCACCCCCTCGCAGTCGAAAAGCTGCCAGCGCGGATAAGCCAGACGCACCGCTCCCCCGTCGATATTGCCGTAAACGCCCCGCAGCGGCTTGAAAGCCGCGATCGCATCGGCCGTTTCGACTCCGCCGAAGTCGCCGGCATGCCACAGCTCGTCGACATCGGCGAAAAAGTCGCGCAGCGGCGCGTCGAACGTACCGTGGGTATCCGAAAGTATTCCGATTCGTTTCAAAGCCGACCTCCCTTCCGCATTCTGCGATAAATCGATTATCTTTGTAAAGGTAATTCTTTTTCGCATGCAAACCAACATCCCGCTCGCGGAACGCCTGCGTCCCCGGACGCTGGACGAATACATCGGTCAGGAGCATCTGGTCGGTCCGGACGGCGTTTTCCGACGCTTTTTGGAGACGGGCAACGTTCCTTCGTTCATTCTGTGGGGCCCTCCGGGCGTCGGCAAGACGACGCTCGCGCGGCTCGTGGCGACTGCGCTCGACCGGAAAATGTTCACGCTCTCGGCGATCAACGCCGGCGTCAAGGACGTGCGCGAAGTGATCGAGCAGGCCCGCAAGAACCGCTTCTTCAACACGCCGGCCCCGTTCCTGTTCATCGACGAGATCCACCGTTTCAACAAGTCGCAGCAGGACTCGCTGCTCGGAGCCGTCGAGCAGGGGATCGTCACGCTCGTCGGCGCGACGACCGAGAACCCGTCGTTCGAGGTGATCTCGCCGCTGCTGTCGCGCTGTCAGGTCTACGTGCTCAAGGCGATGGAGGAGAGCGACCTGCAAAAGCTTCTGGACCGGGCCATAGCGACCGACACGGTCCTGCAGGAGCGCAAGGTCCGGGTCGAGCAAACGGCCGCCCTGTTTCGCTTCAGCGGCGGGGACGCGCGCAAACTACTGAACATCATCGACATTCTCAGCAACGCCACCGAAGGCGAGATCGTCATCAGCGACCGTAGCATCACCGAATGCCTGCAACAGAACATCGCCCTGTACGACAAGAACGGCGAGCAGCATTACGACGTGATCTCGGCCTTCATCAAGTCGGTGCGCGGCAGCGATCCGAACGCGGCGATCTATTACCTGGCCCGCATGCTCGCCGGAGGCGAGGACCCGAAGTTCATCGCGCGGCGGCTCGTAATCCTCGCCTCGGAAGACATCGGGCTGGCCAATCCGAACGGGCTGTTGCTCGCCAACGCCTGCTTCGACACGGTGCACAAGATCGGCATGCCCGAAGCTCGCATCACGCTGGCCGAAACGACGATCTACCTGGCTACGAGTCCCAAAAGCAACTCGGCCTACATGGCGATCGACGCGGCTCTGGCTCAAGTCCGGCGCGACACGACGAACCGCCCGGTCCCGCTGCATATCCGCAATGCGCCCACATCGCTGATGAAAGAGCTGGGCTACGGCGAAAATTACCGGTATGCGCATGATTTCGAGGGTCACTTCGCCGAGCAGGAGTTCATGCCCGAAGGATTGGAAGGCCGCCGCTTCTACACGCCGGACGACAATTCCAAAGAGCGGCAGATCGCCGAGCGGATCCGCACGTTGTGGAAAGGAAAATACTGATTACAAAAACAGCTTTCCGAACCTGCGGGCAGAAGCCTGCGCGCGACAACCGGCCGCGCCGCCGGATCGCAGGAAAGCGACTTCGCGATTTCCGCACGGCGGCGGCAACCCGTTCGGACCGGCCATGCGTATTCCGGCCGGGAAAACGGTCTTGCTCGCGCGATGCCGCGAACGTCCGCCGACTCGTTCCGGCCGCGCAGTCGGGACCACTCCTGAAAACGAGCCGGACACAGCCTTCCCCGGACAGAACCGCCCCCGGCACGCCGTCTCCCGGCAGGGACAAAAGCGACAGTGCCGGAACACGGAGCCCGCGCCATGCCTGCGGCACGGCCGCCCGCGCGAGGGGAAACCGGCCCTCGGACAACATTTGCCAAATCGGAAGGAAATAGCTACTTTTACTCGGTCAAAAAACTTTCCGAGCCATGAATACCCGAGAAATTCTGAGCCATATTCCCGACTTGCGGCATCTCGACAGCGGGATGTTCCTGCTGATGGCCGGCCCGTGCGTCGTCGAGAACGAGACGATGCTCCGGCAAGTGGCCGAAACGGCCTGCCGGATCACCGAGCGGTTGCGGATACCTTATATATTCAAAGCGTCGTACCGCAAGGCCAACCGCTCGCGGATCGACTCGTTCAGCGGCATCGGCGATCCGGAGGCGCTGCGCATGCTGGGCGCGATCCGAAAAGAATTCGGCGTACCGGTAGTGACCGACATCCACAATCCGGAAGAGGCCGCCATGGCCGCCGAGTACGTCGACGTGCTCCAGATACCCGCCTTCCTGTGCCGCCAGACTGATCTGCTCGTAGCGGCGGCCCGGACCGGCAAGATGGTCAACATCAAGAAAGGGCAGTTCCTTTCGCCCGAGGCGATGGCCTTCGCAGCCGGCAAGGTGCGCGACGCGGGCAATCCGAACATTCTGCTCACGGACCGGGGCACGATGTTCGGCTACCACGACCTGATCGTGGACATGCGCAGCATTCCCTCGATGCAGACGCTGGGCTATCCGGTCGTCATGGACATTACGCACTCGCTTCAGCAGCCCAATCAGGGCAGCGGAGTCACCGGAGGCCAGCCTGCGATGATCGAAACGATCGGCCGCGCGTCGATTGCGGCGGGGGCCGACGGAATTTTCATCGAGACGCATCCCGATCCGTCGGTCGCCAAAAGCGACGGAGCGAATATGCTCGCGCTCGAACGGCTCGAGGGACTTCTCGAACGGCTGTGCCGCATCCGGACGACGATCAACGAGCTATAGCGTCCGAAAGGCGTCGGCCAGCAAACCTCCGTTCCGCGAGAAACGCCCGCCTTCGCCTTTTCATACGGACGGACGGCGGGCCGGCCGACGATACGAAGCACTCCGGAACATTTCCTTTGCGAGGCGACGACATCGCAGAAGCTCTCCGGCAATTGTTAATAAAATCACAACAAATCGGGCCAAACGACCTTGCCGGTTTGCGATACGAAGCGTAATTTTACGGCAATGAAAAGGAAGTGGATTATCATAGCGGCTGCGATAGCGGTCGCGGTCGTTGCCGTCGTTCTGATCGTCTGCCTGTGCGGCCGGAACGAATCGCACGCACTGCCGGCCGAAGAAGCGGCCGAGGAAGAAACGGTCGAGCTGCTGTTCGGCATCGACAAGCAACGGTACGACATCGAGCAAGGCATTGTCAGGGAAGGAGAAACGGCCGGCCAGATTCTGGCCCGGTACGGAGTCGGAGCCGGTACGGTCGACCGGATCGCCAAAGCGGCCGAACCCGTCTTCAGCCTCAAGAACATCCGGTTCGGCAAGCCTTTCACCGTATTCCGCGAGAAAGACTCGACGTCCCGGCTCGCCTATTTCGTCTACGAGCCGACGGCGACCGACTACCTGATCGTCGATCTGAGCGGCGACTCGGTCGACGTCCGCAAGAACGCGAAGGAAGTGACCGTCGAGCGGCGGATGAAAACCGCCACGATCGAGAGTTCGCTCTGGAATTGCATGATCGACAACGGGATGAGTCCGAATCTGGCTATGGAACTGTCGGAGATCTACGCATGGAGCATCGACTTCTTCGGCCTGCAAAAGGGCGACAATTTCACGATCATTTACGACCAGCAGTTCGTCGACTCGACCGAGGTGGGCCACGGCACGATCTGGGGCGCCCGTTTCGAGCACGGAGGCAAGACATACTATGCCGTTCCGTTCGTGCAGGACGGCAAACTGAGCTATTGGGACGAGCAGGGCAACAGCCTGCGCAAGAACCTGCTCAAGGCGCCGCTCAAGTATAGCCGGATCAGCTCGCGCTTCTCGAACGGGCGCATGCATCCGATTCTGCGCATCCGGCGTCCACATCACGGGGTCGACTACGCCGCGCCGTCCGGGACGCCCGTCGTAGCGGTGGGCGACGGGGTCGTTATTTTCAAAGGATATGCCGGAGGAGGAGGAAACACGCTCAAGATCAAACATAACAGCGGATCGCTCGTTTCAGGCTACCTGCACTTGAAAGGATATGCGAAAGGGATCGCCAAGGGAACGCGCGTAAGGCAGGGGCAGCTCATCGGCTACGTAGGCTCGACCGGGCTGTCGACAGGTCCGCACTTGGATTTCCGGCTCTGGCGCAACGGTACGCCGATCGACCCGCTGAAAGTCCCGACCGAACCGGCGGAGCCGATCCGCGAAGCCAACCGAGCGGCTTTCACGGACATCAAGGACAGGATACTGGCCGAGTTGCAAGGCAGACTGGCCGACAGCCTGAGGGTCACCACTTTCGAGCAGACGCCCGATACCGCCGCGCGAACCGCGAAAACCGACAGCGTCCCGCAAAAATGATCGACCGAAGGATAACGGATTTCATCGCCCGGCACCACGTGCTGACGCTGTCTACCGTCGCGGACGGCATGCCGCACTGCTGCAACCTGTTCTATGCGTACGATCCGCAGCGGAACCTGTTCGCGGTCACCTCGTCGGACGAAACGCTGCATGCGAGGCAGGCGCGGCAGAATCCGCGCATCGCGGCCTCCGTCGTACTGGAAACCCGCGTCGTAGGCAAAGTGCAGGGACTTCAGATACGCGGCACGATGATGCCGGCGGAAGCGGAGACGCTTCCTTCCGTACGGAAAGTCTATCTCGGACGGTTTCCGTACGCGGCCGCGGTCAAGCTGGAATTATGGACGATCCGGCCCGATTTCATGAAACTGACCGACAACCGGCTCGGTTTCGGCAAAAAGATTGTTTGGGAAGACCGAACTAAAACCGAACGCATTGGACAGTCTGAAAGATAAAACGATAGCGGTCACGGGAGGCACGGGACTCGTGGGAAGCCATCTGACGGCCGAGCTGCTCCGCGAAGGTTGCTCGGTCCGCCTGATCGTCCGCAACGCCGGCAAGACGGATCTGCTGAAAGCTACGTTGCGACGCATGGGCGTGGCCGACCGTTACGACCGGATCGAGTTCCGGCAGACCGCGCTGAACAATCCGCACACGTTGCGGGAGGCCGTCCGAGGCACGCAAGTCCTGTTCCACTGCGCGGCTCAGGTCTCGTTCGATCCGGAACGGGCGGACGACATCGTCTCGTCGAATACGGAAATCACGACCCACATAGTCAACAGTTGTCTCGAATGCGGAGTCGGACTGCTCGTGCATTGCAGTTCGATTGCTACGCTGGGAGAACCCCGGCACGAGGGAGAACCCGTCACCGAGTCGTGCACGCTCGACAGTCCGGTCGGAAAGTCGGCCTACGCGATCAGCAAGATCTATGCGGAGAACATCGTGCGGCGCGGCATCGCACAGGGACTGAAAGCAGTCATCGTCAACCCGGCCATCGTCATCGGCGAAGGGAACTGGACCAGCGGCAGCTCGCTGCTGATCGCTTTCGGCGCGCGCGGAGGCTTTTTCTATACCCGGGGCGTCAAAAGCTACGTCGACGTCAGGGATGTCGCCCGGGCCATGGTCCTGCTGGCGCAAAGACCGGAAACGGCCGGGAGCCGGTTCATCCTCTCGGCGGACAGCCTCTCTTTCCGCGATTTTTTCGGCATCGTCGCCCGAGCGGCGGGACGCCCTGCGCCGAGTATCCCGATCGGGAAACCGGCGCTTCGCATGGCGTCGAAGCTGGACGAGAGAATCAGCCGCATGACCGGGCGAGAGTATCTGCTATCGCCATCGGTAGTCGAGAACGCCTCCAGCCGCTCGCGCCACTGCGGCGAACTGATATCGCGGACGACCGGCTTCCGATACACTCCGCTGCACGAAACGCTGAAACGCGTCACCCGAGCATACATCGATGAAAAACGCAACCGATAGCATAGCGGTCATCATCGTGGCTGGAGGCAGCGGTGCCCGCATGGGGGCCCGGCTGCCCAAGCAGTTCCTTCCGCTCGACGGCCGCCCGGTGCTGATGCACACCGTGCAACGGTTCGCCGACGCGCTGCCGCAGAGCCGGATCGTCGTCGTCCTGCCGTCAAGCCATATCGAATATTGGGACAAGCTGTGCCGCCGGCACGGTTTTGCCGTCCCGCATATCGTCTGCACCGGCGGAGCGAACCGATTCGAGTCGGTTTCCAACGGGCTCAGGCACGCCGGCGAGGCCGAGCTGATCGCCGTGCACGACGGCGTACGGCCGCTGGTAAGCCGCGAAATCATCGAGCGCGCGACGGAAGACGCACGGACTTACGGAGCGGTCATTCCGGTCGTCAGACCGATCGACTCGATGCGGCGTATCGACCGCGACGGCAGCCGGATCGTCGACCGGAGCCTTTACCGGATCGTTCAGACCCCCCAAGTATTCCGTGCCGACATCCTGCGGAACGCGTACGCCCGACCGTTCGACGAACGGTTCACCGACGATGCGAGCGTCGTCGAAGCCGCCGGACAACCGGTCTACCTATGCGAGGGCTCGTACGAAAACATCAAGATCACGACGCCGGTCGATATGCTGACGGCCGAGGCCCTGCTCGCCCAAAGACAGCGGACGTCCGCCACAGCCGGCGAATAACTCGTCGGCAGACGCATCCCCGAAATTTTTCGCCGGCAAAGGGTACGCCGGCCGAAAACCTGACCGGACCGGGCGCTTCACGATGTTCCGCCCGACTCCGGACAGACAAAAAACGGATCCTGCCGGATAAGTATGGATACGGTCGGGAAACGTTTCGGCAACTGCGGAAATCCCGACAATTTCCGGAAAATCGTAAGGAATCCGAAGGTCTCTTTCCGATCCGTTTCCAAGCGGGGGACAAAGCGAAAGACCATCCTGCGACAATTCGGGAAACGGCGCGACGACAGGACGGACATGCCGCCTGAAACGGAAGCCCTACCCGGCGACGGCCGACGGATTCTTTTTGCCGAACTTGCGTTTGATCCAGCGCGGAAAGATTATGGCCCCTATGGCCAGGTAAGGATAATAGGTCACGCCGCGCCACAGCAGCGCGATCAGCGTTGCGGCCCCCAGTTGCATGGCCTGCGGCACGACGATCAGATCGCGGCAATAGGTACTGAAGACATATTCGGCGAAACCGCTGCCTCCCGGAGTCGGCATGATCAGCATCATGATCCACATGACGAGCTGGCGCGCGAAGAGCAGAAACTGATCGCTGACCGAGAAAAAGGCCATGATCAGCGCGTTGGCCACCAGATAGCGCGAGCTCCATGACAGAAAGGTCGACGATCCGGCCTTGAGCCAGAATCCCCACCCGGCCCGCCGCAGCTCATGGGACGAACGGATGATGTCGCTGCCGGTCCGACCCGCCGCATGATACCATCTCCGGAGAAAGCGTATCCGGAATATTTTCAGAATCAACCATTTCAACCCGCGAGGATTGACGAACAGGCCGTAGGAAAGAACCAGCACGTAAGCCAGCTTCAGAAAGTACCCGGCCAGTGCGATGCTCATCAGTCCCCGCGTGACGGCTCCGGTGACATCGAAAAGCTCCGCCCGGCCGACGATCAACATGAGCAGCGGAAACATCACGATGAAATAGACCTCGTCGAGAAACGACGTCAGCATGACGATGGCCGAACTTCGTCCGACGCTGATCCCCTCCTTGTGGACGTACAGGATCGCGACGCTCGTCCCGCCGACGGCCGAAGGCGTAATGGCCGACGTGAACTCCCACAGCATGATGACGCGAAAAGCCTGCCGCCAGTTCAGGCTGTCCCCGCTCAGCACGCGTATGCGGATCATATAGCCCAGATCGCGGCCGAACATGAACAGCACGGCCATCAGCAGCCAGAACGCGGTATGCCATGTGAACGAAATGCCTGCGAAAACGGCCGGGTCGAAGTCGCGCCACAGCATATAGCCCACGACGCCCAGCCCGATCAGGATCGGATATATGGCATTGCTGAGCTTGATCTTGCCCAGCGGGCTTTTCTTTTCCGGTTGCCGTTCCACTTGCAGTCGTTTTTACGCTTACCTGTTCCTGTCGGCCTTCTCGTCGGAGGGAACCGTTTTGAAGAGTTTGTCGCCCCGGCGGATCAGCGTCGGAACCTTGATCGAGCAGAGGACGCCCTGCGGAGCCTCCTGCACGGGTTTCAACGCCACACGGATCTCCTCGACGACGAACTCGACGACACCGGTCGTCTCGCCGGTCAGAAAGACCGGCTCGCCGACCGACAGCGGAGCCGCCTCGACCTGCAGTTCGATGACGCCGATGCGGGCGAAATAGTTCGTCACCTTGCCCACGTACACTTTGCGTACGGTAGCCGACGATCCGTAAGTCCGGCTCCACTCGCCGGCCCGGGCCCCCATGTAATAGCCGCCCCAGAATCCCCGGTTGAAGACGGTCCGAAGCCTCTCTTTCCATTGCTCCGCCCGTTCGGGCGTGTACGTCCCCTCCTCGATCGCCCGCAACGCCTCGTCGTAACACTCGACGACCCGCTTCACATAGTCGGCCGAGCGGGCGCGCCCCTCGATCTTCAGCACGCGAACGCCCGCATCGAGAAACCGGTCCAGAAAGTCGACCGTGCAGAGGTCTTTGGGCGACATGATATATTTGTTGTCGACGACCAGCTCCTCGCCGCTCTCGCGGTCCCGGACCGTATAGGCGCGGCGGCATATCTGGCGACAACTTCCCCGGTTGGCCGAATGCGCCGACTCGTGCAGGCTCAGGTAGCACTTGCCCGAGACGGCCATGCAGAGCGCCCCGTGCGCGAACATCTCGATACGGAGCGGCTCGCCCTTGGGCCCCCGCAGATCGCGCGAGCGGATGCCGTCGGCAATCGCGCGCACCTGAGCGAGGCTCAACTCGCGTGCCAGCACGACGACATCGGCGTACTGCGCGTAAAAGGCGACGGTCTCGATATTCGACAGATTGAGCTGAGTGGATATGTGCACCTCCAGCCCGATGCTGCGGGCGTAGAAAATGGCGGCCTGATCCGACGCGATCACGGCATCGACCCCCTCGCTCCGGGCCCGGTCCATGATCCGGCGCATCTCGGGCAAATCCTCGTCGTAGAGGATCGTATTGACGGTCAGGTAAGTCTTGATCCCGTGCCTTCCGGCCTCCGAGACGATGCGCGACAGGTCGTCGAGCGTAAAGTTGAACGACGAACGCGCCCGCATGTTGAGCTGCTCGACGCCGAAATAGATCGAATCGGCCCCGGCCTGAACGGCGGCGGCCAACGACTCGTAGCACCCCACCGGGGCCATGATCTCCACATCGCTCCGCTTGACAGTCATCGCCAGTTACTTTCTGCGGTTCAACAACATGTCGGAAAGCTCTCGTAGCGGCGCGAGGCGCTCCTCGGAAAGGCGAAGACTGCGAAGCACCTGTCGCGCTTCGTCGAAATAAGAAGCGACGACGCGCTCCGTCGTCTGACGGACCGCCAGCGAGTCGTACACGGCACGGACGGCGGCGATCTTCTCATCGGGAGCCATTCCCGCATCGTGCAGCAAAGCGAGCAGCCTCGCACGGGTCGGAGCATCGGCGGCCTTCAGCGCGCTGGTCAGCAGATAGGTTTTCTTGCCTACCAGAATATCGCCTCCTACGGGCTTGCCGAACACCGCCGGATCGCCATACGTGTCGAGCAGATCGTCCTGAAGCTGGAAAGCCATTCCGAGGTCGATGCCGAAACGGTACAGCAACTCGGCCTGCACCGGCTCGGACCCGCCGCACAGCGCGCCGATCTTCAGCGCGCCGGCCAGCAGAACGGCCGTCTTCAGTTCGATCATCCGCAGGTACTCCTCGACGGTCACGTCGTCGCGGCTCTCGAAATCCATATCGTACTGCTGTCCCTCACAGACCCCGACGGCCACGTCCGTAAACACGGCGAGCAGCTGCGGCAACACGGCCTCGTCGCACTGCGAAAGCAGACGGTAAGCCCAAATCATCATCGCATCGCCCGAAAGAATCGCCACATTGTCGTTCCAGCGCGTATGCACGGCAGGCTTGCCCCGACGCATGTCCGAACGGTCCATGATGTCGTCGTGCAGCAACGTGAAATTATGGAAAACCTCTATGGCCATCGCGGCCGGCTTCGCAGCGTCGATCCCTCCGCGGAAAGCCGAGCAGGCCATCAGCAGGGCGACCGGCCGGATCCGCTTGCCGCCCTCCTCGAGCGAATAGGCGATCGGCTCGTACAGCAGGCGCGGCTCGCGCGGCCATTTCATCGACCGGAGCTCCTGCTCGAAGATCCCCTGCAATTCATTGAAAGAGTACATATCCCGAAATATTTGTCTCGTTAAAACCGGAAAGTGCAAAGTTAGCAAATCTTTACGCAATGCGGGCAGCCATCGGTCCAAATATTCGCATGGGGAAGCATGTCCGGTCCTCGCCGGTCCCCGGAATCTTCCTCGGCGGCCGGCGGAATAGATGTTTTTTGCGCGTCGGATGCCATACCGGACGTTTTTTTTCCTATATTTGAAAACGCAACCAAATTAAAATAATTTAATAACAACGCATCCAATGAAAAAAGTAGCAGTCGGCGTAGATATCGGAGGGACGAACTCCGTCTACGGATTAGTGGACGACCAGGGCCATATTCTCAGCGAGGGCGTATTTCCCACGCGCAATTATCCGGACTCGGACCTGTATATCGAGGAACTGTATATCGGCATCCAGAACCTGCTCAAAGCCGCCGGCGACGAGGTCGAGCTCGTGGGCGTGGGTATCGGGGCCCCGAACGGCAACTATTACCGGGGGACGATCGAGAACGCGCCCAATCTGCCGTGGAAGGGACCGATCAGCGTAGTCGAAAAGATGAAGCGCTTCTTCCCCACCCTGCCCGTCATTCTGACCAACGATGCGAACGCCGCGGCCGTAGGCGAAATGATCTACGGCGGAGCGAAAGGCATGAAGGACTTTCTGGTCGTCACGCTCGGGACCGGTTTGGGCAGCGGCTTCGTGGCCAACGGCCAACTGATCTACGGATATACCGGATTCGCCGGTGAGCTGGGGCACGTTACGGTCAGCCACACCGGCCGCGTCTGCGGCTGCGGCCGCAAGGGGTGTCTGGAAACCTACGTCTCGGCGACCGGCATCAAGCGGACGATATTCAAGCTGATGGCAGACAGCATGGAAGAGAGCGAGTTCCGCCACATCACGTTCAACGACCTGACGGCCGAAATGATTACCAAGGCGGCCCTCAACGGCGATCCGCTCGCCATCGAAGCCTACGAGTATACGGGCATGCTGCTCGGGCATGCGCTGGCCGATGCCGTGACGATCACCAGCCCCGAGGCGATCTTCCTGTTCGGCGGACTGGCCAAGGCCGGCAAATACATTTTCGAGCCGACGAAGAAATATATGGAAATGCACATGATGCCCGTTTTCCGCAACAAGGTGAAGCTGCTTCCGTCGGGCATCGACGGCAAGAACGCGGCCGTGCTCGGCGCATCGGCTCTCGTTTGGCAGAGTCTGACCGGCAAGCAGATGTAACGGCGGCAGGTATACTGCACGAGAAAGCCAGGAGAAACGGCGCACGCCGTTTCTCCTGGCTTTCTTATATCCGTTATATCCGCGCGACTCCTAACTCGATCCATGACCGGACGCAGGCGGCCTCTTTACGCCTGCATTCCGCATCCGTGCCTCCGCACGCTACCCGAACCGGCCTCTTTCACAGAAACATCAGCCCCCGAAGCCGATACCGACCGAACGCATTGGCGTTTCCGCACGATCCGCCGTCCGGACAGCGGCCGAATAATAAGGACGCGCCCACTCCTCGAAAGAGGGGAAATCCGTTTTGCATGAAAATTGAAAGATTCCGTACCACGCGCAGCGAACGGAAACCGCGCTGTCCCGCGCGGAACGCCATAACGCGGAATATCCAAAAAACAAAAAAATCGAATTATGAGAAACGGAGTCATGATGCAATATTTCGAATGGAATCTGCCCAACGACGGCAACCTTTGGAAAAAACTGAAACAGGATGCCAAGCACCTGCACGAAACAGGCGTGACGGCCGTATGGATTCCGCCCGCATACAAAGCGGACGAGCAGCAGGACGAGGGCTACGCGACATACGATCTGTACGATTTGGGAGAGTTCGACCAGAAAAATACGGTCCGGACCAAATACGGAACGAAGCAAGAACTCGTCGAGGCCATCGACGAGCTGCACAAGCACGGAGTGCAAGTCTACCTCGACGCCGTGATGAACCATAAATGCGGAGGGGACTATCCCGAAAAGTTCATGGCTCAGCAGGTCGATCCTTCGAACCGGAACGAGCCGGTGGGCGAGCCGCACGAGATCGAGGCGTACACCGGTTACGATTTCAAGGGACGCGGCGACAAGTACTCCGACTTCAAGTACCACTGGTATCACTTCTCGGGCACCAGTCAGGGCCCCGACAACGAGCATATCGACAAGATATTCCGCATACTCGGCGAGGGCAAGCAGTGGAGCGAAGGGGTAGACTCCGAAAACGGCAACTACGACTACCTGCTGGGAAACGATCTGGATCTGGATCATCCGGAAGTCATTCACAACCTGTTGCACTGGGGTATGTGGGTGGCCAAGGAACTGAACCTCGACGGCGTCCGCCTCGACGCGATCAAGCATATGCGCGACACGTTCGTCAAACAGTTTCTGGAAACCGTCCGCGCCAGCCGCGAAAGCACGTTCTACGCGGTCGGAGAGTATTGGAACGGCGATTTCGACTCGCTGGAAGCCTATCTGAACGTTGTCGGGCGCGAAATCGACCTATTCGACGTGCCGCTGCACTACAAAATGTATCATGCCTCGCAGAAAGGGCGCGACTTCGATCTGACGGGATTTACCGAAGGATCGCTCGTGGAGCGCTACCCTGCCAACGCCGTAACGTTCGTGGATAACCACGACTCCCAGAGGGGGAGCTCGCTCGAATCCCAGATCAAGGACTGGTTCAAACCGTTGGCTTACGGCATGATTCTGCTGATGAAAGAGGGCTACCCGTGCATTTTCTACGGAGACTATTACGGAATCGGCGGCGAACAGTCTCCGCACAGAGCGGTTCTGGACATTCTGCTCGACGCGAGACGAAAGTATGCCTATGGCGAACAGGACAACTACTTCGACCATCCGAATACGGCGGGTTTCGTTCGTCGCGGCGACGCCGAACACCCCGGCTCGGGGCTGGCCCTGCTTGTCTCGAACGGCGAAGATGGCGAAAAGACGATGTTCGTCGGCAAGGAGCGCCGGGGCGAGCGGTGGCGAGAGATAACCGGCTGCGTCGCCGAGGAAACCACGATCGGCGACGACGGTCGGGCGGCTTTCACGGTGCCGGGCGGCAAGCTGGCCGTCTGGGTGCGGAAGTAAGGCGATCCGGGCGATCATATGCTTCACCGTACCCTCTCGGCCCCATACCTGTTTCGGCGCCTCCGTCCGGACGGTCTCTCCCGTCCGGACGGAGGCATGGCCGTTCTCGCACGACAGAAATCGGGGATCGATGCCGGCACGAATTCAAAGTATATAATCGCGGCGATCCGCCCGTTCCCCACCGCCGGGCCGGAGAGGGGACATGCCCGCTTCCGGCCGTCACCGTACGACAGCCGCCTCATCCCGACACATGCCGCCCCCGACACGCCCTAATATACGCCTACCCCAACCGCCCCTTACTTCCGGTCTTGTCGCCCGCTTCCTCTACCGGTAACGGTTTGCGGAAAGCGGTCATACACCTTACCGCACAGACCGGCCATACGACGTCTCGGACGGTCCGGAACGGCTTTTTCCGTTCGGGCAATGCAGCTCACCGATAACGGCAAGCAAGAAGCGATGCCGGCACGCCAAAACCCATGATCGCGATAAGAGATTCGCACCGGCCGAGCCGCTGTCCCGTACATGGTTAAATATGCAACTACTAGGAAGAAAGATTTTTACGTCCGGTCGGACCGACCGGACATTTTTTCACTATCTTTGGGTACCAAGTCAATCCTAAACCCTCTTTTATGAAAAAATCGCTCGTCTTACTACTGATCTCGAGCCTCGTCTCGGGACTGTACGCCCGGCAACCGCGCACCGTCGTCGAACCCCCGTTCGCATTCCGTAACTCGGGCACGCTCGAAATCAAGCGGATCGAGCTCGCGCCCGAATCGACGACCGTCTACATCCAAGCCTATTTCCGACCTCACAACTGGATACGGATCAGCTCGGAAACCTATATCCGTGCAGGCGCCGAAGGCGAAAAGCTGACAGTCCGCTCGGCCGACGGCATGCCGCTCGACACCGAGTTCTACATGCCCGAGACGGGACGCCACGACTTCTCGCTGAGCTTTCCTCCCGTCGATCCGAAAACAGCGAAGATCGACCTGATCGAAAGCGACTGCCCCGACTGCTTCAAAATATACGACATCGACCTGACGGGCAAAAAAGCGAAGCCGGGCCGTGCGGCTCTCGCAAAAAAATACAAGAAAACCGTCCCTCTGACGGGAAATTTCACCGCACCCGTCGTCAGCGACAGCCCGGCCCGGATCGCAGGAGCGATTACGGGCTACGATCCCCGCTTTTTCGACCGGATCGAAATCGCGTTCTACTCTCCGATCGTCGGGGACGGAGCGACCGAACTCTCCGTGCCCGTCCGGGAGGACGGATCGTTCGAAACGGGGCTGAACATCCTCACGCCGATACGCGGGATGCTCTTTCTGCCCGGATTCGTCACCCTTCCGTTCTATGCCGAGCCCGGGCGGGAGACCGCGCTGGAGATCGATCTGGGAGCAGTATACCGTAAAACATCGGTATTCAAGGAACTGCATCCGCAGACTTCCCCTGTCGTATACTACGGAGAACTCGGCCGCGTGAACGAGGAACTGGCCCGACTGCAAAAGATTCAGGTCCGAACGGGCACCCACCACATCGGCTACCACTTCGACCGCCTGACCCGGATTCACGGCATGCGGCCCGAGCAGTACAAGCAATACGTTATGGAGGAATCGGCACGCCGTCTCGCCCAGATCGACACGCTGAAGGAGTTCTGTCCCCGCAGCCGGGAGATCGCCGAAAAGACCGTCCGAGCCGAAACGCTGACCGATCTGCTCAACTACTCCACGATGATGGAACACGCCTACCGCACGGTAAACAAGCTCTGGGACCGGAGTCAGCCGCTCGACATCGAAATCGAGAAACCCGGCCCGGCCTATTACGATTTCGTGAACGACTATCCGGTCAACGACGAAACGATGCTCGCGGCCGGCACGACGGCCCTCGAGGCGCTCAACGACTTCACGCTGTATCTGATCGCGACCCATCCGAAAACGCAGCATCTGGGACCGCAACACTACCTGTTCCACCCCGACTCTATCCTGAACGATCCGGCGACCGTGCGTCTGATCGGCTCCGACCGCGGAATACTTTACGATCTGACGCTCTTTCGGGACATGATCGGCCGGATCAACAACGGTTTCCCGCTGACGGACGCTCAGGCGCAGTCGCTCGATACGCTTTTCAGCAACCGGGCATTCGCGCGCGAAGTGCTCGCACGCCAGCGGCGGATCGACTCGCTGATCGCGGAGAACAAGAAAAAAACGGGATTCGCGATCCGTCCGACGCCGTTCCGCGACACGCCCGAGCAAAAGATCGAGGCGATCTGGGAAGCCTACCGGGGAAAAGTCGTTTTCGTCGACGTATGGGAAACCTGGTGCGGTCCTTGCCGCCGGGCCATGGAAGCCACCGAGCCGATCAAGAAAGAGCTCGACGGCCGGGGCATCGTCTACCTCTATCTGGCCAGCGAATCCTCGCCGCTCGAGGCGTGGCACAATCTGATTCCCGGCATACCGGGCGAACACTACCGGCTGGACCAGGAAACCGCCGCCGCGTTGCGGGAAAAGTTCGGATTCAACGGCGTACCCTCCTATCTGCTGATAGACCAGGAGGGGAAGGTCGCATATCAGCGGACCGGATTCGAAGGCCCTGAAAAAATAAAGCAGCTATTGCTCGAAGCTTCGGAAAAATAGGTATCTTCGGGAACGAATACGACAAACGAACCATACTTATGAAAAGCGTCGAAGACACGCTGCTCGGGCGCCGGTCGATCCGGCGGTACGAGCGGCAACCCGTCGAGCGGGAAAAGCTCGACCTGATCTACGCGGCGATCCGCAACACGCCGACCAGCTACAACGGCCAGCAGTTCTCGGTCATCGCCGTGACGGACCAGACAGTCAAGGAGGAATTGTACGAAATCACCGGCCAAAAGCAGATCAAGACCTCGGCCATTTTGCTGGTTTTCTGCCTCGACTATCACAAGCTCCGCGTGGCGGCCGCCGCCAAAGGCATGCGGACGCCTCCGTTCGAGAGCACGATCGACGGCTACACGGTCGGCGTGATCGATGCCTCGATGGCGATGATGAGCGCCGTGACGGCCGCCGAGTCGCTCGGACTGGGCTGCTGCTGCGTGGGCTATGTCCGCACGGCCGATCCGCGCCGCATATCGGACATGCTCGGCCTGCCCGAAGGCGTATCGATCGTCTGCGGACTGACGATCGGCTATCCGCGAGAGATGCCCGACCTGAAGCCGAAGCTGCCCGTGGAAGCCGTCGTGCACGAGGGCCGCTACATGCCCGATGAGAAGCTGGCTCCGCTGCTGGAGACGTACGACCGACAAGTCGCCGAGTTCAACCGCAGCCGGACCGGCGACCGGACCGACAACGACTGGGCCGGCCACATAGCCGACTACCACCGCCATTCGATGGAACACGGCATCGGAGAGTACCTCGAAAAGCAGATCGGACTGGAGAAGTAGCGTCCGAGGCACACACGTCTGAGGACTTCCGATAAGCGGATGCGGGAACGGGCCGATCCGCATAAGGAACCATGCCGGAAGGCGGTCGGTGAGGATTTCGTCCTACGCCTTCCGGCATTTTATCGTGCCTGCGGAAGCTGGATCGGAACGAACCGATCCGCATTCCGAAAATAATCGGCCCCGGGAACGATTCGCAGGCCGGCGGCATATTACGGTCATATAAGTCAACCGTGCCGGGGCTGTCGCAGCCCCAGTTCTGAGTCGTTCGCCGCTTCCGGCAAACCGTTCCGTCCGCACCGGTTCCCCCGAAAGGATGCGTATCGCGAACCGAATATGTCGCCGGCCAGTTCTTTATGTATCCGAAAAACAGGGGCTATTGCGTCCGGGCCTTCTTCTCGAACAGAACGTGTATCCACAGCGGCCGGCGGCGACCATAGAGCAGGTATTGAATCCGGTTCAGCGCGCGGGCCGGAAAGCAGACGGCCCATTTCAACGGCCCGATCTCCGGACGGACGAGCTTCGCCCCGCAATGCACGCACCCTTCCTCCTGGGCGTAGCTGCCGTACGGATACCCGCAAAGACGGTAAAGGAAGACCGACAGCGGATTGGTCACGGCCTGCCCCCGCCCGACGAGCCGGGCGTCGCGGACCTCCATACCCGGGAAAAGTTCCTCGAGCCTCCCCCGGTCGAAACGGCTCAGGTGACCGGTCGTCGGATTGACGGCCCCGCAGCGCGCGCACCGCGTCCGGTTCGCGCGCAGATCCTGACGATAAGGCACGCCGATCAAGGCCCAGCGGGAAGAAACCCGCGCAATCTCGCCGCAGGCTTGCCTCAGCTTCTGCGGCGGCACATGCTCCAATACCTCGGTGCAGAACACCGTATCGAACGACCTGTCGGCGAAATCGAGGGCCGTCACGTCGCCCTGTACAGGCACGATTCCCGGCTCGTCGATCTCGGGTTTCCGCAGATCGAGCGCCGTGACCTCCCTATAAAGAGCGGTTAGGCGTCGGGACAGATAGCAGTCCCTCGCCCCGATCTCGAGCACGCGGTCGCCGCCCGGCGCAAGCGACATCAGGTCGGCGATGCGCAACTGCTCGCGCGCGCCGGCGCGCTGTTCGGCCAAATCGAACTCCATGACGTCAAATTTCAAAGATACTCACCCGCATCGTCCGCCCGTCGAGCACGAGCAAGCGCCCCGCCAGCGTCTCTCCGAAGCCGGATAAGAGCTTGACCGTCTCGAGGGCCTGCAAGGACCCGATCACGCCCACCACGGGCGAAAGCACTCCGACAATCTCCTTCTGAGGTGGCTCCTCGGGATAGAGCGACCGGTAGCCGCCCGCCCCGCGAGCGTGGAACACCGATACCTGTCCCCCTGCCTGCTCGGCCGTTCCGTATACCATCGGCACGCCGGCCGAGGCGCAATAGTCGTCGATCACATAGCGCGCGGCATAGTTATCGGTACAGTCGACCACGACATCCGAACCGTGCAACCGCTCGGAAGCATCGGCAGCCGTCAGTCGCCCGGCGACGATTTCCAAGCGACAGCCGGGATTCAGCCGCGAAAGACGCGCGGCCGCAGCCTCGGCTTTCAGCGCCCCGATCTCGGCAGTCGTGTACAACACTTGGCGCTGCAGATTGCTCGGCGACACCGTATCGCTCTCGACGATCCGGATATGCCCCACCCCGGCCGCCACGAGATAGTTCAGTACGGCCGAGCCGAGCCCGCCGGCCCCGACGACCGTCACCCGGCTTTCGAGCAGCCTCGACTGTCCCTGCTCGCCGAAGCCATCCACCAACAAATTGCGCTGGTAGCGCTCCCGCTCTCTTTCGGATATTTCGCGCATCGGTAAACGTTTACCGCAAAGATAGCAATTCCGCAGCGAATCGCGCACTTCCGCAGGCTCGGAGCATCGACCCGGCGCACGAAGCGGATACAAACCGTTCCTCCCGACCGGGACTATGCTACGGCAAGTCCGTCGATCCTTGCGGCAGGGCGGACACCTTTTTGGCTCCGATCAGGGAAGAGACGCCGGACGGACCGTCTCGGGACGCATACCCGCACTCCCGGCCCTATTTTTTCAGATTGGGAAGGAACCACGCCGCCAGCCCGATCAGCGGCATAAAGCCGGACAGGTTGTAGATGAAATCGATTCCGCGACTGTCGGCCAGATCGCCGAGAACCGCCGCCCCGATTCCGGCCACGCCGAAAGCGAAACCGAAGAACAGGCCGGAAACCAGTCCCAACTGGTAGGGCAGCAATTCCTGAGCGTAGACCAGAATGGCGGGAAACGCCGACGAAAGCATCAGCCCGGCGCAGAAGCTCAGCACAACCGTTGCGACCAGACTGTCGACATGGGGCATGGCGAGCGAAAAAGGAGCCGTTCCCAGAATCGACGCCCAGATCACGTACTTGCGGCCGAACCGGTCGCCGGCCGGGCCGCCGAGCATCGTTCCGAAAGCCGTTGCGGCCAAAAAGACGAACAACAGGATCTGCGACTGGCCGATCGTAACGCCGAACTTGTGGATCAGGTAAAACGTATAATAGTTGGTCAGCGCCGCCATGTACATGTACTTGGAGAAGATCAGTACGAGCAGCACGGCGATCGCCCATACGGTCCTGCGCAACGACAGAGGCATACCGGCCCGGACGGTTTCCGCTTCGTCCGTCGCCGGCGCATCGAGAAACGAACGCTTGTACCAACGGCTGATCGGCACCATGATCGCCACGGCAACCAGCGCGAAGACGGCGAACCAGGCAAAATGCGCACGTCCGTACGGCGCGACCAGAACGGCCACCAGAAGCGGCCCCAACGCATAGCCCAGATTGCCGCCCACCTGAAACAGCGACTGAGCCAGCCCCCGATGTCCGCCCGAGGCGAGCGAAGTGAGGCGCGAGGCTTCGGGATGGAATACCGACGAGCCGATACCCGTCAGCGCCGTCATGGCCAGTACGCCCGCGAAAGAGGAGGCATAGGCCAGCCCCAACAGCCCGAACATCGTGACGGCCATGCCCGCAGGCAGAGCCCACGCCGAAGGGCGCTTGTCGAAATAGAGTCCGGCCAACGGCTGAAAGACCGAACCGGCCAGTTGATAAATCAGCGTGATGAGCCCGATCTGGGCGAAACTGAGCGTCAGGTCGTGCTTCAGCATCGGATAGATGGCCGCAATGACCGACTGCAGCGTATCGTTGAAAAGGTGCGCCACGCTCAGAGCCCACAGAATACCGAATGTGATGCCGGTCGCAGCCCGGCTTCTGTCCCGATCCATCGAAAAATCGTTCTTAACGGTTCGTCCGTCGCCGTACGCTCGTCCCCATTCCGGAAGCGGCAGAATCCAGCCTCCGGCGGGAGCCCGGCGAAAAACCGCCCAAAGGTACGCATTTCTTCCGTGCATCCAACCGAATCCCGGAGCGAATCTTCGCGCTCCATGTCGGGGCGTTCGCCGTTTTGCCACAAGCGGCCTTTTCCTGCGGTCGTTACGGCAGAATACTGTTCCGCACGGTCCGGTCTACCGGACGCTTCCGAAACGAAAGCTTCGCGCATGGTAGCGCGAAGCTTTCGTATGCAACAGTCTCAACGGATGCCCGACTCACCGCAAAGGTTCCTTACCGGTCATTTCCCGCTTTCATGTTTCTTGCCGTACAGGAAACGCTTGATCTTGTGCGTGGGCGTTTTCTCGAAGCCCTCCTGATTCTCGACGACCACCGAAATGCGCGAGAAACGGTTTACCTTGGAATTGACATAGTACAGCAGCTCCTTCTTGATTTCCTCCATCCGAGCGCCGAGTTTCTCCTTGACCGTCTGATACTTGCGCTCGAGCTCCTCTCGGTTGAAATAGACGATCGCCACGAGCTTGCCCATATCGTCCTCCTGAACCAGCGAGTCGTTGACCAACGCGTGGCCGTTGAGCACGTTCTCGATCTCCTCGGGATAGATATTCTCGCCGCTCGGACCGAGGATCATGTTAGAAAGCCGCCCTTTGATGTACAGATATCCGTCGGCGTCGAATACGCCGAGGTCCTTGGTACGGAACCAGCCGTCCTCGGTGAACGAGTCGGCCGTCGCTTCGGGATTCTTGTAATAGCCCATCATCACGTTCGGTCCCTTGACGACGATCTCGCCCTCGCCCGAAAGAGGATTCACGTTGTCGAGCCGGGCCTCGATGCCTTGCAGCATCGGTCCGGTCGACTGGTGGCGCACCATGGTCGGATTGACGCCGGCCAGCACGGGCGCCGTTTCGGTCAGTCCGTAGCCGATCGCATAAGGGAACTTGCCCTCGAAAAGAAATTGTTCGACACGGGGATCGAGTTTCGCACCGCCGATACCGAAAAATCGTATCCGGCCGCCGAACAGCCTCATCAGCTTCTTGCCGGCGATCCGGTGCAGCCATTTGCGTCCCCACTCGCGATCGTAAAGCCAGCGCATCAGGCGGTTCGCCGAAAGTTGCGGAAGAACTTTGTTCTTATAGATTTTCTCGATGATGAGCGGAACGCTAAGCATGATCGTCGGACGGACGACCCGGAGGACCGGAAGCAGGACCGACGCCGTGGGAGCCTTATCGAGGTAAACGACCTGCGCACCCCACATGAACGGCAACAACATGCCCAGCGAGCACTCGAACGTATGCGAAAGCGGAAGGATCGACAGGAAAATATCGGTCGGATAGACCGGCTGAAGCACGCTGACCATAGCCAGTTCGCTGCACAGATTGCCATGCGAGAGCATCACGCCCTTAGGCTCGGACGTCGTGCCCGAAGTATAGATGATAGCGGCTAAATCTTCGCTCCGAGGAACGGAAACGACGCCCCGCGCGGCAGCTTTCCGATGCGAGATCACGCCCAGGTTCTTCGAACGCACGACTAGCAGGTCCTGCTCGGCGATCACCTCTTTGGACACTTTCGTATAGAGCTTGTCGGACGCGACGAGCGCCTTGGCTTCGCTGTGCAGGATGATCCGGTCGATCTCCGGTCCCGAGAAGTCGGGCAAAATAGGAACGATCACCAGGCCATGGATCGCGGCCGTGAAATAGACTACGCCCCAGTTGGGCATATTGTTGCTCAGCAGAGCCACCTTATCGCCCGCGCCGAGCCCGGCAGCAACGAACGTCTCGGTCAGGGCATCCACCCGACGGGCGAAATCGTCATACGTCAGCTTTTCTCCGCCGTACAGTGAAGAACATCGATTGGAACCGTACGTTTCGATACTGTGCAGATACAGTTCCCGAAGTGTATTGAACGTCATGTCTGATCTTTTGGAATCGCTGTAACGCCTGTTCTACGAACGCAAAGTTAATTCTTTTTATTTTTATATCCGATTTTTCCGACCTTTGTCTCATGAACGCAACCGAACGGATACTGCGGCACGCCTCGCAACTCGGATTCGACGATTGCGCCGTAGCCCGATGCCATCCGCTGAACAGCCAGCGGGAGACTTTCGAGGAGTGGCTCGAGCACGGCTACGACGGTTCGTTGAGTTACTTGCGGCGCCACGTCGCCAAGCGGTTCGATCCGTCGCTGCTGGTCGAAGGCGCGCGGTCGGTCATCGTCTGCGCGGTCAGCTACCATCGTCCGCTCTCCGAAGGCGACATACCGTCTCGCATAGCCTCATACGCTCACTCGCGCGACTATCACCTGACGCTCCGCGAGAAGCTCGCCGAACTGCTCGTCCTCGTGCGCGAACTGTACCCGGATTCCGAAGGACGCGCTTTCACCGATACGGCCCCGATCGTCGAGAAGGCATGGGCCGCCGAGGCCGGACTCGGCTGGATCGGACGGAACTCGCTCCTGATCCATCCCCGTTTGGGATCGTTCGTGCTGCTGGGCGAAATCGTCACGACGGCCGAGCTCGACGCCGGCCGGCCGACCGTGCCCGACGGCTGCGGAAACTGCCACCGCTGCATCGACGCGTGTCCTGCCGGAGCCATTCTGCCCGGACGGAGAATCGACGCTTCCCGCTGCATCTCGCGCCGGACCATCGAACGCGGCGAAGGAGACGAAGGCGAGCTGCACGGATGGATTTTCGGCTGCGACCTGTGCCAACGGGCCTGTCCGCACAACCGCCGGGCCCCGATCGCCTCGAACGAGGCTTTTCGTCCCGTGCCCGAACTGGAGCGAATGAATGCCGAGCAATGGCTCGCTCTGAATCGGGCCCAGTTCGACCGGCTGTTCTCCCAAACCCCGCTCGCCCGCTGCGGACTGCAAAAACTGCAGGACAGAATCCGGAAACTCGGAAAAGAATAGGCTCGTCCGACCGCATCCACGACAGTCCCGGCAACCTTCCTCTTCGTGCCGTAACGATGCACATACCGTTCCACAGGCCGGCCGAAAGCCCGGACGGTCGTCATGCAGAGCGCCCGACGTCGTCGAGCCGGCAAGCCGAACGGACCCCGCCGCCCGGAACGATCGCCGGTCGCACTTCCGCCGCGCGTTTCTCCGAACGAAAAACGCAACGGATCGGACGATCCGTTGCGCCTGTCTATAAACGGTCCTCGCTTCCGCCGACGTCAGTCCGAGCCGCCCTCCATATACTCCAACTGCCATTGCAGCTCTCCGGCGACTTCGCGAAGCGTTCCGTCCGCCGAAGCCGCACACAGCTGCTCCCAAAGCTTCACCCGTTCGCACAAAGAGGGCGAGACGGTCGCCAGCGAGCGCATCAGCATCACCAGCCCCCGGCCGACAAAACTCTCCAAATCGCCTCGCCGGGCGATCCGGTCTGCCTGTTCGAAAAAACGGTCGGCCCATGCGCGGTTCTTTTCCGCGCGGATAGCCGACGCAGCCGTCAGCAAGCCGGCATACCGCTTCATCGGCTCCGGCGAGCCCATCCATTCCAAAGCCATATCCGGAGCATCGGGCGCATGGCGGAACAGCGCGCTGACGACCTGTTCGACCAACTCGGTATTGGTCAGACCGTCCGCCCACTCCCGCATCTGAGCGGCAGTCACTTCCGAAGGGTCGTCGATAAAGGCGGCCGCGAGCTTCAGCTCCCGAACCTGCTGCCTGAAAAGAAACAAGGCGAAAGCATGCGCCGGAGCGTACGCTTTCGCGATCTCCCTGATCGTCGGCACGGAAACGCCGTAGCTGAGCGGATAGTCGAGACCCCGGCTGCGCATGGCATCGACGACAGCCCCGTTCATTTCCACCTTCAGCCGGCGCAACAGACCGATCATTCGCTGGGTATCGTCCATGTCCCGGCTATTTGACCGACGTCACGGGCAACTCGATCACCTGCCCGAACTGATACAAAGGCAGACGGCTCTGCGCGATTTCGCGATTGCCGTCCATCAGCCGGCAATTCACCATGTCGGCCACGCGGTAAAGAATCGTGCCGCGCGAATCCTTCGAAGCGCGACGCTCCGGAGCCAAGCTCTGTGCCTTGTTCTCGGGAGCGAGCTCCAGCAGGACGGGCCGACCCGACAGATCGTCCGCGGACAGCAAGCCGGCGGTATCAGAAAAACGGCAGACGACCGTCGCCGGCTCGTCCTTCGACGGCACGACGCTGAATTCCCGGACGATTCTTTGACGGAACTGCTTGCCCAGAAACAACGACAGATACTCCTGTTCCAGCCGGTCGATCTCTTCAAGCGCAGCCTTCAGGCCCGCGCCGAACACGTTCTCGCCCGCCTCGCCCGTCACCAGATCGATCCGATGGCGCCGCAACGAGAAGATCGCATTGGCGGCATCCTGCGCCATCGACTCGGGACTTTTCTCGACGAGGCTCAGCCGATCGACCGACACCTTGACGAACGAGGTATCGCTGTCCAGATAAGACACCGCCTCGCAACGGTCGGGAACAGGCCCGCGAAGCGGACCCGCGCAGTCCCATGCAGGAGGCAGAGGCTTCTGGCCGGCAGCGGACGCCGCTACGAACCCTTCCGGAGTCACGTCGTAAATTCTCAGCGGGCTCTTGTCGGGATTGTCCAACGCATACACTTCGGCCGGATCGGCTTCCTGAGCCGCGCAGAGCGTCGCGCTTTGAATCGTGTAGATGTCTTTGTCCGCGAGCGGAGCCATCACGCCCAGAAGTTTCTGAGCGAAGCGGGCATACGGGCCCACTCGCACGCTTTCCCTTTCGGCAACGACCTGCACGCGAATCACCGAGCGGGGCAACGCATAGGCCACCGTATTCCCCTCCATCGGCTTGGACGGCTTGTAAGCTTTCACTTGAGCCGACGCGCCCGCAACAGTCAGGGAACCCGCCAGCACCGAAATCATCAGCTTTCTCATAATCATCCTTTTAGTTTATGTCCGTCGGCATCCTCCTCGGGACACCGAACCAAACAAAGTTATACTATTTTTCCAAAAAGAGACTTACATCTTCAGGTAAAAATCGCCCGTCAGCTCTTTGTAACGGGCACTGTACCCTCGGCGGTCTTCGGCTTCGATCACGAGCGTCTCCTCCTGCAAATCCTGCCGCCGGGGGGAAAACTCCGCGCACAGCCGCCTGACGGGACCGCCCGGAACCGTATGCACGGCCAGTGCGCGCACCTGGTACAATCCCTCGTTCAAAGCCGATGCCGCAAAGTCGCATGCGGTCTCGGCAGGTAAGATTACCGACAACCGTCCGGAGGGAACGAGCAACCGCGCAGCCCCTGCGGCCAGATCGGCATAGGACAGGGACTCCGCATGCCGCGCTGCCGTGCGGGCCGGATCGGGCGATTTGAGCGATGCGACGAAATAGGGAGGATTCGACACGATCCGATCGTACCGGACCGTGCATCCGGCCGCGAAATCGGCGAACGGACGACGGTAAAGAGTCAGCCGGCCGGCCCAAGGCGATGCGGCGAAATTGCCCTCGGCATCGAGACAGCTCCCCTCGTCGATCTCGACGGCGTCGATCCGGGCCGACGGATTGCGCTGGGCCAGAATCAGCGCGATCACTCCCGTTCCCGTACCGACGTCGAGCATCCGCCCGCCCGCCGGCGCCGAATCGCACCATGCGCCGAGCAACACGCCGTCGGTGCCCACCCTCATCGCCGAGCGGGGCTGACGGACGGTGAACCGTTTGAAAGCGAAATAGTCGTTGGCCATCGTCTTGCAATCGAGGCGGAAAGGTACGAAAAATCGCCACAGAGACAAAATAATCGGGGGAGAGCTGAAGCTCTCCCCCTTTCAAATATCGACCGAAAAAATTATTTCACGTACTGAGTCACGCCCGTCATGCCTCTTTGGCCCAAATAAGGACGAATATTGCCTTTCAGGGCGATCTTGACCCGATAGTTCAGCTTATTGTCGGCCAGATTCAACGCATCGCGAATCGGGCCTTCGGGCAACTCTACGGCGATCACCTCGCTGGCTTTCTTGGCCGTGCGCTTGTCGGAGAGCAGAATATTGGTCTTGACCGAAACGGTCTGGGCGTACTGGGCGTTTTCCTCCACGCTCGTGCCGTCGACCACGCCGACGATATAACCGGTGATCCACACGTCGCTCTCCTCCTGCGGAAGGCCCTTGACCGCCGTGATATTGTACGGGTGCTGGGCCGTACCGTCTCCGTTAAGCGGAATCACCTCGATCGTGAACATCAAAGGAGCATAGGGAGGTATCTCGGTGGTGGTGGAGGTCCCGGCCTGACCGGTGCTGCCGTAGCCGTACGTAGAAGTGAAAAGGGCTTCGGCCGTCTCCCCGTACCTCATTCCCTTGATGGCCTCATAGAAGCCGCGGACTACCGACGTATCCTCCGACTTGAGCGACACCACGAGCGAGTCGTACTTGGACGAGCTGCTGTTATCGTAGATGTGGTACTTGCGCGCCGTATCGGCGATATTCGTGTCGAAGACGAATCCGTCCATAAAACGCCCCACATAGTAGACGTAAGCTATCGAGTCGTCCTTGACCGTCGCGGTATCGAGCCCCGTGCGGAGCGACCGGCGGTAAAGCCCCGTCTTCAGCGTGTCGGCTATGGTCTGCCCCCAGTTACGGGACGCATACTGAGCCACTTCGTTGCTCTCGTCCCGAAGCGGGTCCGAAATGATCTTCTTCAGCTCCAGATCCATGATGATAGGCGTCTGGGCCGGAACGCTCGATACCTGCCCCTGATACCCTCCGGTAAACGACCGGCCGTAGTTGCCGTAAGCGAGCGTATAAGGAACGTATACCCGGACGCGATCCCCCTCGTTCATCGTACCCACGGCGTCGTACACTCCCCGAGGCAGGTCGCCGTCCTCGTAGAACTGAATCATTTGGGGCACATAATGCGTAAAGTACTCGAAAGTACCCTGCTCGACGGCTACCGCGCTGTCGCGCGTAACGAACACGTCGCCGTCGACCATGATCCGGCCGGTATAGTTCAGCTGTATCCAGTCGTACTCGACCGGGGGCTTGATCACTCCCGAGGCGGAGTGCAGTTTCTTGATGTAAATGCCCGAAGGCTGCTTCTCCGCGCCGTCGCCGTACAGGCCCACCCATGCGTCGAAAGCGGCCATCTGCTTCTCGCCCAGATTATCCGAAGGCTCCTTGGCACAGGAAGCGGCCACGATCGCGACGATCGACACGGCCCATGCAATGCGAACTGCTTTATTCATTCTTAATCACTTTTTCGATATAGACAAACCATCTCGTCGCCTGATCGCCGTCCACGACGCCCGTATTCCCGCTGCCGTAAGCCAGATCCGAAGTGACGAACAACTGAAGCGAGTCGCTCTCGCGGGCGCCTTGCAACCCGTAAGTAAGTCCCCGGATCATCGGCGTCGCTCCGAGCACGACCCGCTGAGGCTCGAAGCTCCAATACTCCGTATTCAGCACGGTATCTCCTTCGACCAACGAACGGATATTCGTATAATAGGGCACTTCCGTCGCGCTCACCGAGCCCGAAAAGAGATAAGCGGCGAAATCGAAAACGACCGAGTCCCCGTAGGCGATCTGCGGCTCGCTCTCGTACTCCGGCCGGTCGGCGTTGATCGTGTAGCGGTATACGCCCGAGGCTTCGGCATACTCCCAGCCTCTCGAATCGAGAAAGCTCTCGATCGCGGACCGTTGCGAAGTCACGGCATCGTCTTCCTTGGCGCAGGCGAGCGCAAGAGATCCGGCCGAGATCAGCACTATTTGAGTAAACCGCTTCAATATCCCCGTTTTAGCGTACAAATCTACATTTTTTTTCATCCAAAACCAAACGAACCCGCGCGCTTGCCTATTAAACTGCGAATAATCAAAAATATTGCCCCGGGCACGAAAATTCCACGAAAAAAGCCGGGCGGCAAGCCCGGCTTTCGTACGGTACCGACTTTCCCCGGCAACTACGACTTGCTGAGGAAATATTTCTGCGATTTGAGCAGATTCCGGCTTTGCAGCACCATCGTCTTGGTTTCGTTGATGATCGTCAGGTAGAGTATGCTGCTTCGCGTGGTCGAAGCCTTGGCCTTCACGCGCTTGATCTGGCTCTTGATCGCCGCGGCCAGCGTATCGAACAGCTCGTCCCTCAGGCGCAGAATCTCGTCGAGCTGCTCGAAACGGTTCGTCCGAAGCATCTCGTTGATTTTCGTATAGATCGTGCTGACCTGCTCGTTGACCCTCTTCAGATCCTCCAACTGATCGACGCGGAATCCCTCGTGGTTGTTGTTGATATGGTCGAAGCTCGGCCGCGTGATGTGGACCAGCGCCTTGGCGACCTCGTCGAGATAATCGACGATCTGCACATAATAATGCCCCGTCTCGACATAATTCTCCTGCAACTCGAGCAGCGTCGGAAGCACCTCGTGCTTGCGCTCGTGAGCCGCCTGATAAAGGGCTTCCGATTCGCGCACCATCTGCTTGAGCAGTTTGCGGTCTTCGTTGAACAAGCCGATCAGCGTCTGATTGTAAATCGTCGTCACCTTGCTCATCGTGTCCGTTACCTCGCGGATGCAGCGGTCGACGATCGATCCCTCGTCCGAGAGCGCCTTCATTTCGGCCTCCTTGGCAGCGTCCTTCTTCAGCTTGCGGTTATGGAGCACGGTGCTCTCGAACAGCAGGTAGGCGCACAGCACGGTCAGCACGACCAGCGCGATCGTACCGCCCCAAACCAGAGCCGCCGCTACGACGAACGCGATCGTAAAGGCGACCAAAGCCGTGAAAAACCAACCCGCGATCACCGTCAGCACGCCTGTAATCCGATATACGGCGCTTTCGCGGCCCCAAGCCCGGTCGGACAGCGAGCTGCCCATCGCGACCATGAATGTCACATAGGTCGTCGAGAGCGGCAACTGCAACGAAGTAGCCGACGAGATCAGAATCGAGGCCACCGTCAGATTGACCGTCGCCCGGATCAGGTCGAACGGAGCCTTGTCCTTGCGGTTGAGCACCGGCACGAATCGGCTGGCGACGAAACGCTGAATGCGGTCGGGCGTGTATTTCTCGTAGTTCCTATTGACATTCAGCGCGCTGCGAACGATCGCGCGTGAAATGGAAGTCGAACCGAACCGCTCGACGCCGACGTCCTGACGTGCCAGGTTGATTTCCGTATCGGAAACCGCGCGGGCTTTCTTGGAAAACCACAGCGTGACGACCATAACGAGTCCCGAGAGGAACAGAATCAGCATATTAGCGACAACCGGATCGTTCAGGCTGCCCATCAGCATCGAGCTGTCGCCGGTCGTCTTCGCCACGTCGTAAGCGTCCACTCCGGCTACGAAAACGCCGATGAAGTTCACCAGGTCGTTACCCGCGAAGGCAAGCGCGAGCGAAAAGGTCCCGGCCAACACGGTCAATCGCAGTATATTGATTTTCAGAAGACTCAGCAACGACATCAGCAGACTCCAGCCTGCTACCATAGCAGCCAGCATAGCCAGCGTATGGTGTTCCATCCACGCCATCGCATGCGCGGGAATAACCGAAGTGCCTTTGAGCCCTTTGAAGACGGCGAAATAGGAAATGGCCGTCAGCGCGATCCCGCACCATAGCGCGCCGACGGTGCGCAGCTTCTTCTGGTAGCGGAAAGAGAAGATAAGCCGGGTAATGTACATGACGACCGTTCCGCACACGAAAGCGATCGCCACCGAGATCAGGATTCCACCGATGATCGCCATCGCATTGCCCGTGTTGATCATGTCGGCCATCGAAGCCGGATCGCCGTCGGGCATCGTCACGACCGAGCCGCTCGAGAGCTTGAATACACAGATGCCTACCGCCGCGCCCAGCAGGCCGAACACGAGCGAAACGGTCGTCGACGTCGGCATGCCCAGCGTATTGAACAGGTCGAGCAGAATCACGTTCGTGAACATCACCGCCAGAAACAGCAGCATCACCTCGGCGAACGTGAACATCTGCGGATGGAATACGCCGCTGCGCGCGACCTCCATCATACCGCTGGAGGTAATGGCCCCGACGATGATGCCGACCGACGCGACGGTCATGATCACATAGCGGGGCGCCGCTTTGGAACCTAAGGCCGAATTGAGAAAATTCACCGCGTCGTTGGAAACACCGACGACCAGCCCGGCCACGGCCAGAACCAGCATGATGACAACGATGGCAAGATACAGATCCATACGATTTCGATTTAAATGCGTTTCGGGGTCATGCGAAAAACCCTTGTCCCGGCCCTCTCTTCCGGCCGTCATACCGGTCATTTCCCGTACCTTAGCGGCCTGTCCCTCTCAAATTCGGCAACAAAAATAGAATAAAATGGCATAAACTTGCAACAATCGGGTCAAATTTACCCGCGCGACGCATCCGACAAAGTTCCTTACAGGCGCTTGAGCGCTTGTCTCACGAGCTCCTCGACCGTAGCCGCAGGCATCTCTTTCCGCAGCGCGCGGAGCACCTTCTCGCTGGCCTGCCGGGCAAAACCGAGCATCGTCAGGGCCGAAAGCGCCTCGTCGAACGTTCCGTCGGCCGCCTGCCGCAGCGGCAGCGCCTCGTTCGCCGGGCAGACGGCTCCGATCTTGTCCCTCAGCTCGACGATGATCTTTTGGGCCGTTTTGATACCGAGTCCTTTGACGCTCTTGAGCACGTCGGCCTGTCCGGCGGCGATGATCGTCCGTACCTCGTCGGCCGTGAAGGCGGAAAGAATCATGCGAGCCGTATTGCCTCCGACGCCCGACACGCCCAGCAGCGCCCGAAAAATGTCGCGCTCTTCCCGGCTGAAAAAGCCGTAAAGCACCTGCGCATCCTCGCGCACGACGAAATGCGTGTACAGCCGGACCTCGGCCCGATCGCCTATCTGCGAAAAAGTCTGCAGCGATATGTTCAGCCAATAGCCTATACCTCCGGCCTCCAGAACGGCCGCCGTCGGCGAGAGCGTCTCGACCCGACCCGTTATGTACTCATACATAATCCTTTCCTATTTTAAGGCAAAATTAGTCAAACAAAAGGAAATATTTATATATTTGCACAACAATAAACCGGGGACGGTCGTGCGCCGGCCTTTCGGCAGCGGAAACGGCGGCGTCCCGGAGATTTCAATAAACCACAACAACCGAACATGAAAAGAATCTTGATCGCCGTATCAGCCGCACTTCTTCTGGCTGCCTGCAACAACAAAAACAGCGCCTCGACGGCAGGCGGGACCGTAACCGGAGCCGACAGCAGCCAATCGGCCGTCGCAGCGGGCGGAGACATAGCCTATTTCAACATCGACTCGCTCGTCAGCCGATACGACATGTACATCGACCTGAGGGCCGCCTACGAGCAGAAGGCCAAAAAGGCCGATACGGAGCTGACTTCCAAGGGCCGCAGTCTCGAGAACGACGTGCGCGACTATCAGGACAAGATACAGAAAGGGCTGGTAACCCGTTCTCAGGCCCAGTCGATCGAGGAAAATCTGAACAAGAAACAGCAGAGCTTCATGCAGCACCGCGACCAAGTGATGTCCGAACTGGCTGAGGAAGAACAGGTGATGCTGAACCGTATCCATTACAGCATTACCGAGTACCTCAAAGAGTTCAACAGCGACTACCGCTACAAGATGATCCTCAGCTCGAGCACGACGGGCCCGGTGCTGAACGCCGATCCGTCGCTGGATCTGACTCAGATCATCCTCGAGGGACTCAATAAAAAGTACGCGACCGAAAAGCCCGAGGAAACGCCCAAAAGCGTAACGGGCAAGTAGCGGCTACGGTTCCCTGCGGAGGGTCCGAACCGATGGGGACTGTCCGCTGCCGGTCCGAACCATTCTGCGCGCGGCAGGTCTTTGGAGACTTGCCGCGCTTTTCATTCCCAAATATTTCTCTCCATACCGAACCGTCTCCCCGAACACCCGGGAAACGGGAAACCGCCGGAGCGACCGGACCGCCGAGGAGACCTCCTCGTTTCCGGCCGGCATGTCCGTAACGGCAAAGTCCGAGAATCCGTCGTCCTGCCGCAAGTACCGTACACAACCGGATATTTCTCCCGGTCGAACAAATAGGAAATATCCGGCACGCGAAGGACGCTCCGGTCGGCTCCGGCACTTCCCTGCCCGTATTTTCGTTTTGATGAAAAAAATCCTTTACTTTGCATGAAACTATCTCGGGAAAGATATGCGTCTGCATAAATTCAAGCTGTACGTCAAGGTGACGGTCCGGAGACTCAGCAACCCGGTCTTCTTCATGCTGCTGGCCCTATCGCTTTGCCTGTGGTATATCACCAAGCTCAGCTATGTCTACACGACGGACATCCAGATTCCGGTCCGCATCGACAGCACGCTCTACTCGGTCCGGTGCAACGTCGAAGGGATAGGCTATCAGATTCTCAAGCACAAGATCGCGCCCCGGCGCAACGGCGTGGATATCTCGTCGGACAATGTGGCCGTCACGCCGTCGGCGCGTCAGGCCGGCGTTTACGACATCGCGCCCTTCACGCTTCAGAACATCATCTCCTCCCACATATCCGACCTGAAAATCCTTTCGGTCGAGTCGCCCGTCGAGATCGAATTTCCTCAGCAAGAGCATGATTAAGATCGGCATAACCGGAGGGATAGGCAGCGGGAAAAGCACCGTGTGCCGCGCATTCGCGCAGTTGGGCGTACCCGTCTACGACTCCGACTCCCGGGCGCGCCGGCTGATGAACGAGGACGTCGCCCTGAAAGCCGCTGTAAGCGGGCTGTTCGGCGACGGAGCGTACGACGCCGACGGACTGAACCGGAAATACGTGGCCGGACGCATTTTCTCGGACGGGACGCTGCGCGAGCGCCTCAATGCCGTCGTACACCCTGCCGTAGCCGAGGACTTCGCCCGCTGGGCCGAACGCCAGCAAGGACCCTACGTAATCGAGGAGGCCGCTATTCTGTTCGAGAGCGGCGCTTACCGGCAGATGGACAAAGTCGTGACGGTCACGGCTCCCGAGCCCGAGCGGATCCGCCGTACCTGCCTGCGCGACGGCGTCGCCCCGGAAGCGGTCCGCGCGCGCATGGCCGCCCAGATCGACGAAGCCGAGCGGATCGCCCGCGCCGATTACGTGATCCGCTCCGGCGACGAGGAACCCGTCCTGCCGAAAATTCTGGAACTGCACGGGATATTCTGCCGGCTGCGCTGACCAAACGCCCCAGCACCCGCCCGCAAAGAGCGGTCCCGAAACTAACGAAAGCACCTTATGAAACTGACCGTAGGAAAACATAGCATCGACTTGAGCCGTCCCGTCGTAATGACGATCATCAACGCGACGCCCGACTCATTCTACGAGGGCAGCCGCACGCCCCGGGCCGACGATGTCGCGCACAGGGCGGAGCGGGCAGTCGCCGACGGCGCGGCCATTCTCGACGTGGGCGGCTATTCGTCCCGGCCGGGCGCCGACAACGTGACGCCCGACGAGGAACTGCGCCGCGTCACGCTCGCATTGGAAACGATCCGCCGCCGATGTCCCGACACGCCCGTATCGATCGATACGTTCCGTTCCGAAGTAGCCGAAGGCGCGATCGAACGCTTCGGGCCGTGCATAGTCAACGACATAACGGCCGGAACGGCGGACCCGGCGATCGCCGCCGTCGCGGCGAGACACGGCGTCCCGCTGATCGCGATGCACATGCGCGGCACGCCGCAGACGATGCAGACGATGACCCGCTACGACGATCTGACCGGGGAAGTGCTCGCCTACTTCGTCGAAAAGATCGGCTGGCTGCGCGGCGAGGGCGTGACGCAGATCGTGCTCGACCCGGGCTTCGGCTTTTCGAAAACCGTGGAGCAGAACTTCCGCCTGCTGGGCGAAATGCACCGGCTGGGCGAACTGGGCTATCCGGTTCTGGCCGGCATATCCCGCAAGTCGATGATATACAAGACGCTCGACACGACGCCGGACGACGCCCTCGCAGGCACGACGGCGCTGCACTGGGAATGCCTGCGTCAGGGCGCATCGATCCTGCGCGTGCACGACACGCGCGAGGCGGCGCAAATCGTCGCGCTGTACGAACGGTACGAACAATCCAATGACCGATAGCATGATACGAACCAAGGAGATACGCAAGAGTTTCGGCACGCTCGAAGTGCTCAAGGGAATCGACCTGCTCGTCGAACGGGGCGAGGTCGTCTCGATCGTCGGCCCGAGCGGTGCAGGCAAGACGACGCTGCTGCAAATTCTGGGCACGCTGAGCCGCCCGAGCTCGGGCGAGATCGAGATCGACGGAGAGGCGGTGCACGCCCTTTCGGACCGGCAGCTCTCGCGCTTCCGCAATACGAAAATCGGCTTCGTTTTCCAGTTCCACCATCTGCTGCCCGAGTTCACGGCGCTGGAAAACGTCTGCATACCGGGTTATATAGGCGGCCGCGACCGGCGCGAGGTCGAGAAGCGCGCGGCCGAGCTGCTCGAAATGCTCGGCATGGAGCATCGCTCGTCGCACAAGCCGGCCGAGCTGTCGGGAGGCGAGCAGCAGCGGGTGGCCATCGCCCGCGCGCTGATCAACTCCCCGGCCGTGCTGCTGGCCGACGAGCCGTCGGGCAACCTCGACACGAAAAACAGGGAGGAGATTCACCGGCTGTTTTTCACGCTGCGGGACACGCTGGGCCAGACCGTCGTCATCGTGACGCACGACGGACAGCTGGCCGCCATGTCGGACCGAAAGATCGAAATGGTCGACGGACAGATCGTCCGTTGACGGCAAGCCCTCCCCGAATATGATACCCGAACCGATCCGCGAGCTGCTCGACGAGCTGTACGAGCGCTACGACACGCCCGGATTCATCGAAGACGACCCGATCTCCGTCCCGCACGGCTTCACGCGCCGGGAGGATATCGAGATCGCCGGCTTCCTCGCCGCGACGATAGCCTGGGGCAACCGCCGCTCGATCGTCCGCAACGGACGGAAACTGATGGAGCTGATGGACCGCTCCCCTTACGACTTCACGATGAACGCATCGAGGAACGAGCTGCTGCCGCTGCTCGACTTCGTCCACAGAACATTCAACGGGGGCGACTGCATCGATTTTATCGGCGCCTTGCGCGGCATCTGCCTGCGCGACGGCTCGCTGGGCGGCTATTTCGAGCGGGAATACGCCGAAACGGGCGACCTGCGGACCGTGCTGTCGCGCTTTCGCACGGCCTTTTGGAGCGCGGATCACCGCCCGAGAGCCGAGAAGCACCTCTCGTCGATCGACCGGGGCGCCTCGTGCAAGCGTTTGTGCATGTATCTCAAATGGATGGTCCGCGACGACGGACGGGGCGTAGACTTCGGACTGTGGAAGTCGATTCCCCCGGCAGCGCTCTATCTGCCGCTCGACGTGCATACGGGCCATATGGGCCGCGCGCTCGGACTGCTCGCCCGAAAGCAGAACGACTGGAAGGCCGTCGAGGAGATCACCGCCTCGCTCCGGACGCTCGACGCTTCCGATCCGGTCAAGTACGACTTCGCGCTGTTCGGCGCCGGGATAGACGGATTTCTGAAATAGAATCGCTCCGGAAAGCGTTCCTTCCGCTCGTCCGAAACGACCGGATCGGGCGATCCGCCGACTGCGAGGCCTGCCTTTTGTCGCGGGGGTCTTCCTCGGAACAGACAAGCAGCAGGTCGTCCTATTCGCCAGACCATTCTCGCCCCGTAAGGAACATTCCGAAAATCCCGAAACAGGATTTCCTCGAAAACGGAAGGTCGCGCGACCCGGTAGCCGAGGCTTTCCGCATCATTTGACGGACCGCGCTCCCCTCCGAGACATGGCGACCCCGCTTTCCCCTCCCTTGCAATGAACCTCTCTACCCATAACGGTCGGATATGGAAAGAGGAATAACGTCGTCCTTGTACGCCCCGACGGCAGCATCTTCCGAAATCGGGACAGCCGGCCGGCAGAGAAAAACCGATACCGGTCCGCATTTCTTCCGAAATCCGACGAACCCGCTTTCCCTTTTCCGCAACGATGCCCTCTGATCCTCAACCGGTCGAACACGGGAACGAGAGACAACGCCGGTCCTTGCACGTCCCCACGGTAGGAACTTCTAAAATCGCGACAGCCGACCGGCGGCGAAAAAACCGGAAGACGGACCGTGCCGGCAACCGCGAATCGATCCGGATACGTCCGGAGCCGTCCGCAGAAATTTTCAGAAAGCCTTTTGAATTGACGGGAGAACTCCGTTACTTTGCCCCGTCAGAAACATCAGGAGGGCCGACAAGTGGTAGAATACCTGAACCATGTGGTATTGCAACAGTTCAAAAACTGGATGCTGCCGATCGCCATGATCGTCGGCGGCGTTTTCCACTCGTTTTTCGCATCGCTGGCCTTTCTGACTCCCTACCTGATTTTCCTGATGCTGCTGGTTCCCTACTGCAAGCTGTCGCTCGGCGAGCTGCGCATCGCTCCGCTCCATGTCCGACTGCTGCTCGTCCAGATCGCCGGCGGACTGGGTCTCTACCTCGCGCTCGCCCCGATCGACCCGCTGCTGGCTCAGGGCACTTTCATCTGCGTGCTGGCCCCGACCGCCACGTCGGCGGCCGTGGTAACGGGCATGCTGGGCGGCAGCGTCGCGTCGCTGGCGACCTACTGCCTGCTGAGCAACATGGTCGTCGCGCTGATCTCCCCGGTCGTCTTCTCGTTCGTCGGCTCACAGGTCTCGCTGCCTCTCCTCGACTCGCTGCTGCGCATCGGACGGCAGATGATTCCGCTACTGATCCTGCCGTTCGTCGCCGCACTGGCCCTGCAACGCTTCTGGCCTCGGGCGTACCGGGCACTGAGGCAAAGGCAGTCGATCTCGTTCTACCTGTGGGCCGTATCGCTGACGATCGTCATGGGCAACACGACTTCGTTCCTGATCCGACAAGACTCATCCCGGTACGGAGACGAGCTGCTGCTGGCCGGCGCCTCGCTCGTCGCATGCGTATGCCAATTCGTTATCGGACGCCGCATCGGACGCAAATACGACCTGAAAATCTCCGGCGCACAGGGACTGGGACAGAAAAACACCGTGCTGGCGATCTGGATGGCGCAAACCTACCTGCTGCCGATCGCCTCGGTCGGCCCGGCCGCCTACGTCGTGTGGCAGAACGTCATCAACAGCTGGCAACTGTGGAAGAAAAGAAGGAGCGAGGCCGAGCAGCAAATCTGAAGCCCTCGATACGCTCGTTCTCCGGCCCCGGTCCAGACAGGAAAGTTCTCTCATAAATGTACTCACAGGGACGTCTCCGCACAAACCGGCGAGTCGTGTTTCCGAATGTTCCGGCTACCGCAGCCGCATATCTCGGACCTAAAGCAACGGCCAACTCCCTCCCGCAAAGAAAAAGGGCGGGACATAGCTTTAGGGATACGGCCAGCCGAAACATTAAGAAAACGGACATTCGCAACTGTCATTTCCAGCCTCCGTACTCCATGGCATACAGGTCGAATCCCTCGGCCCAATAATCCTTTTTCACCTCCTTGAGCACGAAGCCCTGCTTCCGGTAGAATCCGAAAGCCAGTTGCGAGGTTCTGACCGTGATCCTCCGGATGCCGCCGAGCGACCCGAGCTTTTCGATCCGGAATCCGAGCAACCGGGTTCCCAGCGATCGGCCCTGATACTCGGGATGCAGGATATCCCAACTGATTTTTCCCGTCGTTCGCTCGTCCGCCAGGTTGATTCCGCCGCAACCGACGATCTTTCCGTCGAAAAGCAGGACGTAGAACCACTCCCTCTCGCAGTCGAGATACCGGCTCAGGTCGGCCTCCTCCTCCGGCGCGAAATACTCGGGCGTATTGGCCCGGATCAGGCTCAAGACGGCTTCCTTATCGGCCGGCTCGTATTCCCGGATCACTATATGACGATCCATTCCCCCCATAACCGATTTCGACAATAATAAACAAGATTCGCTAATTATATACTCCATAGTACCTATGTCGGTTCCGGTTGCCACGACTTCGAATCGATCTGTCGAGACTCCGTTCGGACAGGGTCCGCCCGAACCGGACGGCATACATACAAGGTCCGGTCGTAGTCGGTACATAAAACACATAATCGTCGCAAGATTGGCCGCCTGCATTCCGGCACATCCCTTCTCGGCATATCACCGCGGTTTCCGCCGTCCCGCTCCCGCCGGTTTCGGACCCGCAAGCCTGCGTGCAAGCCGAAGCCCGCGCGGAAAACGAAAGACCGGGCGTCACAGCCTCGACATCCGGTAATAGACTCCCAGCGGAAGCGACTTGCCGAAAGGATCGGAGAAGTAGAGCTCGCCGAACTGCTCCGAAGAGCACTCGCCGACGAGCTGCCGGACCGCCGTCCGGGCCAGCAGTGCGGAGAGTCCCATCGAGTAAAGGTTCAGCACGAGGAAGCTGCCCCGCGCGGAGAGCAGCTCGCCGCAGAGGCTCAGCATCTCGTTGATATGCTCCTCGAGAACCCATTTCTCGCCGGCCGCTCCCCGGCCGTAAGCCGGCGGATCGAGCACGATGCCGTCGTAGCGGCGGCCCCGCCTCGCTTCGCGGCGGACGAACTTCAGCGCATCCTCCACGATCCACCGGATTCCGTCCATGCCCGAAGCCTCCATATTCTCCCGGGCCCAACTCACCACCGGTTTGACCGAATCGACGTGCGTTACGTCGGCACCGGCCGCCCGGGCGGCCAGCGACGCTCCGCCCGTATAGGCGAACAGGTTCAGCACGCGCGCTCCGGCGCCCAGCCGGCGGACTTCGCGGAAAATGAACTCCCAGTTCTCGGCCTGCTCGGGGAAAAGCCCCACATGCTTGAACGAGGTAAGCCCCATGCGGAATTTCAGGCTCATTCCTCCTCCGTATTCCACGAACCAACGGTCGGGCATGCCCGCGCGAAGCGTCCACTCGCCTCGCTCGCCGCTGCGGCCGTCACGACGGAACACGGCGTCGGCCCGTGCCCTCCACTCGTCCTCGCTGAGCGAGCGGTCCCAAACGGCCTGAGGCTCGGGACGCGCGAGGACGTAGCGTCCGAAACGCTCGAGTTTCTCGAAACGGCCGCTGTCCAGCAGCTCGTAGTCCTTCCAGCCGGAAGCGGACAACAGCTCGGACCGCATTCCGTCCCCGGACGAAGTCTTATCGCTTTCCATAATCCTTGATTGCTATGCTTCGTTTCACTTCATAAAATATTTCGGGCCTTTCCCGCTCCGAGGGACCGAAGCGAAGCTATGGCCGACTTTCCGAGACTTCCCCCCGAAACGACCCGTCCGGATCAAACCGTCCTCTGCCGCCATGCCTCGGGTCGTCCTACGCGAGACCCTGCGCCCCGATCATCGCCGGGGCCGTCCGGGCTTCCGCTCCCTTCGGGCACCTTCTTCCCGCGCCGGCTCTCCGCGCTCGCCCCGATATACGACGCTCATTTCACAACGGGCGCAATCGAACAGCAGCTCGTACACATGCCGCCCGGACGCCAGAAAAAGGCGTCCCCGATAGACCGGGTTCTTCCGGAGGCACTGCCCCGTCTCCCGTCTCAGGCAATAACGCGTCCGCATGACGCGGCAACCCTCGGGAATCGGGCCCGCGTCGAACCCCGGCTCGATCCGACGCACACCGTGCTCGCGGTAGAAGCCGGCGGCCAGCGAATTGACGACGTTTTCCTCGGCGGAAAGCTCCGTATCCGGGAAAAGAGCCCGAAGATTCTCCTCCCGGCGGGACCGGCGGACATAACATGCCGCCCGCCCGGCATCGAGCCGCGAAAGCGCCTCGCGCCTCAGCTCGTTCAGCAAAGAAACGGGCACGAAGCGAGGCATGTCCCAGCGCACCTCGATCCGGCATACTTCATAGCTCGTGTCGCCGGTCTTGGCCGTCTGCGCCCGGACCGTCCGTTCGGCCCGCAACGGATCGAGCGCTTCGTCGAAACGGCCATCGCGCGAGGCCGTCGCCTGCGACGAACCGTCCGAGAACGTCACCGATATCCGGTTCCGAGTCACTTCAACGGCCGCCTCGACAGGCAGCGTCCGACGGGAACGGCTGCGCTCCAGCGCCCCCGAAAAACGACGGTCGTAATTGCGGAAAATCGCCGTCCCGCACCCGATTCCGTCCATGCGGTTCGGATAGACGCGGCCGTCCTCCGTCCGGTTGACATAGGTCCCCCTCAACTCGCCCGTCTCGTCCGCGAAACAGATGCCGTCGCCGGGGGCAAGCGCGATCTTTCCGCTCATCCCGAACCACTCCCGACCCGCCGAGACAACCGTCCCGACCGCCTCGCCGAGCGACTTGGGCGTATCGAGCGAAGCGACCCCGGCCGCCGGTCCGTCCAGGAAATAATGCGTCGAGCCGCGCGAGAAGCTCTTGGCGGGATCGGGCTCGAAATCGAGCGCGACGCTCCCCTGCGAGGCCCGTTTCAAATCCGGCCGCCGGAAAAATATTTCATCCAGCCGGCTACGGTACCATCCCACGACGTTGCGCACATAGGCCATATCCTTCAGCCGTCCCTCGATCTTGAAGGAGCCGACTCCGGCGTCGATCATCTCCTCGAGCCGGTCCGATAGGTTCAGATCGCGTACCGAAAGCCAGTGCCGGGCCCGCCCCTGCGAACGCATCCGGCCGTCGAGCAGTTCGTACGGCAGCCGGCACGCCTGCGAGCAATCGCCCCGGTTGCCGCTGCGGGGCCCCATCGAACGGCTCATGAAGCAGCGGCCGCTGTAGCAAACGCAGATCGCCCCATGCACGAACGCTTCGATCTCGAGGCCGGGCGCGGCCCCGGCGATCCGCCGCATTTCGTCGAGCGAGGCCGCCCGTTCCACGATCAGCCTCGTGAAGCCCGCCTCGTACCAGAAGCGGGCGCGGACCGGGTCCATATTGAATATCTGCGTCGAGGCGTGCAACTCGATCGGAGGCAGATCCATACGCAGAAAAGCGGCATCCTGCACGATCAGCGCGTCGGCTCCGGCCCGGTACATGTCGCGGGCGATCCGCTCGGCCTCGGACAGCTCGCTCTCGTAGACGAGCGTGTTCATCGTGACGAAGACCTTGGCCCCGAAACGGTGGGCGTAATCGCACAGCCGGCCGATCTCGTCGGCCGGCACGGCCGCGCCGGCCCGCGCGCCGAAAGCCGGCGCGCCGACATACAGCGCATCGGCTCCGCAGTCGATCGCGGCGCATCCGTGAGCGTAGTCCTTGGCCGGAGCCAGCAGCTCGACGATTTTTCCCGTGCCCATGGCGCAAAGTTAGCAAACAATCGTCAATTCCGCGTCCCGTCGTCCGGACGGAACGCCGCCCGACTCACGGAAAACATCCGACGCGAAAAACGGCGCCGGGAAAAAACCGGCACAGACCGGGCATGCAGACCACGCCGAAATCCGCAATGCGCCGGCCCCCGGTCATTTCACGACACGCATCGCGGAAAGAAACGGCACAATTTTGCTATCTTTGCAAAACTCCCGTTCGGCATGTCCGAACCGAATCTGCACCGCACTTATGAAAAGAGGATCATTCGCGAGCCGTTTCGGCACGATCGCCGCCGTCGGAGGCTCGGTTATCGGACTGGGCAACATCTGGCGCTTCCCGTACGTGGCCGGCGAGAACGGCGGGGCGGCCTTCATTTTGATCTATCTGACGATCAGCTTTCTGATTTCCATTCCGATCATGCTGTCGGAATTCAGTCTGGGCCGTTCGACCAAACGCAACTCGATGCGCGCGTTCAGCAAACTGGCCCCGGGCACGAAATGGAAATGGGTGGGCTACATGGGCATTCTCTGCGCTTTCATCATTCTGTCGTTCTACTGCGTGATCGCCGGCTGGTCGCTCGAGTTTCTCAAGGAATCGGTGCTGAACCGCTTCCACGATCGCACGCCCGAGCAGGTGGCGGCGGCGTTCGACGGCTTCGTCGCCAGCGGCTGGCGACCGATCGCATGGACGCTCGTATTCATCGCGGCTTCGGCTTTCATCGTCTACTCGGGAATCGAAAAGGGAATCGAACGGTACAATAAAATCCTGATGCCGATGCTGTTTCTGCTGTTGTTCGGCATGGCTCTCAATGCGCTGACGCTCGACGGCGCGCGCCAGGGGATCGACTTTCTGCTGAAGCCCGACTTCAGCAAGATCACCGGAACGACCGTACTGGAAGCCCTCGGACAATCCTTCTTCTCGATGAGCCTCGGCATGGGCTGCATGATCACTTACGGCTCCTATCTGCGCAAGAACGAGAATATGTTCCGCATCGGGGCGATGGTCTCGCTGTCGGACATTACGGTGGCCGTCCTTTCGGGACTGGCCATTTTCCCCGCCGTCTTCTCGTTCGGCATCTCGCCCACCTCGGGTCCGGAGCTGGTTTTTTTGACGCTGCCGAACGTTTTCGCCCGGATGAGCGGGGGCTATGTGATCTCGGTCGTATTTTTCGTCCTGCTGTTCTTGGCCGCAATCACCTCGTCGGTCTCGCTGCTCGAAGTCATCATCGCCTACCTGTCGGAAGAAATGCGCATCACGCGGTCGAAAGCCATCGTCTGCACGGCCTGTACCGTAGCCGCGACCGGATCGCTCAGCGCGCTGTCGATGATGCCCGGTTCGGTCCTGACTATCGGAGGAAAAAATCTGTTCGATCTGTGCGACAGCCTGTCGTCGAACCTGATGATGCCGCTGGGCGGTCTGTTCATCGTGCTGTTCGCAGGCTGGGTGCTATCGCCCCGAAAGCTGCGCGACGAAATGACCAGCGGACTGAAATACGGGACCCGCGTCTTCCCGGTCGTCCGGTTCCTGATCCGGTTCGTCATCCCCGTAGTGATCGGTATCCTGTTCGCCAGCCGGATCGGGCTGCTGTTCTAAAGGAGCCGGTCCGTCAGCGGATGCGGCGCCGGAACTCGGCCGCTACGACCGCCGTGGCCATCGCCACGTTCAGCGACTCGGACGTGGGCGCCGCTCCCGGATAGGGCGGTATGAAAAGGCGCCGGGTCACGCAGCGGGCCGTCCCGGACGAGATGCCGTTTCCTTCGCTGCCCATCACGACGATGCCGCCGGCGGAAAGCCCGGCCCGGTAAATATCCTCCCCCTCCAGAAACGTCCCGTACACAGGCGTTCCCCGCTCCGCCGCACGGGCAAGGAACGACTCCAGCGCCGTATAGTGCACCCGCACGCGGGCAATGGCCCCCATCGTAGCCTGAACGGCTTTCGGTCCGAAACAGTCGGCGGTGTTTTCCGAGCAGACGATGTCGCGAATGCCGAACCAGTCGGCCAGCCGGACGATCGTTCCCAGATTGCCGGGGTCCTGCACTCCGTCGAGCGCAAGCGCCAGATCGTCCGTCCCCGTGCCGGCAGACAACCGATAGCGGGGCAGTTCGATCAGAGCCAGCACCGGCGTCGGCGTCTTCAGCGCGCTGATTCGCTCCATCTCCTTGGGCGACACGCGTTCGGTATCGACACTCCCCGCCTCGCTCCGGTCTTCCTCGCCGCAACGGAAAATCTTGCGCACGCGGAATTCCGAGGCAAGCATCTCGCCTACGAGCTTCTCCCCCTCGGCCACGAACAGGCCGGAGGCGGCACGCTCCTTTTTCGAGGAGAGCGAGCGCACGAAGGCTATTTCGGACTTGATCACGGCAATCGGATTATCCCGCCCCGAACGCCGGTGCGGTCCGACAAAGATAGACAAGACGGACCGAATCCCCAAACCGCCGGTCGGCTCCGATACCCGGATACGAAAACGCATGCCGCTTTCCGACCATAGGGCATCGCACCGGAAACGTTTTCCCGCAGGAAACGAGTCTCGGGCATGCCGAATCTCGCCCCCCAACTCCTACCGCAAGGTCCCGACGGATACGACGGACCCGCGCGGCATACCGGCGACGATCCCCGAAAACTTTCCCGCGCCGGCTTGCACAATCGAAAATCTATCCGTACCTTTGCGACTCAGAAACTATTCTGAGCCAGAAGACAGTTTCAGCAAGGGAAGACAATCCATAACTTACTGATAAATAATGTCTGACAAAAAAACCGCCCGTCTGATCCTCGAGGACGGCACTCAATTCGAAGGGTACTCCTTCGGCGCCGAAACGTCCGTTTCGGGCGAAGTCGTCTTCAACACAGCCATGACCGGTTATCCCGAAAGCCTGACCGACCCGTCGTACAGCGGTCAGATCCTCGTGTCGACCTATCCGCTGATCGGCAACTACGGAGTTCCGCAGTTTACGGAGCAGGACGGTTTGCTGCGCTTTTTCGAATCGGACCGTATCCACATCCGCGCTCTGGTCGTCTCCGACTATTCGTTCGAGCACAGCCACTGGAACGCGAGCGAAAGCCTCGGACAGTGGCTCAAGGACAACGGCGTGCCGGGCATTTGGGGCGTGGACACGCGCCGGATCACGAAGATCATCCGCGAGCGGGGCGTCATGCTCGGCAAGCTCGTGATCGAAGGCTCGCCCGAGCCCGCGGAGTTCGTCGATCCGAACAAGGAGAACCTGGCGGCGCTCGTCAGCACGAAACAGGTCGAAACGTACGGAAACGGGAAGTACCGGATCGTACTGGTCGACTGCGGCTGCAAATACAACATCGTGCGCTGCCTGACGAAGCGGAACGCGACGGTGATCCGCGTGCCTTGGGACTACGACTTCACGCAGATCGACTACGACGGCGTGATGCTGTCGAACGGCCCCGGCGACCCGCAGCAGTGCGGGGCGACGATCGCCAACATCCGCAAGGCGATCGCGCTGGGCAAGCCGATCTTCGGCATCTGTTTGGGCAACCAATTGTTGTCGATCGCGGCCGGAGCGACGACCTTCAAGCTCAAGTACGGTCATCGGAGCCACAACCAGCCGGCGCTGATGGTGGGCACGGACCGGGCCGTCATCACGTCCCAGAACCACGGCTTCGCCGTCGATACGACGACGCTCGACGAGGGCTGGGAACCTTACTTCGTGAACCTCAACGACGGGACGAGCGAAGGCATCCGGCACCGGACGAAGCCGTTTTTCTCCGTACAGTTCCACCCCGAGGCTTCGGGCGGTCCGGTCGATACCGAATTCCTGTTTGACGACTTTATCCAAAACATCGAGAAATGCAGAAAATAAACAAGGTAGAGAAAGTGATCCTGCTCGGGTCGGGAGCGCTTAAGATCGGCGAGGCCGGGGAATTCGACTACTCGGGCTCTCAGGCGCTCAAGGCGCTCAAGGAGGAAGGCGTCTACACGGTGCTCATCAACCCGAACATCGCTACGATCCAAACTTCGGAGAACATCGCCGACAAGGTTTATTTCCTGCCCGTCACGCCCGAGTACGTCGAGAAGGTAATCGAGAAGGAGCGCCCGCAGGGCATCCTGCTCGCGTTCGGCGGCCAGACGGCCCTGAACTGCGGCGTACAGCTCTACCGCAGCGGCGTGCTCGAAAAATACGGCGTGCAGGTAATGGGCACGCCCGTACAGGCGATCATCGACACGGAGGACCGGGAGAAGTTCGTCGAGAAACTCGACGAGATCGACGTGAAGACGATCAAGAGCGAGGCCGTCACGTCGGTGGCCGAGGCCAAGCGCGTCGCGCACGAACTGGGCTACCCGATCATTATCCGCGCGGCCTATACGCTCGGCGGACTCGGATCGGGCTTCTGCGACAACGACGAGGAGCTGGACGCGCTGGCGAACAAGGCGTTCTCGTACTCGCCGCAGATACTCGTCGAAAAGTCGCTCAAGGGCTGGAAGGAGGTCGAGTACGAGGTCGTGCGCGACCGCTACGACAACTGCATCACGGTCTGCAACATGGAGAACTTCGACCCGCTGGGCATCCACACCGGCGAGAGCATCGTCGTCGCCCCGTCGCAGACGCTGTCGAACTCCGAGTACCACAAGCTGCGCGAGCTGGCGATCAAGATCATCCGCCACATCGGCGTGATCGGCGAGTGCAACGTGCAGTACGCCCTCGACCCGAACTCGGAGGACTACCGCGTGATCGAGGTCAACGCGCGTCTGAGCCGCTCGTCGGCGCTGGCGTCCAAGGCCACCGGCTACCCGCTCGCGTTCATAGCCGCGAAGCTCGGCCTCGGCTACGGTCTGCACGAGCTGAAGAACAACGTGACCAAGAGCACGACGGCCTGCTTCGAGCCGGCGCTCGACTATATCGTCTGCAAGATACCGCGCTGGGACCTAGGCAAGTTCAAGGGCGTCTCGCGCGAGCTGGGATCGAGCATGAAGTCCGTCGGCGAGGTGATGGCCATCGGCCGCAATTTCGAGGAGGTGATCCAAAAGGGACTGCGGATGATCGGACAGGGCATGCACGGCTTCGTCGCGAACAAGGAGTTCGAGGTCGACGACATCGACGCCGCGCTCACCCACCCGACCGACAAGCGCATCTTCGTCATCGCGCACGCGCTGAAGAACGGGTACACCGTCGAGCGCATCCACGAGCTGACGAAGATCGACCGCTGGTTCCTCGAGAAGTTGCAGAACATCATCCGGATCGAGAACGAGCTGGAGCAGCACAACAACATCACCCATGTGCCCGACGAGCTGCTGCTCGAGGCCAAACAGCGCGGCTTCTCGGATTTCCAGCTCGCCCGCACGGTAGCCAAGAGCACGGCCAAGAGCATCGACGCCGACATGCTCGCGATCCGGAGCTACCGCAAAATGCGCGGCATCACGCCCTACGTCAAGCAGATCGACACGCTGGCGGCCGAGTACCCGGCCATGACGAACTACCTGTACGTCACCTACAGCGCCTCGGCGCACGACATCGACTTTCCGCACGACAACCGCTCGGTCATCGTGCTCGGGTCGGGAGCCTACCGCATCGGAAGTTCGGTCGAGTTCGACTGGTGCAGCGTCAGCGCGCTGAACACGATCCGCCAGCAGGGACTTCGCTCGGTGATGATCAACTACAATCCCGAGACGGTCTCGACCGACTACGACATCTGCGACCGGCTCTACTTCGACGAGCTGACGCTCGAGCGGGTGCTGGACATCACCGATCTGGAGATTCCGCGAGGCGTGATCGTCTCGACCGGCGGACAGATACCCAATAACCTGGCCATGCGCCTTCAGTCGCAGCACGTGCCGATTCTGGGCACCTCGGCCACCGACATCGACCATGCCGAGGACCGGCACAAGTTCTCGGCCATGCTCGACGAGATCGGCGTCGACCAGCCTCGCTGGCGGGAGCTCACGACGATGGACGACATCTACCGCTTCGTCGACGAGGTAGGATTTCCCGTACTGATCCGCCCGAGCTACGTGCTCTCGGGCGCGGCGATGAACGTCGTGTCGAACCGCTCCGAACTGGAGCACTTCCTGACGCTGGCGACCAACGTGTCGAAGCAGTATCCGGTCGTCGTCACGGAGTTTATCGAGAACGCCAAGGAGATCGAGATTGACGCGGTGGCCCGCGGCGGCGAGGTGCTGATTTACGCCATTTCCGAGCACGTCGAGTTCGCAGGCGTCCACTCGGGTGACGCGACGATGGTGTTCCCGCCGCAGAAGATGTACGTCGAGACGATGCGGCGCATCAAGAAGATCGCCCGCGAGGTAGCCCGCATGCTCAACATATCGGGCCCGTTCAACATGCAGCTGATGGCCAAGGACAACGAGATCAAGGTCATCGAGTGCAACCTGCGCGCGTCGCGCAGCTTCCCGTTCGTGTCGAAGGTACTGAAGGTGAACTTCATCGACATAGCGACGAAGATCATGCTCGGCATCGAGCCCGACGTGCCGCACAAGTCGGCCTTCGAGCTCGACTACGTCGGCATCAAGGCGCCGCAGTTCTCGTTCTCGCGGCTGCAGAAGGCCGACCCGGTGCTGGGCGTCGAAATGGCGTCTACCGGCGAGGTGGGCTGCATCGGCGAGAACTTCCACGAGGCGATTCTCAAGTCGATGATGTCCGTGGGCTATGCGATCCCGAAGAAGAACATCCTGCTGTCGACCGGCGACTCGCGCTCGAAGATGGACATGCTGTCGGCCGCCAAAGCGCTTCAGGAGAAGGGCTATAACATCTTCGCGACCAAAGGCACGGCCCAGTTTTTGGAAACGAACGGCGTGCACGCGACAGTGCTCCACTGGCCCGACCAGAGCGAGCAGCCCAACACGCTGACCTACATCAAGGAGAAGAAGATCGATCTGGTGGTCAACATCCCGAAGAACCTGTCGAAGACCGAACTCAGCAACGACTACACGATTCGCCGCAGCGCGATCGACTTCAACATTCCGCTCATCACGAACGCCCGACTGGCGAGCGCCTTTATCACGGCGTTCTGCAAGCTCGACAAACAGGACATCAAGATCAAGAGCTGGAACGAATACTAACGGCCCGAAACCGAAACAACGGAGAATGCGCGGCAGAAAACTGTCGCGCATTCTCATGCGTATAACATCATAAACTCCGGACTACGGCGGTTAGAACCATGCCGCCGGACGGCCGAGTCGAAAGCCTCGGAAAATAAGGGGGAATTATTGCGGAGCGTCGCCCGCCATCTATCCGTAACTTTACAGCACGGTTTCCGCCGGCAGGCGGGAAACGCCTCCTCAGCAATCCGAAAGCAACGCAAGGGGTTCCGCCTGTATTCCGGCATTCCATCTTATTCATTGCCATTAGCGGCACCGCGATATCCGAGCAGGCCGCCGGCATTTTCATGGCAAGCTCGGAGAAAAAACACGGCGAATCGCTATCTTTGCCGCACAATCGCTTAGCTTATGCCCGTTACGCTACGACATACCCTGCCCGGCTGCTCGTTCGCACTGTGGCGGATCGACGAGGACACAGCCCGTCTCGCCCCGCTTTGTACCGGGCAGGAAAACGCATGGGCCGGGACGCTGGCTCCGGAGCGCCGTCGCCGCGAATGGCTCGCATGGCATGCCGCGTTGCACGAGGAAGCCCCTGCCGAGGAAACGTTCTATCGGCCGTCCGGAGCGCCGGCCCTGCGAAGCGGAAGGCATATCGCCGTCAGCCACGCCGGCGGATACGCCGCGCTGATGCTCTGCGACGTTCCGTGCGGACTCGACATCGAACGGGCGGACCGCGACTTCACGAAGACGGAGGAAAGGTTTCTCGCTCCGGACGAGCGGAAGTTGCTGGAATCCGCGGGCGGCCTGTCCGCCGGCATCGTCTGGTGCGCCAAAGAAGCCCTCTACAAATGGTCGGGACTCGGCGGACTCGACTGGCTCCGCGATATCCGCGTCACGAAGATCGATCCGGTCCGGGAAACGCTCGAAGGAACGGCCGGAGGAAAGCGCATCGGGCTGAAAGTCATCCCGCATCCCGAACTGCATATCGTCTTCTGCGCCGGATAGCCCCTGCGGCGAATCGCCGCAAAGCGGCACGCCCGTTTGGAGGTGTCCGTTTTTTCTCCTTACTTTGTCTCGGAGAAATCATTAACCCTAACCGAACATTTATGAATCGAATGTATGCAAAGGCACGCATCGGACTGCTCGCCCTCGTGGCGCTGTTCATTCTGCTGCCTTCGGCCGGCAAAAGCCAGAGCCGGCAACGAATGGCCGTCCCCGAAGACATGGAGCGATGGATCAAAACGACTTTCGCCAAAGGACACGTTCCTCCCTTCTCGTTCGTCTACGACGGCAAGCCGTCGGCCCAGTTCATCCGCAAATGGAAATACTCGGCAAGCAAGGGAGCGAGCGACGAAGCGGGAACGATCAAATACCTGTTCACCTACACCGATCCCGTCACCGGTCTGAAAGTAGCCTGCCGTGTCACGGGCTTCGAGGAGTTCGGCGCCGTCGAGTGGATGCTGTACTTTACGAATACATCGCAGCGCAACTCCGCCATGCTGACCGATGTCAAGGTCACCGATTTCGGCATGGAGGCGGGAAAGGACGCTTCCTTCACGCTGCACCATGCCGTGGGAAGCAACGGCGGTCGCGACGACTTCTGGCCGCTGTCGACGCCGGTGGAAGCGAACAAATCGGTTTATATCACCCCCGAAGGCGGACGCTCGTCGGACCATACCGGATTTCCGTTCATGAATCTCGAGGCATCGAACGGACGGGGCGCGATCGTCGCCGTCGGCTGGACCGGCAACTGGTACGTCGACGTATCGCAGCAGACGCCCGGCACCGCGACGCTGGCCTCGGGCATGAAGAACATGAACCTCTACCTGCTGCCGGACGAGACGATCCGCACGCCGCTCGTATGCATGCTGTTCTGGCAGGGCGAAGACCGCATGGTCGGCCATAACACGTTCCGCCGTTTCATGCTCGCCCACCATTCGCCCAAACTGAACGGCCGCTTCGCCGAATATCCGTTCTCGGGCGGATACAGCTGGGGCGATCCCGCACCCTGCAACGAGTACTGCTGCCTGACAGAAGATTTCGCCCTCGCGCTGACCAAGCGCTACGCTCAGTTCGGCATCGTGCCCGAAGTCTTCTGGCTCGACGCCGGATGGTACAAGGGATGCGGCGGCCCCGACTTCACGGGGAAAAACTGGTATAACACGGTAGGCACATGGGAGGTGGACGAGAAGCGTTTCCCGAACGGACTGAAGCCGCTGTCGGAAGCCGCGCACGAAGCCGGCGCCAAGTTCATGGTATGGTTCGAACCCGAACGCGTCGCCGTAGGCAGCCAGATCGCGGAGGAACATCCCGAATGGCTGCTCAAGCGCTCGAACGATCCGAACAATCTGCTGTTCGATCTGGGCAACCCCGAAGCGCTCAACTGGATGTGCGAGCATATCGGCGACCTGATCGAGAAAAACGGCATCGACTATTATCGTCAGGACTTCAACATGCATATCAGCCCCTACTGGGCCGAAGCCGACGAGCCCGACCGGGTGGGCATCCACGAAATCCGGCACGTCGAGGGCCTGTACGCCTACTGGGACTATCTGCGCGAACGTTTCCCGGGCCTGCTGATCGACAACTGCGCGGGAGGCGGACGGCGTCTCGATCTGGAGACCATGTCGCGCAGCGCTCCGCTGTGGCGGACCGACTACAGCTACGGAGAAGTGAACGGCTATCAGTGCCATACCTACGGACTGAATTTCTACCTGCCGATTCACGGCACAGGTCTTTACAAGACCGATCCGTACAGCGTCCGCTCGGCTCTCGGCAGCGCCGCCGTGCTGAACTGGAAGCTCAACGTGCTCGAAGGCTCGATCGCCGACATGCAACAGATCATCGCCCAATACAAGGAGCTCCGGCCTTACTATTACGAGGATTACTATCCGCTGACGGGAACGGCCCGCGAGCTGACCTTCGACAATGCATGGCTCGCCTACCAGATGCACCGCCCGTCGGACCAGAGCGGTATCGTCGTCGCCTTCCGCCGCAAGGACAATCAGCAGGGCTCGATCCGCGTCCGGTTGCGGGGCGTCGATCCGGCGAAGACCTACCGAGTGCTGAACGACAACGACGGAACGGTCACGACCCGCTCGGGCGCGGAGCTGGCCGAGGGCATCGACCTGCAGATCGCCGAGGCGCCGGGCTCGTTGCTGCTGCGCTATTCGGAAGCAGGGGAATAAACCCGCATCCGCTCCGGAAATCGTAGGAGAGCCTTCTTTCCGTAAAAGGCGGACGAAACGCGACGCCCTTCCAGAGCGGGCATACGGAGAATCCGAATGAAAAACCGAGCGATTGTCGGATATGCAAAAAGAGCGTTTTTTGTTAAATATCCGACAATCGCTTGGTTTTTTACTTTTTTACCCTACCTTTGTCACTGTCAGAAGTCGAAAACATGATTCTCAATAGCCGCTTTCATCACCACCATCACCGCTCCCGGAAGCACCGGTAGGCCGATGGCGTCTGTCTGAACGCGAAGCGAGATTCAACTCATACGGCGAGGCTTACCGAAAACGGTGCCTCGCTTTTTTATTCGCGAACGAATCAAACGAAAAGGATATGCTGAGAATAGCGATTCAAGCCAAAGGAAGGCTCAACGAAGAGAGTATCGGACTGCTCGCCGAGGCGGGCGTATCGATCGAGGACAGCAAGCGCAAGCTGCTCGCGCGCAGCGACGGCTTCCCTCTGGAAGTGCTCTACCTGCGCGACGACGACATTCCTCAGGCCGTGTCGATGGGCGTGGCCGATCTGGGAGTCGTCGGCCTGAACGAAGTCGAGGAGAAAGGTTTCGACGTGGAAATCGTCCACCGGCTCGGATTCGGCAAGTGCCGGCTGTCGCTGGCCGTCCCGAAAACGGAGCCCTACGACGGCCTGTCGTACTTCGAGGGCAAGCGCGTCGCCACGTCCTATCCGGTCATCTTGTCGCGCTTCTTCCGGGAGAAAGGCATAGCGGCCGAAATCCATGAAATTGCCGGTTCGGTCGAAATCGCCCCGTCGGTCGGCATGGCCGACGCGATTTTCGACATCGTCAGCTCGGGCGGCACGCTCGTCACCAACGGGCTGAAGGAGGTCGAGCAGGTACTCTTCTCGGAAGCGGTGCTCATAGGCGGCCGTGCGCTGAGCGACGACAAGCGGCAGATCCTCTCGCAGCTGCTGTTCCGAATCGAGGCCGTCGAGCGCAGCCGGGGCCTGAAGTACGTGCTGATGAACCTGCCTCACGCGAAGATACCCGAGGCCGTGCGCATTCTGCCCGGCATGAAAAGTCCGACGATCCTGCCGCTGGCGCAGGAGGGCTGGAGCTCGATGCACGTCGTAATCAACGAACGCGATCTGTGGAGCAAAATCGAACAACTCAAGGCGATCGGGGCCGAGGATATTCTGGTGCTGTCGCTCGAAAAAATGATACGCTGATGCGAATTACGGTGAATCCCCCAAAAAGCGAGTGGGCCGATCTGCTCCGCCGCTCGCAGATCGACGCGCCGGTCATCGGCGAGCGGGTGGCGGCCATACTCGAACGGGTCCGCGCCGGAGGCGACCGGGCCGTGCTCGATCTGACCGCCGAGATCGACTCGGTCGCGCTCGACTCGCTCGAGGTCGCGCCCGAAGAGATCGAACGGGCCGAAGCGGCCGTCTCGCCCGAACTCAAACGTGCCATCGCGACGGCGGCCGAGCATATCGAACGGTTCCATGCCGCCCAGCGGCCTCGGACGGTCGATTTGGAAACGGCTCCCGGCGTGCGGTGTCTCCAGCGGGCCGTGCCGATCCGACGGGTCGGGCTCTACGTGCCGGGCGGATCGGCTCCGTTGTTCTCGACCGTGCTGATGCTGGCCGTTCCGGCCCGCATAGCCGGCTGCGAACAGATCGTGCTGTGCACCCCGCCGCAGAAAGACGGAAGCGTAGCCCCCGCCGTGCTGTATGCGGCATCGGTCGCCGGCGTCCGGCACATATTCAAGGCAGGCGGCGCGCAGGCGATCGGAGCGATGGCTTACGGCACGCAGAGCATCCCGCGCGTAGACAAGATTTTCGGACCGGGCAACCAGTACGTCACGGCTGCCAAGCAGCAGGTCGCCTCGTCTTCCGTTGCGATCGATATGCCGGCCGGGCCTTCCGAAGTGCTCGTCATGGCCGATTCGACGGCCGTTCCGGCATTCGTGGCCGCCGACCTGCTGTCGCAGGCCGAGCACGGGCCCGACTCCCAGACCGTCCTGCTCACTCCGTCGCGCGGGCTGGCCGAGCAAGTCGCCCGGGAAGTGGAGCGACAGCTCGCTGCGCTGCCTCGCCGGCAAACAGCCGCGCTCGCGATCGAGAACAGCCGTATCGTCGTGCTGGACTCTCCGGACGAGATGATCGAGATGAGCAACGCCTACGCGCCGGAGCACCTGATCCTGTCGGTCGAGGACCCGTGGGCCGTCGCCGAGCGCATCACGGCCGCAGGAAGCGTCTTTCTGGGCAACTACACGCCCGAAAGCGCCGGCGACTACGCCTCGGGAACGAACCACACGCTGCCGACCTACGGCTGGGCCCGCTCGATGAGCGGAGTGAACCTCGACAGCTTCCTCCGCAAGATCACCTATCAGCAGATCACGCCCGACGGACTGCGCGGCCTCGGCCCGACGATCGAGACGATGGCCTCGGCCGAGGGCCTCGACGCGCACCGCAACGCCGTGACGATCCGCCTCGAATCCCTGTAAGGACACGTTATGAAGAACGATATGGACATACGCGAACTCTATCGCCCGAACATCCGCTCGCTGGCCCCCTACTCGACGGCCCGCGATGAGTATCGGGGCGAACTCGGCATCTTCCTCGACGCGAACGAGAACCCCTACGACAACGGCTGCAACCGTTATCCCGATCCTCGGCAGCGCGAACTCAAGCGGCGCCTGTCGGAAATCAAGGGCGTCGCCCCGGAGAAAATATTCGTCGGCAACGGATCGGACGAGCCGATCGATCTCGCATTCCGCGTTTTCTGCGAGCCGAGACTGCACAACGCCGTGTCGATCGCGCCGACTTACGGCATGTACAAGGTGGCCGCCGCGATCAACGACGTGCCGATGCGCGAGGTTCCGCTCGAGCCCGACTTCTCGCTCGACGAGCGGAAGCTGCTCGCGGCGACGGACGGCGATACGCGGCTGCTGCTGCTCTGTTCGCCGAACAACCCGACGGGCAACTGCTTCCCGCGCGCGCAGATCGAGCGCATCGTCCGCACGTTCCCCGGCATCGTCGTGCTCGACGAGGCCTACATCGATTTCGCCGACACGCCGGGCCTGCTCGGCGAGTTGGACCGCTTCCCGAATTTGATTATCTTGCAGACGCTCTCCAAGGCATGGGGCATGGCCGGGCTGCGGCTCGGGCTCGCGTTCGCTCAGGAAGAGATCGTCGAGACGCTGAGCCGAGTGAAATACCCGTACAACATCAACGTCATCACGCAGCGGGCCGTGCTCGAACAGCTGGAGACAAGCATCGACGGTCAAGTAGCCGAGATCGTCTCGGAGCGCGAGCGGGTGGCCGAGGCGTTGCGCACGCTGCCTGCGGTCCGGAAGATTTACCCGTCGCAAGCCAATTTCCTGCTCGCCCGGTTCGACGATCCGAGGGGCGTGTACGAGCGGCTGATCGGCGAGGGAATCATCGTACGCGACCGCTCGCGCGTCGCGGGCTGCGAGGGCTGTCTGCGCATCACGATCGGCACGCCCGCCCAGAACGACCGGCTGATCGAAACGCTGAAAAACGAAACCGCATGAAACGCGTCCTTTTCATAGACCGCGACGGTACGCTGGTCGTGGAGCCGCCCGTCGATTACCAGCTCGACTCGTTCGGCAAGCTCGAGTTCGTCCCGAAGGCCATCGGCTCGATGAGCCGCATCGCGACGCTCGGCTTCGAACTGGTCATGGCCACGAATCAGGACGGCCTCGGCACCGAATCGTTTCCCGAGGAGACGTTCTGGCCCGTTCAGAACCTGATTATCAAGACGCTCGAGGGCGAAGGCATACATTTCGACGACGTCCTGATCGACCGCACGCTGCCCGAGCAGAACGCCCCGACGCGCAAACCCGGCACGGGAATGTTCGGCCGGTACCTCGCGGGCGGGTACGACCTGAAAGGCTCCTACGTGATCGGCGACCGGCTGACGGACGTCGAGCTGGCGCGCAACCTCGGCGCGAGGGCGATCCTGTTGCGCGAGACGGAGCAGGGGCGACGCATGGCCGAGCAGAGCGGTCTGTCGGACGTCTGCGCGCTGATTACCGACGACTGGGACCGGATATGGCAGTTCCTGCGCGCCGGAGAGCGCACGGCCGTCGTCGAGCGACGCACGCGGGAAACCGACATCCGGGTCCGCCTCGATCTGGACGGCAGTTCGACATCGAGGATCGACACCGGACTGAAGTTTTTCGACCACATGCTCGACCAGATCGTGCATCACGCCGGCATATCGCTCGACCTGCAGGTCCGGGGAGACCTGCAGGTCGACGAGCACCATACGATCGAGGACACGGCCATCGCGCTCGGAGAGGCGATCCGCCGAGCGCTCGGATCGAAGCTCGGCATCGGCCGCTACGGCTTCTGCCTGCCGATGGACGAGTGCCGGGCCGCCGTGCTGCTCGATTTCGGCGGACGCATCGAGCTGATCTGGAACGCCCGCTTCTCTCGCGAGTACGTCGGCGACGTGCCGACCGAAATGTTCCGCCACTTCTTCAAGAGCCTCGCCGAATCGGCCCGCTGCAACCTGTACGTCGAGGCCGAAGGGGAGAACGAACACCACAAGATCGAGGCGATATTCAAGGCATTCGCGCGCGCGCTGCGCACCGCCATCGCGCGCGACAACTTTCATTTCGAGCTGCCGAGCAGCAAAGGAACGCTATGATTACGATCATCGACTACGACACGGGCAACCTCCGTTCGGTGGCCAACGCCCTCGGACGGCTGGGAGCCGAATACCGGATTACGGCCGACCCGGCCGCGATTCGAGCGGCCGAACGGGTCCTGCTTCCGGGCGTCGGCGAGGCTTCCAGCGCGATGGCCAAGCTACGCGAGCGCGGACTTCCGGACGTGATCCGCTCGTTGAAATGCCCCGTGCTGGGCATCTGCATCGGCGTGCAGCTGCTGTGCCGCCGCAGCGAAGAGGGCGACACCGAATGCCTCGGCATTTTCGACAACGAGGTCCGCAGACTCCGGACCGAAGGGCTGAAAGTGCCCCACATGGGCTGGGACAGTATCGAAGACCTGCGCGGGCCGCTGTTCGACGGCCTCGACGAAGGCGCATACGTCTACTACGTCCACTCCTACGCGCCGCAGACGAACGCCGACACGATCGCCCGGACGACCTACGGAGAGACGTTCAGCGCCGCGATCCGGCGCGACAACTTCTTCGGAACGCAGTTTCACCCGGAAAAGAGCGCTTCGGTCGGCGAGCGCATCCTGCAAAACTTTTTGAGACTATGATCGAAGTCATTCCCGCCATCGACCTGATCGAAGGCCAGTGCGTCCGGCTCACGCAGGGCGACTACGACCGAAAGACCACCTATTACAAAGATCCGCTCGACGCCGCCCTGCGGTACGAGGAGTGCGGCGCAGGACGTCTGCACATGGTCGATCTGGACGGGGCGAAAGCCTCCCGTCCGGCCAATCTCGGCGTGCTGGAGCGGATCACCGCACGCACCTCGCTCGAAGTGCAATACGGCGGCGGCATCAAAAGCACCGAGGCGCTGCGCGACGTGTTCGGCTCGGGGGCTTCGCGAGCGATCTGCGGAAGCATCGCCGTCGCCCGGCCGGACCTGCTGCGACAGTGGCTGACCGAGTTCGGCCCGGAGCGGATCGTGCTCGGGGCGGACACCCGCGACGGCCGCGTCGCCGTCAACGGCTGGCAGGAAGCCTCCGCAATCGGAGTCGAGGAACTGATCGGACGGTTCGCAGACAGCGGCCTGCGGCAGGTAATCTGCACCGACATCGCCAAAGACGGCATGCTGTCGGGCCCGTCGGTCGACCTGTACCGGAAACTGCTCGAACGTTTTCCCCGGATCGAACTGACCGCCAGCGGCGGCATCGGTTCGTGGGACGACATCGAAGAGCTCGACCGAGCGGGCGTGCCGTGCGTTGTCGTCGGCAAGGCGATTTACGAGGGCCGGATCGGCTTCGACCGGCTGGAAACGCATTACGGCGCGGCCGAGCGGTAAAGCAAGGGGCGCAATACCCGAACTCCGCCGTCGGCCACCCGACCGAAAGCGTAACGGCAGGAGGCCGCGCCCGAAACGAAACCCTCCGGTATCGGAAAATCCGGTCCGGAACGAGATAACCCGAATAAAACGACAGAAACGTGTTAGCCAAACGCATCATACCCTGCCTCGACATCAAGGACGGACAAACCGTCAAGGGGATCAACTTTCTCGGTCTGAAGGACGTGGGCGACCCGGTCGAACTGGGGCGACGCTACGCCGAACAGGGAGCCGACGAGCTGGTCTACCTCGACATCAGCGCGACGCAGGAAGGCCGGCGCACATTCGCCGAGCTGGTCACCCGCATCGCCGAGCGCATCAATATTCCGTTCACCGTCGGCGGCGGCATCGCATCGGTCGAGGACGCAGGACGGCTGCTCGCCGCCGGAGCCGACAAGGTGACGGTCAACAGCGCCGCCGTGCGCAATCCGAAGCTCATCAGCGACATCGCCTCTAAATACGGCAGCCAGTTCGTCGTCGTTGCGATCGACGCAAAGCAGGCAGACGGCCGGTGGCGCGTGACGACGCACGGCGGCCGCCGGCTCACCGACCGGGAGCTTTTCTCCTGGGCCGCCGAGGCGCAACGGCGCGGAGCGGGCGAGATTTTGTTCACGTCGATGGACCACGACGGGACGAAAAACGGCTACCCGTGCGACACCTACGCCCGGCTGTCGGAGCGGTTGTCGATTCCCGTCATCGCCTCGGGCGGGGCCGGATCGGTGCGGCACATCGCCGATGTGCTGACGTTCGGAAAAGCCGACGCCGCGCTGGCAGCCAGCATTTTCCACTACGGCGAAATACCCATCCCATCGCTTAAGCGACAATTGTACGAACAGCATATAACCGTCAGATTATGATAAAATTCAGCGAACTGAACACAGCCAAGAGCTGCGAGGGACTGGTTCCCGCCATCATTCAGGACGACGATACGCGTCAGGTCCTGATGCTGGGCTACCTCAACGAAGAGGCATTCGACAAAACGGTGGCCGAGGGCCGCGTCACATTCTTCAGCCGCACGAAAGGCCGGCTGTGGACCAAAGGCGAAACGAGCGGCAACTATCTGCATGTCAAAAGCATCGCAAAGGACTGCGATGCGGATACGCTGCTGATCCGCGTCGTTCCGGCAGGCCCGGTCTGCCACACGGGAAGCAAGACCTGCTTCGGCGGCCGCGAGAACGAGGGCTTCATCGGGCTGCTGCAGTCGGTGATCCGGCAGCGTCACCGCGACATGCCCGAGGGTTCGTACACGACGAAGCTCTTTACGAAAGGAGCGGCCAAAATCGCGCAAAAGGTGGGCGAGGAAGCCGTCGAGACCGTCATCGAGGCCGTTGCGAACAACAATCCCGATCTGGTTTACGAGGCATCGGACCTGATCTACCACCTGCTCGTGCTGCTCGAGAATCAGGGTCTGTCGATCGCCGATCTGGAGGAGGAACTGGCCAAAAGGCACAAATAGGCACGCAAAATGCGGATATTTTGCTACCTTTAGGACCGTATTCAAACCATTCAGCTAAAGACGAACGACATGGACGATAAGAAAATCGGTATCGCCAGCGACCACGCCGGCTACCAGCTCAAGGAATTCATCATCGGCTACCTCGACTCGAAAGGCTACGACGTGCACGATTTCGGCTGCCACAGCGAGGAGAGCTGCGACTACCCCGACTACGCGCACCCGCTGGCCGAGGCGATCGAAAAGGGAGAGCTTCCGCGCGGCATCGCAATGTGCGGCAGCGCCAACGGTATCACGATCACGCTGAACAAGCATCAGGGTATCCGCGCGGCGATCTGCTGGGAGCCCGAAATCGCGTCGCTCGCACGCAAGCACAACGACGCGAACGTATGCTCTATGCCCGCCCGCTTCATCGACCGCGACACGGCGATCAAGATCGTCGACACCTTCCTCTCGACCGAGTTCGAGGGCGGCCGGCACCAGCGCCGGATCGACAAGATCCCGGTTTCGGGATGCGGATGCGGGAAGTAGCCGATCCGACCCCAAACGCATGTCCAAAGCGCCCGCTCCGGCGGGCGCTTTTTTCGTCGCGCACCGTTGCGAAATTATCGCTACATTTGTCCCAAAATTCGGACAGGTTATGAAATACGTCTTCACGCTGCTGATTTTTCTCGCCGCCGCGACTTCCGGCAGGCTGCACGCCCAAATCAAGAAAAAAACGCCCAATGGATACTCGACGCTATACGACTACCGTACGAACAATCCCGACGGAAGCCGCATCTACTATGCCGACAAGCGGTCGGCGGCCCTGATGAAAGTGAGCCCGGGCAACGACTACAAGATCGAATGCAACGATGCTCTGGACAAGGACTACCTGACCGACAGCCTGTGGGGCATCGTCTATAAGGACACGGTCTATCTGAACTGCAAGCCGTTCTCGGGACTCGACTGGTACGCCAAGGCCGAATACGGGACAGGCAAGCGCTATCTGTACCTGAACATCGCCATCCCGCTGAACCCGAAATACAAGAGCATTCTGGGCGACTACTCGCAGGCCCCGGCCGTCAAGACCGGAGGTTCGATCCCGAAGATCGGCGGCCTGATCGGCGGAGCGGTCAAAGGCGCCGTCGACAGGCTCTCGACGCGCATTCCCGTGATCTACGACACCGAAACCGGGCAGTGCCGATGCCTCACCACCGAATTGCTGTACAGCTTCTCGCAGAAATATCCCGAACTGAAAAGCCAGTTCGGGCTGGTCAAGATCGAAATGCTGTCGGTCTACGCGTTCCGAGATTTCGCCGAAGCGCTCAACACCGCCGACGAGCAGGAAAAACTGAAAGCCAAGCAGGCCGAGCAGCAGGCGGCCGAAGCCGAGGCGAAAGCCCGTGCCGAGGCCGAACGCGCCGCAGCCGATTCGGTCGCGCAGGCGGCCGCTGCTCCGGCCGTCGATTCGACGAGCCGTTCCGGCGAAGGCGAACCGGTTTCTCCGACCGAAACGGCAGACTCCGGGGAGGCCAGCCAGCCGGCTCCGGCGCAGGTCCCGGCTACGACGGACGACCCGAACAAGGTGCAGGTCAAGATTCCGGTACAAGTCCCGGTCCAGTAATCCGTGAAAGCTCATTCCCGTTGAAAGGAGTCGGGCAACGGACCGCTCCGGACCGGATGCAGGTCCGACGGGTCCGTTCGGAAAACGACAAAGGATTCTTTCCGAAACGCTTTCCGCAATCTCTTTCCGCTGCGGTCCGGCAGATGCTCGGCGCGCAACCGACGGGAACGAACTCCCGCCCCGAAAGACACTCGTCCCGCCTCCCGCCGCATCCCCGGCGACCGATACCGTGACGGCCACGCGGAACCGAACCGGAATTGGGACCGAGGGAGAAAACCCGTCACACGATCCGCAGCCGGTTCGTCATAAAATACTGAAACACGCCGCGAAGTACCAGAAACAGCAGGAAAGCGAACCACAGCGCATCGTTTCCGGCCACGCTCCTCAGTCCGTAGTAAGCGGTGAAAAAACCGACGGTCGACAGAAAGACCGAATTGCGCATCACGGCCGTGCGCGTGGCACCGATCAACACACCGTCGATCAAAAAAGGCGCAAAAGCCACCAAAGGAATCACGATCAGCCACACCACGTAATCGCCGGCACCGATCAGAATCTCCCGGCTGTCGGTAAAGAGCGAGAGCACGCTCCGCCATCCCGCCGCATACAAGCCGACATAAAGAGCGGCAACCGCCGCTCCCCACACGAGCAGGGCCCGGATACACAGGCGCAGCATCGGCGCGTTGCGCGCTCCGACATACCTTCCCGCCAATGCCTCGCCGGCATAGGCGAATCCGTCCATCAGATAGGAAAACAGCGTGAAAAGCTGCATCAGCAGCATATTGACGGCCAGCAGCGTGTCGCCCATGCCCGACGAAGCGGCCGTGAAGAACGTGTAGACGATCACGATGCAGGCCGTTCGCAGGAAAATATCGCCGTTGATCCGGAAGAAAGCCGTCATCGGCCGGAGCCTCAGGCTGTCGCGCAGATCGACGTAGCGGCCGAAACGGCGGTAGTAGCGCAGCCAGAGCGCTACCGACAGCAGCAGCCCCGTATACTGCGCGACGACGGTTCCCCACGCGACGCCCGCGATACCCCACCCCAGCCCGAGCGCGAACCACAGACAGCAGAGTATATTGACCAGATTGATCGCGATCGAAACATACATCGGGAAGCGCGAGTTCTGCATGCCGATGAACCATCCCTGAAACGCGAACAGCGAAACGGTCGCCGGAGCGGCCCAGATCCGCGCATAGAAATACTCGGCCGCATAGCCCATCGTATGCGGCGTGCCGTCCATCATCCGGAAGGCCAGCCGTCCGACAGGCTCCCGAAAGAGGATCAGCAGCACGGCCGCCAGCAGAGAGACGCTCAGCGCGCGGACCAGCACGGCCGTAATCTCCGGGAAATTCCGGGCCCCGTACGACTGCGCGGTCAAACCGCTCGTTCCCATGCGCAGAAACGCGAAGTTCCAGTAGATGAAGTTGAAGACCGACGTACCGATGCCGATCCCTCCGATCAGCGCGTCGTCGCCCAGATGCCCGACGATGGCCATATCGACCATGCCCAGCAGCGGGATCGTGATGTTCGACACGATATTCGGAATGGCCAGAGAGAGTATCTTGCGGTTCATGGAGGCAAAGGTATCACATTTTCGTCATTCGTCCACCGGAGCGCAACGCCCGATCGGGCTCCGCCGCGAGGCTCGTTGGATTGTCCGGGCTGCGAAAACCCGTCCGAATCACGCCGGGACCGACCGCTCCGCTCGGGCATCCCTTGCAAGAATACATGGCGGAAGCGAACGATACAACGAAGCCCGATCATATATTTTATGTAACGGTTTTCGAGTTTCCGGTTTCTCCGCATGAAATCGCTTGACGAAAAGGACTTCATGGTAGGGACGCAATACGAGACCGCAAGCCACGGCTGACGGATATGGAAACTCCGGATGCGAGAACTTTGGTACATTGAAGCATATAATCGCCCGACGAAGATACCGTAATCGACGAACGACGGCCGGACACGCGGCGCCCAGACCCGACCGGTCCGGAACACGCGCCGCGCACCGAAAAGACATGCGTCATGGACCGCCGGACGGACGCCTCGTTCCGCAACCGGCGGACGAATTAATCGGAAGCCGCGCACCGAATTCCGGGAAAAAGCGGTATCTTCGTAACGACAAGCGCAACACTTCCATGGAACACTACGAAGAGATACACGGCCGCGAGCATGACAGCGCGCTGGCGGTCAACAAGGGAATCGAACAACCGCCGATCGTCAATCCCCATTTCCGCAAAGTAAGGCGGCAGCGAATGACGACCGACCAGTACATGGAGGGCATCCGCTCGGGTAACATCACGGTCCTGTCCCAAGCGATCACGCTGGTCGAAAGCCTGTTGCCGGAACACTACGCTCAGGCTCAGGAGATCATCGAGCGTTGCCTGCCCTATTCGGGCGGTTCGGTGCGCATCGGCATCACCGGCGTGCCGGGCGCGGGCAAGTCGACGTTCATCGAGGCGATCGGCGACATGGTCACCGGTCTCGGGCACAAGCTGTCGGTACTGGCAATCGACCCGAGCTCGGAACGCAGCAAGGGCTCGATCCTCGGCGACAAGACCCGCATGGAAACGCTCGTGCACAACCCGAAAGTATTCATCCGGCCCTCGCCCTCGGCCGGATCGCTCGGCGGCGTGGCGCGCAAAACGCGCGAGAGCGTCATCCTGTGCGAAGCGGCCGGATTCGACGTGATCTTCATCGAAACGGTCGGCGTGGGCCAGTCCGAGACAGCCGTCCACTCGATGGTCGACCTGTTCCTGCTGCTGCAGATCGCCGGAGCCGGCGACGAGCTGCAGGGCATCAAGCGCGGCATCATGGAGATGGCCGACATGATCGCGATCAACAAGGCCGACGGCAACAACGTGCAACGGGCCGAAGTGGCCAAAAGCCACTTTGCGAACGCGCTGAACCTGTTCCCGATGCCCGATTCGGGCTGGCGTCCGAAAGTATACACTTGCTCCGCCGTCGAGAAAACGGGACTGAGGGAAATCTGGAGCGGCATCGAGGACTTTCTGAAATTCACGCGCGGCAACGGCTACTACCAGCGCAACCGCCACCGGCAAGCCAAATACTGGATGTACGAGACGATCCACGAGGCGCTGCGAGAGAGTTTCTATCGCAACGAGGCCGTCGAATCGCGGATCGCCCGGTACGAGGAACTGGTGCTGTCGGACAAAAAAAGCTCGTTCGTAGCGGCCCGCGAGCTGCTCAACAGCTATTTCGAAGACATCCGGAAATAAGGGACAAACCGGCCGGACTGTAGCTCGCCGCCACGACCGCACGTTCCGATACATCGATTCCGTTCCGAATGTCCGCGGTTCTCCGTTGAAAAGCCGCAGACCGGACGGGAAAGCGGGTCCGAAGACCGGCCCGGTTTCCGGCGCTTGCCGTAAACCGGAACCGACGAAGCACATTGCCCGAAACCGGAGACAGCCACCTCCGCGTTATCGGGCATAACGGATCGCCGCCTCGATATTGATGCCGCTCTCCCACGGACGGCAGCCGCAACCGCTCGGCCGGCCGTCGACATAATACTCGACCCATGCTCCAGCACCGTCGCGCAGGCTCATCATCCGGTCGTATACCTCATCCCGCAACGGATGTCCCGTCTCGCACAACGCATAGAGGAACATGCCGAAGTCGTAGCCCAGTATGCGATCCTGTCCGGAAATTTTCCCGGTTCGTTCGTACAACGCGATCACATCGTCCAAAAACGCCCGCTTCTCGCTCTCCGAAAAAAGTTCCGAGCCGATATAAATGGGAAACAGATTGGCCGACGGAATACTGAAAAGTTCCGGTTCGGGAAGCTCAACGGCCGCATGGTCCTTGGTCATGCAATCTTTGCAAAAATAGAGGCATCCCTTGAAATGGTACGTCTCGGGAAAATAGTCGAAATGCCCGGGATACAGGCAGACGCCGGGCCGGGTCGGCGGATAAGCGACTTTCCGTTCCCGCCGGGGATTGTTAACGTACAGATGCCCGTCGCGGCAGAAATTATCGCGGAACCGCTCGCTGCACTCGTCCACGTCGCGCTCCAAGGCTCCGATCCGTGCAGCGCTCCACAGCCCCTGCTCGCGGACGAACCGGATCAGCCGGCGGCTTCCCTCGACGAATAGCAGGGTCGCCTCGGCCGAGCCGTGATACATCACCTGACGGGGAACCACGCCCCCGGCGATATAGGTTTCGTCGCCGTTGAACGGCAGCATACCGTCGATCAGATTCCGCTGCTGGGCCTCGGTCGCCCACTCGAGCATCGGCATGATTTCGCGCAGGAAAGCCGTATCGCGCGTCTTGCGATAGTAGTCGAACGCCTGCACGACCAGATAGCCCGTAATCTCCGTCTCGTCATTCTCGTGCCGGTGGAAAATGCCGGGGTAGCCGATCGCCTGAGCGTTATGGATCAGGCCGCTGCGCTGCCACACCCGCCAGTAGAAGTCGAGTATCATCCGCGCACGCTCCCACTCGCCCAGCGCGAGCAGCGCCCGCGAAACGCCGTACTGGTCGCGGACGTAGCCCATATGATAGATGATGCCGGCCAGTACGGAGCCTTCGGACGACTGCTGGCTGCGGATCAGTGCGGCCGCGTCGTCGACGGCCTGCAGAAACTCGCGCCGCCGTTCGCCCGACAGAGCCGATACCGTGACATTCGGCCGGCTTGCGGACCGGGATGCCGTCTTCAACAAGGCAAGTCCGGAAACGGAGGCGACCCGGGCCGTCTCTCGGTCGAGTTCTTCCCGGGAGCGGGCGGCGATCACGTACAGCGCGCCCTCGCCCGGCGAGGCGGTCAACGTCAGCTCGCGTCCGTTCTCCCCGAACCGCTCCAGACGGACCGTTCCGGTAGTCACGAGCCGGTAGCAATAGCCCGAAGGACTTCGGTACGTACTGTAGAACGGAACGCCGGCCCTCAGATCGACGCGAAAGACGCTCCGCGCGTCGGTCCACGAGACGGGAAGTCCGTCCTCCGCGCAGCTCAGGCTCTCCTCGAAAGGACGGTAGCGTTCCTCCAGCTCGACCCCGAGCCGGTAGCGGACCGGCCGCTTCTGCCGGAAAAGCCGCACGAATACCGGACTGCCGTCCGCGACGAAATCGGTATGCCGGCCCGCGACCCCGTGACCGTCCCGAAGCCGGTGATTCCATACGGAAGAGCCGGCCTCGCGCTCCGAGGCTACCTGCAGTCCGTCGCACAGGCTCAGCGTAAGCAGGGAGGGGGAAGAATAGGGCGGTCCGAAAATTTGCAGGATGTCGGCGCCGCGACCGTAAACGCACAGTTCGCCGTTGCCGATCGCATGAATGCCCGGAACGTCCGCATTGCCGGAAGCGTCGCCGGAGGCTACCGCAGCCGCCTGTCCCAACAAGAGCAGGCAGACCGGCAACAGATGTCGGAAAAGTTTCATCGTATCGAAATTTAGGTCAGCAGTAGGGACGATTGTCCTTCAGGCGAATATACGAAAAAAACGGACAAAAGGAAAAGCCGCGGCAAGGATTCGTCTCCGGAATCGCAATGCTCCTCGAGAACCGGATACAAAACGACCGCCTAACGAGTAGGAGGGAAAGGTACGAAGGGGTACGTCCGGAGAAAAGGTACGAGCGGATGAGTCCGGACGGAAAAGTCCGGCGGGAGACACATGGCCGACCGATGGCCGGGCTTCCTCCCGAGTTCCATCGCACGGACAGGAAGCGCCGCAACGGTATGCGCTCCGGATGCGAAACGGCAGACATCCCGCGATCCGCAAGAGCGATCCGAGTCCGATCGCGCATCCATACGACCGTCTTTTCGGACACGCCCGCGCGAACAATCCCATACGAACCATACAGACCGCTTCCGACCATTTTCCGGAACCGTCCGACCTCTCTGCCTCCGAGCCGTGCCGTCCTGATACGAGATAGCCGCTCATCGGCGTTCGCGTCCGGAATTTACCTGCGGCCCGCGGCCGCACACCCGACACCGAGTCGCCTTTTCGGCGAAAAGAATTTCACGCCATGAAACCGAAAGCGCTGAAAATTCGACGGTCGGTACAGCAAAGCAGACAATGATTGCTTCGATGTATCAAGGTGCCGCACCCGGAGTTTCTATATTCCGCCAGTCGCGGCTTGCGGTCACAGGTTGCATATCCGATCCAGTCTCTACCGCGAAGTTTCTTCCGACGGAAGCGATTTCATACGGAGAAACCGGAAACTCGAAAACCGGTACGATAAAGCATACGATCGGGGCAAAATACATGAATCGGAAGCGCCGACGACGACACGCCTTTTCGACAGCTTTTACCGCCTCTCGATCTGCTCGACGCGGCGCCCCGCCTCCCGCGCCAGCGCGGTCGTATCGGTCCCGATCAGCTCTCCGCGCTCGACCAGAATCCTCCCGTCGACAAGCACGGTATCGACATCGGTCGATTTGGCGTTGTACACCAGACCGGCTATCGGATCGTTACCCGGCGCCCAATGCGTCCCGCCCATATCGACCAGAATCAGGTCGGCCCGGGCTCCCGGCGCGACAACGCCCAACTCGCCCTCCATGCCGACCGCGCACGCTCCGCCGACGGTCGCCATGCGCAGCGTCTCGTATGCCGGCAACACGCTCGCATCGCCGGTAGCGACTTTCTGCAACAGCGAGGCCGTGCGCATCTCGTCCCACATATCGAGGTCGTTGTTCGAGCAGGGGCCGTCGGTTCCGATGCCGACCGTCAGGCCGCGCCCGATCATCCGCGCGACCGGAGCGATCCCGCTGGCAAGCTTCATGTTGCTCTGCGGATTATATGCGACCGACACCCCGTAGCGGAACAGGATGTCCATATCCTCCTCGGTCAGGTGCACGCAGTGCACGGCCAGCGTCGGATAATCGAAAACGCCCAGATCGCGCAAATACTCGGCCGAGGTCTTGTCGTAACGCTGCCGGATCGTCTCGGTCTCGGAACGCGTCTCGCTCAGATGGACATGAATGCCCAAGCCGTATTTTTCACATAAGGACAAAGCCTTGCGAACAGATTCCGGCGAGCACGTATAGGGAGCGTGCGGCGCGATGCGCACGCCGAGGCGCCCCCCGTCCGCCCCGGCATAGCGTTCGACCAGACGGACGGTCTCCCGCTCGAACGCTTCGTAGTTCGTATCGATAAAGGCCGGGCACACGACAGCCCGCATACCGCTCTCGAGCACGGCCTCGGCCACGCGGTCGGCATGCCAGTACATATCGACGAAAGTCGTCGTCCCGCCCAACAGCATCTCGGCGATCCCGAGGCGGGCTCCCAGGTAGACGTCGTCGCCCGTCAGCTTCGCCTCGAACGGCCAGACCCTGTCGGCGAGCCACTCCATCAGCGGCAGGTCGTCGGCATAGTTCCGCATCAGCGACATCGCCACATGGTTGTGCAAATTGATCAGGCCCGGCATCAGCAACTTCCCTCCGGCATCGATCACGCGCCGCGAGCGGTTCTCCGACTCCGTTCCCCGATCATCGGACCCGTTGTCCGGAGTCGCCGGAAGAACCGACGATATGCGGCCTCCGGAAATGGCGACCGATCCCCTGAAAAATTTCCGGGGATCGTTTGCCGAAGCCGTCATAGGCAGAATCAACGCATTCCTTATCAGTATGTCCATATCTTTCCCGTATAAGATAGAGGCCTCCCTCCCGCCGACACGAGGGGAGAAGAACCGGCCATGCGCACGAGCAAAACCCGCTCCGCGCTACTTCGTCCCGACCGAGCCTTGCACCGTCAAAATGTGCATTTTTTCCGGCGTATTGGCGTATACCTTCAAGGCTCTCAGGTAGTCGCCCGATTGCTGTCCGCGCGGATTGAACGTAACGATCAGCACGGCCGTGTCGCCGGGCATGACGGGCCTCTTGGAGAATTTCGCCTGCACGCATTCGCAAGACTTGGCCACTTTCAACACGACCAACGGCTCGTCGCCCGCATTGACGAAAGCGACCGACTCTGCGACCGGCGCACCTTTCGGATCGGCCGGTCCCAAATCGACCGATTTTTTCAAAAACTTCAGGGACGGCTGTCCGCCGAGCGTTCCGGCAGCGAGCGCGAGCGAAATAAGAAGCAGAAAACGTCTCATAGAAATTGGTATCGAAAATTCGGCGAACGAACCGACAGACGATAGAACCGGACGTCCCCCCCTGCCGCTCTCCGGGCGGATTCCGCAAAAAACGGTCCCTTCGCAATCGGGGCCCTTACGCCGGCAAGGATTTATTGCATCCGAAAATTATAGGTGATCGTACCGGTCTGCGACAACGGCGCGCTTTCGTCCACATTGAACCGCGCGCCCCTCGCGGCTTTCAGCGCCGCGTTGACGAGCACGCTGTTTTGCGTCGTGGATCCCTTGGCCCGGTAGGCGGCCGAGGTAACCCGTCCCTGCTGATCGACGACGATCTCGATCACGACGCGTCCCTGATCCTTCGCACGGTAGTCGGGACTCGGCAGACCGCCGACCAGCGAACGGCCCGAAAGACTGGCCGAATTGCCGTCCGTTCCCGTTCCGGTCCCCTCGTGACTGCCTTCCGGCGTTCCGGCCAAATCGCCCTGATTGCCTGTCCCGGTTCCGGTGCCTTCGCTGCGCGAAGAGCTGCCCTCGGTCCGACCGGGGAAAAGCGCCTTGCGATTCACCTCGCGCGGCTTCTCGGCCGGCTGCTGAGGCTTCGGCTGGGGCTTGGCCTGCACCTGTTCCTTTTTCGGTTTCTTCTCCGGCTTCTTTTCCTCTTTCACCACGGGCACGTCCTCGTCGGTCTGCTGCGTCATCTGCTCCTGCTCGTCGGGCTGAGCCTCCGAAGGTGCCTGCGTCTGCTGCGGAGCGTCGGCCGCCTCGTCGTTCATCGCCAGATCCTCGCCGGGCGCGGCCTCGGTCACGTTGCCGAAATTGATCATCAGCCCCTCGCCCGTATCGGGCGGCTCGGCCAGCGTGAAGCGAACGAGCAACAGCAGGAGCAGCACCAGCGCCGCGTAGGCGAACGTCGCCGCCGCGCCGATGACACGCTGCTGCGTGCGGTCCTCTTGCTGAAAGTCGATCATATGCCTTCTATTCGGGCCTCGTAGCCGCAAATATCTTGTACTTGTTCCGCATGGCGATGTTCATCACCTTGATGACCTCTCCGAACGGGACCGTCTCGTCGGTATGCAGCGAGATGACCGGGTCTTCCTGCCCTTGCAGACGCGCCTGCAGAGCCGCCTCCAGCTTGTCGAAAGCGATCGGCTCGGTCTCCAGATAATAGGTCAGATCGGCCGTAATGGAGACGGAGGTCGCAGCCTTGTCCTTGATCTGGTTCGAGCTCTTGGGCAAGGTCAGCTTCACCGCATTGGGGTTGATCAGCGTGGTCGAGAGCATCATGAAGAGCAGCAGCAGGAAGATCAGGTCCGTCATCGACGAGGCGCTGAATCCGACCTCTACTTTCGACCCCCTTTTGATAGCCATAGTCTTGCGTTTTTATCCGTTATCAATCAGGCGACTACTGCTCGATGGGCTGGTTCAGAATATCCATGAAAGCGATCGAGTTGGCCTCCATCTGGAACACCAGCTTCTCGATGCGCGCCACGAGGTAGTTGTAGCCGAAATAGGCCGGCACGCCGACGACCAGACCGCCGACGGTCGTCACCATCGCGACGTACATGCCGCTCGCCAGCACCGTCATGTCGACCGTTCCGCCCGCCTGCGACATATTCATGAACGCTTGCACCATACCGACCACCGTACCCAGAAATCCGATCATCGGCGCGCCGCCGGCGATCGTCGCCAAAATCGGAAGTCCCGTCTCGAGCTTCGACACCTCGAGGTTGGCGACGTTTTCGATCGAGCTCTGCACGTCGCTGAGCGGGCGACCGATGCGGCCGATTCCCTTCTCGATCATGTGAGCGATCGGCGTATTGGTCTGGCGGCAGAGCTGTACGGCGGCTCCGATCCGTCCCTCGCAGATATGCTCCCGAATCCGGTTCATGAAGTTCATATCGACGGCCGAAGCCTTGCGGATCGCCCAGAAGCGCTCGAAAAAGATGAAAACGGCCACGCCGCCCAGAATCAGCAGAGGCCACATCAGAAATCCGCCGGCCAGAAAGAGTTCGCCCAGCCCCATCGTCTTCGGAGCCTGCTCGGCGGCCACCGCCACCGCTTCGGTTGCTTGCAACAGGATCATCATATCTTCAATAAAGAGTTTTTTAGTTTTCCGGTCATTCCCTTCGCGGGCCCGGCAACGCCCACATACACATACCGCCGCTGCCGAATCACAAAAATACGCTTTTTCATCGAAATCGCATCGCGGACCGGCGATTTGTGGACATTTTTATTTCCCGTCCGCCGCTACCTTCAGACTATCGGCCGCAGCCTTACGCTCGGCCTGCCGCAGCTCGCGCGACAGACGCCGGCGCTGCCGGCGGTCCTTGATGTTCCGGATCAGATCGCCGAAGTTGTCGAAGCTTTGCCGGTAAGAAATTCCCAAACCGCTCTCCTGCAGGCCCTGATTTTCGTCGAACCGGTCGATCGTCCTCGTGAAAGCCTTGACTTTCAGATTGCCGGCTTCGTCGAGCAACAGACTGAGCGTCACGTCGCCGGTCAGGCTGTTGGCCGTCCGGTTGTTCATCGGCATGCCGTTGCCCGTATCGTAACTGACGTCGCCCTCGACGATCAGCCGGTCCTTGATCAGCTCGCCGTAGAACTCCGTGCCGAACTCGTCGGACGTCTCCTCGCTCTTGGGCCGGAACTTCGGCGCCAGCCGGAAACGATCCGTCGAGAGCAGATTGCTCAGTTGGGTCGACAGGAACTCGATGCCCGTCACGGTCGCGCCCATCGCGCCGATATTGAGGTTCTGGCTCGTACCCGAATTGTCGGCATAGAAGCTCTGCGTGGCGAGCAGCCAAAGAAACTGGGTCGACATCATCTCCTGCGTGTTCATCGCGTTCCGCACGAGCGACTGGGTTTCGGGATCGGTGTTCGGCACGCTGACGTCGAACGTCAGCGTAGGCTGCGTGAGCCGGTCCGACAGCCGGATAATACACTCTACGGGCACGTTGCGCCGCAGGTTCTGCCCTCCTCCGCTCCCGCTGAGCAGCGGAGCCAGCGATGCCTTCAGTTTGTACACGGCGGTGATGTTCACCAACGCGTCGGCCGGATCGCCCGTCCACTGAATGTTGCTTCCTTCCTGAATCAGAAAGTTGCGCGTGGCGAAATTCTGAAGCGAGAAACGATAGCTTCCCTCCGTAATATCGTAGTCGCCATAGATCGTAAACTCCTTGTCCACCGGATTGACATGCAGGTTCAGCGTTCCGTTGCCGCGCCCGCGCAGCACGTTGTCGCCGGCCTGATCGAGCGTCAGCTGCATCTCGGCGTTCGGCCGGATGTCGAGCGCCATCTTGATGTCCATATCCGACCGGAAACTCTCGCGGCCCATCCGGCGCGAAAGGAACTGTCTCCGGCGCGAAACGCTCCGAAGGCTGTCGTCGGCAGCCCGCTTGGCCGGATCCTCGAAAACGATGAAGTCGGCTGCCGAGATATCGGACCCGCCGTTGCCCAGCGGCAGGAAAAAGCGGGTATTCTCGGCCGAGGCCGCAACGATGTCCATGCTCACACCGTTCTTGTTCCCGCGGATCGTCGCGCTACCGGTAGCGTAGACGCTCCCGTAAAACAACTCGTTCTGCCGAGGGGTCGTGTTCAGTACGAGCGTGCGGTCGGGCCGCACATGCACCTCGTAGCTCAGATTGCGCGGATTGGCGAAGCTGAAGCTCATGTCGAATCCGGCCCGACCGCCCGACGGCCCGTACAACTCGGTAGGTCGCAGCGTCATCGTGTTCCGGCGGACATCGATCACGGCGTCCGACATCGTATAGGGAACGTTCGTGTAATCGACCGTCGAGCGGAACGTCCCGACGCCGATCGTCCCGTCGAGGGTCAGCTTCCCGCCGGGATTGGTAAGCCGCAGCGAAGCATCGGCCATGCCCTGCGTTTCGCGCAATACGCCTTTGAGCACCGGATCGAGCAGCGAAAGATCGATCCTACGCAGATGCACGTCGGCCTCCAGACGCTTGTCGGCGGGCGCATAGAATCCTTCGACGATCGAGCTGTCGGCCGCACGGTCGATCAGCCTGAAAAGCGCCCGGCGAGACTGCAGGTCCCACCGGCTCTCGAAGCGGCTGTCGACTAACGGAACTCCGTTGACGCGCACGCTGTCGAAATCGATGCCGGCGCGGAGCACTCCGCCTCCATAGGCCGATATCAGCTCGGCCGAGCCGTTGGTCACGCCCTCGAAAGCGTAGCCCTGACGCTCGGCGAAGCGGGAGAACGGTTTCAGGTCGAACCGGTGCAACTGCAAGCGCAGCGTATCCCGATCGCTACGCGAGGCCACGCCGTCGACGGACAGCCGCTGCTGCCCGCTGGAGATGCTGAACCGGTCGACGTCGATCCGCGTGGAGTCGAAAACGATCTGCCGGGCCCAGATTCTCCAGGTCCGCCCGTTGGTCGTGAAAGACGAGGGATTGAAACGGACGCGCACCTGAGGAACGCCGCTTTGCGGGTCCCGGCCGAGCGTGGAGGTCGTACCGAGCAGGGCATAGGTCCCGTTGTCGGAGTTGTTGAACCGCGTGGCCAGGTTGATCCGGTTCTCCTTAGCTCCGCCGATCACCGAAAAATCGGGCATGTACATTCCCTTGGCGAACAGGTCGGCGGCCGTCACGAAAAGCGAAATCGAATCGCCCTGATTGCGGCAGGAGGCCTTGAGGTCGGATACGAAAAACCGCTCGTTCTCGATCAGCTCCGAGTCGAGCGTCAGCGAGAAGACATCGCTCTCGGGATTGAACAGGAAGACCAGCTTGGTCCCCTGAGCGAGCCTGAGCCCCGGAGAGAAAATGCCCGCCACGTTGTTCGCGCGCTTCACGTTCACGTCGAGCAGGTAATAACTGTCGATACGCGAGGCCCCGGCTACGGAAGGAACCGAATCCTCGGCCGTCCGGGGCCGCTCCGAGAGCGAAGGCAAATAGGAACGCAGCGTGTTGCTGAAATACGAGAACATGTTCTCGTAGCTGAGCTTGCCCCGCAGCTCGGCGTCGGCGAAAGGCGAGTACAGCCCGATCAGCTTGCGGTCGCTTCCGTTCTCGGCAAGCAAACGGATACGACCCGTCCGGACCGTATCGAGCTGGTTGACGTAGGTCATGTCGAAAATCTCGGCTTCCCCGTTGATGTTGTCGAGCGAAGTGCCCGATGCCTGCGCATGCAGTCCGCAGCGCACCCGCGACACCGTATCGCGCCGGTTGAAATGCAGCTCGTGCAGATCGGCGTTGACCAGATTCAGGTCGAAATGATAGACGGGCTGCTCGCCGTTGAAATCGAGATCGCCGTCGAAATCGAACGTCATGTTCGGATCGTCCGACGCGATTTTCCCGGTAAACCGCCGGTTTTCGAAACGGCCGTCCAGCGCAATGTCCCGATAGGCGTAATCGTTGAACTCGAGTTTCGGAACCCGGGCGCGGGCATTCATCCGGAAACTCTGTCCGAATTGTCCGCTCACGTCGGCCGAGAGCGACACCCGGCCCAGCTTGGAAGCCTCGAGCAGTCGCCCGACGCCGAAATCGGCGGTACTCAGCCGACCTTGGAAACCGGTCGCGCCGCCCTCGACCGGGCGGATATCGAAATCGACCGAAGCCTCGCCCGCATCGGTCTGCAAGCGGCCGTCGGCTCGGAAATCGCTGAACAGCCCGTCGAAATGGCCCGAAAAGGCGATCCGCCCCATCCGCTCGACGAGCGGCAGGCTTTTCCCCAGCGAGCGTCCCGCTATGTCCTGCACGAAGTACTCGATATCGGCCGCATCGGTATGTAGCGACGAAACGTCGAACGAAAAGCGCGTCTCGGCCACCTCGGGCAATCCGTCGATTCCGAAACGAAGGCTCAGCGTCGTGCTGCGTGCGGTCGCTCGGCCGATACGGCCTTTCATTGCGGATACCGGCCCGTCGACGGAGCCCGAGGCATCGCGCAGCACCGTCTGCCAGCGCCGCAGTCCCTGAGCGAAATAGGCGATAGTACGGAAACTGACCGTCGAGCGGCTGAATTCGGAGCGTATGCGGACGTCGTTCAGGAAATCCTTATACCCTTTCCACGTGTCGTAGTCGAAATAGAGATAGGCCATCCGCACGTCCGACTCGTCGGTGGTCAGCCGCAGATCGTCGAAGCGCATGCCCGTTCCCGAAATGCCGAACGCCGGCGTCGAAAGGTTGCGGATATGCAGACCGCAGCGTTCGCGCAGCGTCAGCGAGTCGATCGCCAAAGCGACGCTGTCTCCCTCGACCGAAACGTCGCGGACCTTCAGACTGAAGCGGCGCACGTCCAGATCCGTGAAATTGACGCCGTACTCGCGAGGCTTCACATCGAACTTGCGATGCCGGAAATCCATGTCCCGGATCGTTACGCCGGCGGCATGAAGCCGGAATTTTCTTTTCTTTTCCCGTTTCTCCTTGCGCTTGATTCTTTGCAATATCTGTCTCAGATTGCTCGTCCGGGTGCTGTCCTGCATCAGATCGAAACGGACGTCTTCAAGGCCCACATGGCCGAGCGTCACGGCCCCGGTAAAGACATTCAGGCTTTGCAGGGGCACAACGATCCGCCCCGCGTACAACAGCGTGTCGCCATGGTAATCCTGCACATAGAAGCCGTCGAGCGTCACCCGGCTGAACAGCTTCAGATGCAGCTTGTCGACCGAGACGACCGTCTGCAACTTGTCGCTCAGAAAACCGGCGGCAGCGCGGCGCGCGAAATCTTGTATCCAAGGCAAATAGAGCAGCAGCGACAACGCCACAGGCAGAACGATCAGCGCAAGAATCGCCGCCGAGATGAAAGATCGTATTATTTTTATAACTTTGCCCATCGATCGCACCTTCCGAGGCATAAGACCCGCAACGCTTCCGGGACGGAGTTCCGGAAACGGCCGTGCCGCCGCGAAGGTACAAGTTTAGTAAAAATCGGACAAATAATAAAGCCGAAATGGACATAACGATCTTGGGAATCGAATCCTCTTGCGACGATACGTCGGCCGCCGTGATCCGGGGCAGACGGCTGCTGTCGAACGTCATTGCCAGTCAGGAAGTTCACCGGCAGTACGGAGGCGTAATCCCCGAGCTGGCCTCGCGCGCGCACCAGCAGAATATCATTCCGGTAGTCGACCGGGCGGTCCGCGAGGCGGGCATCGGCATGTCCGACCTGGACGGTATCGCCTTCACGCGCGGTCCCGGCCTGCTCGGCTCGTTGCTCGTGGGCGTCTCGTTTGCCAAGGGGCTGGCCCTGTCGCTCGACGTGCCGATGATGGAGATCAACCACCTGCAGGGGCATATCTGCTCGCACTTCATCGACCTGCCCGACCGCGACCTGCCGCATCCCCGGTTCCCGTTCCTGTGCCTGCTCGTGTCGGGCGGCCACTCCCAGATCGTGCTCGTCAAGGACTACCTCGACATGGAGATCGTCGGCACGACGATCGACGACGCGGCCGGCGAAGCATTCGACAAGTGCGCCAAGATCATGGGCCTTCCCTACCCCGGCGGCCCGGTGATCGACCGACTGGCCAAGGAAGGCGACCCGAAGCGGTTCAAGTTCGCCAAACCGTCGGTCGACGGATTCAACTACAGCTTCAGCGGGCTGAAAACGTCGTTCCTCTACTTCCTGCGCGACCGGATGCACGAAGACCCGCGTTTCATCGACGACAACAAAGCAGACCTATGCGCCTCGCTGCAAGCGACGATCATCGACATCCTGCTCGCCAAGCTCACGAAAGCGGCCAAGCAGTACGATATCCGCGACATAGCGATCGCCGGAGGCGTTTCGGCCAACTCGGGACTGCGCGACGCGATCGCGGAAGAGGGCCGCAAGCGGGGCTGGCGGACGTTCCTGCCCGAGTTCCGGTTCACGACCGACAATGCGGCGATGATCGCCGTAACCGGCTATTTCAAGTATCAGCGAGGCGAATTCGCTCCGATGGACATCTCGCCCGTCGCCCGCATCAGCCGGATGTAACGCCCCTCGCTTTCCCCATGACCGGTCCCGAACCGAAACGGAAACCGGAATTCATCCTTCCGCCGAACGAGAGCCGGACGCGGGCGGTGTTTTCGTTTATCGATATCGTGCGCCGCGTATAGCGTGAACGCAGAAAACCTTCCCGCAAAATCAGGACGGACCCTCGACCATACGGTCCAATTCCTTCGACAGAATACGGCATCGGGCATAAGCCGCAGCGATTCCGCGCAGGAAATTCTCCCGAATCTTGGCAATGGAACGAGGCCGGTTCTCGGCTTCCAATTCAAGGGGTACGGTATCCGCAACACAAACCACGGCCGGCCTCGCGCAGGAAATCCGCCGATCTTTTGCCGGCCCCTTGCGAATGAAGGCGGGACAGTCTTTCCGACGAAACAGGAAAAAATTCCGCCGGCTTTCTGACAAAAGCCGGCGGAATAACCGTAACGGAAAGATATCTCTCCGAGCGTGCGTCTACTTGCGCTTCACCTCGACCTGCTCGTAGCCCTCGATAATGTCGCCCACGCGGACATCGTTGTAGTTCTCGATGTTCAGACCGCATTCCAGACCGGTCGTCACCTCCTTCACGTCGTCCTTGAAACGCTTGAGCGAGCCGAGCTTGCCCGTATAGACGACGATGCCGTCGCGGATCACGCGGATATTCGTATTGCGCGTGATCTTGCCTTCGCGGACCAGACAGCCGGCCACCGTGCCGACCTTCGTGATCTTGAACGTCTCCATGACCTCGACCGAGCAGACGATCTCCTCTTTCATCACCGGCGCGAGCATGCCCTCGATAGCGTCCTTGATGTCGTTGATCGCATCGTAAATGATCGAATAGAGGCGAATCTCGATCTCCTCCTTCTCGGCCAGCTTGCGGGCGGCGGCCGACGGACGGACCTGGAATCCGACGATCACCGCATTGCTGGCAGCGGCCAGCAACACGTCCGATTCGGAGATCGGGCCGACCGCTTTGTGAATCACGTTGACCTGAACCTCGTCCTTCGACAGTTTGATCAACGAGTCGGCCATCGCCTCGATCGAGCCGTCTACGTCGCCCTTGATAATGATATTCAGCTCCTTGAAGTTGCCGATCGCGATACGCCGGCCGATTTCATCGAGCGTAATATGCTTCTGCGTACGCAACCCTTGCATGCGCTGCAGCTGCTCGCGCTTGCTCGCAATGTCGCGGGCCGAACGCTCGTCGTCCATGACATTGAACGTATCGCCGGCCTGCGGCGCGCCGTTCAGCCCCAGCACCAGCACGGGCGTCGAAGGCGGAGCCTCCGTCACGCGCGTACCCCGCTCGTTGAACATCGCTTTGACCTTGCCCGTGTAGACGCCCGAAAGCATCACGTCGCCGACGCGCAGCGTTCCGTTCTGCACGAGCACCGTAGCCACGTAGCCGCGCCCCTTGTCGAGCGTCGACTCGATGACGACGCCCTGCGCCTTGCGGTTCGGGTTGGCCTTCAGGTCGAGGAACTCGGCCTCGAGCAGCACCTTGTCGAGCAGCTTGTCGAGATTGATACCTTTCTTGGCCGAAATCTCCTGCGACTGGTACTTGCCGCCCCAGTCCTCGACCAGATAGTTCATCGCGGAAAGCTCCTCCTTGATTTTTTCGGGATTGGCCCCCGGCTTGTCGATCTTGTTGATCGCGAATACCATCGGCACGCCGGCGGCGGTGGCATGGTTGATCGCCTCGACGGTCTGCGGCATCACATTGTCATCGGCCGCAACGATGATGATCGCCACGTCGGTCACTTTCGCTCCGCGAGCACGCATGGCCGTGAAAGCCTCGTGGCCCGGCGTATCGAGGAACGTGATACGCCGCCCGTCGTCGAGCTTCACGCTGTAAGCGCCGATATGCTGCGTGATTCCGCCGGCCTCTCCGGCGATCACGTTGGCATTGCGTATATTGTCGAGCAGCGAGGTCTTGCCGTGGTCGACGTGTCCCATCACGGCCACTACCGGAGGACGCGGCACGAGGTCCTCCTCGCTGTCCTCCTCGGTGTCGATCGCCTCCTGTATCTCGACGGCCACGAACTCGACCTTGAACCCGAACTCCTCGGCCACGACGACCAAAGCCTCGGCGTCGAGCCGCTGGTTGATCGACACCATCAGTCCGAGATTCATGCAGGCCGTTATGACGTCGGTCACCGACACGTCCATCATCGTCGCCAACTCGCTGACCGTAACGAATTCGGTCACTTTCAACACGTTCTTCTCCTGTTCCTGACGCTCCATCTCCTCGCTCAGGCGGGCCGACACGGCCTCGCGCTTGTCGCGGCGATGCTTGGCCGTCTTGAACTTCGAGCCTTTCGACGTCAGCCGGGCCAACGTGTCCTTGATCTGCTTCTGTACCTCTTCGTCGCTGATCTCCGTCTTGACGACCGGTTTCACGGACTTGCCCTTTTTCCTGTCGCGCAGCCCGGATTTCGGACCGTGCTGGGAGCCGCCCTGCGACGAATACGGGCCGCCTCCCTGAGACTTCGGACGACCGTCGGGCCGGGCCGTAGCCGTCTGATTCTGCTTCTGAGTTATATCGACCTTATCCTTAGTAATGCGCTTGCGCTTCTCGCGCCGGCGATGGCCGTCCTCCCCTTTCTTTTTCTCGAAAGACTGCACGTCGATCTTGCCGAGCACCTTGGGACCCGACAGGCGGGCTCCCTCTTCCGGCCGGAACAAGTTGCTCTGATCGGCTGCGACCCGCTCGTCATAAGTCTGGCTCTGCACCACGACCGGAGCTGTCACCGGCTGCTCGGGCCGAGGCGACGGAGCCGGTTGCTCGGCAACGGCGACCGGCGGTCGGACCGGCTGCGACGGTTCGACCGGCTTGACATCGGCCGCCGGGACGGAAGACGCTGATATTTCAGAAGCGGCAGCAGGCTTTTTCGGAGACTCAGGTTTTTTCTCCGACGACGACAAACGCCCCGAGCGGCCGCCCGACAGATCGATCTTGCCCAAAATCTTCGGCGTGCTCATCGCCGCCACTTCGTCCTTGACGCTGATAACACCGCTTTTGACAAATACCTCGCTCTTGAAGCCCGACTCCTCTTCGGACGCCCCGTCCGATCCCTTACGAGTACCCAGCGAAACCGCCTCGTGCTTCAGGGCGATCTTCTCGCGGATATTCACTTTCTCGATGTTCTTGTTTCCTCCGAACTCCTTGTCCAGAATGGCATAGACCGCCGGCTCGATGATCGAGCTGGGCGAGTTTTCCACTTTGACACCCTTCTTCTCCAGAAACTCGATGATCGTCGTCTGTCCTACTTTCAACTCTCTTGCAACCTGATGGAGTCTCAGTCTTCTTGCATTTGGCATATTTCCTTGTTTTTCTTCGGTATTACCTTTGTATTCATCGCGCGCCTCTCGGCCTCGGCCGTGCGCCGGACGGATCGCTCGCGGGACAGAGCGGCACGGCATGCGCTCCGTCCGGCGACGTGTTCGTTATTCGAACTCCGACTTGAGGATATTCACGACCTCCTGCACCGTCTCGACCTCCAGATCGGTCCGCTTAGCCAAATCCTCTACCGAAAGCTCCAGCACGCTCTTGGCCGTATCGCAGCCGATTCCCTTGAGCTGATCGATGATCCACTCGTCGATCTCGTCCTTGAACTCGTCCAGCGCCACGTCCTCTTCCTCCAGCTCGCGGTACACGTCGATGTCGTAGCCGGTCAGCATGCTGGCCAGACGGATATTCAGGCCGCCCTTCCCGATCGCCAGCGACACCTCGTTCGGCTTCAGATAGACGGCTGCCGTCTTGGTCTCCTCGTTGAGATTGATCGAGGAGATCTTCGCCGGATTCAGCGCCCGCTGGATCAGCAGCTGGCTGTTGGACGTCCAATTCACGACGTCGATATTCTCGTTGCGCAGCTCCTTGACAATCGAGTAGATGCGCGAACCTTTCATGCCCACGCAGGCGCCGACCGGATCGACCCGGTCGTCGTACGACTCGACGGCCACCTTGGCCCGTTCGCCGGGTATGCGGACGATCTTCTTGATCGTAATCAGGCCGTCGTAGATTTCGGGAACCTCCATCTCGAACAGCCGCTCGAGGAACTCGGGAGCCGTACGCGACAGCACGATGTAGGGCGAATTGTTCTTCATCTCGACGCGGGCGACGATCGCCTTCACGCTTTCGCCTTTGCGGAAAAAGTCGCTCGGAATCTGCTCGGACTTGGGCAGCACCAACTCGTTGTCGTCGTCGTCCAATACCAGTATCTCCTTCTTCCACACCTGATAGACCTCGCCGGTGATGATTTCGCCGACCTTCTCGGTATACTTGTTGAACAGGTTGGCCTTCTCGAGGTCCATGATCCGGGAGGCCAGGTTCTGTCGGAGCGACAGCACGGCGCGACGGCCGAAGTCCGCGAGCTTGATCTCCTCGGCCACCTCCTCGCCCACTTCGTACGTGGAGTCGATCTTGCGGGCATCCGTAAGCGAGATCTGCTGGTTCGGGTTCTCGACCGTCCCGTCCTCGACGATCGTGCGGTTGCGCCATATTTCGAGGTCCCCTTTCTCGGGATTGATGATCACGTCGAAGTTCTCGTCCGTTTCGTAGGTCTTGATCAGCAAATGACGAAAAACGTCCTCGAGAACGCCGATCATCGTGCTCTTGTCGATGTTTTTAAGCTCTTTGAATTCCGCGAAAGTGCTTACGAGATTGAGATTATCCATGTGTCAATGTGAGATTTTCCGGCTCGCGTCCGGCCCGCTGCCGAACCGACGCGACCGCTATCCGTAATATTTTAAGTTCAATATCTCTTCGTCCTACAGGCGCACTACCTGAAATTCAGGTGCTCCGCCGTCGTCTTGATCGCATCGAGCGGAATCGTCTCCTCGCGGATCACGCTCTGGCGGCGCTTCTTTCCCTCGACGGCTACCTTTTCGGCATAAGCCAGCGTCAAAGCCCCGCCGTCGAACGCCTTCGCCTCGGCCGTCAGCTTGCGACCGTCACGCAAAACGACATCGACTTCGCGCCCCACCATCTTGCGGTACTGGCGCTCGCAAACGAGCGGCTGCCCGATTCCCGCCGAAACGACTGTCAGGGCGAAATCCTCCGCGTCGCGGTCGAACGCCCCGGTCACGGCGCGGCTCAGGGCGATGCAGTCGTCGATTCCGACGGTCGTATCGCTGTCGATCGTCACCTCGATCTCGTCGGAAGGCAATTGCCGGATTCCGACGACGAACCGGTCGGTTCCCGACAGCGCCTGCTCTGCGATCTCGCGTATGCGTTCCGTATCCATACCGTTTTCGTCCGTTCGGGGCCCGACGACTTTTCCGCAGGCCCGCTCATTCAACAAAAGGGGGGGACTGCCCGTCCCCCTCCCTTGATATTGATGCCTCGATGCAAATATACGTTATTTTTTCGGCCTCTGCAATATTTTCGCGTCATTTTTCGCTGAAACAGCCAGCATTTCGTTTTCCCGGCCCCGTCATACGTATCCAAAATACGGCGCAACGGAAACGACGCTTTGCCGAAAAACGCCTACTCGACTTCGTCGTTCTGCTTTTTCGGATTGAACGGCTTCAGGATGCCGCGCTTCGAAGAGCGGATGAAGTCGAGCACCAGATCGCGCTCGGGCGTGCGGGGCATCTGCGTCTCGACCACCTCGCAGGCGCGCGAGTAAGCGTAGCCCGACTGGAACAGGATACGGAACATCTCCTGAATCTCGTTGATCTTGTCGGCCGTGAATCCCCGGCGGCGGAGACCGATGAAGTTCGCTCCGACGAACGACAACGGATTGTGGGCCGCCTTCACGAACGGCGGCACGTCCTTGCTCACGAGCGACCCGCCGCTCAGCATCACATGCTCGCCGATACGGCAGAACTGATGCACGGCGCAGTGGCCTCCCAGAATCGCCCAGTCGCCCACTTCCACCTCGCCGGCCAGCGAAACGCGGTTGACCAGTACGCAGTTGTCACCGACCGTACAGTCATGTCCTACATGCACATAAGCCATAATCAGCGTATTGCTTCCGACTGTCGTCACACCCTTGGCCGCCGTGCCCCGACTGATCGTCGCGCACTCGCGAATCGTCGTATTGTCGCCGACCACGGCCGTCGAATACTCGCCCTTGAACTTCAGGTCCTGAGGCAGACCGGCCACGACAGCCGCCGTATGCACCTTGCAGTTCTTTCCCAGACGCGCGCCGTCCAGAATCACGGCACCCGGGCCGATCCAGCAGCCGTCGCCTATCTCGACGTCGGCAGCGATGTATGCAAAAGGTTCGACGGTCACGTCTTTTCCCAACTTTGCACCTTCACAAATATGAGCTGATTTGCTTATCATACCGGTTTGGATTAAATGATTACTCTGTCTGAAATATGCCGTTTCCGACTAACCGACCCTGTTCTTGGCGATCTGCGCCATCAGCAGGGCCTCGGTAACGAAGCGGTTGCCGACGAATGCCTTGGCCTCCATCAGCACGATGCCGCGCCGAATCGGCTCGGCGAGCGTCAGCTCGAACTGGAGCGTATCGCCCGGCACCACCTTGTCGCGGAACTTCACGCCGTCGATCTTCAGGAAATAGGTCGAATAGTTCTCCGGGTCGGGCACGGAGCTGAGCGCCAGAATGCCGCCGCACTGAGCCATCGCCTCGACGATCAGCACGCCCGGCATCACCGGCTCGTCGGGGAAATGGCCGACGAAAAACGGCTCGTTCATCGTTACGTTCTTGAACCCCACCACATGCTCGCTGTCCAGATGCATCACCTTGTCCACCAGCAGGAACGGGGGACGGTGAGGCAACAGGCGCTTGATTTGGTTGATGTCGTACAGAGGCTTGGCCGCCGGATCGATCCGGAACATCGGGCGCGTTCCGCCTCGTTTGATCTCCTTGCGGATCATCTTCGCGAACTCGGTATTGGCTGCATGGCCCGGCTTGTAGGCCACGATGCGTCCCCGGATGCGCTGCCCGATCAACGCCAGATCGCCGATCATATCGAGCAGCTTATGCCGCGAAGGTTCGTTCGGGAAACGCAGCCGCAGATTGTTCAGATAACCCTCGTTGACCTGCACGTCGCGCTTGTCGAATATTTTCGACAGACGGTCGAGCTCCTCGTCCGAAATACGGTTCTCGACGATAACGATCGCGTTGTCCAAATCGCCGCCCTTGATCAGATTGTTGTTGATCAGAGGCTCCAGTTCGTGCAGAAAAACGAACGTGCGGCACGGTGCGATCTGCTCGGCGAAATCCTCCATGCGGTCGAGCCGCGCGTACTGATTCCCGATGATCTTGGAATTGAAATCGACGTTCACGTTGACCGAAAACTCGTCGTCGGGATAGGCGACGATCTCCACGCCGCGCTCGGGAATGGAATAAACGGTCTTCTCGGTGATATGGAAATAGACGCGGTCGGCCGGCTGCTCGACGGTTCCCGCCGAAGCGATAGCCTCGACGAAAGGAAGAGCCGAGCCGTCGAGAATCGGGGTTTCGGGCGCATCGATGTCGATCTGCGCGTTATCGACGCCGGAACCCCACAGGGCCGCCATCACATGCTCGATCGTCCCTATCCGGACGCCTTTCTTTTCTATCGTGGTTCCGCGCGAGGTATCGACTACGTTCTCCGCCAGCGCGTCGACGAAGGGCTGCCCTTCCAGATCGATTCGACGGAAACGTATTCCGCAGCCGGAGTCGGCCGGGTTAATAGTCATCGTAACATCGAGCCCCGTATGCAGTCCCTTTCCTCGGAAAACAACCGGAGCCTTTAATGTTCTCTGTTTGTGCGACATGCTATATCGAAAAATTATTTTAAATGCAAAGGTATGAATTTTTTGAAAGAAATCGTACTTTTGTTCGACTTTTATAGCAAACGATGGACCGAGAGACAAAACCGTCACAAACGCCTCGTCCGCAGCCTCCCCGACAGCCCCGGGCACGCATTCCGCTGCCTTTCGAGAAACGCCCGTTCGACGCGGGCTCATGGGCTTACGAGCACCGGGTCGGGCTGTGCTGCATGGTCATTGCCTACCTGGCGTTCGGTATCGTGTTCGTTTCGGCCAAAATCGTTCTCCAGCAGCGCGTCACCTACAATACGATCTACATGGACCTGACCGATCTGCAGGCGGCTCTTCCCGAAGAGCAAGAGCCCGAGCAGCGGGACGAGCGCAGCGACTATCGCGACGTAAGGAATCTGGTCTCGGACGAGAACGGCCGCAACGAGTCGGTCGGAGAGCGAAGCGCGTCGTCGGGAAACCTTTCCGAAGCGACCGAAGAGTTCATGGAGAGCCTCGACGAGGAAGCCGCCGCCGTCCGGGGCAGAATGCAGGCCTCGCGCGAGGCGTTCGAGCGGGGCCGCCGCGAGGAGCGCGAAATGATCGCCCGGCACAAGGCCCAGCGGGAAGCCAAGGACGGAGAAAAGCCGAGCGGCGTGAAGCAGAAGGGACGCGTGCTGGTCTCCTACTCGCTGCCCGGACGGACGGACGTCTACCTGCACACGCCGGCCTACCAGTGCGAGGGAGGAGGCGAGGTCACCGTAGCGATCACCGTCAACCGCAACGGCAAGGTAACGGCAGCCTCGCTGAAGGAGACCACGACGTCGAGCAATTGCATCAACGAGACGGCCGTCACGGCCGCGCGCAATTCCCGGTTCAATGTCGACGGCTCGGCCGCCGACCGTCAGAGCGGGACCATCACCTATATCTTCGTACCGCAATAGGCTTTTGGCAGTTTGGCATATTTCGCTACCTTTGCCCGCGACTAAAAGGATTAGGAAATATGTCTTACAATTTGCTGAAAGGGAAGAAGGGGCTGATTTTCGGCGCCCTGAACGAGAATTCCATCGCATGGAAAGTGGCCCGGCGCGCCGTTGAGGAGGGAGCCGAGATCGTGCTGACGAACACGGCCGTATCGATCCGCATGGGCACGATCAACCAACTGGCCGAGCAGTGCGGCACGATCGTCGTACCAGCCGACGCCACGAGCGTGCCCGATCTGGAACGCCTCATCGACCGGACCATGGAGCACTTCGGCGGCAAGTTCGATTTCATCCTCCATTCGATCGGCATGTCCCTCAACGTACGAAAAGGACGCAAATACGACGATCTGGACTACGATTACCTGGCCAAGACGCTCGACATATCCGCCATTTCGTTCCACAAGGTCATTCAGGTGGCCCGCAAGAAAGACGCGCTGAACGACTGGGGGTCGATCGTCGCGCTGACGTATATCGCCGCCCAGCGCACGCTCTACGGATACAACGACATGGCCGACGCCAAGGCGCTGCTCGAGTCGATCGCCCGCAGCTTCGGTTATATCTACGGCCGCGAGAAGCACGTCCGCATCAATACGGTCTCGCAGTCGCCCACCCCGACGACGGCCGGCAGCGGCGTCATGGGAATGGGCGACCTGATGGATTTCGCCGACCGGACCTCGCCGCTGGGCAACGCCACGGCCGACGACTGCGCAGGCTATGTGCTCACGCTGTTCTCCGACCTGACGCGCAAGGTTACGATGCAGAATCTCTATCACGACGGGGGCTTCTCGAGCATGGGCATGAGCCGGCGGGCAATGAAGCTCTACGAGAAAGGGCTCGAAGTGGAATATCAGGATATCAAAAACAAGATATAGATAGCCATCGGGGTTTGTCGCCGGAACGGTTCCGCGAGTCCTTCGGGCGCAACACCGTGCACGGAAGCGGACGGGCGCATTCTCGAAGCAGGCAAGAGAACGCATCTTCGAACAGGCACATTCGAAAGCGGACAGGTCGTCGGGCCTGTCCGCTCTTATTTCGGCCTGTTCCTGCGCCGGCAAGCGCCGCACGACTCCTGCCGAACCGGCCACAGGGGAAACGGCTGTCGAACAAACCGCCCGACAAATAAGCCTCGGCGGCTATTACGGAACATGAAATTAAGAGACAGGGAAAAATCGGTTTCTCGGCCTCGAAAGGCGACCTACTCCGGCATGCGCATCGTTTTACGGCACTCGGCCGGCATACGGTCCGCCAGAATATTCCGCGATCCTCGGGCTCAATCCTCCGAGTCGGCGACCGTAACCCGTATCTTATCGATCCGGCGACCGTCCATCGCGTCGACACGGAGAGTCAGCCGGCGATACGCGAGCGTCTCGCCCCGGCGCAGAAAATCCTTCCTGATCTCGAGCATCAGACCGGCCAGCGTCTCGGCTTCGCCTTTCGCCTCGTCCAGATAGTCTTCATCGAACGAAAGCACCTTCAGGAAATCGTTCAGATGCGTCTTGCCGTCGAACAGATAGGTATTCTCGGACAACTTCGTGTAAAACGACTGCTCGATGTCGGACTCGTCCGAAATCTCGCCGACGATTTCTTCCAGAATATCCTCCAGCGAGACCAGACCGAGCGTCGACCCGTACTCGTCGACGACGATCGCCATATGAATCTTGTTGTTCTGGAACTCTTCCAGCAGATCGTTGATCTTCTTATGCTCAGGCACGAAATAGGCGCGGCGGATCAGGTGCTGCCACTCGAAGTCGTCGCCGTGCGAAATATAGGGCAGCATGTCCTTTACGTAAAGCACGCCTTTCACGTCGTCGATCCCTTCCTCGCAAACCGGAATCCGCGAGAAGCCCGACTCTATGATCACGCGGCGGACTTCGGCGAAATCGTCCTTCAGATCGAGCGCGACGATATCGACGCGAGGCTTCATGATCTCGACGACTTCGGTATGCACGAAACCGACGATGCCGGACAGCATCCGTCTTTCCTCGACGGTCTGGTCGGTGGTCATCTCGATGGCGTTCGACAGCTCGTCGATCGAAATATTGACCCGCTTCTTGGCCACGCTCTCGTTGATGTAGCTTCCCGAACGGATCAGCACATAAGCCAGCGGACGGAAGACCGACTTGAGCAAAAGAAGCGGAATCGAAGTCATCCGGGCAACGCGCAAGGGGTTGTACGACGCGAATATTTTGGGCATGATCTCGCCGAAAAGCAGCAGCAGAAACGTCACGACGACCGTCTTGACGACGAACTCCAGCCCGGCCGCTCCGCCGAAATCCGTCAGCGAATCGATCAGTCCGTTGGACAGAATCACGATGCAGATATTGACCAGATTATTGACGATCAGAATAGTGGCCAGCAAATATTCCTGCACCGACAGCAACTTCAGGATCGCCCGGCCGCTGCGGCTGCGGCCCGTCTTGAGCTGAGCGATGTTGCGCGGAGTCAGCGAGAAAAAGGCCGTCTCGGAACCCGATACCAGCGCGGAGCAGACGAGCAGCACCGCGATGACGATCGACACGACCATGTCGTGGCCCGTAAACGGGCGAAACATCACGGTTTGTATGATACACTCCATCAAGGCCTCGGTATGAAATATGATCGGAACGCCGCCGGGTACGCCCGGTCTCCGGCCGTACCCGCCCCCGACTCATCCGTTCGGTCGCGGTTCGGACGACGAAACGCCGCGCTAATCGAACAGCGAGCTGTTCTGGGTCTTGTCGCTCGGCGCGCTATCGTCCTTGAGAGCCACGCGCGAGCTGCGTCCTCCCTCCGCCGAATTGTCTTTGACGAACTTCACGTTACGACGCACGAAAGCCGGACGGTTCTCCAGCTCGTCGATATCGATATCGGACTCCTTGTCGCGCTTCGAAGCGATCGTCTGCTGAGCGACCGGAGCGGCGAAAGGATTTTGCGCCTGAGGCGCGGCCGGTCTCGGAGCGGGTCGTTCGAACGGGCGGGGCGCTTCCGGAACCGACGGCTGCGCCGCCGGAGCGACCGGCTTGTGTATCCGAGTCTTGAACGGACCTTCCGGCTCGCGGGCCTCCGGTTCGACGGACGGCTCCCCTTGCTCCGCCTGCATCCCGGGCTCCTCGGTCGGCACGCTTTTGCGCAGCGAGTCCTTATAGCCCTGCAGAGGCGAATACGACACCATATTCATCTGGTTGTAGTCGAAACCGGTCGCAATGATAGTCACCTCGATGTCGGAGCCCAGCGAGTCGTCCTTGCCGGCGCCCCAGATGATGTCGGCGTTGTTTCCGGCGCGCTCCTGAATGTACTCGGTAATCATGTACGTCTCCTCGAGCGTGATCTCCTCCTCGCCCGAAGTAATGTTGATCAGTATGTTCTTCGCTCCGGCAATGTCGTTATGGTTCAGCAAAGGCGACTCGAGCGCCATGTTGGCCACCGCCATCGCCCGGTCCTCGCCCGACGCGCGTCCCGAACCCATCAGCGCAACGCCGCTGTTGGTCATCACGGTCTGCACGTCGGCGAAGTCCACGTTGACGGTGTTTTCGCGCGTGATGACTTCGGCGATGCCCTTGGCCGCCGTGGCCAGAATGTCGTCGGCCTTGTGGAACGCCTCGGTCAGCGTCAGTTTGCCGAAAATCTCCTGTATGTTCTCATTGTTGATCAGCAGCAACGAGTCGACGCACTCCCGCAGCTCGTCGATACCCTGATAAGCCTGCTTCATCCGCTTCGGCCCCTCGGTCTTGAACGGAATCGTCACGATCGCGACAGTCAGAATCCCCAGTTCGCGGGCCGCTTTCGCAATGACCGGAGCGGCTCCCGTACCCGTGCCGCCGCCCATTCCGGCCGTGATGAAGACCATTTTCGTCCCCTCGCGCTTGTAAATCTCGACGATCTCGTCCAGACTCTCCAGCGCCGCCTGCCGTCCTTTCTCGGGATTGTTGCCCGCTCCGAGCCCGTTCTGGCCCAAGCGCACTTTGACCGGCACCGGACTGTTGCGCAACGCCTGAGGGTCCGTATTGCACACCATGAACGACACGTCGGCAATCTCCATTTCGAACATGTGATTGACGGCATTGCTTCCGCCGCCGCCGACGCCCGTCACCATAATAATGGACGGGGAAAGTTTCGGAATCTCAAAATCGATGATCTTATCTACCTCGGGCATATCGTTTCCGCTTCGTTTTGTTCTGTTTCCGTCAATATATTGTGCCGCACGCTTCGGAGCAGGCCTCCGCAACGTGCGTACTAAATCTCGTTATCGTCGATCTCCTCGTCGAACATGTTGATCATTTTCTCCTTGATCTTGGAGAAAAATCCGGGTCCCCGGCTTCCTTTCTGCTTCTTGGCCTTCTTCGGCTCGAACTCCTCCTCCTCCGCGACGGACTCGCCGGGAGCGGACTGTCCGTAGCGGGACGCTCCCGCGTCGTTCCGATACAGATCGTTGATCTTCTGCCGGCTGACGCCGGCCTTGGGCTCGGTCGCATCGTAAGAACCGGAAACGGGACGGGGCGAAGAAACTTTCGGGCGGGCCGAACGCGCCGGACGGTCTTCGGCGAAAGCCTTGGTCAGAATTCCGACGGCCGTCGACATGTCGGGACCCGTCGCCTCGTCAGGACTATCGGCCGCGAGCACCGCTTCGGGGCCCGCCACGCGGACATCCATACCCGTATAGCTTTTGAACAGCGCGTCCAAATCGCGCAACTGCGCGCCCCCGCCCGTCAGTACGACGCCTGCGGAGAGTTTGTTCTGGTATCCCGACTTTTTGATCTCCTCGACCGCGAAATCGATGATATCCTGCATGCGGGCTTCGATGATCGCGGCCAGATTCTGGCACGAAATCTCCTTGGGCGCCTTCGCGCTCAGGCCGGGCGTGGTGATGAACTTGTCGGGCTGGGCCTTCTCGCGCATCGCCCCGCCGTAACGGGTCTTGAGGCTCTCGACGTGCTTCTCGAGTATTCCGTAGGAGCGGATATCCTTATTGACCACGTTACCGCCCATCGGAACGATCCCGACATGGCGGATGATATTCTTCTCGTAGACGGTCACGTCGGTCGTGCCGCCCCCGATGTCGATCACGGCGACGCCCTCCTGCTTTTCGTCCTCGGAAAGCACCGCCTCGGCCGAAGCCACGGCATTCAGGAACAGGCCCAACGGAGCGATTCCGCCGCGCTTGAGCGCCATCTCGACCCGGCTGATCGCCGTCGAGTCGCCCAGCAGAATGTTGAACGTCGAGGCGAGTTTGGTGCCGAACGTGCCCACCGGGCTCGAGGTTTCCTCCTCGTCGTCGACGACATAGCTCTGCGGAATGATCTGCAGTATCTTTTCCCCCTCGGGAGCCGGCACGTTGCGCATGCTGTCGTGCAGATGCTGCACGTCCTCCTGACGGATCTCGCCGCCCCGGCTGAACACATGGTACGGATGTTTCACGCAACGGATATGCTGGCCCGAAACGCCGGCGTAAGCCTCCGTGATCCGGATCTGCTGCCGTTGCTCGATGGCCGCTACGGTTGCCTTGATGCTCTGCGAGACAAGCTCGATGTTCTTGATCTCGCCGCGGACCATGCCCATCCCCTGCACGGGGGAAACCTCCCGGTCCACGATCCGGATCCGGCCGTCCTCATCTTTCGTACCGACGACCGTGACCACCGTGTTGGTTCCCAAATCGATCGCAACGACGTAATCTCCGTTTTCCACTCTGTTTTCCATATTATTTGACGCAGACAATCTGATCCTTGTATTTCAAATTCACGTACCGGTAACGGTCCCATCCCTCGTAAAGCACCGCCTTGCGGTAAAAGCTCATCAGCTTGTCGAGCTTCTGCTCATACGCGTCGATCCCTCCGAGCGCGATCACCTGATCGCCCGCCCGGGGCACGATCTCCACCTGAGGCTCGTCTTCGGTCTGAGGATCAGTGCCGTTCACACGAATCTGCACGATGAACGCATTCCAAAAGTCATCATAACCGACGAATTTCACAAAATTAATCAGTTTAGCCAAAAACAAATAATTTTTCCCCACTTTTTTTTCGCTGCTTCCGGCCAGCGAGTCGAGCGGCCCGACATAGTCGCGGGGAAACGGCAGCTCGAAACGGCCCGTCACGATCGGGACATAGCTGGAGAACTGTCTCTGCTGCGGCAGGACATAACCGTCGTCGGTCACGTAAAAGTTATATCCGTCGTCGGTATTGAACCGCATAACGGGCTTCCGCTGGGCGATCTCGATCGTCAGGACGCCGTCGATCGACGCATAGACGCGGGCCGAACGGACATACCCCCTCCGCCGGACGAAACGCTCCAGTTCGAGCGTATTGATCGACGAGAGCTCGCGTCCGACCAGCGGAATCTTCTCCGAGGCGAACCATCCCCGCACCATGGCCGGCGTGATGAACCCGCGCTCGGCGCTGTCGAGCACCACGACACGCACCTCGCGGCACGGTCTCTGCTGCTTCCGCTCGCGCGTGTAGCGCGACGACAGCAGCAGATAGACGAGGATGGCTGTCCACGAAAGCACGTTCAGGGTTATGACGAGCGGCCTTTTCAAAACACGACGCTATTTTTCGTTCCGATCTTCTCCGGCAAGAAGACCCGATTCGTTCCGTTCAAAATTAAGCACAATCGCGGTATCCGCGAAATTCGGGCCGGAAAATCTCCGGTCTGCCGGCCGGGAACCGCAGGAAATCTCTCAATCGGCTTTCGCGGCGGGCCGACCCGGGACGGACAGCGTCTCCGCGATCCGGCCGCAAAAGCGGTCGATGTCCCCTGCGCCGAAAGTCACGAGCAGTTCCGGATTCTCGTCCCGGATCGCATCGAGCAGTCCGTCCTTGGACACGACACGCGCGGGAACGGTCAGCAGCGGCAGCAGCATCTCGGAACGGACGCCCTCGATCGGCTCTTCGCGCGCCGGATAGATCGGCAGCAGCAGCACCCGGTCCGCCAGCGAAAGCGCCGAGGCGAATTCCTCGCAGAAATCCCGCGTGCGGGTGTAAAGGTGCGGCTGAAATACGACGGTCAGCCTCCGGCCGGGAAACATCTCGCGCAGGGAACCGATCGCCGCCCGCAACTCGTTGGGATGATGCGCATAATCGTCCATATAGACCCGACCGGGCTCGTTGACGCAGAAATCGAACCGCCTCCGGACTCCCGAGAACGAGGCGATCGCCTCGCGGAGCTTCCGCTCGTCGAACCCGGTAACCCAGAGCAACGCGGCGGCGGCCACGCAATTCTCCACGTTGACGCGCCCCGGAATGCCGAGCGTACACTCCTCCAGCCTGCGGTCGGGGAAAACCAGATCGAAGCGATACCGCCCGTCGTCGAGCACGCGGATCCGGTCGGCATAGAAATCGCAGGGCCCGTCGTAGCCGTACCGGTAAACCGAAATCTCCGGATTGCGCAGATCGAGCTCGACTCCCCGCTTGACGATCAGCGCTCCGCCGGGCTTGATCTGCGCGACGAACTGCGCGAAAGCCTCCTTCACGGCCTCGTGCGTGCCGTAAATGTCCAAATGGTCGGCATCGGCCGCCGTCACGACGGCCGCATCGGGATGCAGCTGCAAAAACGAGCGGTCGAATTCGTCGGCCTCGACGACCAAGCGCGGCCCGGATCCCAGCACCAGATTGCTCCCGAAATTCTTCGATATGCCGCCCAGAAAGGCGCTGCCTCCTCCTCCGGCGACACGGTTGAACCAAGCGGCCATCGTCGTAGTGGTCGTCTTGCCGTGCGTGCCGGCAACGGCCATCACGTACTTTCCCTCCGAAATCGCGCCGAGCAACCGCGAGCGCTTGACGACCTCGAAACCGCCGTCGCGAAAGAAGCGCAGCTGCGGATGATCTTCGGGGATCGCCGGCGTATAGACGACCAGCGTATCGTCGCTGCTGCGGAAGCCGGCCGGTATCGCGTCGGTCGACTCGTCATAGGTCACTTCGGCGCCCTCGCGCCGCAGCTCGGCCGTCAGCTCCGAAGGCGTGCGGTCGTAGCCGGCCACGCGCCGGCCTTCGTGCAGAAAATAGCGCGCCTCGGCGCTCATGCCGATTCCGCCTATGCCCAGAAAATAGACTTTCCTGTATTTCATTCCGATCGTTTTACGACTTTCAGTATTTCGTCCGCCACGCGGTCGGCCGAGTCGGCGACGGCCAGCGCGCGTATGTTCTTTTCCATTTCCGAGCGTACCGCATCGTCGGCCAGCAGCCGCCCGACCTCGGAGAATATCCGGGCGACGGCCTCGCGGTCGAGCACGACGAGCGCGGCCCCCCGATCTGCGAGCGCCATGGCGTTCTTGGTCTGATGATCCTCGGCCACGTTGGGCGAAGGCACGAAAACGACCGCCTTGCCGACCAGGCAGAGCTCCGAGACGGTGCCTGCCCCGGAACGGGCGACGACGATGTCGGCCGCCGCATAGGCCAAGTCCATCCGTTCGATGAAGGCCCCTCGCCAGATGCCGCGCGCATCGCGGCCGCGCATGAACTCGTCCATCTCCCGTTCGTAATACTTCCCGGTTTGCCAGATAACCTGAAACCGACCCTCGCGCACGATCTCATCCGCATGGGCCTTCATCGCCTCGTTCAACGTCCGGGTGCCGAGGCTTCCCCCGACGACCAACACGACCGGCTTGCCGGCCTCCAGCCCGAAATGGGCCAGTGCCTCGGCTTTCAGCGCGGCGGCGTCCCCGGAAGCGGCGAAGCGACCGCGCAGCGGATTGCCCGTCAGCACGATCCGATCGGCGGGGAAAAAGCGCTCCATGCCCTCGTAGGCTACACAGATGCGCCGGGCCCGCGACGCGAGCAGCTTGTTCGTAACGCCCGCATAGGAGTTTTGCTCCTGAATCAGCGTCGGAATGCCCATCCGCTGCGCGCTCCACAGCACCGGAGCGCTGGCGTACCCCCCGAAGCCGACGACCACATCGGCCCCGAAGCGGCGGATCACCCGTCGAGCCTTGACCAACGACGCGAGCACCTTGGCTGGAACGGCCAGGTTGCGCAGCGTCAGCCGCCGCTGCAATCCCGCCACGGGCAGGCCGACGATCGGATAGCCGAGTGCCGGCACCTTCTCCATTTCCATCTTGCCCTCGGCCCCGACGAACAAGACGTCCACGCGGTCGCCCAGCCGGCGTCCGAGCGCCTCGGCGACGGCGACGGCCGGATAGATATGGCCTCCCGTGCCTCCGCCGCTCAGTATGACTTTCAATTTGCGTTCCTCGCTCATTTTGCGTTTCAACTTGATAGATCGAATAAAAAAATCCTGTCCGACATCCGGCCGGGACGTCGCTCCGCCTGTCCCGCCGTAACGGGATTCAGGCCCCTTTCTCCCCTCCATCGCCGATTCGCCGACCGGCCGGGCTTCGGATTCGGAATATCCGTCCGCCGGCCCGCTCAGTCGAGCATCGTCTCTCCCCGGGGCCGGTCCAGCGACTGCTCCTTGACCTGACGGCTGATGCCCAGAATCAGCCCGAGCGCCACGCAGGTGAACACGATCGACGACCCGCCGAGGCTGACCAGCGGCAGCGTCTGACCCGTCACGGGAAATATGCACACCGACACGAGCATATTGCAGATCGCCTGAAACGTAATCATCAGGCACAGCCCCAGCACGAGCAGGCTCGGGAATGCCGTTCCGCACCGCCGGAAAGTCACGATGCCCCGGAAGAAAATGCAAAGGTATAAAAACAAAATGCCCATGGCGCCCACGAAGCCGTATTCCTCGACAATGAACGCATAGGCGAAGTCGGAATAGGAGTGCGGCAGGTTCGAGCGCTGGGTGCTGTTGCCGGGCCCCTTGCCCAGCAGTCCGCCCGAGGCGATCGCGATGCGCGCTTGCTCCTGCTGCAGGTTGTCGTCGTCGCTCTGCTCGGCGATCTGCTCCGTCTCCCCGATCAGCGAACCGATCCCCAGCCGGTTGACCCAGGTGTGCGAGCGTCCGATGTCGAAAACGTACATGAACGAAACGGCCAGCACCATCGCAACGACCACCAGCGCGACGAGACGCCACAGTTCCCGCACGCGCACGCGCCCCATGTAAAGCATGATGCAGCAGGTGCAGAACGTAATGGCCGCCGTCGAAAAGTTCGACATGAAAATCGCCCCGCAGGCGATCGCGATCGGTCCCAGCACGGGAAGGGTCGTCTGCGTGAGAATATCGAGATTTTTCCGGGGGTTCTTGCGCCAGCCTCGCACGGTGAGCGCCGGAAGCAGCGGAATCCGATGGATGAAGCGCTGGCGCTTGGCCAGCTGCTGCGCGAGGATCGCTATCAGCGCGATGCGCAAGAAGTCGGAAGGCTGGAACGTCACGCCGATCACCGGAATCCGAATCCAGCGCGACGCGCTGTTCAGGTTGACCCCGATAAAAAAGGTCAGCAGCATGAACAGCAGCGCGGCGACGAACACCAGAGCCAGCAGCCGGGGCCGCGCATAGCGCTGGTAGTTGAGTCGGTGCACCGCGATCATCGCGGCGAATCCGAGCACGATGAACTTCAACTGGGCGAAAAAGTAATGCGACGTGTCGCCCCCGGCCTTACGGTAGGCCATCGACGCCGTCGACGAGAAGATCACGAGCAGCGAAGCGACCGACAGAATCGCGATAATCACCCACAGCACGCGGTCTCCCCCGAAAAAACGGTCGAAAAACCCCGGCTTTTCGGCCGATTCGGCCGAAAGCCCCCGCGTTTCCATTTTCCGGATATTCCCGTTCAGTTCCATTCCATCGGTTCTCTTTTAATTCCTCGTGCGCGTCCCCGGCAGGGCCGCTGCCCCCGTCCGTACCGAGAAACGGCCCGGACGAATACGCACGACCGCAAGCCTCGCTCCGGGATACCGCTTCTCCGGACCACATCCCGTCCGCTCCGCCGGGAGGCTCCGGATGCGGAAAATTCTCCCCGTCCGCACGATCCGGACATTTCGTCCCGTCGGCCCTCCCGCCTCCGGAAGGCGAGCCCCGGTACGGCTGTCGTCAACGGTGTTTCTGCGAGAGCGTCGCCACCCACTCCTTGAACTGACGCCCCCGTTCCTCGTAATTCTTGAACAGGTCGAAGCTCGCGCAAGCCGGCGAAAGCAGCACCGTATCGCCGGAGGAAGCCGCAGCCCGCGCCGCAGCCATCGCGTCGTCGAGCGAGTGCGTGTCCTCGATGCGGGGAATGCGCCCGTCGAAGGCACGGATCAGCTTCTCGTTGTCGACGCCCATACAGACGAGCGCCTTGACTTTCGCTCCGGCCAGATCGTACAGTCTCGAATAGTCGTTGCCCTTGTCGGTTCCGCCGGCGATCCACACGACCGGCCGCGTCATGCTCTCCAGAGCGTACCATACCGAATCGACGTTCGTCGCCTTCGAGTCGTTCACGTACTCGACGCCGTCGATCTCGCCGCAAGGCTCCAGCCGGTGCTCGACTCCCTCGAACGAGCGGAGCGTCGGCAGAATCGCGTCCGGCTCGATCCCGGCGGACAGAGCGGCCAGCACGGCCGCCATCGCATCGTATGTGTTATGCATCCCTTTGATCCGAAGCTCGGAAACCGGAATTTCCAGCCGGCGGCCGGCAGCCTCGGCCCGTATCGTCCCGTCGCGCAACACGGCGGCGCAATCGCCGCGCCGGACGCTGAACGGGAGCGTCCGCATGGAGAGCGGATGCTTCGGCAGATTCTCGAGCGTCAGCGGATCGTCGGCGCAATAGATAAAGCAGTCCTGCGGACGCTGGTTGCGCAGGATGCGGAATTTGCTGTCGACATAGTTCTGCAGCCGGTACTCGTACCGGTCCAAATGATCGGGCGTAATGTTCGTCAGCACCCCGATGTCGGCCCGGAAATCGTAGCACCCGTCGAGCTGAAAGCTGCTCAGCTCGATTACGTACCAGTCGCGCCGCTCCGTGGCGACCGACAGCGCGAAACTCTGGCCTATGTTGCCCCCCAGAGCGACGTTCGCGCCCGCGCGGCGCAGAATCTCGTAGGTCAGCGTCGTCGTGGTCGTCTTGCCGTTGCTGCCCGTGACGCAGATCGTGCGGGCCGATGTGTACGGGGCGGCGAACTCGATTTCGGACTCGACCGGAATTCCGCGTTCGCGGACCGCCTTCATCATCGGCGCCTTGTCGGGAATGCCGGGGCTCTTGACGACCCGGTCGGCATCGAGTATCCGCCCGGCCGTATGCTGTCCCTCTTCGTAGGGCACGTTCCATTCGGCGAGCAATGCTTTATACTTGGGCGCGATAACGCCCATATCCGACAGGAATACGTCGAATCCTTTCACGCGGGCCAGCACGGCCGCCCCGCAGCCGCTCTCGCCTCCTCCCAACACGACAATCTTCGGCATGGCTATCTGATTTTAAGCGTAACGAGCGTAACGGCCGCCAGCAGCAACTGCACGATCCAAAAACGCACGACGATCTTCGACTCGAAATATCCTTTTTTCTGATAGTGGTGATGCAGCGGAGCCATCAACAGCACGCGCCGGCCCTCGCCGTAACGTCTTTTCGTATATTTGAACCAGCCGACCTGAAAAATGACCGACAGGCTCTCGACGAAGAAGATTCCGCACAGGATCGGCAGCAGCAGTTCCTTGCGGATCAGCAGCGCGAACACGGCGATGATCCCGCCGATGGCCAGGCTTCCCGTGTCGCCCATAAATACCTGCGCCGGATAACAGTTGTACCACAGGAAGCCGAACAGCGCCCCGGCGAAGGCCGCCGCATAGACGACCAGCTCGCCGCTCGACGGAATGTACATGATATTCAGGTAATCGGCATAAATCACGTTGCCCGACAGATAGGCCAATATGCCGAGCGTCACAACGATCGTGGCCGACACGCCCGAGGCCAGCCCGTCGAGTCCGTCGGTCAGATTCGCCCCGTTCGACACGGCCGTAATGACCAGAATCGCGACCGCCACGTAGGCGATCCAGCTCCACCGCTCGGAGCGGGGACCGTCGCCCGGAATCAGCCAGTGGTAGTCGAACTCGTTGTTCTTGACGAACGGGATCGTCGTCCTGACGCTTTTCTCAGCCGGCGTCACATAGACCGGACTGCTCTGGCCGTTCTCGGTCACGTACTCGATCTGGGCGCGAGGCGACTTGCCTTCGAGCTTCTCCTTGACGACGATCTGCGGACTGAGCCACATCGCGCAGCCCACGATAACGCCGAGTCCGACCTGACCGACGATCTTGTACCGGCCGCTGAGACCTTCCTTCCGCTTGCGGAACACCTTGATGTAGTCGTCCAGAAAGCCGATCAGCCCCAGCCATACGGTCGAGACGATCATCAGCTGCGTATAGACGTTCGTCAGATCGCCCAGCAGGAGGATCGGAACCAGAATCGACAGCAGAATGATCAGACCGCCCATCGTCGGCGTGCCCCGTTTCTGAAGCTGCCCCTCGAGGCCGAGATTGCGCACTTCCTCGCCGATCTGTCGGCGCTGCAGCAGGCGGATGATCTTCCGGCCGAAAATCATGCCGATCGTCAGCGCCAGAATGATCGCCATCGCCGCGCGGAACGACAACGAGAGAAACATCCCCACGCCGGGAATGTCGAAATGCTGCGAGAAATATTTGACCAAATGGTATAGCATAAACTACACGTTTTCTAATGATTCCATCGATTGTCGGCGACGAACGCTTTTTCGAAAGGATCAGGATCGTTCCAGTCGCGTCCGAGCGACGGACTCAGATCGACTTTCACCAGCGAGTTCTGGTCCATGATGCAGTACAAAACCGGCGCATGCAGAGATACCGGCACGCCCACCTTCATTTCCGCCCGGACTTTCCCGTCCGATCCCACCAAACGGGTCAGCTCTTTGTCGTACAAAACGCTCAGATCGCCGACACGGGCGAAACAAAAGATCAGGGCATCCGTAACGTACTGTCGCCGTATTCTCAGGCTATCGTCAAGCACGGCCAGCCATCCGTCGTCGGTCCGGATCGCCCACTCGTCCTCTCGGTCCACTACGGGCCGGAATCCCCCGCTCTCCGGAGCGAACCAATCGCACTCGTCGGAAAAGATAGAATGGATTTCTCCCTCGGAAACGGTAGCCAAGGTATTCTCGGCCAGCAATTCCCCGTTTTTCGCGTAAAGCGCTATTCTTTTTTTTCCCGCCAACAGCAGGCGGTCGTCCGACCAAGGAATCGAAAAGTAGACGGCGTCTTCCTTTGTCTCTCCGATTCCTTTGAAAAACGTCATCCGGCCGTCTTGCTTGGCGAAAATCGCCATATATGCCAATCCGTAAGGCACCGGCCCGTACGCCGAGCCGGCCACCCCTTTATTGACCAGAACAATCGTAGTATCCGTCTCGTAAATCCGCGATATGCCCGACTTGCCATCGGGCAGCGGGGTCGCCCACAGAACGTTCCCCCGGAGATCGAATGCGAACATACTGTCGCAGGACGCCTGATACAAAACGGGCTCCGAAAGCATCGAACCCGAGAGAATCACATTGGAAGTCAGGGGATGCTTCGTATCGCTCAGCGAATTCCGGAACGTCCGCAACGGACGATCCCACCCCTGTCCCGAATACAGACCGACCCAATGGAGTCCTGCCGCGGAAATCAGAACCGCCGAGTCGCCCGCGATCACCTGATTCCACCGGTCTCCATGAAACTTCAATTCCCGCGTCCACAACTCCTCTCCCGTTCTCAAATCGATTCCCTTGAGTTGCTGCGGCCGGACTTTATCGTACCCCAAAGCGATGCCGGCATCGCTCAGATAATACAGTCCGTAACGGTTCTCGGACAACAACTCGCCGCTCGTCGCATCGAAACACCGGTTTCGGAGGCCGTCGGATTGGACCAGAACGTCTCCGCAAAGCCTCACGGAGTTCTGGTATGCGCCTCCCCCAGGATACCGAACGTCCTGCGCCCAGCGAACTTCCCCCGTACGCATATTCCACCCGATCAGTTTGCCGAAAGACTGGATATACTTGCACATCGGCGCCAGCTTGCTCAACTGACAGATCGCCCAATCGCCCTCGGGACGGGCGTCGAAACCGGAAACCGCATACCGAGAAGTAAAACCGTACCGCACGGCCGAAAGACGCTCGCCGGTCACGGTGTCGCGGCCGGCGACGATCGTATCGACGCGCATGCCCAGCGCGCTCGGGTCCCGAGCCGCCACGGCCGTGCATAAAAGCGGGAGCAAAAGCAAAAGGCGTTTCATGTCGCAGTCCGTTTCTTCTATTCCAGTCCCATCGCCCGGCGAACCTCCTCGCGGTCGTCGAAATGATGTTTGACGCCGCCGACGTCCTGATAGGTCTCGTGTCCTTTGCCGGCCACCAGTACGATGTCGCCCGGCCGCGCCAGCGCGACGGCCGCCTTGATCGCCTCGCGCCGGTCGGCAATGCAGAGGTAACGCGAGGAAGCGTCGAGCCCGGCCTTCATCTCCGCGAGAATCGCCTCGGGGTCCTCCTTCCGGGGATTGTCCGAAGTGAGCACGGCCAGATCGGCCCCATCGGCCGCAATGCGCGCCATTTCGGGACGCTTCGTCCGATCGCGGTTGCCTCCGCAACCTACTACCACATACAGCTTCCGGTCCTTACCCCTGATTTCGTCGATCGTATCGATGACGTTCTGCAACGCGTCGGGCGTATGCGCATAATCGACGATCGCCGTCACGCCGTCGTGCGAGCGGATCGATTCGAAACGGCCGTCCACCGGACCCAGGCCGCTCAGCGTGCGCAGCACCTCGTCGCGGTCGGCGCCGAGCAGCAGGGCGGTCGCATAGACGGCCGTCAGGTTGTAGGCATTGAAACGCCCCAGAAACTTCACCCAGACCTCGCGGCCGTCCAGATCGAGCTGCATGCCGTCCAGCAGCATCTCGACGACGCGGCAGCGGAAATCGGCCATCATGCGCAACCCGTAGGTTCTGACGGAAGCCTTCGTGTTCTGCACCATGACCGCGCCGTTGCGGTCGTCGGCGTTCGTCAGCGCGAACGCCTCTTTTCCCAGCGCGTCGAACAGCATTTTTTTCGCGCGGATATACTCGGCGAACGTATGGTGATAGTCCAGATGGTCGTGCGTGATGTTCGTGAACACGGCCCCGGCGAAATGCAACCCTTCGGTGCGGTGCTGCACGAGGCTGTGCGAGCTGACCTCCATAAAGCAGTACTCGCACCCCCGATCGACCATCTCGGCCATCATCCGGTTGAGCCGGACGCTGTCGGGAGTCGTGTGCGTCGACTCGCGCCGATCGGAGTCGATGCAGTACGTCACCGTCGAGATCAGGCCGACCTTATAGCCGAGGCTCCGGAACAGGCGGTACAGCAGCGTCGCGGTCGTCGTCTTGCCGTTGGTCCCCGTCACGCCGACCAGCCTGAGCGACCGGCTCGGGTCGCCATAGAAAGCGGACGCCATGCGTCCCAGCGCGACCGACGAGTCGGCGACGCGCAGATAGGCTACTCCCTCGGCCAACCGCGCGGGCATCGTCTCGCAGACGACCGCGACGGCCCCCGCCCCGACGGCCGCCTCGATGAAAGCATGCCCGTCCGCCTGCGTGCCTCGCGTAGCGAAAAACAGCGCGCCGGGAGTCACCCGCCTCGAGTCGAACTCGAGCGACGAGACGTTCGCCGAACAATCGCCCGCAGACTCCAGTACGTCCGCCGCTTTCAAAAGATCGTTCAATAACATGCCTTGCGCTTTTTATCCAATGTACAAAAGTAGGGTTTTCATACGCAGAAATACAAAACGAGACGCCTTTTAATCGACAACTTATCGACAATGCGACCCGGCACGGCCGACCTACGACCGCTCCCGCGGAGAGTGTTCCGGAGCTTCCTTGCGCACCGTCTTGGGCCCATGCTCCCCGGCTCCGGCGATCACCCGGTCGATCGACTCCTTGTCGCCGGCCACCCATACCATGTCGTAAGGGCGGAAACGGACCAGACTGAGCGGTCGGACGTAAGTTCCGTCGCTGCGGTCGATACCGATGATCAGACAGCTTCCGCGCGTCATCATGCCGAACTGGGCGACGGTCATGCCGATCAGCACCGAGCGCTCGCCTACCGAAAACTGGTACATTGTCACATCTTCGCGGTCGACCGGCGACAGAGGCACCTCGACCGCACGGGCGAACTGCTGCAACTGCTCGTCCGTACCGACGACGGAAATCCGGTCGGCCGGCATGAAAACGGTCTCGGCATGCGGAGCATTGACACGGTGACTGCCCCGCAGGACCGAAACGACCGTCACGCCGTAGCGCAAACGCAGGTTCAGCTGTCCGAAGCTGCGGCCTACCAGCGGACTGTCGCCCGACACGGTCAGCCGGGCCAGATGCAGATGCTTCGCCTGCGAATCGGCCGTACGGACGACCGTGCTGAGTTCCTTCTCGTTCAGATTGGCGAAGAACCGCTTCTCGAAACGCAGGAACTGCCGTTTGATCCGCTTCCAGAACAGAATCAGCGACAGCATCACCAGAGCGAACGTAATCAGCGAGCCGAACCGGGAAGTGCTCAAATGAGCCACGACCGTCATCAGAAACATCAGCGCGACGAGAATTCGCAGCACGACGAGCGTCACGATCAGCCCGTGATTGAATCGCGGATCGTTCCACAACGGCACGAAAAGCCGTTTGCTGAGGTGCCTCAGCGCGAGCGCCCACAGCAGCGGAGCCATGACGAGGACGGTCGTCGTCGTCGCGATCAGTTTGCCCCAGAAACCCTCGAACTTGCTCTCGATCCAAGGAGCGTAGTAGCTCGAAGAGATCCAGACGACGCCCCCCAGTAGAATCGAGTAGAGCGCAATATTGAGCAGCGACCTCTTCAAGAACCTCATCCACTCGCGCTCGGTGTTGACGGTCTGAGTACCGGCGTCGTAACGCTTGAGCAGGCTCTTCACATGCGCGGGCATGATCCGGTCGAGCCAGCGGTAAGCCGGCTCGCTGAGCCGGATGATGAACGGAGTGGTGAAGGTCGTGACGACCGAGACGGCCACGGCCACCGGATAAAGGAACGAACTGGTGACACCCATCGTCAGTCCGAGCGAGGCGATGATGAAGGCGAACTCGCCGATCTGCGCGAGCGAGAACGACGACTGGATCGCAACCTTCAGATTTTGCCCGGCAGCCAGGAAGCCGAGCGTCGCATAGAAAATCTGCCCGACCACCACTACGAACGTCAGGAACAGAATAGGACCGAGGTATTGCACGAGCACGGCAGGCTCGACGAGCATGCCGACCGACACGAAGAAGATCGCTCCGAACAGGTCCTTGACCGGAGCGGTAATCTTCTCGATGCTCTCGGCCTCGGTCGTACCGGCCAGAATGGATCCCATGATGAAAGCGCCCAAGGCGGGCGAGAACCCGGCATAGGTCGCCACGACGACCATGCCCAGACAGAGAGCCAGCGACACGACGAGCAACGTCTCGGCATTAAGGAAGCGCCGGATACGCTTGAGGAAAGTCGGAATCAGATAGATGCCCACGACGAACCACAGCACCAGAAAGAAAACGAAACGGAAAAGCTGCCACGACACGGACAGATCGGCCACCGCCCTTTGGGCGAAAAGCGTCGAAAAAAGCACCATCAGCACGACCGCGAACAGGTCTTCGACCACCAGCACACCGAACACGAGCGACGTAAACCGCTGATTGCGCAGCCCCAAATCGTCGAACGCCTTGATGATGATCGTCGTCGACGACATCGACAGCATGCCGCCCAGAAAAACGCTGTCGGTCGACGTCCAGCCGAGCAGCTTGCCGGCCATGAACCCGGTGCACATCATCCCCGTGATGATGACCAGCGCGGTCAGCAACGCCGGGCCGCCCACGTTGACGAGCTTCTTGAAACTGAACTCCAGTCCCAGCGAGAAAAGCAGGAAGATGATGCCGATCTGAGCCCACAGGTCGACGTTCGCCATATCGGAAACTCCCTTGAGCAGGAAATTGCCGCTGCACAGAAAGCCGGCTACGACATAGCCCAGCACGACGGGCTGCTTGAGTCTTTTGAAAAGGAGCGTCGTGATTCCCGCCACGGCGAGGATCAGCGCCAGATCGGATATCAGCGGATCGAGATGCGACATAGCCTGAAAATATACCCGCTTCCGTCACGGCCGACCGAAGCGCGGCGTACAAGAATTTTCCGGCGTGAAACGCCGGGCTCGCGACGAAGCTGGCACGCGGACCCGGTCAAGATACGAAACGGCGGGAAAGCCGCCGTACGTCCTGTTCTCCGCCCTTAGGACCGCCCCGAACGGGTACAAAAGTAATGCTTTTTCAACCCAAAAACGCGGATCATGGCAATTTTCTCATGCTACGGCGGCTGCGGCAGGAATTTTCTCCTGCCGCAGC